>Ga0222718_10001150_pt1 | contig 26317 bp, 17 predicted proteins | sample C33_27DmetaG_FD_165045 | JGI IMG/M metagenome (GOLD analysis project Ga0222718, IMG submission 165045) | Estuarine water microbial communities from San Francisco Bay, California, United States - C33_27D | ecosystem: Environmental > Aquatic > Marine > Unclassified | place: USA: California...
GGAGCTGCGGTAGGACGCCACGTCCTGAAGCCAAAACTTTCTTACGGAGTCTCTAAACCTGTCGTTCCACTCCGGGAAACCAGGTGGGAAGTTTCCGGTCTGCCAGCCGCCCATGCCAACATCCCAGGGTTCGACGATGAGCTTTGCCGAACTGATAACAGGGTCCTCCTGCATGGCAGTAAGGACCTCGTGGCGAGGGTTGAAGTGATTGCTCTCGTCTCTTGCCAAGGTGGCGGCAAGGTCAAAGCGGAAGCCATCGATCTTGAGCTCCTCCACCCAGTAGCGGAGGCTATCGAGCATTAGCCGCTGCACCATGGGTTGGCCGAAGTTGAGCGAGTTTCCACAACCGGTGGTGTCTTGATAGTTCCCCTGGTCGTCCTGGCGGTAGTAGCTAGAGTTATTTAGTCCGCGGTAGGAGTAGGTGAGACCTTTGTGTCCGCCCTCAGCTGTGTGGTTGTAGACAACATCCAGGATCACCTCAATACCTGCCCGGTGAAGCGCTCTAATTGCACTCTTTAGCTCCAAGAGCATCGCCTCAGGACCCTGAGCCCGCTTGGCCTCTGATGCGTAGCGCATGTGCGGGGTGAAGAAGTTGATGGTGTTGTAGCCCCAGTAGTTGATAAGACCGAGATTTACGAGCCTGGGCTCTGAGATAAACGCCTGGATGGGAAGTAGCTCAACCGCGGTGATGCCCAAAGCGGTTAGGTGATCAATTGTTGCGGGGTGACCCAGTGCGGCGTAGGAGCCGCGAATATCCTCGGGGATAGCCGGGTTTACCCGAGACAGCCCCCGAACGTGAGCCTCATAGATGATGCTCTCACCTAGAGCGGTCTGAGGCTTCTCCACACCCTCCCAGTCGAAACTGGTGTCGATAGCAACGCAGTGGTAATCCTTGGGGCTCTCGCGCACCAGACCCCTGGCATAGGGGTCAAGTAGGTTTCGCTCTGGGTTGAAGGCGTGCCTCGGTCCCTCGGGACCCTCGGCTCGAAGGACATACTTGATGCCTCGCTGCAGTCGGTCATCTCCTGCAGTCCAAATGCCACCATCTGATTCTTCGAGATTTATCTCGTGGAGGGTCTTGGAGGTGTCCTCGGGATCGAGAATGTGAAGCTTGACGGCGCTCGCGGTATCTGACCAGACCCCGAAGACGCCACCGCCATCGAGCAGATTCATGCCCAGGGGTGCGAGGTCTTGTGATTTTTGCGCCAACATACTGCCTTTTCAACAAAGGCTATAGGTCTTTGCTTTCCTAAACGCTCAAATACACTGGTTGGCATGCCCGTGTTCTTAGATCATGCCGCCACGACGCCCTGCAGGCCGGTTGCGCTGCAGGCGCTAAATGGCGCCCTGGAGCAGCTTGGCAACCCCTCATCAGTTCACGGGCACGGCCAAAACACCCGAGCAATTCTTGAGGACGCCAGAGACCAGGTCGCTCACGCTGTGGGGGCCAACCGCAGCGAGATCGTCTTCACCTCGGGCGGCACCGAGGCAAACAACCAGGCCATCAAGGGCATCTACTGGGCTCAAAACCGCAAGAACAAGGCCCGTAAGGTCATTGTTACCGCAGCCACTGAGCACCACGCACTCCTTGACCCAATCGACTGGCTGGTAGAGCACGAGGGCGCCGAGGTCATAAATGTCGCGGTTGGTATCAGCGGCATGTTGAATCTTGAGGACCTGGAGCAGATCTTGTCATCAAGGAGCGAGGAAATTGCGCTTGTGAGCCTGATGTGGGTGAACAACGAAACCGGGGTTATCACCGATATCGTCCGGGTAACCGAGCTTGCGAAGCGCTATGGCATCCCCGTTCACAGCGATGCGATCGCTGCAATGGGCCATGTGCCAGCGGACTTTGCAGAATCTGGCCTTACAGCAATGAGCATCTCAGGGCACAAGGTTGGAGCTCCAATTGGCGTTGGAGCTTTGGTAGTGGCGAGAGACTTCTCCCCGGTGAGCCTGCTCCATGGTGGCGGCCAAGAGCGCGGCCTTAGGTCTGGAACCATGAATTACCCACTGGCTGCCTCCCTTGGCGCAGCCTGCCAGGAGGCAGTTTCGGACCGGGTCGAGCGGCAGTCTCGCCTAAAACAGCTGCGAGATCTCATCGAGACTGAGATTCTCAGGGCTATCCCAAGCGCATTGGTTACCGCCCTCGACGCTGACCGCGTGGATCACAACGCGCACCTGATTTTTCCTGGAACCCAGAGCGACAATCTGCTTTTCTTGCTAGACCAAGAGGGAGTTAGCGTCTCGGCGGGTAGCGCCTGTCAGGCAGGGGTTTTGGGGGCCTCTCACGTCCTGGTTGCGATGGGTCACTCCGAGGAGCTGGCTTCGGCTTGTTTGAGGATTACCCTCGGCCACACCTCCACAGCATCCGATGCCGAGCGCTTCATCGAGGCAATCATCAAGATTCACCCAGGGGCCCTGGTGGCCTCCCAGAGCACCCAGAGCGCAAATTAGACTTATCGGGTGAAGGTTTTAGCAGCCATGAGTGGCGGAGTTGACTCCGCCGTGGCTGCCGCACGCCTGGTTGATCAGGGCCATGAGGTTGTCGGGGTTCACCTTGCGCTCTCGAGGATGCCGGGGACCCTTCGCACCGGCTCCAGAGGTTGCTGCACCATTGAGGATTCCATGGACGCCCAACGGGCTGCAAAGAAACTCGGCATCCCCTTCTATGTTTGGGACTTTTCGGAGCGCTTCAAGATCGACGTGGTCGATGACTTTGTGGCTGAGTATCAGGCCGGAAGGACTCCAAACCCCTGCATGCGCTGCAACGAGCGCATTAAGTTCGCAGCGCTCTTAGAACGCGCTCTGGCGCTCGGTTTCGATGCTGTTGGTACCGGCCACTATGCGAGCATCACTAAAGACGAAGACGACAACCTTGAGCTTCACAGGTCACTGGCGATGGCAAAGGATCAGAGCTATGTCCTTGGAGTACTAACCCAAGAGCAGCTTTCCCACGCCCTCTTTCCACTTGGAGCAACCGCCTCCAAGGACCTTGTTCGCAAGGAGGCGGCGGAGAGGGGCCTAACCGTCGCCAATAAGCCAGATAGCTATGACATCTGCTTTATCCCAGAGGGTGACACGAGGGAATGGCTTAGGGACTTCGTTCCTTCGAGCCCAGGGAAAATAGTCGACCAGCAGGGCACCGAACTCGGTGAGCACGACGGTCACGTCGGGTTCACGATCGGTCAGCGCAAGGGCCTGAGGCTTGGGCGTCCCGCGGCAGATGGCAAGCCTAGGTATGTGCTTGAGATTCGCCCGAAGACCTCGGAGGTTGTGGTGGGTCCCGAGGCAGCTCTGCAAATCACCCAGCTCTCAGGTGAGCGGTATTCGTGGTGCGGCAGAGCACCTGAGAGACCAGAGGAGTTCTTTGACTGCGAGGTGCAGGTGCGCGCTCACGGCGACACCGTGCCAGCGCAGGCGGCTGTTGTCGAGGGAGAGCTGGTCATCAAGCTCAAAGAACCCCTCTACGGAGTTGCCCCGGGCCAAACTGCAGTTGTCTACCTCGGAACCAGAGTCTTGGGCCAGACCACGATTGACCAAACCACCAGCGCGGAAGTCGCAGTTGTCTAAGGCCGAGCGCGCTGAGGAGCTGAGGGCTCTCATAGAGCGCTATCGCAACGCCTACTACCTAGAAAACGAATCGCTCGTTTCAGACAGCGAGTACGACAATCTAGAAAAAGAGCTAAGAGCGCTCGAGCAAGAAAACCCTGAGCTAATTGTCGACTCACCAACCGAAAAGGTTGGGGGAGCGGCAAGCAGCCTCTTTGCCCCGCATCGCCACCTAGAGCCGATGCTCTCGTTGGATAACGCCTTCTCGCTGGAGGAGCTTTTGGCATGGGACCAGAGGGTCGGAGGCGGTCCATACCTCTGCGAACCAAAGATTGACGGCCTTGCAGTTTCCCTTACCTACGAGAAGGGCAAGCTGGTTTCAGCTGCAACCCGCGGCGACGGCGAGGTTGGCGAGGATGTAACAGCCAATGTCATGACAATCAGCTCAGTTCCCCATGCACTCTCAGGCTCGAATCACCCCGAGCAGATTGAGATCCGCGGCGAGGTTTTCTTCCCCTTAGCAGACTTTGCCAAGCTCAACGAGGGCATCGTCGCAGCCGGCGGAAAACCCTTTGCAAATCCAAGAAACTCAGCCTCGGGCTCGCTGCGCCAAAAGGACCCCCAGGTGACAGCCTCTAGGCCCCTTGAGATGCTTGTGCACGGCTTTGGAGCCTGGCAATCAAATGTTTCCTCACAGAGCGATGTCTATGAGCTCCTGAGCTCGTGGGGCCTTCCAACGACTAAGCGCTACAAGGTTGCCGCCGATGCTCAAGAGGCCCGCGAGTACGTCGAACAGCTCGAGAGTGATCGGCACTCCATTGAGCATGAAATAGACGGTGTGGTGATCAAGGTCGATGACCTTTCTCGTCAGAGCGAGCTGGGAAGAACATCTAGAGCTCCGCGCTGGGCAATTGCCTATAAATACCCGCCAGAGCAGGTAAACACCAAGCTTCTAGATATCCGAGTCTCAATTGGCCGCACCGGCCGGGCAACTCCATTTGCAGTGTTGGAGCCAGTCCGAGTTGCCGGAAGTGAGGTTGAGTTTGCGACCCTTCACAACCAGGACCAGGTTCGCACTAAAGGCATCCTCATCGGAGACACCGTCGTCTTGAGAAAGGCGGGCGATGTCATTCCAGAGATTTTGGGCCCGGTTACAGCACTAAGAACAGGCTCTGAAACTGAGTTTCAAATGCCCACCAAGTGTCCGGAGTGCTCGTCAGAGTTAGCTCCCGCGAGTGAGGGCGATGTAGATCTTCGTTGCCCAAATTCCCGCAGCTGTCCAGCTCAACTTAGAGAGCGCATTGCCTACATCGGTTCCCGCTCTGCAATGGACATCGAAGCCCTGGGCTATGTAAGTGCAGCTGCCCTGACTCAACCAATCGAACCCAAGGAGCCTCCGCTTAGATCAGAGGCTGACCTTTTTAGTCTGACAATCGAGCAACTTCTTCCGATACGAAGTTATGTGCTCGACCCCGACACTGGTCTTCCCAAGCACGATGGCGAGGGAAACCCGAAGGTTACCGACTTCTTCCGCAAAAAAGACGGCGAGCCCGGTGAGGTTGCGCTAAAGCTGCTTGCAAACCTCGAGGAGGCAAAGAACAGAGACCTGTGGCGAATACTCGTCTCGCTTTCCATAAGGCATGTTGGACCGGTTGCAGCACGAGCACTTTGCAACCACTTTGGCTCACTGGAGGCGATCTTTGGTGCGACCGAGGAAGAGCTGGCGGAGGTTGAGGGCGTGGGGCCCACGCTTGCAGCCTCAATCAAGCAGTGGTGGGACGAGGACTGGCACAGGGAAATAGTTGAGAGCTGGGGCAAGGCAGGTGTATCGCTTTCGATTCCAGGTCACCTCGGACCCGGTTCCATGAGCGTCGAGGGCCCATTCAGTGGCATGTCAATAGTTGTAACGGGAACACTTAGCCAGATGACTCGGGACGAGGCTGAGGCAAAGATTATCGCATTGGGCGGTAAAGCCTCGAGCTCGGTTTCCAAAAAGACGGCTTTCGTGGTCGCTGGACCAGGGGCTGGCTCAAAGCTTCAGAAGGCAGAACAGCTGGGCGTTGAGGTCATTGACGAGAGCGCCTTTGTTGCCAGGTTGGCGTCCCTCACAAACTAGACTTGGTATTTTGACAACGCAAAAACTAAGAATTGAGTCCGGCCATGTCCGAAATCACTCCTGACCTTGTGCGGCACCTCGCATCGCTCTCTCGAATCCTGGTTACCGATGACGAAGTCGAGAAGCTAGCGGGAGAGCTTGGTGTGATCGTTGACTCGGTTGCCACCGTGAACAAGGCCGTGAGCGGCGATGTTGTGCCAACCAGCCACCCAATCCCAATGAGCAATGTATTTCGCGAGGATGAGGTTGCTCCATCCCTGACGCAGGAGCAGGCTCTTTCTGGTGCAGCAGACAGCGCCGAGGGCCGTTTCAAGGTAGCCGCAATTTTGGACGAGGACTAAACCTTGAGTGAGCTAATTACCAAATCAGCCATTGAGCTTGCTGGGCTCATTGAGTCAAAAGAGATTTCTTCGGTTGAGGCCACTGAGGCCTTCTTTGATCGCTCAGAGAGCCTGAATCACCTCACCCTCAGCTACCTTCATCTAAACCGAGAGAGCGCACTTGCAGCCGCTAAGGCTGCCGATAGCGACCTTGCAGCTGGTAAGCGGCACTCTGCACTCCACGGAGTTCCTATTGCGGTGAAGGACAACCTCACCACCACCGATGCCCCCACCACAGCGGGTTCCAAGATTCTTGAGGGCTGGGTCCCGCAGTATGACTCGACAGTGGTCAAAAGAATTCGTGCAGCAGGCCTACCAATACTTGGCAAGACCAACATGGATGAGTTTGCAATGGGCTCATCAACCGAATACTCCGCTTACGGCCCATCGAGAAACCCTTGGGACCTTGACAGGATTCCAGGTGGTAGCGGGGGAGGGTCCTCCTCGGCGGTATCGGGACATCTAGCACCGCTTGCTGTTGGTAGCGACACCGGAGGTTCGATCAGGTTCCCAGCGGCTGTCACCGGTTCGGTTGGCGCAAAGCCCACCTACGGGGCAGTCTCTCGCTATGGACTAATTGCCCTTGCCAGTTCACTGGACCAGGTGGGTCCTGTGACGAACACTGTTTTGGACGCAGCGCTTTTGCAGGATGTCATTGCCGGCTATGACCCTCACGACTCAACCTCGTTGCCAGACTCTCTAGGTTCGATGGCAGAGGCGGTGAAGACAGCCCAGTTCAAGGGACTCAAGGTCGGAGTTGTGAAGCAGCTGAGTTCAGACGGGTTCCAGGCAGGTGTGAAGAAGTGCTTCGACGACACCATCGCAAAGCTCACAGCTGAGGGTGTCGAGGTCGTTGAGGTTGACTGCCCAAGCTTCGAGTACTCCGTTGCTGCCTACTACCTGATCCTTCCAGCCGAGGCATCTAGCAACCTTGCAAGGTTTGACTCGGTGCGCTTTGGCCTGCGAGTTGCCCCGGAGGGTAACCCGACAATTGAGCGCGTTATGGCGGCAACTAGGGAGGCCGGCTTCGGTCCTGAAGTAAAGCGCAGAATAATCCTCGGCACCTACGCACTTTCCTCCGGCTACTACGACGCCTACTACGGTTCGGCCCAGAAGGTGAGAACGCTAATTCAGCAGGATCTCGAGAAGGCATTTAGTCAGGTTGATGTTTTGCTCACGCCAACCGCTCCCACCACCGCCTTCAAGATTGGCGAGAAGGTGAACGACCCGTTGGCGATGTACCTAAACGACATCGCCACGATTCCCGCAAACCTTGCCGGTATTCCTGGCATGTCGGTGCCTAACGGACTGGCCGAAGAGGATGGCCTGCCATCGGGTGTGCAGATCCTTGCACCAGCCAGGGAAGATGCTCGGATGTATCAGGTCGCATCGCTCATTGAGGCCCTCTACGTGGCGCAGTGGGGAGCGCCGCTAATCGCCCAGGCGCCAGGATTGGAGGCGAACCGTGGCTAAAGAACCACTAATGGACTTTGACGAGGCCATTGAGAGATTTGAGGTTGTCATCGGCCTCGAGGTCCACGTCGAGCTAAATACCAAGAGCAAGATGTTCTGCGGTTGCGCGAATGTCTTCGGTAACGAGCCCAACACCAACGTCTGCCCGATATGCCTTGGGCTTCCCGGAGCACTGCCTGCTGTGAACAAGAAGGCGGTTGAATCTTCGATTGCCATTGGGCTAGCCCTCGGCTGCGAGATTGCCCCAAATGGCCGCTTCGCGAGAAAGAACTATTTCTATCCAGATCTGGCCAAGAACTTCCAGACCTCGCAGTATGACGAGCCAATTGCCTTTGAGGGCAAGCTCGATGTTGAGATCTCAGACGGCCAGGTGTTCGAGGTGCTCATCGAGCGCGCCCACATGGAAGAGGACGCCGGGAAGCTCACCCACGTAGGTGGCGCAACCGGTCGTATTCAGGGCGCGGAATACTCTCTGGTGGACTTTAACCGTGCCGGAGTTCCCCTGGTTGAGATCGTGACCCAGCCAGTCTTTGGCGCAGGAGCAAACGCGCCCGAGCTTGCCGCTGCCTATGTCAGGAACATTCGCGACATCGTGAAGGCCATGGACGTCTCGGACGCCAAGATGGAAAGAGGAAACGTCCGCTGCGACGCGAACGTTTCTCTGCGCCCCAAGGGTCAAGAGAAGCTCGGCACCAGAACCGAGACCAAGAACGTCAACTCCATTAGGAGCGTGGAAAACGCAGTTCGCTATGAGATCCAGCGCCAGGCCCACATCCTTGCTGGCGGTGGCAGCATCACTCAAGAGACTCGTCACTGGCACGAGGACCGCGGCTACACCTCAGCGGGCAGACCTAAGTCTGACGCCGATGACTACCGCTACTTCCCCGAACCAGACCTGGTTCCGGTCCAGCCAGCGCAAAGCTGGATCGAAGAAATTCGTAAGTCGCTCCCAGAAAACCCCCAGCAGCGCCGCAAGCGCCTCGCCAAGGACTGGGGTTTCAGCGAGCTTGAATTTAGAGACGTCGTAAACGGCGACCTTCTAGAACTAGTTGAGGCAACGGTTGCTGCCGGAACTTCGCCTCAGGCTGCCAGGAAGTGGTGGACTGGAGAGCTATCCAGGCAAGCCAATGCCCAGGAGCTGAGCACTAGCGAGCTAGCCATTACCCCCGATCAGGTTTCGACCATTCAGAAGCTAATTGATGCTGGCGACCTCACTGACCGCATGGCGAGGGAGGTTGTGGCAGGAGTCATCGCAGGCGAGGGCACCCCAGAGCAGGTCATTGAGAAGCGCGGGCTAAAGGTTGTTACCGACGAGGGCGCTCTAATTGCCGCCATCGATGAGGCATTGAGTCAGCAGCCAGATGTTCTCGAGAAAATTCGGGAGGGTAAGGTTCAGGCGGCTGGTGCAGTAATCGGAGCTGTCATGAAGGCGATGGGCGGTCAGGTTGATGCTGCTCGGGTTCGAGAGCTAATTCTGGAGCGTGCTGGGTAACTGGGGTGAGTAACGGGACTTGAACCCGCGGCCTCCTGGACCACAACCAGGCGCTCTACCGACTGAGCTATACCCACCATGTCTGGGCTAACCCAGAGCGCTTAGATTGTATCAGCGTCTAGGGAATCAGCCACTTTCTTAGCAGCTTCCGAATCGGGCCCAGGCTGCTCAACCATCACGGTCTTGCGATAGTAGCGAAGCTCCTGGATCGACTCTTTGATGTCCGCGAGGGCTCTGTGGCCACCGTTTTTCTTTGGAAGTTGGAAGTAGACCCTCGGGTACCAGCGCCTAGTGAGCTCCTTGATTGAACTCACGTCAATGTTTCTGTAGTGCAGGAATGAATCGAGCTTAGGCATGTAGCGGTTGAGGAACATCCGGTCGGTCCCGATGGAGTTTCCGGCCAGAGGCGCTGTTCTCGGCTCTGCAATCCACTGCTGTAGATATTCCAAGACCTTTGCCTCTGCTCTCTCAGCGCTCTCGCCAGAGGGAATCTCCTCGAGTAGACCAGATTCGCGGTGCATGTTGGTGACGAACTCACCCATGTTTTGCATTGCACCATCGGACGGCTTGATAACTATCTGCAGGCCACCATCCTGGGCAACCAGCTCCTGATCGGTAACGATTACTGCAATCTCACAAAGCTCGTCCTTTTCGACATCGAGACCTGTCATCTCGCAGTCGATCCAAACTATGTATTCAGCCATTGCTTTAGCCGGAGTGCCTAGAGTCTCTCGCGGCCTTGCGCTGAGCCTTGGCCTCTCGCTTTGCCTGCTTCTTAGCCTCGCGCTTTTCGCGACCGGTTAGTGAAGCATCCTCAGAGGAGATTATCGGCATCTCACTTGTTAGGAACTCGGGCATGCCGGGCTCACTAGCTGCCTTCGCAGGAGGTTCTTCGCTTGCTTCTTCGGACCAGCGCATCTGAGACTCATCGTCAAGTTTCATGTCTTCGGCCAGGGCATCTGCAATGTCATCGTCAGACCAGGGCATCTCGGGTGCAGGTGCGCCGGTTGCAGGAGTGAAGGACTGCTCCATTGCCTCGGCAATAGGGTCTTCCTCATCCTTTTCGAGGGTCAACACATTTGCCTCTGCGGTGGATGGCTCAGGTTGGCTTTCTGGTGCTGCAACAGCAACAGGGGCGCCTGACTTCTTGGCAGCACGCTTTTCCTTCTTCGCACTCCTGCGCTCAACACGAAGCTTCTTGCGCTCCTTACGTCCCTCAACAAGCCAGTAGAGGGTCGGGACCAGAATCAAAGTCAGCAGGGTTGAGGAGAACAGACCACCGATAACCACAATTGCAAGAGGTTGAGAGATGAAGCCAGAGTCGCCTGTCAAGCCAAAGGCCATTGGCGTTAGGGCAAAGATGGTGGCCAGAGAGGTCATCAAGATCGGACGCAGTCGTTGCCTAGCACCCTGCATCAGCGATCGCTCGACGCTGTAGCCCTGGGCTCGATACTGATTTACCAGGTCAATAAGCACAATCGCGTTTGTAACAACGATTCCAATCAGCATCAACATACCGATCAGTGCCGGAACACCGAGGGCGGTGTCTGTCAGCAGTAGGAGACCTAGTGCACCAGTAGCAGCAAATGGAATCGAGATCAAAAGCAGTAGCGGCTGAATCAGGCTCGAGAACGTTGCCACCATGACGATGTAAACGATGGCGACGGCGGCGAGTAGCGCTAGCCCAAGCTGCTGGAAGCTCTCAGCCTGGTCAGCTGCAGCACCACCAACGGTTGCAGTAACGCCGACTGGCAGCTCAAGTGCATCAAGGCGCTCAAGAACTGTTGCCGAGATTGCACCGAGGTCATCACCCTCGGTGCTCAGCTGCACCTCTGCGGTTCTGTTGCCACGCTCCGAGGTGATGGAGGTTGGCTTCAGTACCTCATCGACGCTGGCTATCTGATCGAGCTGAACAAGACCCTGGAACGTCGGAATCTGCAGCGAGCGAATCTCTTCAATGGACTCGGGAGCCTCAGCACCGGCAATAAAGACCTGCACATCATTACCCTCAACGCTGAGAGTGCCAAGTGGGCTCGGACGAAGCTGAGAGGCGACGATGCCTGTGACTGCGGTCTCGGTGAGCAGGTAACCGGCAGCTTTTTCGCGGTCGACAATGATCTCGAGGACTCGCTCATCAGCCTCCAGAGTCGTAGTCACTGCACTGACATCGGCAATGCCGTCCATGGCCGCAGCCACCTTGTCAACAGCCTCCTGCAGCAAGTCGTTATCGCTTGCAAGTACCTGGATGTCGATGGTCTCGGAGGAACCGAAGCCACCTCCCTGGCTGGTGGTGATCTCGCTGTCCTCAGGAGCGTTTAGCTGCAAAACCTTTGACTGCATAGTCTCAATGTCGGCATCTTCATCGGCAATGATGGTGAAGGCGATTCCACTGGCGGCTGCGCCGAAGGCAACGCGACCATCGGCTGCTGAGCCAACAGTGGACTGAACTACATCCACGCCTTCAAGAGCGAGAATCTGCTGCTCCATGTTCTTGGCAGCCTCATCCTGCTCATCAAAGGTCGTGCTGGCAGGCATTGAGAGCCTTGCGGTGAACTGGTTTGAACCGCCACCGTCAATGAAGTTGGTTTTCAGGAGCGGCACCAATGAGAAGGTGTAGCCAAGAATCAGAAGCGCTGCGGTGAGGGTTAGCCAGGGGTGCCTCGTGGTGCCCTTCACAAGAGGTATGTAAATACGCTGCAGAATTTGCTTCTTTTCGCGCTCCTCTTCTTCAATCCGCTGCTTCTTCTCAAAGTTTTTGGGGTCGGCCTCTTTAGCAGCCCTCAGACGCTTAGGCATTCTTAGGAACCAGTAGGCAAAGACCGGAACAATTGTGAGGCTGACAAGAAGCGATGCAAGTAGAGCAATCGCGACCGTGAAGGCGAATGGCCTAAAGAGCTCCCCAACAAGTCCATCAACTAGCGCAATTGGAAGGAAGACGGCGACCGTGGTGATGGTGGCCGCTGTAATTGCACCGGCAACCTCCTTGACTGCTGTCAGGATTGCGGTCTTTCGTTTCTCGCCGTAGCTGAGGTGACGGTTGATGTTCTCAATGACCACGATCGAGTCGTCCACCACGCGACCAATCGAGATAGTCAGCGCACCCAGAGTCAAAAGGTTTAGCGAGTAGTCGGCAACCGACAGCCCGATAAAGGTAATCAATACCGAGGTCGGGATCGAGATTGCGGTGATGATTGTGGACTTGAAGCTGAGCAGGAACACCAGGATTACCAGCACGGCCATGGTTAGACCCAGCAGACCCTCCACGGCTAAGTCCTCGATGGATTTTTCGATGAAGGGAGCTTGATCGAATGTGGTAACGACACTTACGTCCCCACCCAGACCCGCGATGAGCTCAGGAATTAAGTCCTGAACACCGTTAGAGACAGCAACAGAGTTGCCATCAGGGGTCTTCACAATTGAAACCGCTAGCGACTCATTGCCGTTAGTCCTGGCAATCGAGGTAACCGGAGCATCTTCATAGGTGACCTTGGCGACATCGCCAACAGTCAGCGGGGCCTGGCCCGGTGTCGGTGTCGATGCAATCAGTGGAAGCGATTCAAACAGCTCAACGCTGTCCACCGCGGCACCGACCTGAATCGCAATTGAACCGCCATCGTCAACGATGGAGCCCACCGGCAGAATCAGCCCGTTGGCATTTATGGCAGAGACGATGTCTCGCTGGTTTAGCCCAGCCTGGGCGAGGGCAACCTGATTGAGTTCGAGATTGATTCGCTTTGTCTTGGCTCCAGAGACAGCAATGTCCCTAATGCCGTCAACCTGACGGAAAAGCGTTGGCGCGAGCTCCTCGAGCTTCTTTCCGATGGCCTCGTTGTCGCCATCATTAGCGCTGACCGCCAGGACAATAATTGGCACGGAGTCAAAGCTTCCTGAGATAACTCTCGGGCTCGCATCCTCCGGCAGAACCGAACCTAGATCACTTAGTACCTCGTTGAGCTTTTGAGTGACATCCTCGGTGGAGGTTCCAAACTCAAAGGAGACTCGAAGCACCGACAGACCGGTGGTTGAGGTTACGGTCGTGGACTCGATGCCCTCTAGACCAATAACTGCCTGCTCTATTGCCTGCGAGACCTGGTCGTCCACCACCTCAGGAGATGCTCCTGGGTAGGAGGTGACAATCGCTGCCGAGGGGATCTCAATTGAGGGGATTAGCTCCTGCTTGAGTCCACCAACAGAAATGAAGCCGAAGGCACCCACGATGACGGTGATAAGCGCAACAACGGCACGATTGGCGAGTGAAAGCTTGGAAAGTTTGAACAATGGAACCTCGAATTAGAACTTATCTAGCCTAAACAGGCCAATTGAGAAGAATACTCCCATAAATCTCAGATAACTCACTGGGAGTCATCTGCAAAGCCGCTTAGAGCCTCACCGACTGGACGTGCCTTGCGGGGTTTCCAAAGCGGTGGGTGGTGATCGAGACCGCCTGCTCTTTGAAAAATGGCAAGCCCTCGATGATGCCTGATTCTGTGACGGGTCCGTCGAAGATAGCGACATCGACGTTGGCCAGTGGTGAACCTGGGGTTATCTCAGGCAATTGACCTACGACGCGAACTCTGCGGGGTCTAATTTGTAGCCCCGCCAGCCAAGCCTCATCGCTTTCGAGCTTTAGCTGGATTCCACTGCGTGTTAGCAGGGTAGAGAGCTTTGTTGGCAGCTCCCGCGCGCTGACCTCCACCTGGCCAAGGGCTGTTGCGGTAATCAGTACCCGCCAAGTTTCATAGGCAGTTGCGTCCGATTGGATTCTTATTGTGCAGTCCGAGCGGAAGTAGCGCAGGTAATTCCACTCTGCCTCCAGGCCCGTTTCGTCCCTAACGCCAGAGAAATAGTGCTTTAGGGCTCCAATGTCGCTTTGGGCACCCCGCAACAGCGAAGCTAGGTCGCTGTCCGAGAGCTCGGTCATCGCTGCCTGAGCCAAGAGAGAATTCATCTCGATCGTCTCAACTGGCTCGAGGGCGCCGTTTTCCTCGGCGACCCAGTCGGTTAGACCAAAGAGATAGTTGGGTCCACCGGCCTTCGCGCCAGGACCAACCGCTGACTTCTTCCAGCCACCAAATGGCTGCCGCTGCACGATAGCGCCAGTGATGCCTCGGTTCACGTAGGCATTTCCGGCCTGGACTCTTGCAAGCCAGTCGGTTATCTCCTGGCTATTGAGCGAGTGAATACCTGCTGTGAGGCCATAGTCAACGCTGTTCTGCAGCGCGATGGCGGCTTTCAAGTTTGGTGCGGTCATGATGGCGAGTACTGGGCCAAAATATTCGACTAGGTGGCTTCGCGAACCGGGCCTGACATGCTCAATGACACCCGGTGACCAAAGCTTTCCAGTTTCATCCAGCTGCTCTGGCTTCATTAGCCACTTCTCACCGCGCTCTAGGGTTGTCAGCCCTGCAAGCAGCTTTCCCTCAGGAGGATTGATCATCGGACCCATTTGTGCGGTCGGGTCGGTTGGGTGGGCAACCTTCAGAGACGAAACTGCATCCATCAACTGCCTACGGAAGCGCTTGGAGTTTGCCACCGAACCCACAAGAATCACAATCGAGCTGGCAGAGCACTTTTGCCCTGCGTGCCCAAAGGCTGAGTAGGCAATGTCCTTGGCCGCAAGGTCAAGATCGGCGTGGGGGGTAACGATAATTGCGTTTTTTCCACTGGTCTCCGCCAGCAGCTTGAGGTCGGGTTTGAAGCTCCTGAATAGCTCTGCGGTTTCGTAGCCGCCGGTGAGAATCACCTGGTCTACGTCCTCGTGGCTGATAAGGCGCTGGCCAAGCTCCCGCTCACCGATATGGATTGGCACAAAGAGCTCTTTATCAATCACCTCGAGAATCAGTTCTGCCAAAACCGCACCACAGCGAGCAGCGGGACCTGCGGGTTTGAAGATCACCGCACTTCCTGCGGCCAGGGCGGCAAGTGCACCGCCGGCCGGAATTGCAATGGGGAAATTCCACGGGGGAGTTACGACCGTAATCTTTCTGGCAACGGGCTTGGCGCCTGGAAGATTATTTAGCCTCAGTGACTGCTCTGCGTAGTAGTGAGCAAAGTCAATTGCCTCGGAGATCTCGGTGTCTACCTGGTCCAGTGTCTTACCCGCTTCGGCCATAGCCACCTCAACGAGGTACTCCCGGTTTTTCTCGAGAACGACACCGACTTCATGAATCTTGTTCGCCCGCTCCTCAGCCGTGAGCGCCTGCCATCTCTGTTGAGCTGCCTTAGCGCTGACAATTAGTTCTTTGAGCTTGACCTCACTCGAAACCGTGTGCCGCTCTACAAGATCGATACCAATTTCCGAAGTTGCAAGGCGCCGATAGATGGCCTTTGCCCAAGCCCTGTTGCCTGCAGTGGAAGGGTCAGTGTCTGCGGCATTACTGAAGCCAATCGGATGATGTGGAGTGTCTAGCGAGCGGTCCTGAAGCCGGTTGGGAACAGGCACCTCTGTGCCCATCAATTCCAGAGACTGCATGTACCTTGCGCGCTCTAATGCATAGGGCTCAGTATTTGATAGCTCGAAGGCGTTTGACAGGAAGTTCTCGGGGCTAGCACCTTCTTCCAGCCTGCGAATGAGGTAGGCAATCGCGACATCAAACTCTTGCGAGTAAACCACTGGTGTGTAGAGAACTAGCTTCCCAACGCTCTTGCTTATGACGCTGGCCTGATTGGGAGCCATACCCAGGAGCATCTCAACGTCCATGCCATTCTGAGCACCCCGCTGGGAAGCCAGAAGCCAGGCGAATGCGAGGTCAAAAAGGTTGTGCCCAGCGACACCAATCTTGACGTTTTGGACCCTGTCCTCCGTTAGCGCGTAGTTCAAAACCCGCTTGTAGTTCGCGTCTGCTTCAGCCTTGGATGAAACTGTTGCCAGCGGCCAGTCGTGCATTTCTGCATCTACCCGCTCCATGGGAAGGTTCGCTCCCTTTACGACCCTCACCTTGATCGGTGCACCACCGTCAATAACTCTGAGCGCTGCCCACTGCTGCAGGTCAATCATTACTCGCAGCGCGTCGGGCAAATACGCCTGCAACACGATTCCAGCGCTGAGCTCTTTGAACTCCGGCTTTGAGAGCAGTCCCTTGAACACCGCGATGGTCATGTCCAAATCGCGGTATTCCTCCATGTCTAGATTGATGAACTTCTTCTTTTGAGCCCCTGCGGCGATGCTGTAGAGGGGAGTGAGGCGCTCGATCACTTCTTGAACGGTTTGGTCAAAGGCCCAGGGGGAGTGAGGGGCAACGATTGCTGAGACCTTTACAGAGACATACTCCGTCTCGGGTCGGGAGAGAATCTCTGCAACGTGGCTCAGTCGCTTGTCTGCTTCAGCGTGGCCCAAGACAGCCTCGCCAAGCAGGTTCACGTTCAAAGTGGCATCGAGACCAAGTTTCTTGGTCGCCCTGCGGAATTTGTTTTGAGAAGCGTCAATGACAAGGTGAGAAACAAAGGAGCGCAGCACTGCGCGAGCAATTGGGATAACCGGCCATGGGAAAAGGGGGGCGAGGTTGGCCCCCAGACCTAGCAGTGCTCGCAGCGGCCATGGCAAGAAACCTGGCGTCAGTGTCCTTAGCTGGTAGAGGTTTGTTGCAGCAACTCGGATGTCCTCAGGGCGGATTACGCCATCGATGAAGCCAACAGCGAAGTCAAGCCCATTGGGGTCCTTGAGAAGCCCGCTGAGGCGCTGTGAAGACTTGTTTTCCTTGAGTCTGGAAGCTTCTGCCACCCACTGCTCGACAAGTGCGACTGAGGCATCAATGAGTTCTGCTTTTCCCGAAATAGTAGGAATTTGCGTCGTCTTTAGCGCCATTTTCACCCAGGTTCAGAGTTGTACGTCTAATACTCTAGGGGAAACAGGCAGTTAGAATTCTTAGTCTGCCCTCGTAGCTCAGTGGATAGAGCAAGAGCCTTCTAATCTCTTGGTCGCAGGTTCGATTCCTGCCGAGGGCGCAAAGTTTTCCCGCTAGTTACTACCTCGAATTCTGGCGGCGACGCCTACCAGCAGCAGCTCCTTGAGAGTGAGACTTTGAACCGGGTCTTGTTGACTGCTGATTCTTAGCCCCTCCTGATTCGCGAAGTGCACGCTTGCGCTGGGCATTCTGACCAGTTGACCTGCCGTTGTTCTTGGGTTGCGATGCTGGGGCAGAAGGCTTTACGTAAGGAGCCACCTCTCCGATTAGGGCTGTTACCTCGGGGGACTTGGCATCAACCGACTTTGGTGTTGCCGAAATCTTCGCTTGCCTCATCAAATTAGCCAGATCTTTACGCTGGGTCGGGAGCGATAGCGTCACTACGTCACCGGATGCACCAGCCCTCGCTGTTCTCCCAGATCGGTGGAGGTATGCCTTGTGCTCGGCTGGTGGATCGACGTGGATAACCAGCTCAACGCCTTCGACATGCACACCTCGTGCCGCTACATCTGTGGCGACCAGCACCTTGGCCCTTCCAGCACTGAACGCCTCCAAGTTTCGATCTCTGGCCCCTTGGGAGAGATTGCCGTGCAGATCAACCGCTGGAATCCCAGCCTGGGTGAGTGCCTTGGCTAGCTTCTTGGCATGGTGCTTGGTTCTCATGAACAGGATTCTTCGCCCGGTTCCAGAGGCTAGGGCAAAGACCAATAGCTTTTTAGCTTCAGCGTCATTTGCTTCAAAGACGTGGTGGGTCATTTGCGAAACGGGGGAGTTGGCCTCGTCTACAGCGTGCATGACCGGGTTTTGCAAAAACTTATCCACCAATTTCTGGACACCGTTATCCAAGGTCGCAGAGAACAATAGACGTTGGCCGCCCCTAGGAGTTGCGGACAGGATTCTGGTGACACCGGGGAGAAACCCAAGGTCTGCCATGTGGTCAGCCTCATCCAGCACAGTTATCTCAATGCCATCCAGCTTCAGTAGACCCTGTTTCATTAGGTCCTCGAGCCGGCCCGGGGTTGCGACGATAATCTCAACTCCCTCCCTGATGGCCCTGACCTGCTTGTTTTGAGGCACACCTCCGAAGATTGTCGTGACTCTAAGATTCATCGCTTTGGCAAGTGGCTGGAGGGTATTGGTGATCTGAGTCGCGAGCTCTCGGGTTGGCGCTAGCACCAGGCCTCTTGGTCTCGGAGCTCCCTGGTTACTGTTGGCGCGAGCGGAGAGCCTGGCAACCATTGGGATGCTGAAGGCAAGGGTCTTACCAGACCCGGTTTTGCCGCGACCTAAGACATCTTTGCCCGCCATGGTGTCGGGAAGTGTGTCCACCTGGATAGGGAAGGGTGAGTCAATGCCCTGAGTGGTGAGCACAGCGGCAATCTTGCCTGGCACGCCAAGATCAGTGAAGTTTTTTGTAGACATAGTTTGAGTTGCTTTCGTGTGATGGGTTACATCACTTTTGAGGCCCATTTATGGGCTGTTGGCGAGGACATCGATGGATGTAATCGTTCGCCGAAGGAATATCATCGCCACAAATTCGTGGGGGGTCGTTCTACGACGCAAGACGGCTAATTACTGCCGGCTCCCTCTGAGTCTATGGATGTTATCAAAAAGCACCTAGGACTATTTGATTTGAGGTTTGGTGCTGCGAGAGTCGAAGGTGGCAGTTTTCGGTTGTCTAAGGCTCTTTAGCAGCAGCTCTGAATTGGCAGGCTCTTCTTTTCTGCTGCAAGCTCTCGCTTTGAGTTTTCAACCTCAGCAACCACAACGGCATCGGGGTAGTAGCCGTCCGGGTAGGTTGGGCAGACCGCGGCATAGCCGTGATCGCGCTTTAGAACATAGCCTGCGAAGTCCTTGTCCTGGAGATAGCCAAGAGCTTCCTCTTCAGACTCAAAGGGTTTTGCACACTTCGTGTAGTTCCATTCACTCATGACTCCACTATACATAGATAGCTGTCTATGTTAGGTGTTTAGTGGGCAATTGCCTCATACAGCATGTAAACACCGAGCAGGGTGAGGGCGAGACCACCTAACCCCCTGAAGGTGGCAAGCCGTTGCTCGGATGTGGCAAGCCACTCCCTCGCCTTTCCCGCAGCTATTGCGTAGACCGAGTCAGATGCAATGCCGATTATCGAAAAGATCAGGCCGAGCAGGAGCATCTGAATGATTGGGTTTCCATCCTCAACCGACACGAAGCTGGGTAGGGCGGCTAGGAAGAAGACCAGCGTCTTGGCATTTGTGAGGCCAACAACCACAGACTCCCTGAGAATCGTGGATCTCGAATGTGATTTATCGCGGGCATCCTCCAGTGCATCGCTTCGGTGAAGTATCGCTCGGATGCCGAGGTAGCCAATCATCACCGCCCCAGCTACCCGGATCACAAAAAACACCTCGGGAGAACTCTGTATCAATATGCCAAGGCCCAACGCAACGACGACAATCTGAATACCAACACCGAGAGCGTTTCCTAGGACCGACAGGAGGGCAGGCTTTGTTCCGAGGACTAGAGCCCTGCCAACGGCAAAGAGCACCCCAGGACCGGGCACGACGATTATGACAATGGCAAGAAGGGTAAATCCCAGAATGTTTGAACCTGAGGGCACAGAGAAAATCTAGTGCTAGTTGGTTGCGGCAAGAGCGAGGGTAACCATGTTCCTAAACCCGCTCTCACGCTCTTCGCTGCTTGTCTGCTCGGAACCGTCCATCATGTCGGAGACGGTGACGATGCTAAGAGCTTTTCTGCGGAATCTGGCGGCAAGGGTGTAGAGCTGGTTGGTCTCCATCTCTAGAGCCAAGATGCCCAGCTTCTTCCAGTGTTCCAAAGAATCTGTTTCGTCATAGAAGAGGTCCCCGGAGGCGATCATGCCTACGTGGTGATCTATTTTTAGCTCGCGCGCCTTGGCGACTGCCTTTTCGAGCAGCTCATAGCTAGCAGCCGGAGCGAAGTCCAAGCCTCCAGTTGCTCTTTGGTTGATGTTGGAGTCGGTGGAGGCGGTCATGGCAATGACAACATCTCTTAGCTTTGTTGGGGGTAAGCCGCCACTGGTTCCCACCCGGATGGCATTTTGAACTCCGTAGTCATTGAAAAGCTCGTAGGCATAGATTCCAATGGAGGGCGCTCCCATCCCGGTTCCCTGCACTGAGATTTTTCTGCCTTCGAACTCGCCGGTGTAACCGAGCATGTTTCGCACGCTGTTGTACTGCACCGGATTCTCAAGGAAGGTCTCGGCAATCCACTTTGCCCGTAGCGGATCTCCCGGGAGCAGGATGGTTTCCGCAATTTCACCGGGCTTGGCCGCTATGTGGATGCTCATCAGGTCAGCTCGAACTGGCCGCCGTCAATTTGACCCTGCTTGCGATAGAGGTCGAGTTTTTGGCGAGTGTCCTGAATGTCTAGGTTGCGCATTGTTAGCTGCCCGATTCGATCTTCTGGTCCAAATGCGGCGTCCTCAGTGCGCTCCATTGAGAGCTTTTCCGGGTGGTAGGAGAAGTTATCGCCCTGGGTGTCCATGATCGAGTAGTCGTCACCACGACGAAGCTTGAGAGTCACGCTGCCAGTAACCGCCGATGCGACCCAGCGCATCAGGGACTCCCGCAACATAAGTGTCTGCGGGTCTAGCCACCTTCCTTCATATAGCAGCCTGCCCATGCGGCGTCCCTCTAAGTGATAGGCGGCAATGGTGTCCTCGTTGTGGATAGCGGAGAGCAGCCGCTCGTAGGCGATGTGAATCAGTGCCATACCCGGAGCCTCATAAATGCCACGGCTCTTGGCCTCGATGATGCGATTCTCGATCTGGTCGCTCATACCAAGTCCGTGGCGACCGCCAATGGAGTTTGCCTCCATCATCAGATCAACCGCAGACGCAAACTTCTTGCCATTTAGAGACACGGGTCTACCCTGCTCAAAATGTATCGTTACCTCTTCGTCTGCGATCTCGACGCCCGGGTCCCAGTGCTTCACACCCATGATGGGCTCGACTATTTCCATTGAAGTATTGAGATACTCAAGGCTCTTTGCCTCGTGGGTGGCTCCGAGCATGTTGGCATCGGTGGAATACGCCTTCTCTGTGCTGGCGCGGTAGGGAAGGTCGCGCTCCTGAAGCCACTGAGACATCTCTTCACGGCCACCAAGCTCTGCCACAAAGTCACTGTCCAGCCAGGGCTTGTAGATGCGAAGGTCTGGGTTTGCTAAGAGTCCGTAGCGGTAGAAGCGCTCGATGTCATTGCCCTTGTAGGTGCTGCCATCGCCCCAGATGTCAACCCCGTCCTCCTTCATGGCCCGCACCAGTAAGGTTCCGGTGACAACGCGGCCCAGGGGAGTGGTGTTGAAGTAAACCTTTGATCCAGTTCTGATGTGGAAAGCGCCACAGGCAATTGCTGTCAGGCCTTCTTCTACCAGCGACTCTCTGCAGTCAACTAGCCTCGCGTCTTCTGCACCATATTCCTTGGCACGGCCGGGAATCGAGTCGATGTCGTCTTCGTCGTACTGGCCGAGGTTGGCTGTGTAGGCAAATGGAATGGCGCCCTTTTCGCGCATCCAGGCAACGGCAACCGATGTATCGAGACCGCCAGAGAATGCGATGCCCACTTTTTCGCCTGTGGGGAGGGAACCTAGAACCTTAGACACAGGCTAAAGCGTAACGAATATGCCGGAATTAGGCTCTAGCCATTGCACTTCTCAGGGTATCCAGACCGAGGCCACCAAGGTTTAGTGCAGTCCTGTGGAACTCCTTGATGTCGAAAGCCTCACCCTTTCGAGTCTTGTAGTCATCCCTGATCTGTTCCCAGATGCGCTGTCCAACTTTGTAGGCAGGGGCCTGTCCTGGCCACCCGAAGTACCTAGTTACCTCAAAGCGGACGAACTCTTTCGACATGTTCACATTGCTTTCCATGAACTTAAGGGCATAGTCGAAGTTCCAGGTAGCGCTGCCCTCCAGATTCTGTTTCTTGGTGTGAACACCGATGTCTAGAACCACCCTCGCCGCTCTCATGCGCTGGGCATCCAGCATTCCTAACCTGTCGGCAGGAGTGCTCAGGAAGCCAAGCTCGTCCATCAACCGCTCTGCGTAGAGAGCCCAGCCTTCACCGTGACCCGAGGTCCAGGAGGCAAGCCGGCGCCAGTCGTTGAGAGTGTCTTTGATGTAGGTCTGCTGTGCCACTTGCAGGTGGTGACCGGGGACTCCCTCGTGATAGACGGTTGTGGTCTCGCGCCAGGTGTCAAATTCTTCTACACCCTCGGGAACCGACCACCACATTCTCCCCGGCCTGGAAAAGTCATCTGTGGGGCCGGTGTAGTAGATGCCGCCGTGCTTAGTTGGGGCGATCATGCACTCGAGCTTCTTCAGTGGCTCGGCTATCTCGAAGTGGCTTCCAGAGAGTTTCTCAATTGCTTCATCTGAGAGCTTTTGCATCCATTTCTGCAGCTCATCGGTGCCGTGCAGCTTGGTGCTGGGATCATTCTCGAGGTGCTTGACCGCCTCTTCGACGCTTGCACCAGGCTTGATCTGGTTGGCCACCTCAGACTGCTCCGCGATGATTCGTGCCAGCTCCTGTTTTCCCCACTCATAGGTCTCGTCGGGGTCGATCTTTGCTCCGAGGAATCTCTCGCTGAGCAGCGCATAGCGCTCAGCACCAATGGCATCTTCGGTGTTTGCTGCTGGCAGTAGCTCACTCTTTAGAAACTCGGCGAAGGTTCGATAACCCTCGGTCGCCTTTTCTCCGGCAGCGGTCAGCTCTTTGCGAAGCGAATCCGGTAGGTCCTTACCCTCTGCCTTCGAGAACTCTCTAAAAAACCCCTCCGGAGAGTCAATCTGAGCGGCCTGGGTGATGATCTCCTCGACCTGGCGCTTGGCTGGGGTGTCACCGGTTTTGATTCCAACCCGCAGCGACTCGATGTAGCCGGCAATAGCCTGCGGAACCTTCGACATCCTGGCCTCTAGGTTTTCCCAGTGCTCGACGCTTTCAGTTGGGGAGAGGTCGAAGATATCTCTGATGTCCTGGGCTGGGGAGGCAATGTTGTTCATGTTCCTAAAGAGCAGCCCGGAGTCGTAGGTGCGAATGCTGAGGTCGGCATCGGCAATCATCGCCTCTTTGGTGACCCTATCGACCTCGTCCACCGGCTCTTCGGCTTGGAGTCTTGAAATCAAATCCGCATAGTCGTGGCGGTCTTGCTCGAGGGCCTCCGGCGAGAAGTCGTCAACGTCTTTCTCACCTCCGGGAAATCCAAGATAGGTGGCATAGGAGGGTGAGCGCTTGGCTAGCTGCTTCACCCAGTCATTTGCGATCTTGTCGATTGCTGTTTCTTCACGCTTCATTGCATGCCTTTCTTATCTGCTAAACCTTGGGTTGCTGCTGGGTGATGCAGTGGATGCCGCCTCCTCTGGCAAACAGCTCTCTTGCATCAATTAGTTCAATCTTTCTGCCCGGGTAGATATCTCTTAGTTGGGCAGCCACCTCTTTATCCACCGGGTCATCAAAACTACACAGCAAAACAGCATCGTTTAGCACGTAGTGGTTGATGTAGCTGTAATCCACAAACCCGTGGCCATCTACCTGCACCTCAGGAGCGGATACCGCAACTGTTTCTAGGCCTGCGGATTGGAGGGTTTGCCTAACTTCTTTGGAGATCAAAAAGTCCGGATGGCGCTCGTTTCTCTGGTCGTGGTAGAGCACCCTGCCGTCTGGTGTGAAACAAGCGACGATGTCGACGTGGCCCTTGGTGCCGAACTCGTCGTAGTCGCGGGTTAGGCCACGCTTTAGCCAGATGGCCTCGTTAGTACCAAGTTTCTCGTGAATCTCAGCCTCGACTTCTTCTTTACTCAGTCCCGGGTTTCGTTCTTTGCCAAGCTGGACTGTCTCGGTGAGAAGCACCCTTCCCTTGCCGTCGACGTGAATGCCGCCGCCCTCGTTCACGAGATTGCTCGACAGCCTCTCCACACCCAGTAGTTCCGCTATCTCGCGGGCAACCAGGGCATCGCTGTCGTATTTCGCCCAGCTTTGAGCTCCCCAGCCGTTGAAGATCCAGTCGACGGCAGCCAGCCTGCCGCCCTCGATGACAAATGTTGGCCCGCTGTCGCGAAGCCAAGCGTCATCTAATTCGATCTCAGCGATTTCAATTTGGGAACTTAGGTGCTTTTTAGCTTCCTTGATACCTTCGGGGTGGACTACCACCGTCACAGGTTCATAGTCGGAGGCTCTGTTTGCAACCTCTGCCCAGGTTTTTCTTGCGGCAAGCTGCTCAGCTTCAGTGCCACCGAGGGTGTAGCCGTGGTGGGGGAAGGCTACCCAGGTGCGCTCATGCGGGTGCCACTCCGGGGGCATGTGCCTCATGGTCTTAGCCCCGCAATCCCTCCGAGCTCGCCATCACCGCTTGGTCCTCTTGGGTTCACAACATCTTTAGTGAGAAGTCCATAGGTGTCTGGCCTTCTGGTTGCAAAGAAGGGAAATAGGTCCAGCCAGTCGCGTCTTTGATCAAGGTCCAGATCTGCGATCAACACCTCGTCGCCCTCCCGCGCTGCCCTGACCAGGACCCTGCCGTATGGGTCGACGATGAAGGAGCTTCCGTAGAAGGTGACTAGGCCCTCATTGCCGTAGCGGTTTGGCACGACGATGAATAAGCCATTTGCTATCGCGTGGCCGACAATTGTCTGTCTCCATAGCGGCTCAGTGTCAAAGTCTGGGTGATCTGGTTCTGAGCCAATCGCGGTTGGGTAGCAAAGTATGTCTGCGCCCGCTAGCCCATAGGCCCTTGCGACCTCTGGAAACCACTCGTCCCAGCAGGTGGGGAGTCCGAGCTTAGGTTTGGGCTCTTGGTCTAGCTCATAGACGGGGTAGGGAGTCTCAGCCGGCCCGGGCTGAAAGTACTTGTCCTCAAAGTAGCCCTCGGTAACCGGGATGTGCAGTTTCGGGGTTCTGGCAACCAGGTTTCCCTCTGGACCCACCACGATTGCAGTGTTTAGGCCTCTGCCGTCAGTAAACCCGGTTTTCTCATACAGAGATCCGTGCACAAAAACAGAGTGCGCTTTCGCAAGCTCTGCGAGCAAAGTGAAGGTTGGTCCGCTCTCTAACTCTTCAGCGCTATCGCTCGGGGTCCCAGTGGGCAGAGTGTCGGCTGGGTAGCGGCTAAGCGTAAGCTCCGGAAGAAAGACAATCTCTGCGCCGTTTTGTGCCGCCAGGGCAACTGCGCTGGCGATGTTTTCGCGGTGGGCAGCTTCATCCTCGTTCCAGCTGAACTGCACCAGCGCCACTTTCACGCTGCCGCGCTCAGCAGCTTTTTTGTTGGCAGGAGAGGGGAGCCTCTCGGCAATTGTTAGTTTCATTTCATGCTGTCCAAGATTTCAATCAGCAGCTCGATGGTTGTCATGGGGTTCACGATGGCAAATCGGGTGTGGGGGCGACCCCTGAGACTAGAGGGCAGGACTAGGGCAACCTGCTCGGCCAGGAGCTTTTCACTCCACGAGTCGTAGTCTGCCTGCTCCCAACCTTTGCGCTCGAAAACCACCACCGAGAGCTGCGGCTTGCGCACCAGCGAGAGATAGTCACGCTTCTCAATTTCTTTTGCTGCCTGATGAGCTAGCTCCACGTTGGCCCTGATGGCATCTCTGTAGGTGGCAACCCCGTGGGTGGCGAGTGAGAACCAGAGCGGTAGCCCGCGGGCTCTTCTGGTTAGGTTGATCGCGTAGTCCGAGGGGTTCCACTCGTCCTTGTTCTTGTTCACCGGTTCTAGATATTCGCCGTGTTGCGAGAAGACCTCTTTGGCAAGAGCTGGGTTTCGGTAGATCAGAGCACAGGCATCAAACGGGGAGAAGAGCCACTTGTGGGGATCCACAATTAGCGAGTCGGCATGCTCAATGCCCGCATAGAGCTCCTTGAGCTCTGGCACCAATATCCCTGCCAGACCATAGGCTCCGTCGATGTGGAACCAGAGGTCCTTTTCCTTTGCAAGTCTTGCCAGACCCGCAAGGTCGTCGATGATCCCAAAGTTTGTCGTGCCGGCGGTTCCGACAACTGCAAAAGGTGTTAGCCCGCCCGCGACTGCTGCCTCATAGGCCGCCTTGGCAGATTCGTAAGTTATCGCACCCGTTTCGCCCGAGTCCGCGGCACTGGTGCCGACACCTATAACCTTTGCAACTGACTTGACTGAGCTGTGAGACTCGGTTGAGCAGATGATCGTGTAGTCCTTGGCACCGTGCTTTTTTTGTGCGACCTCCCTGGCGGTCACAAGCGCTGAGAGATTACCCAGCGTTCCGCCCTGCACAAACACGCCACCGCTTGTCTTTAGCAACCCGCACTCACTCGCCAGCAGCTCCAGCACCTGGTTTTCTGCATAAACAGCTCCCGAACCCTCAAGCCAAGAACCTCCATAGATGGAGCTTGCAGAGACCACGAGGTCAAAAAGGCTT
>Ga0222718_10001151_pt1 | contig 26306 bp, 19 predicted proteins | sample C33_27DmetaG_FD_165045 | JGI IMG/M metagenome (GOLD analysis project Ga0222718, IMG submission 165045) | Estuarine water microbial communities from San Francisco Bay, California, United States - C33_27D | ecosystem: Environmental > Aquatic > Marine > Unclassified | place: USA: California...
CCTCTGCTGCAGTATTACCATCTTGTACTATATCTCGAATGAGAGAAAAGCTTTTATCCCCTACTAGGAGCTCTGTTTCTAGTAACCTGATTAGAGGTATGTACATAAAGTCAGGGTCTAAAAGTTTAGGAGTGACTTTAAAGCCAGTGTTACCGTCTATAATAGTGTTAGTTTCTGTTATACTATTATCTGCATTAATATTTAACAAAAACTGCAAAGAGGTAGCTGGTTGCTTATCGTTTTCTGTATATATAGCACAAGTGTCAGGAGTAACCTCTAACACTAAATTATTGAGACTATCGTTATATACTTTGCTTATTAAGCAATCTGCTCCCTGTACACCTGAAACCCTTAAAGTGCCTATATTGCTATTATCATCCACTATAGATAGATTATTGTTAGCATCTAAACTGGCTGTTATATTATAACCGGAATACCCATCTGCACCATTTAGGTGGTTTATGAATTCCTGAGCAGTTATTGCTGGATTAAATACAAGCGTTATCAACGATCTTTCAGGTAGTTTTACTAGATCAGCTTGATCAATGGAGATATTAGGGTTAAGTACAAAGTTATTAGATATACTAGCAGCTTTACTTAGTTGACTAGCAGTCTCTGCGTAACTACCTGAATCATTCCCATCAAATTTTTTAGTTCGGTATTTTAAATATACACCGTCACCTGTAACATGTAGATGATTGCTTTCTACTTGGTTATCTGCACTATCGCTAAAAAAATTTGATATAGCAGTGCCATCTATGATAAATCTACTGCCAGGCACACTTTTAGCGTACACGCTTAAAACACAGTTGTCTAGATCAACACTATAAAATCTTAAGTTAGTGCTAGGATTTAAACCGTCTGATTTTAGTTCAGAATTTATAGTAAGATTAGGTACTGCATTAGTGTCTAACGTAGGTGTAAGCCTAACTAGAGAGTCAGTGCCATGCTGTAGTAAGTAGTCCTCATATTGAGTGTTACGGAGGACTTCATCTGTGCGGGTTTCTAAATCTACTGAAGGTACATTTAACACGTCTGCAGAGATTGCTTGACCGTTCTGAATCTTAGTTACGTCAATATAATTTATAGGCATTTATTATACTCCTAGTTAGTTGGTTCTTGCATAGCTACAGTCCAGGTATAAACTATAGTGCTTCCTGTGCTAGCCTGAACTGCTGTATGAGATTGGTGCGCGAACATTAAAGGTGTATTGATGTCGTAGTTAGCATTTGTAGGATCTAGTACAGAACCTGAAGCATCTATATTATTTCCTGTAGTATATAGAGCAGCTTCTACATAATTGTGAGCTGCCGTATCTTGCGTTACTTGAAACTGACATACAAACTTAACACTGTATTCTTGTATGGTTATTGATGTTATAGGTAACTTTACAATTCTATTAGCAGCAGAACTAAGGGAATAGTCTGAGGAGCTTACTACTATTTGAGGATCTGCCTCGCCATCTTCGTAGTACCCAAAATGCATATATCCCACAGAATTATAGGAAGAAGGCCCGGACGCCCAGGCATAAACATCAGGCCTAGCATTATCTTGCTTGTCAAAGGCAGTGCTATTTGCAACTAGGCTAGGCGTTAGTAGTTGGCTTAGAATAATCTTGGGCGACTCTTTTACTAAGGTATTTTTTTTATCCACTAAAATAACCCTAGTGCCATCCTCTATCTTTTCTACTCTTACATGCCCTGTAAGGCCTGGAATGTTAGTATACATGTATTACTCTCCTAAGTATTATGGTATAACGCTAATCTCTAATGTTTGGTGTACAGTATTAGCAGTATGAGGATAGATGAAGGTATAATCAGGATATGAATTGCCTATCACCATTCTTATGTTACTAGCCTCTGTTTGTGAAATTACATTAGTTACATAGCCACTTGCAATATTTTTATTAACACCGTCGTGAACTAGGTTATTAGGTATTACAGTGTAGTCTAGATTATTAGGTAAGTTTCCTTGTATACTAGCTAACACATATTGATTATATACTGCTATCACGGTAAATTCACTTCCATAAAGAGTAAAAGTGTCAGTAACTTGTATACCATGATTTAAATCTACCATTTCTACGAAAACTAAAATATTTTCAGATCCTATACCCTCATTTCCAACAGTCAATAAACCCTCTTCGAATATAGTAGGGTTAGGCTTAACTACTATATCCAAAGCATCTGTGCCTTCTTTTATAAAATCTACTACTTCAAAAGAGTTAGTAGTTAATACCATCTTATCCGCATTTAAAAGATTTTGAGTAGTATCAATAACTTGCTGTATACTAGAAGTTATAGAGATATTGGCTACACTAGAGTAGTTTAAATAAGCTGTTTTATTTCTTAAAAAATCTCTGTATAGCTTGTACCCTGTTTCTAGGGTAGTAGTGTTACTAGAATCTAGTTCTCCTTGGGTAGGTATTGTAAGGGAATAGTCTCCAACTCTATGTACTGGCATACTACCAATTACTCTATCCCAGCTAGTCGTAGTTACTGTACGCCTTCTGCCAACAGGGGTTTTCCATACCGTATAAGGGATCATCTGCCCTTCAGTATACCACCAATCTACATCTGTATTTATATCTTCCGCTTTAAAATAGCTATTTATATAGGTTCCTCCCGAATAGGAAGCTGTATCTATACCTAAATCACTATAGTCCTGTGCAGGTACTGGGATATAAACATCAGACTCTAGATACACCCTTAAAGAAACTCCTTCTGCTATAGGAGCCTCTGCCTTGTACACAAAAGAAGAATCCTCTACTGCTAAGAATATAGTGCCTACAAGAGTATCTTGGGTAGTTTTGATATCTATGCTTCCCTTTAATACTAAATACCTATGTATAGCTACATAGCTACTTTCACACCTAAATACTCTGCACTGATCCTTGGTAATGTTACCCATAAAGGTTATATATTTAGGTACGTTATATATAACAGATCTTGTAAATTGGGATTTAGGGTCTACAGTGTAAAACTCTATGTTTGTTCTTAATAGTTTGCTAACTAAATTAAGTTCTAGGATAGGATCTTCCGAAGAGGAGAATTTTAATACTGAGCTATTAAATAATATGTTACCTAAAGATCTTAGTGATTCTATAGTTAAACCTCTAAGCTTTATTTTTCTTAAGATGTCTAGATAATTTCTGTATCTTTCAGAACTTCTAATGACTGCCTGCTTATTATTAGCCAGCCATCCAAACTTGTTGTAAAGTTCATATTCATCTACCGTACAACCTAATCCCCATAAGTTTATAAGAGTGGCATTTACTAGGTACAGATCTAATTTAACTGGAACCGTAGAGGTTAGCTCTTCTATAGTAAAGGTAGTATTGTCAAAGTCTTTTACTATACTAATCTGTGGTTGTAAGTAGATTTCTAGGTATTCCTCTGTATCTATAGTAGTAATAATAGAAGTTCTGTAACTGGCTTCTGATGTTGCTAAGTTTATGATCTGTGTGGTTTTTAATAAATCTAACTCTACTTGAGAAATACTATTCTTAGGTACTTTTATTAGGTTAGGAGTATTCTCAACTCCTAAATTATCTAGCTTAGGCCAGTCTTCATCTAGTAAGGGATCTACTCCTTTAAGTACTAGGTAGTGTGTATGCAAGTTAGTATCTAGCTCTTTCCCTGCTCTTTTAAATAAGGCTCTTACCTCTATAGAATCTGTTCTTAGTATTTCAAAATCTTTTTGTTTTTCTAAGTACTTATCTTTTAATACCGGGCTTGGATATAATCTATAGCAATCCTCTGCAAAGCCTTCAGCTATAATGAGACCATACATTTTTATGGCTAGAGAATTATCTTGGCTGTTTACTATCTCTACAGAAGCATTTACATCTACCTGCAGCATTCCCCAAGGCTTATGCCGGGTTAAAGGAACATAATCTAAAGATAGATTAGCTGAGTGGCTTAGCACACTCTCTAAAGAGAAAGATAGCTCTGTACCTATAAAAGAGTATAAGGCTTTTAGTATGTCAGTATCCTTAAAATAGGTCTTCCATACGTCAGGCAATGCATCTAAAAATAACTTTGAATTAAACATCCTGAATTACCTGAACACTTATATCTTGAGGATAAATAACGTAATTAAGCGTGCGATTAGAAATCTGCTGGCTTTCAATATTAGTAGCGCTAAATATATCTGGCTGTAGCTGATAGCTAGTGTTTATTATTTCTAATTTAGTTGTAGATTGGTACGGTAGGTCTCTGCCGTCAGGTAAGTACAGAATATATTTCAGGCCGTCTACAAAGGTTATGTTACTAGCTACGCCTCCTAGGAATATGCTAAGAGGTGATAGTATGTCTATATGACTAATAGCTCGGGTTTCAGTCCAGTTATTTATAGTATCCTGTATAACCGTTCGAATATTTGCAACGCTTATAGAGTTAGCATCAAATCCCTGTACTACCTCTATCTGCAAGTCAGGCACTAAAATCTGAACTACATTGCTAGATATTGCTAAGGTATCACCGCCTAATGTATTGTACTGAGAAGAGTTTATTAAGGCCTGCACAATTTCTAGGTTATTGTCTACAGCAGCATCCATAAGGCAGTTATTAGCTTCTCCCGTTGCATATTCTATTTGGTATTTATCAGCAGCTGCTACACCGTATTTTAAAGTATTTGTAGCGTCTACTAGCGATATCTTTATAGAATCAGAAGGCAAGGCTTCTCCTATGTTTACTAGAGAGCCTGTGATAGTTGTCACATAATTACTATCTACTGATCTAACTACTCTGTAAACTTGAGTAGTTGAATACTCAAAGTCACTGATAAAACTAAGATAAGTGCCCAGTCTGCTAACTCTTCTAGCATATTGAAAAGCAATGTTAGGTACATAAGTATTAGTTATACTGTTACTACTGGTTTCTTGCTCAGAACTTAGCACTACATTGACCATTCCTAAGCTGTGAAATTCCTCTCCAGATACAGAGGTAGGAACTATGTCTCTTTTCATCTCGGAATCAGAGGCTCCTATACCTAATACTGATTTTAGGTTTGGGATATTCTCTTCTAATATAGTTGCCTGTATAGCATTCTTGGTATGGAATCCCCTGGAAGTTAAGGCTAGCTCCATCCTGGTTCTTATATCTCTATTTAAAAACTCGTTAGGGTCAAAGGTAATAAAATCTTTTTGGTTTGTTACGCTAACTAGCCCGGTAAGAGATACGCTGCTGGTAAAGGTACCTGATACAATGGTTTCTTGGTTAGTATCATTAGTACTTTCACTGAACAGTTGGTAATCATAATAGGTTACAGTATCTATAATAGTCTCTAAGTAGTCATCTGTATTTACTGTTATATCTACCTCAGTATCTACAGGCTTAACTGTAAATACATTATCACCTCTTACAAAGAGTATTTCGGCAGGAATAGTTCTAGGTACATTAGAGGTAAATCTAAGAGTTAGTATGCCCTTAGCAGGTATCGCAGTTCTATTGAATATCAAAAAATTAGAAGCTAAGTCCTCTAACATTGATTGGCTATCAATGCTACCAGACTCTGCTATTTTATTTAAGGATAGTCGGGTACGCAGGTCCTCGGCTTCCGTAGTTATTAAAGTAGCTGTATAGGCTAATGCTCTTATGAGTATGTCATTTAGATTAGAGCCTTCTTGCACATTCAAAGAAGGAAATTCTGTTTGTATAGAGGCTCTAAGTCCTGCCTCCATTCTTAGAATATCCGCTGCTTTTATATTTCTAGAATTAAACATGCTAACCTCTAACTTAAATTAAAAACTCTAGTGTAAGGGGGTTTCCTTCTGCTGTAATAATAGAAAACTTTACATGCATACTCGAAGGATCTAGTAACTCTACACTAGCTAATTCTAAGGTGTCTAAGGTGTTAAGCGTAGAGGTTAAGTCCCTTTCTTGAATAGATTTTACCTGAGACTCTGCATCTAAGAATATAAGCGCTAAATCCTCTGTTATGGTGGAGGGATTATACCCATGTTTAATAAGTGCTTGTAAATTAGTACCTTCGTTGGGTTTGGTAGGTACAGACCCCTTACTGGTTAGTAGTATCTTTACTACCATATTTACTAACCCTGTTTCACTACTAGAGGAAAACGTTAAGTCTAGGTTATCTTCTGTAGCAAATAGAAGCTTAGTAGCTGCATATGTTGTGGAATTATCAGTGGAATATACATCGTCAGCTACTGGGTAAAAAGGTAGGTCTATCATTAGGCTACTCCTCTCTAGTTACTATATCTACTATATGCGCTACATATTCCTGTTGCTGCAGCATATTTGATTCTAAATCGTGGTATGTTATAACTTCTATCAAATCTATATCCTTAACAAAGGCGGCTGCCTCTCTTTTTAAGCTCAATAGGGTATAGTATAGAGTGGTTAGTATACGGGTTTTATTGGCAGTTATATCCTCTTTAGATATTCTAGTGGCAAGTTCTTCTATAAACACTTCGCACTTACCTACTAGGTTAACTATATCCCCTAGATCTGGTAGGCTATCTCGCATTCTACCCGTGCTAGAGCCTAAGCTGAAAGCAGCTTCCAGCTCTATCAAGCTACCCGCCGCGGCAGATAAATCCCCTAGTTCCATAGTTATAAGCTGATCTTTTAAAGCCTGTTTGTCTAAAGAGTTACTCATCTAAAACCTCTAGCAGCTTCCACCATTTTTCTAATGCGCCTTTTACTATGACTTATTTGTCCCTGTGTCATCTTTGTTTTTTTCATTAGCTGTTGAGCACTTAGAATAGGTTTACCTCCATAGCCTGTAGTATACTCAAACACAGCTTTATCTTGATCTACTAAGTCGTTGTATACAAAATCTACAAATACTTTTTCAGCATCATACTTTTCAAACCCAGGTGGCTGCGGCTGAGAGGTACTATACCCAGATCTAAGCTGACCTTCATATCTATTTACCTCTCTAGGAGACCAAGCTAAGTCTTCTGCTATCTCTTGGGTGGTAGGTTCTCTACCTAGCTGCTCTTCTAATGAGTTTTTAGAGCCTAAAAACGTGTTTAGCTTTAGTACCTGATGCTCAGGTAATCTAGCTGGGTTATTGTGCGTATAGATAATACGGCTAAGACCTTTTAGATTATTAGTTAGGTGCGTACTTAGTCGGGCTTTATCTGGATTAAAGTTTTTAAAAGCATTGAGGCTTAGCTTCTTAGCTTCTAGGTTTAACACTGGCCTTGCAACGGGGCCCGTAGCCCATCGGCTAACTTCTTTTTGAATAATAGGGTCAACTCTTTTAAAGAGTACACCTAGATCCTCTCGGGCTCCTGTGCTATTCCATTTTTTCCAAGCTTCTATGTCTTCTTGGTATCTGTTCATAGGTTGCCTCCTGCTTTTATTATATCACTATATAATAACAATAGTTCTTGGGTATTCCCTGCTAAGTCAGGTAAATCCTGTACAGTTGCTGTCTGCCCTGATTCTAGCACTGCAAACACCCTTTCTATAATATTAAATTCATTATCCCCTGTACGGTACCTTAATTCTAAGTTAGTCTGGGGAGAGTTCTCCTCATCTCCAGGCCTAGTTAAATCTACTTTAGCTCCGGGCTCTACGCCAGGGCCGGATACAAACTCTCTAATTATTTTATAGTGCCTAGCAGCTTTAGTTTCATAATCTAAGTACTGTACACCTGCTCTAGTACCTCTACCTCTACCACCGCTGACTCTAGAGTCGGGGTTTATAAAATCAGGGGCTGCTTTGTAAAAATCTATATATTCTTCTAAAGAACATATAGGTCTACGTACTAACTCCATAGCTAAAGATAAGTTTTCAAATACTTTAGCTAACTCAGGACTACGTATAAGAAATCCTCTTAGAAGTCTATTGTATACATCTATTTTTTGAGTATTACTTAAAGGAGGTCTATCCGAGCCTATTAGCTTACTTAAGGCCTCTATATTATCTTTATCCTCTACGTCTTTTAGCGACACATATTTAGGCCAGTTAAGTATGTGGTTAGCCCTAGAAACATTTGCTTGAGTTTCTTGCAGATCCTGTTCTAGTTTTTTTAGCTTTTCTTTTAACTCTTCTTCCTTGTATGGATCCGGCTCCTCAGAATCTTCTAATTCCTGTATATCTTGCCTTACTTTAAGTATCTCTACTCTAGCCTTAGCTACATTTTTAAGCGCATCTGTATTGTCTTTAAGCTGTTGAAATTCAATGCTATCTTGATAGAAAAGTTCTCCGAAGTAATAATTAGCTACTTCAGAGTTCTGAAGTACTTCTCTAACTTCTGTTAGAGGTTCCAAGGGATGCATTATGCTTTGTGTACCTTGGTTAGCTATTCCTACTAACATGTCCTGTAATCTACGAGTGTTGCTTAGCATTACAGTAGTTACAGCAGAACCCTGGCTAAGGGTGTGTGTAACACTAGCAACATGGCCAACCATGTGGCAGTTACTATCATGGGAATCAAAAAGAACAGAGCTAAATCCAACTACCATATTGGGATTAAATACCAAGTTAGCTGTTATATTAGCATTAGCAGTCCTTGAGTTTATATAATCTATTTGAGCCTGTTTTACATATAAAGCATAACTGGAGTCTCCTTTGCTATTAGCTTTTAGTATTGCCTCCTCAATCATATTAACCTGGTCTCCAGGTATAGAGTTATCGCTAAGTATCTGTACATCTTCTTTAGATCTAGGTATAGCAGCATTTATCCTGCGACTGTTTTCTAAAGTTTTTATTTGGTAGAGCAGAGGGTTTATCTCCGTGAATAAAGGCTTAGGCCCTCTATAGTATTCTTCTGGAAATACCAAAACTTCTAGTGAAGACGAACTGGAGTTGCTAGCGTCTTGGGCATGTCTAGTTATTTTTGCAGGATAGCCCACAAAGCTTCCTGTGTCTGCATAGCCTTTTTTAGAGGACTTAGTGTTTAGTTTATTTCCCTGAGATCTTTTATTATAATAAAGCCTTGTTGGTATGGCGTCATACTGGTAAGCAACTGACCATCCTCTAGTCATGCAGGGAAATATAGCATTAAACATAGGTGGAATGCTGTAATAGGTTAGAGGCTTTGTTATGTGCTGAGCTATTCTGTTTTTAGATGACTTTTTATTAAATACTCCGCTAGGTAGGCCGTTATCGTCACATTCATAGATAGGGGGACATACTATATCTAAGGTCTCGTAATTCATCATACTAAATATATTTCTTAGTAACGTACCTGTAGCTCCTGCCTGACCAAACTTACTTCCTGTCTGCCTAGTAACTGCTCTAATATATTTTCTGCCTCTAGAAGTTCTGAGTAGAGGGAATACTCCACTAGGTAATTTAGAAGTATCCTCTCCTGAAAAGCCTTCTAGTACAGGGCTGGCTACTATATGTTGCTCTAACTTAGTTAAATTAAAATATCTAGAAAAGAAGCCAGTGTTAGCTACTTGTCTAGTTTCAGCGTTTCTTTTACCCAGGAAATCTTCTGTAGACTTCTGTATAAATAAGCCATCTACTTCCTGTAATAAACTTTTTAGATCATCTAATCCACTAGCTATTCCTAGTTTACCTAGTAACCCTCTTCTATCCCTAGTGTCTTCTTCTCCCTCAGTAGTTAGCTCTACTAATTTTCTAACCTCACCTTTATAGTAGTCTATTATTCTTTGCTCTCCGTCAGAACCATACACCCGTTGCATCCTTTTAAATTCAGCGTCTCTACGTTGTTTTGTGGCAGAAGCTAACTTATCTACAAACTTAGTGCGCCCTTTAGCTGAAGATCTTTTACTAATGTCCCTGTCTAAGAATCTCCCTGCAGTAGCTAAGAAGATATTACCAATAAAATCAAAGGGTCGGGTTATGTAGGTCTTATTATCCAATCCCTTAGTAAATAATCTTCTGGGATACCTACCTCTGAAAGTTATTTGATTAGGTGCCAGCTTATCTGGCTTACCTATTTTACCGCCACCTTTGCCCCCTAAGAACTCCAGATATAATGAGTCAAACACGGAAATGTTAGACAAGCAAAAAGCGGATATCTCTCTAGATATAGCATTAGCCGAATAGCTCATACCGGCTAAGTAGCCTTCGAACATTAGCCGCCAAGATAACTCCCCTGTAGTTGAGTTGGAATCTAAATAAAAAATGGCTACTTGTAGCTTGTCGTTCTTGCCTACGCCTAAAAGCATTGGGTGTGCGGGCATTGCTATATTGGCCGAGGAATTAGAACCTACTGAGCTAGTAACTGAAACTTGTGTTACAGGAACTAGTACCCCTGCTATATAAACCTTGTAATCTACCCTAATATTTAAATTGGCCATTAGCTGCTAACCTTAAAGCTATAAGTAGTGTAACTATTATGTCTAACATTTTATGTTGTACTAAACTAGAATCTATATGTTGAGGTAATGTTTTTAAAATGTCTATATTAAGTTCTCTGGTGTGCATAATATTAACCAACTTCTTTATCTGTAGTTGTACACCGTCAATTCTATTTCTAATTTGCTCCTCAGATCTTAATCCATCTATATGGCTATTTATGTACCAATCCTTAGTAGGGCCTAAGTCTAAGGCATAATAGGTGACTAAGCTTTCTAAGCCATACATATACAAAAACTTTATAAATAGTCTAAATAGCTTTAACGCCTGAACTTCCTTAAGAAGCGGCGTATTGCTATAGGCAAATCTAGGTAAAAATGCCTTGCCTGCTTCTAGGTATAAATCTAAGAGTTTAGGAGCATTAGCTATTACAGCTTCTATGAATTCTACTTCTTGGTTACTTGCTAACCCATTATTCTTTAATGTTTCTAGTAGGTTAGGCTCTGCTAATAGATTGCTACTATATAAAAAGCTAACAGGTGCATATAGATATATGTTTTCTACTACAAAGTACTCTCTAGGTATGTTGTCTACAGTTACAGTGATATTACTACCCGAAGGCCACTCAGGGTCTGGGTGTATCTCTAAGCTGCTTGAGGGAGTATAGTATGAGTAGTACAAGCTGTCCCCTAATAACTCTATATTAGGCTTTTCAAAATTACTAGTAATATCAATACTAAAGGCTGCAGAGGAGGCATTAGGTATTTTTATAGCTTCAAATTTATTTATAGGCTTCATGATTTCTCCTGAGTATATTAGAAGTATTTTGCATTATTTGTTTTATTTTTTTTTGCGGCTTTATTTACAGTAGCCTTCCTTCTATCCTCTGTTTCCTTATCTGCAGCTGCTAGAGAATTTCTTACTTTATCAGTTAAGTCTTTACTGACATTTGCTTGTGTAATATTTGTTGTAGCGCTTACGTTACTACCAAAAGCATTTAATTCATACCCTATTAAAGTGCTGTCATTTTTATATTGGGATTTTATAGACTGCTCGCCTTTCCGCCTTAATCCTTCAGGCCCAGTCGTTGCTGCAATTATCTCCGCCCCTACGGATTCTTTTACTTTAGGATCCTTTACGAAATTATTGTACTCTTGAATTGCACTGTTTAATTCAGTGGTTTTAGCCCTTATATCTTTCTGGTGCTTTTTTAACTGTTTATCAGTCATCCCTGATATTGGTTTGTCAGTAAGGCCAGTTAAGTCCCTTTTTAACTCTTCTATATTAGCCTTAGCCGCATCTATAGTTTCTATGGTACTACATTTCTGGGAGTCGGCTAGAGCACCACTTTGAGTTACCGCTGATTGTTGTGTATTTGTACCTGCTGTGGTATTTGGATTTACACCTGCACAGCCGTCAGCCCTTCTTCGTTTGCCTTTGCCTCTTTTTGGGGCAGGAGGAGGGCTAACAAAAGCAGTGTTTACCTTTTTTATTACTCCGTCTATATTGTCTTTACTGAGAACAGAATAATCGGAGTTTAGAAGTTTTGCGGCTTGTTCTAGGTTTTCATTTAGTTTAGCTAGGTAGTTTTCGTATAGCTTCTTAGAGCCTCCAAAAATATCAGAGCGGCTTACAAGCATAGTAAAATTAAAGCTAGAATATAAATCACTATTACTATTAACCTGCTGACTAAAACTAGTTAGCCACCCAGATACTACTCTATTATCATAGCTAACCTGCACTACACTAAAGTTTCTAGCAGAAGCAGTGCCTCTTAGATATTCGTTGTATAACTCTTCAAAAGCATCGCGCCATTTATCTTGCTCAGTGTTTAAAAGTATGCCTTGAAACGAGTATTGCCTAGGCTGAGCGCCAAAAAAATAGCTAGCAAAAGTATCTCCAGGTAAGGGTATTATTTCTACTTTTTCAGAATGCGTCTCAGTTACTCCTGTTAGTATAAATCCAACAAAAGAATTATTAAATATATTCTTACCCTTAGGAGCTTTATTTATAGTAGATACCATACGTATCTGCGCTACATTTATATCAGCATCTTTTAAAGTATCTTGGGATAAAAGAGGTCTAAGTCTTTTATCTTTTAAATCTTTAAACTTAAGCAGGTTTTTTTGTTGCGTACCTGTTTCTACGGTTTTTTCCATAGCAATGCCCCTATGGGTCATTACTTCTTTCTCATTATAGACACCAAGATAGACAGACATATTCTTACTCCTCTATATTATAGTAACCCTGCTCAGATACTTGAGATATTATTACCGTGTTCTTGTCTACTATAGCTTGGGCTATTTTATACACAGGAAAGTTATCATGTATATATTCTACTCCCTGCTTATGTGCAGACATCATTTCCATTAATCTATTGCTAAGTAAACTAGTAGGAGTTACTAGCTGGTACCGTATATTAGTAGGTGTGTTTCTAGACGCCATTGTATTATCCTTACTCTTTTGATTTAGCTTTAGAGCTAGAACTGTTAATCTTTATTTCCACAGGACTAGTAGCAGCCTGGGTAGCTATGGCACCAAGATGCTTATTAAAGGTTTCTAGACCAAGACTTATCTGTCCTAATATCTCGGGTAAAGGCTTTGAGCCTTTGCCTTTTATTATATCTTTATTACCAGTATCTACTATAGCTTTAGTCAGCTTTTCTAATAGCTTATCTTGAGCTTGAGTTTGGGTCATGGTTCCTGCCTGTACCTTAGCCTGCATAGATAGGTAGTCTGTTTGCAAAGCTGCAAAGGACTTAGAGTCTTTTAATGTTCCATAGGCTTTTTGCTTCTCTGCATCTGTACCTGCCATGTAATCAATAACCTCGCTTAGGTTAGAGAAACCCTGTTGCTCTGAGAATAGCTCTCTATAGTCTGTTGACATTTTAGAATCTACCCGGCCTTTTAATTCATCTCTTAATCTACCTCTTAACTTAGATTCCATTGTAGTTCTTGCACTAGCTATAGCTGTTCTGTCTAATCTACCACCTTTTGTGTAACCTCTATTCCGTAGACTGCCTCGTAAATCACCAATCTGAGAATCAATTTCATCTATAGATGAGCCTACATCCCTACCATATGATCTCATAGTAAGAAAGTGGTCCCTGCGTTTGTTTAATATATCAAGTTTTTTAAAATCTTCTGTACCTTGTCTTAGACCTGCTTCTAAATCAGCTTCTAAGTTAATTCTATGTTCTTCTGTAATTAAGGATTCAAACACTCTTTCCTCTGCTCCTGCTTCTCCCCCACCCATCAAAGATAATAAGTCCTCTCTAAACTTAGTACCTTTAGCATAGCCTCCTAAACCCGCACTAATAGATGCATCTAATTTATTGAGTTGGTCTTGCACATACGCATCCTTAGAGCCTCTTAGATCCCTAGAGCTAACACCTTTAAATACTTGTGTTGCCCCTAATAAATCTACTTCTCTAGCATCTTTACCTACTCCAGAGCGTACTCTTGCGCCTTTTAAGGCTTCTATTACTCCAGCATATCTACCTGCTCTAGCGGTGTTAACCCCTGCTTGTTTTAATACGTACTGTAAACTCGAAGGAGCGGCGCCGTCTTGTGGAAGCTTATGCCCCTGAGAACTCATATAATTAACTAGCTTATTTAGGTCGTTTGTATTTATACCTGAGTTCTGTAAAGCAGCAGATAAACCCTTAGAAGATATAACTGAATCTCCTATTTGCAGTTCATCTATTGCTGCACTACTAGATACCGTAGCTCTTAAGCTAGCTACTCCCTGTATCCCCTCAAGCATCTTAGAATAACCTGCTCTTTCTTCTGCAGGAGCATGTTTTTGCATATATCTATAAGCTTCGGCTAATGCCTGTCTTGATTCTGGGGTATCTCCTACCATTTTGAGTATATGTTGAGGTAACACATGATCGAAATCAGAAGATTTACTACTGCCTTTAGCTACCTCTTTTGACTTTGACATTAAGTGGTTTACTATAGTTTGGTAGGCAGTTCTCTGTTTACTATTAGTATAATCAAAGCTCCTATTAGTACCCATTATCCTAGACATTTCGGTAACATCATCCATTATAGCTGCTTGGGCAAAGTACACACCTCTTTCTCTATCCTTGCTAAAATGGTCTATACCTAACATTTCATCTATATCTGTAATGCTTCTATCTCCTTGGTAAACCTGCATTAATCTAGAGTACACACCTGAATTACCAAACTCCATTACCTCCCCAGCCCCTGTTATTTTCCTGTATGTCTCTAAGTCGGTGCTCCCTAGCAGTTTTTTATAACTAATGCTGCTATTAGCAGCTAAGCCTCTTCTACCTCTACGAAGAATAGAGGCATTTAGGTTGTCAGTTGAATAATCTAAGTCATGAGCAAACATAGCAGTAGCACCTCGGTTTACTCTATCGGAGTACTCAGCCATACTATCTGCCAAGGCTTTACCTATACCCAAGCCATCGTCTACTATAAAATTACCAAGATCAGAAAAAGCTTTACCTACTGCTCTGCCTGCTCTTGCAAAGCCAGAGCTACTCTTAGCCATACCTGCATAACGTAGCATCTCTTCTTGATCGCTAATACGTCTCTGGCGTCTATTCTCGGCAGAGACAGCTCCATAGTTCTGAGAGTAGCTTAAAAAAGATTCTGCGTGATTAGCATCACCAAAATAGGAGTGAGCTGCCATCCTCATACTTAATCCAGTTTTCTTTCTTAGGTTAAGTATTTCTCTTCCCTGAACAGACATTAACTCTTCACTACTAAGCATGTCTCCTAAGCCTTCTCTTAGTTCAGGCATAGAGAATCGTAGCTGCTCTAGTACTGCGTTTCTATCAGACTTAGATAGACCTTTACCTAAGCTCTTCCCTCTATTAATCAGATCTTTAGTAGTTACATCACCTCTTACGTATCTATCCAATAACTCTCTATCTAAACGAAGGTTTCCAGCATCTGTAAGTTTAACAGATCCCATTATCATTGCATCACTAAACCTAGATAGAGTACCAGCCTGCCCTGCCATAAGTGATTGGCCCAAACCTTGTACACCTCCAAAAGACGCTAGTTGCCTTTGGCTAAGGTTTCCTGTCATACTAAGGGCATTAGCTGCCGTGTTAGTGTAAAATGCTGCATTCATTCCTGCAGCAGCCCCAAAGCCCATCTGCTGAAAAGTCATCGCACCTTGGCCCCCTAACTGGGCTGCTTGATCCATACTCATATTAGCGGCTCTAGCTGCTGCTACTAAATTTTTACCTAAGTTCATTCCTTTAAATTTAGCCGTACTTACTCCCATATCCTGCGTAAGTTTTTGTAGATGCATAGCATCTTGCATAGATATACCTTCACCTAGCATAACTATGTCTCTAGAAGCTTTTGCTAAATCAGTTACCTTTTTAGTAACGTCACTAATACTAGACATACCGTTTAGCATGCCCATGTCACTAGCAGACCCCATTATCTTATTGAAATCATTAGACTTAAATCCAGCGCCTGCAGCACTCATACGCATTCTATCGCTAATGTCCAAAGCTGCTTGATTAGTTAGCTGACCAGTCATAGGGTTAGTTAGCCCATGCCCTAAACGACTGCCTGCCATAGCAGAGCGCATGTTTTCTATTTCTTGCATCCGCTTATTGTAGCCCGAAATTACCGTGGAACCCAGCCCTGCAGCGGCTAACCCTATCGGCCCTCCTAGCATACCTAAAGCAGCATTAGAAGAGAACATAGCTCCTAGCCCTGCTATACCAGAGGCTGCAGTAAGACCTGTGGCTATTCCAGAACCTACTGCACCTACACTCCTCATATAAAGATCTCCTGCAGATCCTTGAGTTCTTAGTATGCTTTGTCCTAGAGGTATATTCTGGTAGTTAGTCATAGCCGTACTGGCTGACATCATATTTTGTAAACCACCAAAGAAAGTAGGTACTTGTTGTGCAGTTCTACCATTATCATGAGGCATCATGCCTCCTGAGTTATAAAAACTCCCCGCTAGCTGGGGATATGTGCCCTGAACTTGATTATACATCTGGTATCCTATCTAACTTTTTAAGCATTTCCTCTTGAGATGTAGGAGCATTCTTAGCAGTTTGAACACTTTTTCCTATAAAATCATAGGAACCTGAGGAGTGCAATTCCATATTAAATAAGGTATCTAGATGTGAGGCTAATTTATCTACCAAACCTTTATCGTTTGATACTTGCGCAGCTATTCCCAAAACATTGGAATAGTGATAGTGCCAGCTACGCATGCGCTCTCTATGCACCATTTCTTCCATTATAAGACTTCTAGCACTACCTCTAGGAGGAAGTTTTATACCCCATAATAGTAATTGTGAACGAGCGCTGGCCCAGGGCTTACTTAAAAATTTTCGATAGCTCTAGAGTCACAAGCTAATTGAACTCTTCTATCAAACTTCTCCAAAATCTGGGTTAAGGAAAAGAATACTTGGCTAGGTATGGTACTTAAAAAGTTATATCTCTCGCTAAATTCAGCTTCTATAATATCTCGGTTACCATCGGTAGTAGGTGTAAAGTTAAACTCTGTTCCTCCAAACTTAGATATACTGGCAGCCAAGTTCATCCTAGCAATTAGATGAGATAGTGTACCGCTAGTCTCAGGCTTGAAGTCCTGAATAGCTTCTATTACTCTATCAGCGTCATAGGTATTTCTAGTTCTTACTCTTACTACTAACTTGCCCATCTTGTAGGTTTCTTCGTACATGCCTGTAGTTATAATAGTATCTAGAATCTCTGCAGCATCATTAAGAGTCATGTTTTCTAGGGCGACTTCTTCTTCCCATAAGGATCTTGGAGTTTGGGTTGTGTCCTCCATTTTATCCAGCATTTCTTGCAGTGCCACAGCTTCTTGATCTAGCTGAGTTACCTCTATGTTCTCGTCTAGCTCTATAGGTTGCTCTTTACTTTCTACTTGTTTATTGCCAATATTACTTAAGGAATTGCTGCGTTCATTAGCTACTACGCCAAACTTTTTCATAAGGAGATCTCCCATGGAATTAGATGATTTTTACGAGACTGAGCTAACCCCAGAACTCTGTATGCATGCTGATATAGATGAAACCCCCGATGGAGGCATCTGTAACTCTTGCATGTCTATTCTTTATAAACAAGAATTCCCTGATACACAAGAGATTAGTGATGATTTATTACCTAGGATGGATGATCTGGACGATGACTTTGATGTTACTCTTTAAAGGTGTTATCTAAAAAAGATCTAGCCCCTAGGGCGGCTATAGGGGCAGCTAATAGCCCTGCACTCCTAGCTCCGTAGGTACCAAAAGCTCTACGTAGATAGGGGCCCATATTTTCTAGTACAGTTTTAGTAGCTATTCTAGGGTTAGTCTTAGCCAAATCTTTTAAGGCTCTATAAGCTTTAACGCTGGCTATGCCTTCTTCAGCTAGTACGGGTACTTGGCTGGCAGCAACTAGCCCAGGCACTACCCATTTAGTAGGGTCATCAGAATCAAAGCTTCCTGCTAAGATAGCAGCTAAGGCAGCATTACGTTTAGTAGCGCTTTTACGGCTGGCTAACTCTATAATATCGTATAATTTACTTCCTCGTATTTTAGCCCCTGGATTAAGCATAGTAGCATGTCCAAGCTCATGTGCTAAAGCTATAGGGTTCTCTTTAGCTACATTTATATAGCCACCTGCTTTTCTAGCATCTTTTATTACTTTTAAGGGGTCTAGTTTTAATCCATCTACAGTGTTATATCCCCCAGAAGCCATCATTCTATCAAACTGTGCTCTACTAGGTAAGTATTCAGGGGCTACTTTAGCGAAGTAACTATTCCTACCTGCTAGTACGGGTAAGTCTTTTAGTTTCTTGTCTAGCATGTGTTTTTTAAGTATGCCTACTTCAGGTAGAGTTACCCCTGCATACTCAGCTTTAGCTAAAGCTTCTTCTATAGGGGCTATACTTTTAGAAAAGTAATCAGAGGCTTTTTCTCCTGCTTTGAAGCTTAGGCCTGCTTTGGCAGCTAGCGCCGCAGCTATTAAGGGGCTACCATAGTTTGTTTGTTTTTCTTCACCAAAGTTAAACATAAATTAGGCTCCTACAGGTGCAGACATCATACTAGCTAAATACTGAGAGGTTAGTGGAGATTCCACGGGTATATCTTCAGGTTTCATTACAGGCGGCTGTAGATAATCATTTGGTTTAAATTTCATAGGTTTAACGGGGGCCTGCATCTTTGCTACTTTGTTCATTAGCACCGGAGCTGCTAGGGGGCTTGATAAGTAGCTAGCAGTTCCTTGCATAGGTTGTTGAACAGGGGCTTGAAAGTATTGCCCAGCTTCTGGACTTCCTGCACCTAAATACGCAGCGCCGCCTACTCCTGCAGTGCCTGCAGCTACTCCCTTAGCTCCTCCAAAACCTGTGGTTTGTATCTGTCTTAAGGCTTGGTCTCTTATTTCGTCGGGTACAGTGAACGTAGACCCTACATCTTGGCCTAGATACTTTTGTCGGGCAGCCATTACTTCTGTATTGAATTTGTCTAGCTCAGTTTTAGCCTGGTTTGTATGAGTTGTTATCTCACTTCTTAGTGCCTCTAGTTGCGTATTCTCGGCTTGTAACTTACTTTTTTGTTGAGCACTAGGTGCTTTCCTGCCTGATTTATTAATTTTATTAAGGTTTGCGTCTATTTTACTTTGTATATTATCTAAGGTTTTAGTAAAGCTATCTTTGCCTCCCTTACTTACAGCATTATAATGTTTGCTCTGTGTTGTAAACTCCTTGGCTACTCCTAAAATTTCTAGTTCTTTATTACTAAAGTCTGCTACCCTAGATTCACCTTTTAGTACTTTGTTTATAGTAGCAGGACCTGAATCAGAAGCCTCTAACCCTTTAAGTTTCTGTACTACAGGACTATTTGCCTCAAAGTGTCTTTCTATTCTGCCTAAGTTATCTGCAGTAAAGTTTTTCTTAAGATCTAACTCTACGGCAGGCTTAGACTTAACACCTAAGGTTTCTAGTTTTTGTATAGACCTCTCGCTAAAGGATATAGTTCCTTTTCTAGATCCTTCTCCAAACAAGGATTTACCAAAAGTGCCTAACCAATCCTTAGAAGCGCCTAAGGTGCTTACATCTACTGCTTTGCCTTGTAAAAGTTGAGACATGCTTTCAATGGCCCGCTCTACTTCTTTAGGGTTATTGCTTTTTAAGGCATCGTCTACCAAAGATAGTACCGCTGTTCCTTCAGGAGTTCCGTTTAAGCCAGCTTTGTTTATAGATGTTACTATGTTAGACGCATCTTGGCGGCTAGCTTCAGATAAGTTTTTATACTTTTTGCTATTACTAGACAAAGCTTTATTTATATTAGTAGTAATCTTATCAGATCTCTCAGCCAGCCCAACAGATACTTTGCCTTCCATGCGTCGGGTAAAGTTACTGCTTGCATCCATAAGTGCTTGTTTTTGTTTAGTTACTGCTGGGTTGTTTAAGGCAGCGTCTACTACGTTCCTAACCTCTGGCCCCATTGTTTCAGCTTTGGTTAATATTTCTTGTGGGGTTGCTTTATTATTGGTTAAGAAATTTTGGACTAGTTTTTCTGCTGTTCTGTCGACTTCTGTAGGTACTCCAACTTTAAATCCTGGTATACTTTCTTTAGCTACAGTTTCAGATTTACTAAGCACCTTACCCAAACCACTATCCTTCATAACCTGACGAGCCTCGGTCCTACCAAAGGGTAATAAGCCTCCTTTCTGCCTACCAAAAACACCCGACATAGCTTCTGAGAACCCTGCAGGTAATAAGTCATTGTTAGCTATAAAGTTACTTTCAGCGGTAGAAGTACCTTTAAGAAATACATTAGAAACATTTTGTATGCCCTTAATTTCAGTAGAAACTCTCTCTGGAGCTGAGGTATTTAATGTAGTTTGTCTAAGTTCTCTAGCAGAGCCTGGAGCTTGCACAGGTGCATTCATAAAGTCTCTTCGGGCTTGGGTTTGGCCTGCCAGTACGCCTTCTTGCTCTATTCTTCCTAGTTCATTTAGGCGGTTTTCTGCTACAGCTCTTTCTTTGGTTAGGGTTTTTATTTTTGCTTCTGCTGCAGCTACCTCTGTAGACGTAGCACTAGAATTATTTATTATATTATTTTCAGCTTCTATAAGTTTGTTTTGCCGGTCTGTATACTGTTGTAATTTAGTCTTGTCTGTCTGTAGATTTACCCCTCTATTAAAATATTGTTCTTTTGCTGCTTGCAGTTCGGTTAGTCTTTTGCTTTCTAAAGTAGATAGAGGACTACCCCCAGCGGCTTTGGATTCTAGCTTAGTTATCTCTTGTCCTATAGTATTATAACCTGTCCTAGCCTCCGCAGTAGTTTTAACACTACTAGCAGGAGCAAAGGCGCCTCCTGTTTGTTTCTCAACCAAGGATTTCTCGGCTCTTGTTATGTATTGTTTTTCCGACCTAAGTGCCATTAGTTTAGACTTAGCTTGTGCTTTAGAAAAAGCATCTGGGGCGGTTTTAAAAGCGGTCTCTGCTGCTGCTATATTGCTATCTATTGCTCCTGCACGCGAGCTAGTAGTTATTTTCTCTAGCTGATCTACTTTAAGATTGGTAAGACTTTGACGGTTTTGTCTTTTTATATTACCTCTCAAACTTTGTAACTCAATGCCCCTACCTTGAGCCTGTAGTTGAGCTTGGAACTGAGGTACTTGGGCTTCTAGTTGGGTAGCCGAGTTTTCTAAGGCGGCAGCTCTCTGTCTTAGTTTTGTTTTTTCTGTAGGAAGCACTCCTGGATTTTTAGCATCTGCTCTTAGCTTTTGTGCTTGGGTGTTTCTCTTTGTTACTTGTGCTTGTATATCTGAAATTCTAGTCTCTATAGCTTGGGTACGCTGCTGGGTTAGAGGCGCTGTTAATTTAGAGTCTAGAGGAGCGGTTAGTCTAGACGTAGGGGAGCCTGCACCAGAAACGAGCTCAGCTCGCTGGCTTTGTAAATTACTTACTGCTTTAGCTCTAGCTTCTTGTAGTTGTTTAGTGGGGGTGCCACCGCTAGTAGCTATCAAATCATCTATCTGTTTTAGCTCCTGCTCTGCTTTATTTACAGCTGAAGTAAGTTCTGGTTTATTCCTAGCTCCACCAGTAACCTTAGCACCTACGGTCTCATAGGTCCTAGGAGCTAGCATGGTTAGTTCTTCGCCTCTTTGGCCTGCTTGCTGAGTGGCTTGTGTCTGTGCTTGAAGAGCTTGTTGCTCTGATTGTCTAAACGCTTGTTGTTCTGCTAAATCTTTATTTAGTCTAGCTTGTGTTTGATCTATAGTACCTTGAATTTGTTGTTTTTTACTAGTAAGGTTTTCTGTTATAGGTGCTTGTAGTCTGCTTCTAGTAGCATCTATCTGGGCGTCTATCGCGGATCTGTCAAACTTAGAAACTCTAGTTACTTTATTTTGTGTTTTAAATTGATTTAATATTTGCCGTGTATCTTTTAATTCTTGGGAGATATTAGGCAGGCCCTCTAAGTGTTCCAAGGCATCGTCTAAGGTAGTTACTCGTGTATTACCGCTACTTAACTGCTTAGAAGGTGCCATTCCTCTAACACTTTGTAATCTATCAATATGTACTTGGGCTAAATTAGAAGTATTAAGGTTAGTTATAGGTATATTGCCAGTAGCTGTAAGGTTGCCTCCGACATTTTGATATGTGCTATATTCTCTAGCAGGCATGTTACCATGCTGCTTTACGTAGTCTAAAGTCCTTTTTTCCGCTTGAGTCAAAGTACCTGCGGCTTCTCGTGCATAGAGATTATTTAGATTATCTAAAGACTCTTGGGGTGCTCTGCTTTTACCAAAAACACTGTAATAGGCTTTGCCTTCTGCCGAATTCGCAGCTGGGAAACCCTTAGTAACTGTACTACTAAAATCATACCCCGTTCTATCTATAACTTCTTGAGGTGATTGTTTACCTGAAGGCTTAGTGTAGGATCTTAGGACTTGTGGGCTGTTTAGTCTGTCTTCTATAGTTTGTAATTTTGGTTGCTGTTGTGCTACATAGCTTTTAGCTGCGTCTATAGGTTGCTGTTTTGCTCCGGCCGACGCCTGAGCTTTAGCAGCTGCTGCAGCCTGATCTGTAACTTGTTGCTGCAAATTTTGCTGTGCAGCTTGGGTTCTGTCCTGTCGTACTTGGGGCGCTAGCTTGGATTTCATAGTGCCAAAGGTATTTTGTGCTTCGGTAGTTCCTTTACCTATGTTTTTATACGTGCCTATATTAGAGACTTCTTCTGGAGTTACACCACTAAACCCAGCCCTAAATCTTTCCCCAAGTGTAGGTGCTTTAGGAGCACCGATGCGACCAGAAGTAGGTTTATTTAAAAAGTCCGTAGGCTTAAACCCCTGTTGTTCTATGGTTTGCGTCAGTTTCTTCTGTCCTGATGCTATTAAGTCACGCCCTCCTGTAAATTTGTTAAACGCGGACCCAAGACCTTTACCCACACGTTGAGCAAGGTTTCCAATAAACCCAACCTTCTCCAAACTTGGAGCATCTAAGATATACTCTGGCTTGGTTAAATACACTGGCGCTGCTAGTTTTATAGAGTTATCTGTGTAGCTAGACTTTTTGTATAGCTGCTCTATTTCTCTGCCTCTTTTTAGCTCCTTTACTACGTCTGCTAAGTACTGTCTAGCTTTAGTATTCTTTAGGGGAGCTGCTAGAGCTGTTGTGGCACCTAAAATAGGATTTCCACTAGCCATTAAACCTATACCAGTATCTAGTAGGATATCCCCTCCCTTTTTAGGGCCTATGTATTTACCCAAACCTAGTCTATTTAGGGAAGCTCTAGTAAGTAAGCTGCCGCCTGCTAATCCTGCTACTGTTTTAGGTGTAGACGTCATGAAGCCTTTGCCTAATTTACCTACTACTTGAGGATCTAAAAACTTTGCTCCATGTTGCTTTATTATTGGAGCCATACTTAGCTCTGTACCTAAGCCTACTCCAGTGGTTAATCCTATTTTTTTGTATGCATCTAATAGTTTAGCCTCTGCTACTGCAGGAACATTACTGGCAACTAAGCTTGATGCTAACCCTGGTATTCCTCCAAAAATCCCTCCTACAATAGAAGAAAGAGCCTTAGCCCTTTTAGGGTGGTTTTTAGAGATAGTAGGTAGAAGTCTACGAGTAGTCTCGCCAGTTAAAGCTCCTAAACCACTAGAAATAGCTAGGTTTTTTACTGGGATTTTACTAGCTACTAATCCTTCAGATAACCCAGAAAGTAGTTGTGGGTTGCTTATTTTGCCTGCTAATAAGGCTTCCATTATTCCTGCTGTTTTATCAAATACAGGTGCGCTTAGCATTTCTTTAGTAGCATTCATTGGGGCTCCACTATGTATCTTAATGTTACTCTTCTCTACCTAATTGTATTTATATTATATAGGAAGAGTAACTTTATTTACATAGTAGGTTTATCTTCTCTACCCATCAAAGCACCTAGTACAGTTAGGATATCTTTTTGAGCTGCATAAATCTTAGCTTCAGCCCAGCTAGGCATAGGATCGCAGCCGCAAGCTCTTTCTTCTAGCTCTTCTGCAATAGCCTTAATGCTTTTCAAGGCATGCAGTACCATTTTTCTATCATTATACTCAGGATCACTCATATCAGGCTTAGGCATAGAACCTAACATACTACCCATCATAGGAAACTTAGGCATGCTGCTAGTCATTAGAGACTTCATAAGCATCTTCATCGGGCCTCCTACCATGTCTGATACGGAGTCCATCGGCAATGATCCTTTGCTCTTAATTATTAGAGCCTTAGCGATAGGCTTAGATTTTTTTATTTTGATTTTCATAATTTATCCTCTTGTAGCTCTAGAAAAAGCAGTCTTAGTTAATTCTATAACTCCCCGCTTTGCCTTCAAAATTAGCTCGTCTATTTTATCTCTGGTAGCAGCTTCAAGTTCTTGGCTAAGTGCTAATAACTCTGAAATAGTGCTAAGAGGTAGCTCGTAACTGGATAGGTATTCCATAAACTCAGTTTTATCACCAGTAACCAAGGAGCTTGTAAACTTAGATAACACCTCCAAGCTTTGCTTACCTAGTTGCTCATATAAAGAGCACATAAGTTCTGCTATCTGCTTATGCTGCTGAGGGTCTAATCGTATAAAATCCCTTAGTGCTTTGGTGCTTGGTGCTATTTTGTTAACTGACACAGTATCTGGAACTCTATTTACTACTACTCGCATAAGCCAGCCCCATCAATCTCAAGCTTAGGTAGATCTGGTTTTTGTTCTATTATTCTAGCTAGGTAACGCATCATATCTGTGTGATAGTTCGCCCTAGACTTGATAGTTACATAGGTATCTAGGTGCTGCCCGCATTCTTTGCTAGTAGCGTTAAATGTACCATTAGAACAGCACTGAGTATTGAGATACTTTTTAACGGCTTTGTTCTGTTTCAAAATAGCTTTTTCTAAGAACATTAGTTCCATATTGTATACAGCAGTATCTCTAATAGCCACACAGCTAGTAAAAGCTGCCAAACAAAATACAAGAATAAATAAACGCATAATTTTACCCACAATAAATATATCCATAGACATCGACTGCCTGTCCATTTTCGTCAAAAGTAACTGCTTGCATGCATTTACCTACAGTTTTAGATCGCATGATGTCATCACTTTGTCTCATAAGATAGCCAGGAGTTGAACTTGTTACTAGCAGATCTCCGGGTTGCAGAGCTCCACCTTCATTACATACTTTGAACCCATTGCACTGTTTGTATCTAGAGTCGCCTAGAGATACGACTTTATGCATATATCCTAACTCCCTAGAAACTCCAAAGCTATCCACTTTATAGTTAGAATCTGGGGTAACTTCCATTGAAAGGGCCACTAAACCCACGCAGGAAGTAGAATTAGAAGTAAGGCTGGTTGCCAGTACCCCATCCGCTATACAAACGGCAAGTCCTGGAAGTATCTTATTTTCAGACCAGTAGAAATGCCCCTCTGAGAAAAAGTCATCAGTGCCTTTTACTACTTTTCCCGTCGATGCATTAAAAAGTAGTCTATGCTCTAACTCTCCTTGTCCAGTATTGCCATCTGAGTAAGTTCCCATGCTAGGGTTTAGATATAGGTCACCATTATCTAGCGTTATGTCACCATTAGTTAGCGTTATGTCCCCACTAGTTAGCGTTATAGATTGGGTTCCCGCAGCCACTATTCCAATTCTACTAATAGCTAATTCAGTAGGGCCTGACTCAAACGTAATTGCGCCACTAGTATTTCCAAGAAACTCTATACCAGAACCAGTTTCTAACTCTAAGTCTTTACCGCTAGCTATTATCACCGCATCATTAGGTACTAGCCTTATGTCTTCTGCAGAATTTACTCTTAAAGAATCACTACCATCATACAGAAATTCTATGTTATTACCAGGGGCTCTAGTACTTTGTATCTTAGCATAATTACTACCCGCATTTACACCTAAACTAAAGGTTCCTGCTTGGTCTATAGTGGCTACTACTGTGTCCCCTGAATCTTTGCAAAACTTTATCTTAGAAGTAGTATCTCCGTTTGAGCCATCATCAGAGTCACAAGTCAATATTAAGTCTTGTGTAGCAGCAACCTTTGAAGCTCCTACATAACCTCCAGCGGTTACATTACCTCCAGCGGTTACATTACCTGTAGTAGCCGTTAGATTTCCAGACCCTGTAGTAATAGCACCTGAACCTGTAGTAATATCACCTGATATGCTAGTGTAATTTCCAGAAGTAGTTGTTATTTGATTTGTAGTAACATTTACAGTACCTGTACTAGTTATTTGTAAATCATCTATGGTTAAGCCTCCTGATAAGGTAGTCATACCCGTAACACTCAGAGCATCGTTTAAAGTAGTTGCACCTAATGTCGTTAAATTTTCACAGAAAAAGTCGGTATTAACATTAGTTGAGTATCCTTGAATAGTACTTCCAGTGGCTGTGTAATAAACTTTAAACAAATCTCCGCCATCTTCATCTACCACTTTAAAGCTGTCCTGAGCACCCACACTATTATCTAATTTAATAGTCATATCTCCCTCTACGTTAATATCCAAGGACCCGTTTACCTCTAAGTCTCCTTGTAAAGTAGTAGCACCAGTA
>Ga0222718_10001152_pt1 | contig 26298 bp, 42 predicted proteins | sample C33_27DmetaG_FD_165045 | JGI IMG/M metagenome (GOLD analysis project Ga0222718, IMG submission 165045) | Estuarine water microbial communities from San Francisco Bay, California, United States - C33_27D | ecosystem: Environmental > Aquatic > Marine > Unclassified | place: USA: California...
AGAAGACAGTGAAGAAGAATCAGATGAAGAGGAGTCTGACGAAGAAGAATCTGATGAAGAGGAAGAAGAAAGTGATGAAGAGGAAAGCAGCGACGAGGACTCAGAGGAGGAAGATGAGAAGAGAGAGAAAAGACAGTTTGCTCCACCTGTTATCATGTCAAATGTTCTAGCACAACAATCACCTACTGGTGAATATAATATGGCTGCTATGGTTGGTTATAGTCAATCAACATTAATAGGTACAGAGTCATTTGGTGCTAACTTAATGGTGTATGATAATCTAGAACAGTTTATGCTTAATTTAAGTTATACTAAAGTAAATATTAATGATGAAGGAAGAGCTAATAGAGTCTATTCATTAGGTCTAGGAGGAAGTAAAATGTTTACAACCTACATGGGTAACATCAATAATAGTTTTATTTGGTTAGGAGAAAAAGGATCAGTTAAAGGTATAGCATTTGGAACATCATTTTCATCATTCGAATTAGATGTAAGAGAAGGTGTTGTATATTTTGAAGATGTATTATTAAGTAACTCACTAACTGGATTTATTACAAAACCATACAAATGGAATGAAAGACTAACCATCAGTCCAATGCTAGCTATATCAAGCCCATTCTTCTCGATGAGTATGAGTAATTATGATACTACTTGGAATAAAGATGTTATGGCTATTGGAGGTATGAACTTCAATTATATGTTTACTAAACGTTTTGGTCTTACATTAGGAACAACTGTTATTGAAGCTACTATACCAAACTTCCCAACTCTCACCAATTTCATGTTAGGTGGTAGATTCTCTTTCTAGAAACTATTTATACTAAATAAAGTTATAATAGAAACGTTATATAAGTATTAATTTAAAACGAATTAAAATGGCTTTAAAAGATTTATTTAAAGATAATAACGATATCAACGAAAAATCAGTAGTTGGTTTTGCATCTTTTGTAATCATGGTAATATTTGCTTTAGCAGACCTAATAACTGGATACGTAGGTAAAGACCTAGTAATAAACGAATTTATATATGATTCATTTGTATGGATTGTATTAGGTTCATTCGGTATCGCTGAGATAGGAAAAGCATTTGGACCAAATAACAAAAACTAATTATAATGCCGATTAAACCAAAAGGAATAATTGTACATAGTATGTCTGAATATCTTAAGACAGATAACGGACCTGTTTATGCACATGACTTTTTAAAACAATTAGGATTATCAGTACATGGATTTATAACTCCTACTGGTAAGTATGAAAAAATGGTTTCATCACCTGGAAAAGCATTTCATGCTGGTAAATCCTTACATGAAGGCTTATCCGGATTAAACTCACACTATCTAGGTTTTGAACTCTTAGTACCAGGCGAACATGACTTCGGGACTTTCTCTAAAGCAATAGAAACTCCTGGAACATATTCTCAGGAACAGTTTGATGCAGCAGTAGAAGTTTGCAAATATTGGATGAAAGAATATAATATCCCTGCAAACAGAGTTGTTAGACACTCAGATGTATCAGGAGATGATGTGAGAGGTCCGGGCAAAGGTAAGACTGATCCTGGTTCTGCTTTTGATTGGAATAAATTCCAGAAAGCATTAGTTGCCTAATTAAAAAGTTTTTCTTAATTTATAATAATGAACCGTATATCAGTTTTATTACTATGTCTAACAACTATAGCTATCTTCTTTATATTAAGACAAGATAACGTAAAGGTAGATGTAGATGCATATGAAGCTAGAATAGAGGCATTACAGATGAGAGTTGATTCATTAAATGTCCAAAATTCTTCTTTAATGAAAGAAGCAGATTCACTTGAATTAAAATTAGGTGAGTTTGATACTAAAATACGTAACTTAAATAATAGTATTAATGTTATTAAAAGAGAGACTAAACAGAGGCTTGATGCCGTTGATACTTTTGGTGATGACCAGTTGGAGCAGTTTTTCGCAGAACGATATAGACAGCTCCAAGATTCAATTAACTAAACCAGTAGCTAAACTTGTGGTTAAAGATTTAATCTCAGGTGATGGGTTAAAGTTAGAGTTAAAAACGGTCAGAGAAGTATTAGAAGAGACTAATAAGAAGTTAGAAACTCAAACAATGCTTGTAGGCAATCTTCAAACACAGGTAAATAACTTTGTAACTATTATAGATCAAAAAGATATGCAGATAGATACTAGTTCAGAACTATCTAATGCACTAGAAAAACAACTTAAAAGAGAAGCTCGCACCAAAAAGTTTTATCAAATAACATCAGCAGTAGGGGCAGGAGCTATTCTGTTATTACTAATACAGAAATGATAAAACTAATTAAAAGAAACTTATTCCCTAGTATAATTGCGCTTTCTGCTCTTTCAGTTAGTGCCTCAGCAGCATTTTATTCTGTTAGCGGACTATCTAAATTATTTGCAGGAGCTACATTTGAGGTAATAGTAATGGCTGGTTCACTTGAAGTAGCTAAATTAGTTATAGCTTCATTACTATACCAGTATTGGGATACTTTAAATAAACTACTAAGAACATATCTTACTATAGCTGCTACCATATTAGTACTTATTACAAGTATGGGTATATACGGATTTTTATCAGCAGCATATCAAGAAACATACCAGAAGCTTATAGTTAATGAAAATCAAATAGAGTTTTTAGAGAATAAAGCTAAGTTCTATGAAGACGATGTAATAAGATATGATCAAGAGCTTGAAAGAATATCTGAAAACATTAACATACTATCTAATGCAAAAGCATCTTCTATTCAAGTAAGAGATACTACTTCCTCTACTGGGTTTAGGCAAACAATAAGCACTACAGAACTTAGATTATCTCAAAATCGTATTAATACCGAAGAAGAGAATAGAAAAGACGTTAACATTAAAAGAACCGTTGCTGCTGATAGCTTACAGACTATTAAGCTAGATATACTTGCTCTACAGAACAATTCAGATACAGTAGGAGAATTAGGACCATTGCAGTATCTCTCAGGTTTAACTGGTACTCCTATGGATAGAATTATTAACATTCTTCTTCTAGTTATAATTTTTGTATTTGATCCTTTAGCTATCTCATTGGTTGTAGCAGCTAACTTTGCTTTTGACATGGCAAATAGAAAGAACTTATACAATGAATACGAAGATGATAAAGATGATCCTTGGTATAATGATGACCCTGATGATGACCCTGATGACGAACCAACAGGTCCAACACTTGCAGAAAAAATAGATGAAGAGTTTGATATAAGCGAATGGGATTCAGAAGCAGCAGAAAAAAGAATGAATGTTATAGGACAAAATGGTAATGAAGGGGAACATTATGAAGAAGATTGGAAGGTAGTCCATGATGAAAAACCTGAAGAAAAAAAAGTAACTCGTATACTTCAAAAAGGACCTTCTAAAAATAGAGTACAGTTTGAAGACGGAAGTCAAGGTTTTGTTGAAAAAAACGACTTAACTATTAGGTATTTATAAAATTTTTTCGTATATTATATAGATAATATATGAGAGATATGTCAGCTAAAGAAATACTTAAAAAAGAATACCCTACAATTTATAACGCATACAAAGAGATAACCGAGGAACAATTCGAGTTATTTGCAAAGAAGCATCTTGACTATGGAATGGGTAATGTGTCGGCAGGTACACAACTCGTTAACAATGAAGAGAGAGAATTTGCTATGACCGGTCTATGGTACAGACTATCTGATAAAATTAACAGATGGAAAAATATGATACTAACTGGTAGAAAAGCGCAGAATGAAACACTTATAGATACATTTCAAGATATAACTAACTACGGAATCATTTGTCAACTAGTATTCAGAGACAAATGGAAGAATAAATAATGGCAAAAAAACTAACAGGAGCTGTTAAGAAGGTATGGGAGAGTAAGATCAAACAGAAGCCTTCTAAAAATGTTCATATATCATATAGCTCTATAAGTACATACAATAAGTGTCCAAAGTTATGGGAACTTCAGTACCTTAGAGGAGATATACCTTTTACTCAAAACATTTACACAGTATTCGGAACAGCTTTTCATGAGACATTACAGGAATGGTTACACGTTCTCTATCATGAGAAGGTAAAAACGGCTATGGATCTTAATATTAATGATCTTCTTTATGTAAATATGGTAAAAGCATATAGAGTTGGAATGGCTCAAATGGATTATCAGCATTTTTCAGATCAAGAAGAGATGACACAGTTCTGGTTAGACGGTAAACATATTTTAGAATTTATTAAGAAAAAAAGAGCTGCATACTTTAGTACTAAGAGCATGCAATTGGCAGGTATAGAGACGCTCTTATACCAGGAGTTACGCCCTGGAGTTAAATTTAAAGGACTAGTTGACCTAGTATTTTACCATCCTAATACAGATAGATGGACTATAATGGATATAAAAACTTCTACTAGAGGATGGCAAGATAAAGCTAAGAAAAATCCTAACTTAACTGCCCAAGTTATTTTATATAGAGAGTTCTTTTCAAAGCAGTTTGGAATAGATAAAGATAAGATTGATGTAGAGTTCTTTATAGTAAAAAGAAGAGTACCAAAAGATGCTGAGTTTGCTATCATGCAAAGAAGAGTTCAAAGATTTGTACCGCCATCTGGTCCAAGAAAAACAAAACAAGTACTAGAGGCTATGAATAAATTTATATCAGAGGCTGTAGATGTTGAAGGTAAGTATATAGATAAGGAGTATAAATGTACTAATCCATTCGGTAAATGTGAACATTGTACACCTTTTGTAAATTAGGCCTATTTATATATAAATATATAAAGATATATAGTTATGATTAAACAAGAAAAACTTACTTCAGTAAAAATAACTCAACCTTTATTTGATAAATTTAAACATGCTTGTGTAGAGGATAACTTTTCCTTTAAAAAGCTTGCCGATCGTGCAATTTATTTATATCTTACAGATAAAGAGTTTAGAGATAGAGTACATAAGACAAATAACATTAGAATAAAGTAATGGCAAAGGTAGAAGGTTATATTCCAAAAGCAGATAGAAAGAAAATCTTACTGCTTTGTGATGATATTAGAATGCATTCAGGTATTGCAACTATGGCGAGAGAGTTCGTAGTAGGTACAGCTCATAGATACAATTGGTTTAATCTAGGAGCAGCTTTAAAACACCCAGAGGTTGGTAAGATATTTGATCTTTCACACGACATTAATAAGAAGTTAGAAATAAAAGACTCAGACGTAAAGGTACAACCGAACAATGGTTATGGAGACGCTACTTTAATTAGACAGCTACTTCATAGAGAAAAACCAGATGCTATTTTTATCTTTACTGATCCAAGATATTGGATATGGTTATTTGAAATAGAAAGAGAGATTAGATCTAAAATACCAATTATGTGGTTAAATATTTGGGATGATTATCCAGCACCAATGTATAATCACGATTACTATGATTCAGTTGATTTACTAATGGGTATATCTAAACAAACCTGTAACATTAATAGATTAGTATTGGGTGATAAAGCCAAGGATAAAATTATAGAATATGTACCTCATGGTATAAATGAAGATGATTTTTATCCTATTAAGAAAGGTCATAGTGAGTATAACGATCTATTAAAGTTTAGAAACGAAACTATTCCAAACCCAGATGTTGATTTTGTAGTATATTTTAATTCAAGAAACATACATAGAAAGAGACCAGGTGATACTATACTTGCCTTTAAACATTTCTGTGACATGATAGGAGAAGATAAAGCTAAGAGATGTGCCCTTGTAATGCATACTAGTCCTTCTGATCCAAACGGTACGGATTTAAGAGCAGTAAAACAAGCCTTATGTCCTGATAATATAAATATATTTTTCTCTGCCGGTAAGATTAATATAAAACAAATGAACTATATGTATAATCTTGCTGATGTTACTCTTCTAATGACTTCAAACGAAGGATGGGGACTTGCATTGACTGAAAGTTTAATGACAGGTACTATGATTATTAATAACGTAACAGGAGGTATGCAAGATCAAAACAGATTTGTAAATGAAAAAGGAGAGTGGATAGACTTCGATGCAGACTTTCCATCTAACCACAGAGGAACTTATAAAGAATGCGGTGAGTGGTCTATACCGGTATTTCCATCTAATATCTCTCTAGCAGGTTCACCATTAACTCCTTATATATATGATGATAGATGTAGACCTGAAGATGCTGCTGAATGTATCAAAAAGGTATACGATTTAGGAGTAGAAGAGGCTACTAGAAGAGGCCAATTAGGAAGAGAATGGGTAACATCAGATGAAGCCCAAATGTCTGCTAAGAATATGAATAAGAATATTATGAGATGTATGGAAAAAGTTATGGAGGAGTTTACTCCTAGACCAGCTTATGAATTATTAAAAGTAGAAGAATATAAACCTCTTAAGGTTAAACATAAATTAATAAATTATTAATGAGTAAATTAACAATAGCAGTTAGCTGCCCAGCAGATACTTATTCAGGATACGGAGCAAGATCTAGAGATTTTGTAAAAGCATTATTAGATATTGGTAAATATGATGTAAAAATCCTATCACAAAGATGGGGTAATACTAGAGCCGGGTACCTAAAAGATCATAACGATACAGTACTATCACCATTAATTATAGATAAGTTAGATTCAAAACCAGATATATGGATACAATGTACAGTCCCTAATGAATTTCAACCGGTAGGTACTTTTAATATAGGACTAACAGCAGGTATTGAAACTACAATATGTGATGCTTCATGGGTACAGGGATGTAATAGAATGAATTTAATCTTATGTTCATCTCAACATAGTAAGAAAGTATTCTTAGATTCTAAGTACGATCAAAAAGATAATAATACAGGTCAGGTAATCGGTAAGTTAGAAATAGAGACACCTGTAGAAGTTTTATTCGAAGGAGGAGATTTAGATAAGTACAAAGTAGTGAAAAGTTCTTTTGATCTATCTTCGATTAAAGAAAGTTTTTGTTACCTGTTTGTAGGTCATTGGTTACAAGGTAAGGTAGGAGAAGATAGAAAGAATGTTGGATATATGATTAAGTCCTTTTTAGAAACATTTAAAAATAAAAAAGATGCTCCTGCATTGATATTGAAAACATCTAAAGGTACATCATCAATCCTTGACCGTACATCAGTGCTCAAAAAGATAGATGAAATTAGAAAAACAGTAAAAGGAAAGCTACCAAACATATACTTCTTACACGGAGATTTATCAGATAGTGAAATGAATAGTCTTTATAACCATGAAAAGGTTAAGGCGATGGTTAGTCTTACAAAAGGAGAAGGATTTGGTAGACCATTATTAGAATTTAGTTTTGTAAATAAACCGATTATGTGTTCAGCATGGTCTGGTCAAGCTGACTTTTTAGATCCTAATTTTAGTTTACTTCTCGGCGGTGAAGTTAAACCGATAGATAAATCAGCTGTTGTTAATAACGTGCTTGTATCGGGATCTTCTTGGTTTCAAGCTGATGATGGTGAAGTAGGTAGAGGATATAAAGATATAGTAAAGAACTATAAGAAGCATTTAAACAATGCTAAAAGATTAGGACATAGAAATAGAACAGAGTTTAGTTACGAAAAGATGGTAGAGAAATTAGACCAGTACTTTACTCAATATCTTCCTAATATATCAAAACAAGTAGATATACAAATTCCTAAACTAGATTTACCAAAACTTAAAAAAGTATGAAAGATCAATTAGTAGAATGTAAACGTTGTCAAGGTAACGCTTGTTACGAACAACACATAGACGAAAATACAACTACATGGCTGTGTATGGGATGTGGATTTACTACATCAACTCTAATGGATAAAGATGGACCAACAACTAGGTCTACTCTAGAAACATCACCAGAACTATATAAAGATCTAATGTATGTAGATAAAGATAATAGAGCTTGGTTCCCAGCAACTATAACTCTACCGGCAAAAGGTATGGTATTTATTGACGGGACTGATAAAGCAGACTGGAAATGGTCTGCAGTTAAAGCTGTTTATATTACACCGGAGGAAAGAAAGACAAAGAACTTTCCAAAAGATCAAACACATAAAATGGATATGAAAGGTGCTACATCATATGAGCAGAAAGATTTCATGGATGCATTAGAAGTAATAGGTTTTTATGAAATCCAAAATTAGTTACGCTATAACGGTATGTAATGAGTTTGTAGAAATACAAAAGCTTGTTAACCTTATTAGGAAAAATAAAAGGCAACAAGATGAAATAGTTATCTTATATGATCAGAAGAACGGTAATGAAGAGATAGCTAATTGGTTAACTAAACAAAGTAAGTACCCTAACGTACAATTTTGGAGAGGATTCTTTGAAGGACATTTTGCTGATTGGAAAAATAAGTTAAAAGACTATTGTGAAGGAGATTATATCTTTCAGATAGATGCTGATGAGTTACCTAACAAAGCACTTATAGATAATCTACCAGCAATATTAGAATCTAATCCTAATGTAGATGTTTACTTAGTTCCTAGAGTTAATACAGTAGAGGGCCTAACTATTGATCATCAGTTAAAATGGAGATGGAATGTAAATGAAAAGGGTTGGGTTAACTGGCCAGACTTCCAATGGAGGATATGGAAGAACAAACCAGAGATCAAATGGATTAATAAAGTACATGAAAGATTAGATGGTCATAGAGAGTTTGCTACACTTCCTGCTGAAGAAATATATGCACTCTATCATCCAAAAGATATTAAAAGACAAGAAAAGCAAAATGCTTTCTATGATACTTTATGACAAGATTAGACAATACAGTTTTTCTAGTACAGGCAAGATTAAATAGTCAAAGAGTTCCTGGTAAGATGTTAAGACCATTTGTAGATACAAATCTATTTGGTCTCGTGTTAGATAAGCTTATGTCATCTAAGATTATACCTTCTGATCAGATATATGCTTCTGTATATGAAGAAGAATTATTTGTAGAAGCTAATGTTAAAAGAAATATCAGAACATTCCAAAGAAGTGAAGAATCAGCCAATAATGATAACGATCTAAAAAAGATATTTGAATGGCATAATAAACTACCGTATAAGTACGTAGTAATAATTAGCGGTTGTAATCCTCTTCTTAAAATAGAAACTATAGATAGTTTCGTAGAACAGTTTGTGAATCAAGAAGAAGAAAATTTATTTGCAGTTATAGAAAAGAAGCAGTACTATTGGAATAAAGAAGGTAAGTTAATCACTCCATGGCCAGAAGGTCAAACGTTAATGAATACAAAAGCAGTAGAACCGACTTATGAAGCTGCACATGTACTGTATGCTTCAAGAATGGACTTAATAAAAGATTATAAGTTTATGGGAGACTTTAATAAAGAAGGAGGTATAAAACTTTTTCCAATGTCTGAGTTAGAAGCTTTTGATATTGATTACGAATGGCAATTTAAAACAGCAGAAATATTATATCAAAATGTATAAAGTAGGAGTTATAGGTAATGGATTTGTAGGTGAGAGTCAAGTATTTGCTTTCTCATCTAAAGTAGATGTTAGAGTTTATGACATAGATCCTTTAAAAGCAACACATAAGCTAGAAGATTTATTTGAATGTGATTATGTGTTTGTCTGTGTTCCAACTCCTATGAGTTTAGATGGATCACAAGATCTTAAGTACATACATTCAGTATTTAGCGAATTAAAATCAGGACCTGTATACATAGTAAAATCTACTATTATTCCAGGAACTACTAATTCTCTTAAGTCGATGTACCCTAAACTAGATATTGTATTTAGTCCTGAGTTTTTAACTGAAAGAAAAGCTAAGATTGATATGTTAACACAACCAAGAGTTATTCTTGGAGGTCTTCCTAAAGATACTAAGAAGGTTAGGAAATTATTTGAATATAGATTTAATGGTAAACATATCATAGAGACAGATACTACTACAGCAGAGCTTGTAAAGTATATGAACAATTGTTTCCTTGCCACTAAGGTCTCTATTATAAATGAGTTTAAATTACTTTCAGATAAAATAGGAGCAGATTGGGATAAAGCACTTAACGGGTTTGCATCTGATGGTCGTATAGGTGAAAGCCATATGGATGTACCAGGCCCTGATGGTAAGTTAGGTTATGGAGGAACATGCTTTCCTAAAGATGTAAACGCTTTATTAAAGTTTGCAGAAAGTTTTGATTTAAAACTTAATACAATAGAGGGAGGATGGATTACTAACTTACAAGTTAGACCAGAAAAAGATTGGGAAGCAGATAAAGGAAGAGCAGTAAGTGAATAGAATATATGTTGACATAGATGAAACTATTTGCTTTTACTCTGGTGAAAGAATGTACGAGTTAGCTGAACCTGACTATGAGAATATAGCTAAGATTAATAGGCTGTATGATGAAGGTAATGAAATTACCTACTATAGTGCAAGAGGATCAGGCACAGGTTTAGATTGGTATGAGATTACAAAAGGACAATTGGACAGTTGGGGCTGTAAATATAATTTTTTAAGTGTAGGAGAAAAACCTCCATACGATTTACTTATTTGTGATCGTACAAAAAGAATAGAAGAGCTATGAGTTTAATAAAATCAAAAAAAGAAACATATATTATTGCTGAAATAGGACAAAACCATAATGGTGATATAAAAATTGCTAAAAAACTTATAGACCATATAGATAAGTATTCCTATGATGAAATAACCGGTAATAGATTTAACAAGGCCAGTGCTATTAAACTTACAAAAAGGGATCTAACAGAAGAGCTTTCTGTAGAACAAATGAGAAGACCGTACGAAGGTCCTAACAGCTTTGGTAAAACATATGGTGAACATAGAGAGTTTTTAGAGCTAAGCTATGAGGAACATGTTGAACTAGGAGAGTATATAAGATCTAAAGGGTTTGAATATGTACAAACTTTTTGTTCTGTAAAAACTTTAAGATTGTTGGATATGACTATAGTAGATAAAATAAAAGTCGCATCTAGAGATTTAACTAACACTCCGTTAATTGAAGCTATAGCTAATAGAAAAGAAGATGTTATTCTTTCTATAGGAATGGCAGATAAAAACGATTTAGAAACTGCTTTGAATATTTTTAGAAGCAAAAATAAATCTAATATAAGTATACTCCATTGTTTGTCTCAATACCCAGCAGAATACACTAACCTAAACTTAAATACTATAAAGTTTCTTCTGGAAAAGTATCCTGAGTATCAAATAGGATATTCAGATCATTCATTAGGTACCCATATACCAGTAGCTGCAACAGCATTAGGAGCGTCTATTATAGAAAAACATGTTACTCTAGATACTAATATGAAAGGTAGTGATCATATAGGGTCTGCTGATATGGTTACATTCCATCAAATGGTTCATGATATCAGGGCTTTAGAATTTAGTCTTGGAGAGAAAGATTTACAGAGACAAGAAGCGGTTAATACAACTAGAGAAAAGTTAGAAAGATCTTTAGCTTTTAATAAAGAATTAAAACCAGGAGACATTATTAAAGAAGGAGATTTATGTATGTTATCACCCGGCGGAGGATATAAGTGGGAAGAAAAAAATAAAATAATAGGTCAAACTATAACAAAAATTATAGAAGCAAACACATTAGTAAATGAATTCTAGGACGGTTGGTATAAAAAAAGATCTCAAGACGTTAGAATCTGTAGAAGAAAGACTAGAGTTCTTAAAAGGTAAATTTAAAGATAAGAAAGCTGTTATACTTGCACCAGGACCGTCTTTAAATGAATACGATCTTCAATGCTTAGAGAATAGAGATGACATTATTCTGCTTTCTATTAAACAAGCATACGATAAAATAAAAGGTCAAACAGATTTTCATATAGTCAATACTTACAACTTCGATAAAGTAAACGGTTATAATTATGAAAATTTAGACTGTATAATATTTTACGGTCTGTCAGAATCATTTGTTAATGACCAGTTAAAAAAATTAGCTATTAAACCACATCCGGTTGATATATGGGTTCCAGTTATTAATCCTCCTACGATAGCATACAATCAATCTATTCATAAATCAGCTGACTATGATAAGTTCTTGATGTTACAATCAGAAACTCAAACATGGTGGGGTACTTCTATTCTATATGAACAGGCTATTCCTATGGCGTTACTATTAGGGTGTAAAGAGATTATAACTATAGGATGGGATTTAGGCACAGGGGCTCATAGCTATTCTGAAAAAGAAGTAAGCTATAAGGTTAATGACGCAGAAACAGAACGTACTCAAGATTCAATAGATACAACACCACAGTTGTTTGATTGGTTTAAAAATCGTAACTTATCATTAAAGATATGTTCTAGTACAAATCCTGCTGATGATAGATTTGAAAGAATAGAGCCATGGCAAATATAGTATTTATTCCTAATATATCAACTGGTGATAATCGAAATTCACCCTACCATTACTCAGTAAAGAGTTGGCAAAAATGGTCAGAACAGTACGATGATGTAGAGGTTATAGAATGGACTACTCCTATTTGTCCTCCATCACAGATGAAAATAACATTACAGAGGTATTGGGTACATGATATATTAGAAGAGAATAAAGTAGATTATGAACAGGTATTGATAGTAGATGCTGATACTATTATACATCCTAACTGTCCTAATTTTTTTAAAGAGACTAACGGAGAGTTTTCTGTTGTGCTTAACAATGGTTGTTATGAATGGACATCAAGGAGTATAAGAGATTGGGGTGATAGTTTATTTCCGGAAACAGATAAAATAAAAACGTGGGAGTATTTTAATGGAGGCTTTCAAATTACTTCTAAAAAACATAAACAGTTTTATACTAACGTAAAAGAATACTATTTAGAAAATCAAAAACAAATCTTAGAGTTAAGTAATCAAATTAAAGCAGGAACAGATCAAACAATAATAAACTACTTAACCAAAAGAGAAGGAATAGAAGTAAAATATCTACCTGAATGTTATAATTTACAAGACTTATTTAGAAAGAATCTTATACACATTCCAGGACACTCATGGTGGAAAGATGAATTAATATTTTTAGAGGCTGGATGGGTTTACCATTTTAATGCTATACCTCAAAATCCAAGACATGTCTCTTATTGGATGGAAAGAACTTATAAAGAATTATATGACTAAGTTTGCAATTGGTTGTTTAGTACAGTGGTACGAATGTGATATTATAAATGAGTATATAGATACTCTTAAAAGAGCTATAGATTCATATGAAGGTGAAGTTATAGTTGATATAACCATCTGTGTAAACCAGCAATTAGAAAAAGCAGAAAACTCTGAGATACTTAGAGAGTGTATAAGAAAAATAAACGATAGTTGTAGTCCATTTAAATTAAATTTTGAATATGGAATTTATACTATAGCTGATTATAGAAGAGAGTTTAATAATAAGTTCTGTACACAAGCGGATGTATTAGTATGGGGGGAGAGTGATATGTTAGTTCCCTCTCAAATGTTCATAGTACTAAATCATCTTCACCAGCAGAGTCAATCAACAAAATATATAGCATTTTTCGGTATATGTAAAATGTGGGATGATAGTTGGAAAGCATTAGAACATCCAGACTTTACAGATAAACCTTTTATAGAAAATGATTATGATAATTGGTGGTCATTAAAGTATACTATGACTGCTAAAGAGATGGAAGACATAAATAGTAAGACTATACAACCTCAGGTATCTGTATTACCTACTCATAAGTTTAACGGATGTGGATTAGTTATAAGTTCTGAAGTAATTAAAGCGGGAGTCAACATACCTCAATCTGTATTCTTTGTACATGAAGATACAGCATTTATGTTAATGATACAAAAAGTATTAGGAAATATTCCTCAATATGTTATCAATAATATACTAGTAGTACATAATAGAAATCATCCAAATAAAAGAAAATATATTGAAGGAGAATCTGGAGATACCTTAAATCAAAAAAGAAGAAGTAATAATTGGTATGTAAAAGCAAATAAGTACTCTGAAGAGAACTGCTATAATATTTTTAATCCTAATCACAAATCTAAAACTTGGATAGACGTATGGAAGTAGCTTTTTTTACTGAGATGAACTTTAAAGGTAAAGTGCCTCGTACTCATGATAATATGAGAACAGAATTTGCATGGATGTGTAGTCTACAAGCTGATCATTACAATTACAGAGATATACCAGATAAAAAATACGATTTAGGTATTGTAATAATTCCTAAAAAGAATCCTGAATTTAATTTAGAAAGTATAAAACAGTTTTGTACAAAGGTAGGAGTCATGCAAGAAGGTCCTCACTGGTATTTTCAAGATTATAGCCTAGATAAACAAGTTTGGTACTATAATATTTTAAGATCAGCTGATATTATCTTTACTCACAATTTAAAAGATAAAGAGTATTATATGGGACTAACCAATCATGAGGATGTTAGAGTAATGAAATCACTTATGATAGAGGATGCTGTAGGGGATTTAAAAGACGTTGATAGAGACGGTGTAATAATAGGAGGTAATTTTGTTAATTGGTACGGAGGGTTTGATTCTTACATTGTAGCTTCAGGAGAGTTTGACAAAGTATATGCTCCTTCTATGGGTAGAAGACAGCCAGGTGAAGAGCAGTTATTAACTCATTTACCTTACATGTCTTGGAAGGAATGGATACATAAATTAAATGAATTTAAATATGCTATTCATCTTATGAGAACTCATGCAGCAGGTACATTTGCACTCAATTGTGCTTACTTAGGTATACCTTGTATAGGTTATAAAGGATTAGATACACAGGAGATTCTTCATCCTTCTTTGACTATTGAAATAGGAGATTTGTTGGCAGCCAGAGATTTAATTCGTAAATTAAAAGAAGACGATATGTTTTATTCTAAATGTGCCAAAGAGAGTTTAACTAATTATTATAAAGAGTATCACGAAAGTAATTTTTATATAAAATGAATATATTAGTAACAGGAGGAGCAGGTTTTGTCGGTACAAACTTAATCATTAGACTTTTAAAACAAGGACATTCAGTTGTAAGTATTGACAATTACAATACTGGAAAGAAAGAGAACGAACAAAAAGGTGCTACATATATTAATTCAAACATAGAAGATATAGCAGACTTTAGTCAGTACGGTAATTTTGATTTAGTATACCATCTAGCAGCTCTTGCAAGAATACAACCTTCATTTAAAAACCCTAAAGGTTATTTCCAAGCTAATGCTGTAGCTACATACAATATAGCAATGTTCTGTGTTGACAAAGGTATTCCTCTTCAGTATGCAGGATCAAGCTCTCATCACTCTGGTAAGTTTAAAAATCCATATACCTTTTCAAAAGATATAGGAGAGGAAATAGTTGAGCTTTGCTCAAGAGTTTACAACTTAAAAGCTACTACTACTAGATTTTATAATGTATATGGTCCATACCATTTAAAAGAGGGCGGGTACTGTACTTTAATTGGCAAATGGGAGAAAGCTATGGAAGATGATCAACCTATGACCATATATGGTGATGGAACAAAGAGAAGAGATTTTACTCACATTGATGATATAGTAGATGCTTTAATTCTTATTCAGGATAAACAAGCATGGGGTAATATTCTTGAGTTAGGAAGAGGTAATAACTTTTCAGTAAAGGAAATATATGAAATGTTTGAATATGATAAGTTAGTATATGAGGATAATAAACCAGGAGAAGCAGATGTTACTCTCTGTACAGATACTTTAGCTAAAGAATTACTTGGCTGGGAACCTAAAAGGGATATAGAAGATTATATTAAAAATTTTATAAAGAATGTCTAAGATTACTTTTGTAATACCATCAAGAAACAATCTAGAGTTTTTAGAACTTGCATATAAATCTATAAGAGATCTAGATACTAAACATGAAATATTAGTTCTTAATGATGCATCAACAGATGGAACTGATTATTGGATTAAATCACAAAACGATCCAGATTTAATTACTCATACAAATCCTGGTCCGGAAAGGATAGGAATAGTAGGAATGTTTGATAAAGGAATAGAAATGGCTCGTACAGATATTATATGTGCCTTTCATTCTGATATGGTTGTATGTAAGGATTATGATAAAAACATATTAAAACATCTTGAAAAAGGAGTAGTAGTATCTGGTACTAGAGTTGAACCTCCATTACATCCTGATGGTCCAGAAAAGATTTTAAGAAATTATGGAATTGAAGCAGAAGAGTTTAACTTTGACACTTGGTATAGTCAAAGTGAAGACTTAAAAGAGGATAGAATTACAGAAGGTATATTTGCCCCTTGGTGTATGTATAGAGAAGATTTTCTATCGATAGGAGGACACGATGAGTTATTTGCCCCTCAATCAAAAGAAGATTCGGATCTATTTAATAGATTTGTATTGAACGGATATAAAGTTATTCAATCATGGGATGCCTTAGTCTACCATTTTACTTCTAGAGGATCTAGATTTAACAAACACGCCGGAGGATCAGCTGGTAATAATTCTCAAGAATGGTTGCACACTACTACAAGGAACGGTAGAAACTTTATTCGTAAATGGGGCCATTTTATAATGCATGATCCTTTAATGAAACCAATTATACCTCCAAAGTATAATATAGGAATAGTAGTTAAAAACTGTACTGAACAATTATTAGAGTTATTAGAACCATGGTGTGATTGTTTATGTGTTGATACTCCGATTAAAGATTATATAGAGAAGGAACAACCCAACACTACATATAAATTAAACGATAGAATACATGAAGCAACTGAATGTGATAGTGATATAAAAATCTATATAGACGGTACAACATTTAATCAGCAAGACTTCACATACATTAATAAGATATCTCAAATTGTAGAAGCAAGTGGTCAACCGTTTTCTAACTTTGAATTAGGTAACCTGAAAATATCAACCCAAGGTATGGTAACATATACAGAAGATTTAATTAAATTATGAGTACATATAAAAAATACATAATAGAGTTTACACACCAAGACGGTAAAATAGAGGAAGTAGAACTTATTACCGATAGAATAGAATGGTCTATAGAGCAATGGAAAAGAAACAGAGCTATAGTCAATCATAAAATAATAAAAGAAGAGTCCTCAAATCAAAATAATAACCAACAAATGCTGTTTGGGTAACTATTTATTAAATATAGTTCATATGAAAAAGTTAGAAAAAATCGTAAAAAACGTAATATCAGAAGCAGCAAAAATTAATTTTGCTGGACATTCTTTCCTATTGAGAGTAGACACTAATGAAGATCCACAGAAGAAAGGAGTCAAAGTTCAATTTGTTCCTACTGAGTTTGGTTCATTATCGGCTACAGAACAAAACGATATAGCTATCGAATTAGAAGGTAGATTAGAAAAAGGCCTTGGAGAATATGATCTTAGAGTTGAGAGAGATAGAAATTTAAAAGATAAATCTATTATCGGTTTCTTTATCTACATAGAATATTTTGATAAGATTATAAGGAAAGCTTTATCAGATCAAAATCCAGGTGTAGAAACTCAACCAGATTTAGATGGATCCGATTAAGAGAATAAGAGAAACCCTCTTCTCTATACATCCAATATCTTATCGAATCAAATCAAAACAACCAGATAAAAAGTCTATGGATAAAGCTCTATTCATTCGTATTATAAAAACATTAAAAGAAATAGATGAAAGAAGAGACTTCTTACATGGTAAGATGGGCATGGATCTAACAGCATATGAAGATAAGTTCTTTGAAGTTATAGAAGATCTTATGAAGATGCATTTTAATAAAGAACAACTTGCCCTAATACAGACATACCTCTACACTCTTAGCCCGGACCAGGAATGGGATGGAAAGATTACTTTAAAGAAGGGTGGAGAAGAGATAGAACTTTCCTTTAAAGAACCACACGAGGTATATAGAGTTGTAACTTCCTTTACAAAATAATATGGCCAAGGTTTGGTTTTACGGAGATAGCTTCACTGCCGGAGCTGGTCTTAACTTTAAAGAATATATGGATAAGACTTCCTCTAACTTCATAGAGAATTTAGATATATATGATGACTCACATTGGAATAAAATAAAGTACCTTAACCAATTTACAAATTGGAAAAATACTTATGAAGGTCATATTTATCCTAACTATTTTAGTGAGAGTTTTAATTTAGATTTTGTTAACAGAGGTGAAAGAGGAGCTTCTAATAATAGGATAATTCATAAAATTTTTCCTGATCTTAAAGATTTTACATCCGATGACATAATAGTAATTGGGATGACCGATTATGCTAGAGTTTTAGTCCCCAGTAAAGCAAAAGATAAATTAATGCAACATGCCGGCGCAGCTGGTGATTTCACCTTTATTCAAGGAGGAATAGATAAAGTGTCTAAGAATGCTGAAAAATCTATTATTAATTTCTGTCATGATATCTTACATAAAAACGAAAAAACTGTATCCTTATACTACACTAAATTATTTAAGGACATTAGAAAAAGTCTACTTTCTAAAGTAAAAGCAGTAATGGTTTGGGGTAACTACCACTGGGATTACCATCAGCTAATAAGAGAATGGACTGAAGGTGAAGTTGATGATGGACACTGGTCTCCAAATGGTCATAAAGCATTTGCCGAGTATTTACTGGAAAATTACCACCAAAATAATCATATTTTAATAAACAAAAAACTTCTAATTTAGTTGGTAATCTGATATAAAGTTCGTATATTAAGGTATAAATTTAAAAACGGTTATGAAAAAGTATATCCTATTAATACTAACCTGTGCGTTAGTAACAATATCTTGTAATAAAGATGAAATAGATAATTTAGAGAAAGCTAATTTACAATTAGCATTAGAAGCATCAGAGCTTCGAAGACAGATATCTAACTTAAGTTTAGAAATAGTAAGCTTAAAAGCTTCTAAAAATCAACTTACAGGAGTAAACAGCAACCTTTCTTCAAAGGTTACAGAACTTCAGAATACAATATCTCAATTACAAAGTGAGTATAATACTCTTTTGGTTGAGAATAGTGAACTTAATGAAGAGTATTTAGATATTCTAACAAAGTTAAAAGATTTAGAACTATCAATTGAAATAGTTTCAACAGAAAATCTTATTGCCTGGTACCCCTTTAATGGTAATGCTAATGATGAGAGCGGCAATGGTCTTGACGGTCAAGTTAACAATGCTGAATTAACAACAGATAGATTTGGTAACATTAACTCAGCTTATAACTTTAGCGATTATCAGGATATTATAATTCCATCTTCAGAAGATCAGAATTTATTTCCTATTACCATTAGCTTATGGTATAATGTTTCTAATTTAAAGGTAGGTGAAGTTGCTAATTTATTTTCTAAGTATGTGTCTGCTTCTTGGAATGGTTACCAACTTTTAGTTGGGGATTTTAGTAATGTAACTAATAACTATTCTACTCACAATAATGGCTTTGGTGTTACTCCTTGGTACTTAGCTAATATGGATGATACAATTATAAGCTACTATGGTAACCCTCCATTCATACAGGAGTTTATAGAAGAAGAAGTATGGTATCATTATGTATTTGTTGTTGACCAATATGGAGGAAAAATTTATGTTGATGGAGAATTAATAGATGAAGCACCTTGGAACGGTACTCCAAACACGATAAGTAACGATTTTATATGGAAAATCGGAGGTAAGTATGAACCAGCTAGAAACTGGTGGTATAACGGTAAAATCGACGATTTAGCAATTTGGAATAGAGCATTAACTTCACAAGAAATTAAGTCACTTTATCATAGATAAGTTGTTTAATTGATAAAAAATTCGTATATTTATGGCTATGAAACTAAAAATGATTCCATGTCCACGTTGTGGAAACGATTTTCCTGAGAAAAGGAAAGAATTAGGTTATCACGTTTGTGTTAACTGTTCAACTGTAAAACCTGTAGTCGGGATAACTACCGTAGAAGGTTCTGGTGACCATACTTATAATGATATTATAATTATGGACCAAGATAAAGCTTTAGCAATTGCTGCAAAAGAAGCTGAACTATCAGGCAAAAAAGTCTTTATGGAGGTATTAGATCTTGATAAGGATGAGACCGAAGTATCTCAGTCAGTCAAAGAAGCTGTTACTAATGTTCTGAATGATGAAGAAGATGACATCGAAGATGCTCTAGATCCTAACAAAGAATACGAAGGTATAGAAGGTATAGATTATTAATGGCCAGACCATCTAAAATATTAACCAAAGAGGATATTATCCGGGCTCAAAAAGTGACTCGTTCTAATATGGCTGCTGCTAGATACCTGCACGTATCTTACAACCATTATAAGAAGTATGCTAAGATGTATAAGAACGATGAAGGAGTTACTTTACTAGAAGCTCATATGAATCAAGCTGGTGAAGGCATTCCTAAGTTTGCTATTGCCGGTATAGATAATATTCCTTTGAATGATGTATTAGAAGGTAGAGTTCCAATCGAACATTTCGATCCTAGAAAAATTAAAGCACGTTTACTAAGTGAGGGTATGCTTGTTGAAGTATGTAGTAGATGTAACTTTGGTGAAAGAAGGATAACAGATCAGAAAGTTCCAGTCATCTTAAACTTTAAAGATGGTAATAAAAAGAATTGGCATCTTGATAACTTAGAGTTTCTATGTTATAATTGTTCATTTCTATATGCAGCATCTCCTATAGAAGAGAAACAAGCAGAGGCAATGGAAGATTATGTTAAAACCAAAAGAGATGAGCCTGATTGGGAATTAGATGAACATCATATAGAACACTTGAAAGAGTTAGGACTATATGAAGAAGAAAATCCTGGAGAAGAGTTTATCTCCAGACAATAAACTATTTATTATTATGACCAAAAAGAAAGTAAATAAATTTTCTACTTGGAAAAAGAAGAAACCTCTCGAAAGGAGAGTAGCAGACAACTTAGTCAAGAAGTCTGAACTTAACGACAAGTTAAGGGACAAAAAGATCGATACATCTTTTCTCGATCTGTTTTAACTAAAATTATTATATGAGAAAATTATTATTTACAGTACTATTGGGTGTAACATGTACATATATCATGGCATTCACAGTCACTAGAATAATTGCCCCACCACTTGAAAGAGAAGTTATCACACCAGCTTCTGAAATTATACTTCCGGAAATAGAAATAGAAGCTCCTGAAGTAAAAATAGAAATTCGAAATCACGATAAATTTTTAGATGATATTGGATTTAGAGAATCTTCTAATAACTACAAAGCCGTTAACCAGTTTGGATACCTTGGTAAGTACCAATTTGGTAGAAAAACTCTTAACGCCATAGGGTTTGAAGATATTTCTAACTATGAGTTTTTATCTGATCCAACTATTCAAGAGTTAGCTATGGATGAATTACTTGAAAGAAACAGAAGAACTCTTAGAAGAGAGATTGAAAAGTATGAGGGTAAAGTTATAAACGGTATTTATATAACTGAATCAGGTATACTAGCAGCTGCTCATTTAGGAGGAGCCGGTAATGTTAAGAAGTTCTTTAGAAGAGGGTATGAATTTGAAGATGGTAATGGAACTAAAATGACTTCTTACATGGTTAGATTTGCTGATTATGATTTGAATATTAGATAAAAAGTTCGTATATTAAGATATGGAAAAACAGGGAGAGATTGTAAAACTAATAAACGACTACAACACTGCAGGTGTTTTAGAAATTTACATAAAAGATCATTGGTATAGAACTACCACCAGATATTTTAGATCACATAAAGGTCCAAGAAGAATTACAGCTCCTGATAGAGTTATCAAAGGAGACGTATGGTCTCCTAAAATGGTTACTCAAGAGTATTTAGGACCGGTATATAAGTTTAACTCAAATGAAACTATTAGGTAATATGGATGATAATAAAATGCAGCTTACTGATTACCTATGGGCTGCTTTTATTTTTATATTAGCAATGGCTGCTGCATCATGTAGTCCTATCTTAGATGAAGATGAAACAGTAGTATGTATTGAAATATATCAACCAGTATGTTATAAAGGTGAATTATATTCTAATGCATGTTATGCTGGAGCAGCTGGAGCAGATAATGATGAAATATCACCTGCTATGTGTATTGATTATGAACCAGGTTATACAGGACCGATAGAACCTTGTCCTTTTTGTCCTAAAGATGATTAAATAAAAACGAATGGTAAAATTACACTTTAAAAATACAGATAAGTTTGAATTACTATTTAGATCTAAAACTCTTAAGGTTACAGATGCTATAGTTTTAGGAATAGAAAAAGCTATGCTAAATAATAAGAAGCAGGCTAATCTTTTTGAAATTACATTTGAAGAAGTAGAAACTGCTTATGAAGTATCTTTAAATAGAAGTGAGTGGCAAAGCGCATTAGAAAATTGCTTGGATCATTATCATTCTTTAGATTTAGCTGACAAGCAAATAAATACTTGGAAACTTTTAGAGGCAGCTAAAGTCTGGTAGTATTTTATTATTTACCTTACTATTTATTATAGAATTCAAATTACAATAATATATTATGAAAGGTACCATATTTTCAGCAGACTTTGTTAAAGACGCTAACGGAGATTTTAAATTATTAGAAATTAATACAGATACTGGGTTCTCCGACATTGGAGCACAGCAGGTTGACCTGTCTGGTATTACTACTATAATTAACGATAATTCAATTACTGAAGTTCATGTTCAGCACAAAAATTTTCATTTTAACTTTGTAGAAATTTTACAAAATTACATTAGTACAAACCACCCCAGCGTAAACTTTGAAACAACATTAGAAGAATCAAACGTTATCTACCCTACATCTATTACTGATAGTAACGATAAGTTAATTATTAGACTATGTTATGATGAAGGAGCTGTATTAGACTCAACTTATGCAGCATCAACTGAAAACCTATTTAAATTATTTGTTGATAACTCTTCTGGGTCCCTTCTTCCAGAATTTTACGTTTCTTCAAGTGATTGGCAATATAACAATTTAGATAGCGGTAGTATTATATCAAGTTCAGTTCTTCCTGACTTTGTTGTTAAACCTTCTCTTACTAATAACCTAAATATGCCTTACTTTATTAAACTAGGACAACCATCGAATTCAGTGGCAGATAGAGTTAACGGATTAATTAATGCTGAAAAAGCAGACGCTAAGATTATTCAGAAGTATTATAACACTTCTGAAGGAACTCAAAATGTTAAATCCTTTAGAAGTTTCCAAATGGCTTATGGTACAGATTTAAATTTATTAGAATTAGCTACTTATAAAATTGATTCTATTCTAGATTTACCTACATCGTTACTAACAGAAATTAATAATGATACATTAGTTAACAAACTAGGAGTACACCACCATTACGAATATGCAACTAACGAATTAAAAGTTGCCGATACTGGTTTATTGTCAGATGAGTTAATTTTAAGTGCATCAGGAGAATCTGTTTTGATACAGAACGTTACTGTTGGAGATGTAATGCATGGACAGCATGTTTCTGGATCACCAGATACAGATAATTTTGAATTATTAAGAGCTTGGTCTTACCCAGGAAATGAACTTCCTGCTGGTTCAACAGAAGTTACCTCTTCTGTTGTTTCTATCATTGCTGGTAATGTAGATCACAATGTAATAACTAATATACAAATAGGAAGCGGTTCGTTTAGAGTATCTCCTTATACTAGTATGTTAGCATATGATAGTGGTAGTAATGAGATAAAGTATAGATCCCCATATGAAATGAATACTACAGATTGGTTTTTATTCAATAGATCAGGAAGTGTAGTAGGTATCGACACTTTAGAAATAGAATTTTTAAGCGGTAGCTATACAGAATACACTATTGACTTAGAGCCTAATGATACATTCTTTATTGGTGATGAGGCTATAGGTACAACTAAACTAGTTATGCATAACTGTTTTGCAGCAGGTACTCACATTGCATTAGCAAATGGAGATCATAAAAACATAGAAGATATAGTAGTAGGAGAGGAAGTTCTTACTTACAATGAAGAAACAGGTGCCTCTGAAGCTGGTACAGTTGGAGAACTTAAACAGCATGAAGTAGATTCAGTAGTAAGATTAACACTTGAAAATTCTATTGTAATAGTAACAACAGCAGAACACCCTTTCTATGTAAATAATAAAGGATGGGTTAAAGCTGGCGATTTAGAAATGGGAGATGAATGTAAAAAAGTAGATGGTTCTGATTCGTTTATTTCAACTGTTGAGGAACTAAAAGAAGTTCACACCGTTTACAACTTACTAAGTGTATCTGATAATCATAACTTTTATGCAAACGGCATATTAGTTCATAATAAATAATAATCATGCCAGAGATCTACAAAACTAGAACACCATCTCAGATTAAACAAAGAACAGTAGCATCACCATCTTCTGATGAGCGAAATGCTATTAACTCTGTTGTTACAAAATTTTGGGATTTTTTCAAAGCAAAACACGTATAAGAAGTTTGTAATCTGAATAATTTTTCTTATATTATCAATAAAGATAATAACTATGGAAAAATTATATTATATTCCTTCTCACAGAATGAATGCTAGAATAGCAGATACTGTAGTAGAAGGAGAAGAGATATCAATAGAAGGTATCACTTATCAAAGGTTATCAAGAGCTCCGATCGGAAGATCAGTCCAAAAAAGATTAAGAAAAACTGACGAAAGCCAGAGAATAGTAATATACAGTTAATGAAAGATTTAAACTGGTATTATATTATAGCAGGTTTTGCTATAACTATTATTGCTCAAGTTGGAGCATGGTTCCAGCATAACTTACAATTTAAATACCCAGAGTTAGATGAGAAATGGTGGGGTATGTATGCTTTAGCTATACCTCTTACTTATGTATTTATACTTGCTACTAAGTATAATATGTTAGGATATGGGGAGAGTATATGGGGTGCTAGGTTTGTAGGTTTTGCTATTGGTATGATAGTTTATGCTATATTAATACAAATCTACTTTAAGGAACCTTTTACTTGGAAGATAGCACTACAATTATTCTTATGTTTTGCTATTATTGCTATACAATCTCTATGGAAAGAAGTTGAAAAATAACTATAAAAATAGTTGTTACTTCGAGAAATAGTTCGTATATTAAGGTATAATTAATAGTAAAAAATAAAGGTTATGAGAAACGTAAATACATTATATCAGAAGAAAGTAGATCTATTAAAAGATCGTGTTGCTGGTAAAATTACTACTAAAAAGTTTAACGATTTATTGGATCAAGAGTTAATTGCTACTCATGAATCTACTGGTATTTCTAAAGAAATGTTAGTATATAGAATGCTTCAAATGGATCCTAAGTCTAATCATTATACAGGATAATATGTGGGAATTTATACTTTACTGGTTTGCAGGAATAGGAGTACTTACTACTATCTTAGGATGGTATTATTTTATAAAAGATCAGTATGGGATCTGGGAAATAAATACTTACGAGAGATTAAAAAAGAAATTTGATTGGTAATGAACTGCTGTAAGTGTGGTGATAGAATAAACCCTTTAAGGTTAAAAGCTGTTCCTGGAACTAAAACTTGTGTCAATTGTTCTACGACTGAGGCTTGGTATGTTAGAAATATTATCTCAGGTAAAACTGAATATGCTGAAACTGAGATTATAAAGGATAGCTCTGCTGCTTCTACTATTAGGAAGATGGATCAGAGATTAGGTTGGGGTAGTAACTTGTATAAAGGATAGATATGGCACTTTGGGATGTTAATGGAAATATAGTTTATAGTGATGGTTCATTAGGATTAGATCCAAAAGCTGCTAATGGTGCAATGGTCAGAAGGCATTTCTATAGAGTACCTTATACTACTTTAGGATCTGGGTCGTTATTTGAGAAGGATGGAAAGGTGTTTCATACTCCTTCTTGGACTGAAGTTCACCCTTTAACTGAACTATCAGATATAATAGTAGATAAAAAACCATTCGATGAAATATTTACGGAACCTAAAACTTGGGACTTTAAAAGTGAATCATCGGATAAAACATATACAGTAAAAATAAGTGCTAAAGGTAATTTAAGTTGTAACTGTTGGGGTTACATCGGACATAGATCTTGTAAGCACGTTAAACAAGTTAAAGAATGGGTGCAATAGGTTACTTAATTATAGGATTACTTTGGTGTGGTTGGTTAGAGTACTATACTACATTTGTTATGAGACTTAGTCCTTGGATTATGAATGAAAGAATCTTTCATACGTTTTTATGGCCTGTTAGCATTGGAGTATTTATATATAATTTTTTTAAATAATGGAATATAATTTAAGAGCTGCATATAGGAAAGCAGTAAAGGTAATAGATAGTTGTGAGAATGAAATACACATTGAAGCAGCTAGAAGATATATTAATAGTTTCTTTAAACTATACTCAACAG
>Ga0222718_10001153_pt1 | contig 26269 bp, 26 predicted proteins | sample C33_27DmetaG_FD_165045 | JGI IMG/M metagenome (GOLD analysis project Ga0222718, IMG submission 165045) | Estuarine water microbial communities from San Francisco Bay, California, United States - C33_27D | ecosystem: Environmental > Aquatic > Marine > Unclassified | place: USA: California...
CAGAGATTCTCGAAGACATACAAACGCAAAAGGAACTTTGCGACAAGCATACCGCACGACTTGAAGTTTTGCTGCAAGAGCAGCAATCAATCAAAGAGCAAGTACAAGCTGCTTCTCAGAAAGATCTTGACATCGTTGACTTGCAATCACGCCTACAATCGGCTGAAAATGCCCTTAGAAAAGCTCGTAAAGAGTTAGATGGGTATGAGGCCTCTTATGCAAGCAAGTTGCAACAATCGCAAGATTTGGAGTCCCTATTGCCTTCCTTGGAAGAAGATGCCAAAGTTGCCGTGAGCGAATATGCTTCTTATTCCATGATTGTTGATGAGGTCAATATTTTACAGCCGGCTGTGAAGAAACTTGTGAGACAAGTTGACAACCTTCAGTCAAAGATTGACATGCTTCATGATCATGAATACGATCCTAATTGTCGATTCTGTTGTGACAACGAGTTTGTAAAAGCAGCAGAGCAAGCAAAAATCGACATCGTTTCCTTGCGAGAAGATAAAGAACTAAAAAACTCTGACTTGCTTGATTTGAAAATGAAAGCTTCGTTGTTCGACACTGATGATTTGCAAAGTAGAATCAAAGCGTTTGAAACTCAATCGAAAGCATTGTCTTTTATTCAGTCAGAGTTGGAAACACTTAAGTTGAAGATTCGAAACTCTAATTCTCAAATTGAAGTTAACACTCAAAAGATCGACATGATCAATGAGGACATTGCTTATTACAATGCAAACGTTGAGGCATACGAGAATCTAGAATCATTACGTCGAGATCTTCAAGCAATCACCAAGACCATCGACCTGAAGAAGTCGGAGATCAAAAAGTGCGAAGACAAAGTGCTTGGCTACATGTCAGAGAAGGGTTCTGCAATTCGAGCAATCGAAGAAGCAAAAGAGCGCATTGACAAGATCAGAGAAGCCGAGAGAGATTATATCGCATATGACATTTTTGTTCAAGCAACTCACCCGAACGGAATCTCATACGAAGTAATCAAGTCAATGCTTCCTGTTATCAACTCTGAGATTCAAAAGATTCTTTCTCCAATTGTTGAGTTCAATGTATTCTTTGACAACGAAGGAGACAAGCTTGAGATTTACTTGCAGCACCCCAAGTATGATCCACGACCTTTGTCAATGGGTTCCGGTGCTGAGAAGACAATCGCTTCTATGGCTGTTCGCCTTGCTCTTGTATCTATCTCATCTTTGCCAAAGTCGCAAGTGTTTATCTTGGATGAACCAGCAACAGCATTGGATGCCGACCATATGGAAGGATTTGTGAGATTGTTGCAAATGATCAAGTCACAATTTAAAACCGTTCTTCTTATTACTCATCTCGAAAATCTCAAAGATGTTGTTGACACAACGATTGAGATTGATAAAGTTGATGGATACGCCCAAGTCAAATTGTGACTTGGGCAACTATTTAGTTTCACAAATAGGAGGTCTATTATGGGACTAAAAGAAGAATTGACTGAAAAGCTTGCTGGAATCGACTGCAAAGATAAGATCAAAGAAACCTTAGAAGAGCACAAGGAAGATATCCGAGATGCTCTCTATCTAGACAGAAAAGATAAGGGGTTATTTGATGCGCTACAAGAAAGAGTTGTTTCTCGCAAGCTGCTTGTTTTTGCCGTTGCTACTGGGTTATTGTATTGGAACGTTGGTCTTGACGCTGATACTTGGGGCATGATTGCAATGACATACATCGGCGGCCAAACTGCTATTGACTTTGCCAAAGTTTGGAGAGGTTAATGATCTGGCTTAAGAAAAACTGGAAGTGGCTCCTAGGTGCTATTAGCACCTTGGGGCTTACTGCTTTATTTGAGTATTTGCGTAGACAAGCCGCAAAGAAAAAGATTGAAGAACTTCACATAGAAGAATCTCGAGTAATTGCCGAGATTGAAAATGAAGCTTGCGATAAAAAGAAAGAGTCGCTGAAAAAGTATCACAAAGCAACGCAGCAACTCAGAAATGATTTCGAGAGCGCAAAGGAAGATTTAGATATAAAAAATGCAAATCGTCGTGCCAAACTACTCGAAGAAGCCAAGCAAGATCCAAACAAGCTAAGCGAGATCTTACTTAATGAATATGGAATCAAGGAGATATAATGATTTGGTTACTGACCACTCTTGCGCTCGCAGAGCCACTCATGACGTCACTAGAGGAAGGAGAACAAGCTCCCTTTGCTGGTAGGTTGCTAAACGACGAGGCGCTTACCTCGTTGATCCTCGCCAAGCAGGAGGCGGAAGAACTATGCTCTTTAGAAGAAAATTTTGAGTGCAATCTAAAACTAGCTGAAAAACAACTAGAACTAGAATACATGAAGATCGACAAAGAAAGTTGTATCCAAAAACATGACGCTTTGATGGAAATCAAGAACGAAGAGATCAAGACGCTAAATAAAATTGCAAATCCCAAAGTTGCATCATGGATATTCCTTGGGGGATTTGTTATTGGAACTGGTACATCTCTCGCAACGTATTATGCAGTAAATCAAATCGCGGAGTAAAAATGATAGTAAGCACTCCATATACAGAGGTGTATGTAAAAAAATCTTTTCTATCTGGGAATCCGAATTATGGCAAGGATGAAACTATATTTGGAGTTTTGTATGCCATAAGGTTTGTAAGAGCTAGAGCCCCACTTTATATTGTTTACCTGCCATCTATGGGAGCACTATATGACAAAGTCGACCAGTGTGCTATATTCAATAAGCCAGAGACGCCCGAGAAAGAAATAAAAATGAGTGATGTTGCATGGTGGGATTCTCTGTCTGACTATTGGCAATTAACTCAAATTCAAGGTCTCCGAGGCATGGATGTTGAAATGTTCAACCGCAAGAACCATAAATGGGAAGGCAACTACCTTTGGACCTGTGATCCACAAAGGCCAAGAGATATGACTGATTATGGACAATCAGAGTGTTGGCATGAGCACAAAACAAAAACTTATTTTTTTGACGATGAAACCGGAGTTCTTTGCTGCGGACCTAACAATAAGATGAGATTCTTAGACAACTCTCTGTGTCCAAAAAAACTAGAGATTCCTTACTGGATGAAGGTTTATAAAGATTTAGATTCTCCGCAAAGAATCACTCATGAAGATGATGGAGAAAGATTAGGTGAAACAGATAGGTGGGACTATGAAAACTAAAGATCCAAATTATGCGGTAAAAATTGAAAAAGCCATTGCCGATAAGTATGGAAAAGAAGCTGTGGCAAATCCCAAAGCCGAATGGGATGATGAAAAAGAAAAAGAATATCTTGCTGAGTTAAAAAGCAATTATCGATATGGAAAAGGTGAAAGTGAAACAATTGACGTTGGTGGTGTTTTAATATCAAAAGAACTACTTAATAGAGAATCCGAGCGTTCATGCCCGACTTGCAATACTTATTCATTCAAATCTGTCGATGATTTATATATGACAAAATTTGATTGTTGTTTTAAGTGTTACATCCAGTATGTGGAAGGCCGTGAAGAAAGATGGAAATCAGGTTGGAGACCAAATAAATGAGCAAAGAAACATTAGAAATTATTCAAGGGCTTTCTCAAGCTGCTGCCAATGCATATGATGGTGGTCACATGGAGAACTATTCTCTTGATGGCCAAGCTAGAAAGGTCGGTCTTAAGAGAGAAGAGGGCATCCCCTTGCTTGACAAGCGTTGCATTGACGGATTTAAAGTCAAGTTTTATGGTGACTCAATGATTATCAATTATCAATCCGATGTTATGATGAGAGACCTCAAGGATGATAGATTTGAGAACGAGATCCTTCAAACAATCAATGAGGTAAAAAAATTCTTGCAAAAAGAATATAAAGCTATTACCGGTAAATCAGTGTCTCTGACTGCAAAGGGCGAGCCGCAAATTCTTGTACAAACAACATCAAGAGTTCGCACTTTTGTTCAAGCATATCAGCACTATAAAGTTGGTGGATTGCAAATGGATCAAATTGGTGCTCCTTCTGAGCCGAATGTTCGAGACATCACAAAAAAGTTTTTAGAGTTCGCAAAAGCAAAGCGACCTCAAAATGAAAAGATTAAAGCCGGAGATAATCAAAAATGAAACTTACAAAAGAAACTTTAAAACGAATCATCAAAGAAGAGCTTGACAAAGTTATGAACGAAGACTTAGGAGGTAGAATTGCAACTCGAGTTGGAGCGGGGATTTCTACTATGACCGATGGTGGAGGTACTTTTCAATCCCATAAAGCAAAGAATTCTAGGATGGCTGCTGCAAATCAAATTGGAGAGCTAGCAAAAGATCTGCAGAAAGACGCAGAAAAATTAGGAATTGACAATGGTCTGATTTTGCTTGGAGATTTGTTTCAAATCTATAAAGAATTTATGGAAGCGGCAAGTGTGTCAGAAGGGCTTACCGACAGAATCAGCTCCAGAATTGGCGGTGCCGTCGGTGCTATATCTGGTGATGGTTATGGATCCTCAAAAATAAAAGATTTTCAAGACGCAACCTCAAATAGAATTGCCCAATTGGGATATGCTCTTAAAAACGATGAGAAAAAACTTGACTTGCCTGACGATACAATGGGCTCTAGAAGAGTTTTGACAATTGCAGCAAAATTGAAAAAAATGGCCACGAAGGATCTGTGAAACTCACTAAAAATGAAATCGTTAAAGAACTTGTAAAGTGCGGCAAAGATCCTCAATACTTCATCGATAACTATTGTAAGATCTCGCATCCCCTCAAAGGTCAAATTCCATTTAAGACGTTTGACTATCAAAGAGATCTGCTCAAGGACTTTAACGATTATCGTTTTAATGTAATTTTAAAAGCAAGGCAGCTTGGGATCTCGACAATCTCCGCTGCCTATGTTGCTTGGTTCATGTTATTTCATCGAGAAAAGAACGTTCTCGTTATCGCAACCAAACTATCCACAGCAACAAACCTTGTAAAGAAAGTGAAGATGATATTTAAGAATCTTCCTTCTTTCATGTTGATCGCAAAGATCACAGTCGACAACAGACAATCATTTGAATTGTCAAATGGGTCAATGGTTAAGGCAGCATCTACATCTGGAGACGCTGGTCGTTCGGAAGCATTATCATTGCTCATTGTGGACGAGGCAGCGTTCGTTGAGGGCTTCGACGAGCTTTGGACGGGTCTTTACCCTACTTTGTCTACAGGAGGGCGCTGTATCGCTCTCAGCACCCCTAACGGCGTTGGAAATTGGTTCCACAAAACTTATAGTGATGCCGAGACAGAATCAAATGATTTTCACCCAATAAAGCTTATGTGGGACGTCCATCCCGATAGAGATCAAGCATGGTTCGACAAAGAGACCACGAACATGTCAAGGCGAGAAATCGCACAAGAGCTTGAGTGTTCGTTCAATGCTTCTGGGGAAACTGTTATAAACCCAGAAGATTTGCAAAGAATAATTCACGAAGTGAGAGATCCAATTTACAGGACAGGATATGACAGAAATTACTGGATATGGGAAAAATATGAAGAAGGCGTACCCTATCTTCTTGTGGCTGATGTTGCAAGGGGGGATGGTAGCGACTTTTCTTGCTTTCATGTCTTACGTATAGATACAATGACGGTAGTCGCAGAATACCAAGGTAAACCTGACCTTGACATGTATTCAAGCATTTTATTTTCAGCAGGCACAGAGTACGGGACTTGCTTGTTGGTTGTCGAGAACAATGGTATCGGAATTGCTGTTCTCGAGAAGCTTAAAGACATGGGCTACAAAAAAATATATTATTCTATCAAGTCAACTCATGAATATGTCGAGAGCTATTTGGCAGAACATGACGATAGAGCAGTTCTTGGTTTTACGACCTCAACAAAGACACGTCCGCTTATTGTTGCTAAACTAGAGGAGTACGTTAGAAACAAACTAATTAATATACATTCCAATCGTGTTTTTCATGAATTGAAAACATTTATTTGGCAAAATGGTAAGCCTCAAGCTATGCGATCATATAATGATGATCTTGTAATGTCTTTGGCAATTGCTTGTTGGGTGCGGGATACTGCACTGACAGAAAGTGAAAAAGACATGGCATACAAGAAAGCAATGCTCGGAGGTGTATTCAAAAGCACTACGACGATGAATACGCAAATCAAAGGCCAAAAGTTTTACAATGAAACATTCGAACAAAAGCACGAGGAGGAAATCAAAAAAACAAAAGAATTTTTGTGGATATACAAAGGATAGAATATGGCCCGTAACGAAAGAAATCCGAACAATAATCAGAACGAATTGTTCAAAACACTGACTAGATTATTTTCTGGTCCTTTAACGCAACGAAGAACCCAATCAGGGCGCCAACTAAGAAGACGGCACCTTGACATATATGCAAAGCGTTTTAAGTCAGCTTCCGGTCAGCAGTTTAAGAAGACCGAATACAACCCAATGAACATCATGACGCTTAACATGATTTCGAACAGAAACCGAGCAGAGCGTTACGTTGACTTTGACCAAATGGAATTCACACCAGAGATTGCTTCGTCTCTTGACATTTACGCAGATGAGATGACAACTCATTCAGCATTGACTCCAATGCTTCACATCAAATGTCCAAACGACGAAATCAAATATATGCTTCATTCTTTATACTACGATATCATGAATGTTGAACATAATCTCTTCGGTTGGGCGAGAACGATGTGTAAATACGGAGATCTCTTTGTTTATCTCGACATCGACGAGAGCAAAGGAATTCAAAACTGCATCGGTCTTCCTCCACAAGAAGTTGAGCGTCTTGAAGGAGAAGACCCATCAAATCCCAACTACGTTCAGTTCCAATGGAATAATGCTGGTTTAACGCTCGAGAATTGGCAAATAGCGCACTTTAGAGTTCTAGGGCATGACAAGCATGCCCCGTATGGAACATCGGTTCTAGAGCCCTCCAGACGCATCTGGAGACAACTTACGCTTCTTGAAGATGCAATGATGGCTTATCGTATTACAAGGTCTCCAGAGCGACGTGTATTTAAGATTGACGTTGGCGGTATTGCACCACAAGACGTTGAACAATACATGCAAAAAGTTATGACACAAATGAAACGTCACCAAGTTGTAGATCCTACCACAGGACGCGTAGATTTGCGTTATAACCCACTTTCCATCGAAGAGGACTACTTTATCCCTATCAAGGGCGGACAAAGCTCTACAGACATTATCAACCTTCCTGGAGGCCAGTTTACAGCACAGATCGAAGACGTTAAATATCTTCGAGACAAACTATTCTCAGCATTGAAGGTTCCACAGTCTTACCTCTCAATGGGCGAAGGTGCAACCGAAGATAAGACAACCCTCGCACAAAAAGACATCAGGTTTGCGAGAACAATCCAAAGATTACAAAGAGTTTTAATTTCTGAGCTTGAAAAGGTTGGGATTGTTCATCTATACACGTTGGGCTACCGTGGCGATGATCTTCTCAACTTCAAGCTCTCTTTAAACAATCCTTCTAAGATTGCAGAGATGCAAGAGCTCGAACATTGGAAAACCAAGTTCGACATTGCCGGAGCTGCTACCGAAGGATATTTCTCACGTCGTTGGGTGTCCGAGAATCTTCTTGGATTGTCTCAAGATGAATATCTCAGAATGCAGCGTGAAATGTATACCGACAAGAAATACATGGCTTCTCTTGAAGCAGCAGCTCAACCAGCCGAAGGCGGCGGAGACGCTGGTGGGGGACTCGGAGACCTTGGAGGAGGCGATCTAGGTGGAGACCTTGGTGGCGACTTAGGTGGCGATCTAGGAGGCGGAGATGACTTAGGAGGAGACCTTGGTGGTGATCTCGGGGGTGACACTGGTGGAGATACTGGAGGCGAAGAAGGAGATCTTTTAGCCGAACCACCAGCAAAGCGTGATGACGATGCAAAACCTCGAGGACCATACAAGAGGCACCAATCCTCATATCGCAAAGGTGGATTCTCAAAGCAAATGAAGAATCAAGCATTTAGCGGAGAAGTCCGAGGATCAACTTCAAGAACAACTTGGCCCGGCAAAGTTGGATTCGGAGGTATGGATTCTCTTGCAAGAGGTATTTACGAGTCAAACGAAATTGAAGAAGAGAAACTATTTAACACTAGCAGCGAACTTAAAACGCTGATTGAGTCATTAACGAAAAAGGAAGACAAGCATGAAACATAATAAGAAAAGAAATACCGCTTTTCTTTACGAATGTCTGATTCGTGAATTAACGAAAGCAATCTTAAAAGAAGACAAAGTCAAACAAACAAAAGTCAAGGGTCTTTTGCGAGAATTTTTCTCAAAAGGAAAGGTTCTTAAGCAAGAGCTTGATATTTATCGCAGCTTGATGGAAACAAAAGAGGCGAAAGAAGATTTCTCAAGACGACTTCTTCAGGAAAGCAAAGTCGACTTTGACAAGCTTGAGCGCAAAGAAATCTTCAACGAACAGACGGCGTTGATCAATAAAATCAACAAAGCACTTGGGTCTCAAACATTTTCCAACTTTGTTCCGAACTACAAAGATCTAGCAACTCTTGGTCTATTCTTTCAGAATGATAACTTAAATGCAAAAAAGAGAATCATGCTTGAGAACAACATGGTAAATTTTTTGTCAAGAAAAGAAGAAGTCATGACAGAAATGAAGCATGTCGACAATCTAGAATTTAAAATGTTTGTCAAAAGATTCAATGAAGCATATGAGCACTCGCTATTGAAAGAACAAAAAGAATTGCTTGGCAACTTCATTGTCTCATTTTCTGACAATGGCCTTGGATTGAAATCTTATCTAAATGATGAGATTGGACGACTCAAAGAAGCCGTAGATTTCGAAATCACAGAAGGCAACAATAATGAACTAAAAGAAAATTTCAAGAAAGTTAGAGCAAAGCTGGATGGTTATGCAAAAGTGCCTCTAAATTCAGCCATAGTCGAGGAAGTATTTTATATCCAAGACCTTTTAGCGGAGGTAAAGAGAAATGCCAGTTAATATTAAAATCACAGGTGATGAAGCAGAAGAAGTCCCACAAGCACCACCAGAACCGGAAGGTGTGAAGATCGAAGTTGTCGAGAAAGACAAGGTCGAAGGAAAGCTTCAGCTACGCTCAGCAATAAACGGAGACCTCATGATTATGGACCATAAGGACATCGATATTGTCGTAAAGCCAAATGAAAAAAAGATTGTTGCATTTGCAAAAGAAACCTTATCCGATCTTGTATATGGCGCTGAGTCACGATTGCTTGAGTATCTTCGAAAACAAGGTGTCCTTAAAATTGAGTCAATCCAAGGCGGAAATATTTATGGCTCTCTCGAAGGTCAGCTACACGAAGGTGAAAAGGTTGTCGAGATCACACTTATGAAAATCTCAGAGTGGATGGAGTCGGAACAGCCAATGATGTCTGGAAGAACCGGCTATGATGATATGCACGATGATCACCTTCTTTCACCAGATGGAGAATACTCAACAGAGCTTGGTGAAGTCCCAGCAGAAGAGCAAAAGGGCTCAATCCTACAACACAACTTGTTCGCACCTTATCTATATGGGAGATATACATATTAATGAAACACTGGAAACCTTTATTTGTCGAGAACAGCAAAATTCCTGTTTGGCTATCTTACATTGCTCCGATTGAGATTGGTGCAATCACTCTTGGGCCTGTGGTTATTTCTCGAGGAGAGATGAGTGAAGCAACCAAGAGGCACGAAACAATTCACTTCCAACAGTTTCTAGAGCTTGCGTTTATTGGCTTTATTTTTCTTTACTTTGGATGGTGGACTCTCAACCTACTCAAAGGTCAAAAGGGCGATGAAGCTTATTTCAATATCCCATTTGAAAAAGAAGCATATCAGAATCATGATGATGAACATTATCTCGAGAACAGAAAGAGATATTGTTGGTGGAATCTATGAAACAAAAGCTTATAATGGAAAACTGGCGTCGCTTCTTGACTGAAGAAGAAAAGAAAGGCGCTAATACAACCGGTATATGTATGTATAGCGAAGTTGACGACGACGATGCAATACTCATTCTTTATAAGCTAGGGGTGGGTGATACGATTGATCAAAAGGTATTTGGACTCAAAATAGTTGGTTCAGTTGGCCTTACCTCTTTACAAGATAGTGGTCCGTGCATTTCTGGTAAAGCTGTTGACGGCACAAATGTTGGAACAAAACCATCATGGCAGATTGAATCGATTTACACCGCCCAAGAGTTTAGAGGACAAAAATACGGCTCGCTCCTTTATAACATGGCGTTTGTTGTTGCAAATGGTTCTGGTGGCGGTTTGACATCAGATAAGGATTCTGGATCGACAGCAGCAGCCGGACGCATGTGGGATTACTTTGACAAAGATGAAACTAAATATGCCAAAGTTGCAACTGCCGATGGAAGCAAGCTATTTGACTACGACGGAACAACTACACCAGACGACCCAAATGATGACTGCATTATGCAGCCCAGCCAAAGTAGAGCAACTGATCATAGTTTTGCTCTAATGAGTGATCAAGATAAGTCATTCGCAGAATCCGCAATGGCCGAGATGGAAGCGAACCATCGAACATTTATGGAAGAAGTGGACAATGATCCATACTATAGTGCAGACAAGATTGAGAAAATTCTTCAACAAGCTGACTATCAGGGCTTCGACATAGCATATACGGCATCTGTGTGAGGAACCTTGGAAATACTTAACTTTATTCTAACGGCATACGGAATGACATTCATTATTGTCTACGGAAAAATCTTCGAAGACATTAGACCAAAGAAAGATTACACAAAGAAATGGAACACGCTTTGGAACTGCCCTTTGTGTATGGGTTTTTGGTGTTCGCTGTTTCTTTTCTGCATTAACCCATTTACCCAACTATTTACTTTTGAGCTTTCCATTGGAAATGCTTTTTGTCTTTCTTGCCTTGGAGCAGGAACGACTTATTTGATTTCGGTTTTAGTCGATGATTTTGGACTAAAACTATCATCGAGACCAGGGGGTGATTATGTCGATGATTAGTACGCGCTGGATGTTGCAACCGGTACGTCGCTGTTGCAGCGGATCCTAACTCGAGCGGGTAGCGCCCGCTCATTTTATTATTGGAGAGAAGAATGTCAAAACAATTGCTAAGAGAATTTCACGCACTATGTCCTGACGGTATGTGCCAAGATTTATTGACCGAACGTGAAAAACGCGAGATCACACAAGAAGGCGCAGTATATCTTACAGGACGAATTCAAACAGCAGATAAGAAAAACGGAAATGGTCGTGTATATCCATCAAAGGTTCTCAAAAGAGAAATGGATAATTACATGCAGATCGTAAAAGATAACAGAGCGACAGGTGAATTAGATCACCCTGACGACTCCGTAATCAACCTAAAAAACGTTTCTCACATGGTAGTCGACTGCTGGTGGGAGGGAAATGACGTAATGGGAAAAATCAAGGTTCTTGACACTCCTAGTGGACGTATTCTAAAGGACCTCATCAATGCTGGTGTGAAACTTGGGATTTCTTCTCGAGGCCTAGGTTCGGTAAAAGAGTCAATGGGCGTTACAACAGTTGAAGAAGATTTCCAGCTAATTTGTTTTGATATTGTATCCGAACCATCAACACCAAATGCCTATGTCTATCCTAAGGGCCAAAGCGGTGGTATGAGAATGTCGTTCTCATCAAAGTTGCGAGAACAGAGAGAAACAAACATTGATGGACTATTTAAAAAGATTCTTGGAGACTAAATGAACAAAGAACAGCTAAAGAGAACTCTTAAGCCAATGATCAAAGAGTGCATCAAAGAAGTTATATTCGAAGAGGGAATTCTATCTTCGATTATATCTGAAGTTGTAAAAGGCACGGCTCAACCTCTTGTCGAGTCAAGACAGCCAACTTATCAACAACCACAAGTCGATTATGCTGCGAAAGAGCGTGAACAGAAAGCTAGAAGAAGACAAATGCTTGACTCAATTGGTAGAGACGCTTATAACGGAGTTGACTTGTTTGAGAACACTCAACCTCTTCAAGAAAGAAGATCATCCGCTATGTCTCCTCATGGTTCAAAACCATTGGATGGAGTTGCACCAAACGATCCGGGAGTCAATCTCGCTGCTCTAGGTGTAAATACCGGTATCTGGTCAAAGTTGGCAGGGAATTAGAATGGCATCAAATTTTAAAGAAACTCCTCGGAAAAATGAGAATCCGGAGAGATTCATCAAAAGGTTTCTCAAGAAATGCAAAAAGCTCGGAATCATTAATGAAGTCCGAGATCGCAAAGAGTTCAAATCAAAGTCCGAGCGCAAAAGAATTGCTAAACGAAAGGCAAAGAGAAACAATAAAAAAAAGTAACTATTTACTTGAGAAAAGAGAGAGGTAATAATGAGCTTATCAAATGTATATACAGCGGGTCTCGGAAATGTCGGATCCTATCAGGTTTCCGGAATCCCATTCGCAAGTGGAAATTTAGATGCAACAGGAGGAACAGCTTTAAAAGTAACGTTCCCTTATGTAACAAGATGGGTTCAAATTATCAATCATGATGCCAACGAATTAACATGTTCGTTTGCAAGCGGCTCCCTTTCGGCTACAGCGGGTGCGAATTGCTTTAAGCTACATAGAACACATGGAAGCAATGAAGGATATTACACACCGAGGTTCGAGTGGAAAGTAACAGAAATGTGGTTTACTGGTTCGGGTGACTTTGATGTTATTGCTGGGCTCACAAACATTCCCGTTGATAGAATAAATAACATAAGTCCTTCCGGAAGCAACTGGTCTGGCTCTGTAGGTGTTGGATAAATTAGTCAAGGAGTAAAACCATGGCTGATTTCGGCTGGGCATTTGTAAAAGGCGGTCTCGTATCAGGATCTGCACCACCATCCGGCGCTGTTCAATTCAACGACAACGGAAACTTTGGAGGATCGCCTGATTTAGTTTTCACTTCTGGTTCAACTTCAACCTTGGAGATGACAGGAAATATTCTCGTCAATGGAGAAGTATCTGCCTCAACGTTTTATGGTGACGGATCAAACCTTTCTGGTATCACAACCTCCCCAGCTGGAGCGACAACCCAGATTCAGTATAATAATGCTGGAGCATTTGCCGGATCCGCAAATCTTACATTCGATGGTTCTACGCTAAACGTCACTGGGAATCTGAATGTATCCGGAACATTAGCAGCCAACGAACTAATCGTCAATGTCGAGAACAGAAACGTAATAAACATTTCAGCAACCGGTTCAACTCAGTTTGGGGACTCAACTGACGACACTCATATCTTTACAGGAAGCATGGAAATATCAGCTGCTTCCAATCCCCTAAAGCTTTACGGCGTGCAAGCCGGAACTCCTCCTAATAGCTCAAGTTACCTCGCTTTGGACTCAAGCTACAATCTTGTATTGACATCCGCAGCTGGTGCTGACTCTGACGGCGGAACAATTGGCGATGCTGAAGATGGAACTTACACTGATGGTCTATTTACTGACTTTATAGCATCTACTCCAATTGGAACAGCAATTGACAGATTCAATGAAATTCTAAGCATTATTGTTCCGGGACCCGCACCAGCCGTAGACAGAATAAACTATACAAACACATCAGGAATCGAGACAAAACTTTCCTTTGATACGGGAGCAAGTGCCCCATCTGGTTATGTCGATGTTGAATCAACTGGTTCATTTACTTCTCCTCCGAGCATTGATGATCAGTACACTGTTACAACTAGTGGAGAAGATTATCGCCTCGGTGTTTATGATGGAACACAAGAGATTACCGGTGCAATCAACTTCAACGTTGCTGAGCAACTAAAGTCAACCGAAGTCAATTATTCCAATGATGCTTTTGGAAATGGACAAAGTGGATCTCTCAACTTATATCTGAACGAAACTTTGCTTCACACTCTCAACCTTGACGGGTTCGCTGGATCAGGCAATCCAAACACCGGATCAGCAAGTGATCTAAATCTTAACGGGTCAGGATTCTTCGATGTTTCCGTGTCTGCATCTGCTCGAGATCAAAATGGATCGGAATATGACATCTTCCAACACAGGACTGCGAAATACGTCATTGATCCTAACGATCAGAATAAAGGTTGGAACTATGCGAAAGTGGAGCATGTATATGGATCAACGACTTATATAACAAATTTTGTTCAATGGTTCAATGATACAGATGCATCATCCCAAGCATTGTCAATCTCTAATCAAAGAACAACATTTACTGGACAAGGGTCAAAATATCTATCTGGTGTTGAATACTTCAGATCAGCATCGATCACTTACAACGCAGAAGTGGCCAATGCTTACAAATTTACTTATCCGACAGGAAACGTTCTAACTTTCAATAGAACAACAAATGTTGACACAATCTCGGCTCAATCGCTACCCGCAACAGACGGAACAGATCTTTATAACAAAGTGTTCGAGATCACAGGATCAACAAACACAAATGACGATACAATGCTGGACGATTCAGCTACAATTTCCATCAACCTGTCTCACCCACTAAAAACAAACTTGTCGACAGCAGGAGCTGTGATTACTGACGAAATCCTTATTTATCACCGAGACACGGCGAATTCCAATACAATTGAAAACTTTGAGCTTGAAAATTATCGTCTGATAAGCGATGGATACTCAACTCAAGGCGCAGTTTCCTCAGGAACATGGGATTCACAAAACCATATGACATCCTCTGGTGCAACAGGACACACTGATGGATTACTTGTTTATAATAGTCGACTTTACTCTCCGAAACAAGGAGCAAATAGCGGTGATTTCTCAACACTTACAAACGGACCCTCTGGGAATCCTGATTATTCTAGTGTTACTGGAACAAGGACGTTTTTCAGAAAGCTCGAGAACACAACTGGGAGCCCTGTCTATGATCTTAAGATTACATCTACAAAGAACACAAAGATCAATAACACAACTTTGACAACTGATAATGTCAAATTCTTTGTTAAGATTCCTCCCACAACCGGTTGGATGGATATATCGCAAAATTTCTCTTATGGAAATATTGGAGATAACGATGGTGCCCTAATCAATGGAGCATCTGACAATAGCAACACAGGCACAACATCAACATCAAATTCTGTTCATTGTATAACCTTTGGAACCGCTTCTATACCAGCTGGAAGCTATGCGGTTATAAAAATTGAAGCCGATGCATCGTGGACAAAATATTTTGAAACTTTACAATTCCAACTTGGAGCTTCCGATACAGACGACGCGGCAACCCCAGATGAAGTTGCTGACCTAAATTTGACCGATTCAGCAGGTATTGCTGCAAAACTTTCTTTTGGTGGCAATAATTCAGTTAGCGGATATTCAAAAGTTGCAGGGATTGGATCACTAACCGCAGTAAATGTCAATGAACTATTCTCAGACGATGAAGATGTAACGAGAGGAGTATTCTCAGCTTTCGAAGTTATGGGCGGAACAATAAACCCAACGGCATCTGCTGGGGCTTCCAATGCTTTCTATAATGCATATACCGGCTCTCTTATCCTCGAGATCAATGGTGCTGAAGAAACAACCATCGACCTAGAGTCAACAAGAAACGCAATTTCATCTATAACCGATGACACCGGTTTGTCAGTGTCATCAGTGGCAGAATCCCTGACCTCAGATGGAATCCCTGACTATAGATTGCACTATAGAACTGGAACATACTCTGTTGGAGTAAATGATCAGAACTCTGGATGGAACTACGCTAGAGTTATTCACAGAGTCGGAGGAGCCGATACAACGACAAACTATGTTGAGTGGGTGGTTGATCCATCTGGTTCAGTGGATGATACTAATGTGTCGACACCTGTTCTAAGTGACTTCAATCACACCGACATCTATTATCAATCAGGAATCGGATACTTTGCAGCAAATCCTACGGCAAGCTTTTCATTTACTGGGTCTAACTTCTATAGCAATGTTTATCAAAATGGAACGGCAATCTCATTTCCATTACCATCAAATTGTCAAGTAACTAATATCAGAATTACAGGATCAGGCATCAATACTTTTGATAGTGCAGTTAGTTCATGTAACATGCCATCTCTCAACGAAACCAACGATTGTGAGCTAACAAGCATTGAGGTTACGGCAAGCGTTACTTATAATGGCGGAACTTCTATATCTGGAGCGTTCTTTTCTTCTCAAGATGCAAGCATATCTGGTCGAGTTCTACACCCGTTCAAATCAAATGGAACCGCCGCGACTCAAACAAAAACTGATTTCATGAGATATTCTGGCTCTATTGGGAGTACCACAGAAGCAACAGACGAATACTTTGGGCTGGAAACTTACAGGATTGTTTCAGGCAATTATGCGAATCAAGCAGCGGTAACTTCGTCAGCCAATACTTGGAACTCAACATTGTCGATAAATGACACTGCCTCATATGCTGAGCATGCTGATGGCATGGTTACAGCCAATGGAAAAGTATTTTCTCCACTAAAAATTGGTGTCGCCGGAGATACAGGTCACGCAAACCTTCAAGCTCCTGCAGGAAACCCTGACTACTCTTCGCTTGACATTTCCGAGAGAACATATTACAGATACTTTAAAAACAACTCTGGGACACTTCAAGCCAGTGGTCTAACAATTTCTATTTACGGAAATGCAACCCTCATACCCAAAACAGGTACATTGGGAGCAAACAACAACGTGATGGTTGAGATCAAGGTCCCCTCAGACCCAACATATACTGGTGGCAACGATAAGTCGACTGGATGGTGTGACGTTGGTAGTCCGCTTGATGACCAATTAGATCCAAAAGTTGATGGCTTTGGGCTATATACTGGAGATTTAAATACAGATACTGCTGAATTAACTATCGCAACTCTAAACTTCTTTAGCTCTGGTATTTACGCTAATCAATATTTTGTGGTTAAAATAACTGCTCATGAAAATTGGACCGGTTCTATCAATAGAATAAGGATGGTATACGCATAATGTCAAAGGTAAATGATACATTAATCAATATTTCGGCGAAGAAGTCGTTAGGAAAAGCGCATACCTCAAACATTTTAGACCTAAGTAATGAAACTAGGCCTTCAAATGTTCAAGTTTCTACCGACACAACATTTGGTGAAGCAGTTCCGAATACCGTTGATATCTCCGCTTTCTTCTCTATACAGAGCGGATCAGTGGAATACATTGAGTTCGACGTAAATGAGATTCTTGGAACAGATTATGACGAAGATGATTATTCTGGTGCAGGTGGCTCTGAAGCATCTGCAAACACTTACCACGGATATTATCTTTCTCTACCTACTGATTACGAGACCAGCAGTTCCAACTCTAATGCGGGAACTGGCTTCTTTACGGACGGACAAGCGCTTTATGATACAAGAGGTAAGTTACAAATTGTTCCTCCATTTTTATCTAATGCCGCAGCGAATAGATACAACCTAACGCTCTATGATCAAGATGGAGACAGAATCTTTCCAGCAGATGAAATTGACTGGACTATCGATTATTACAACGGAATTATTTTTGTTCAAGATCCTCAAACAAGTAAGGTTCCAACAACAGCCAGAGCTTTCTTGTATGTCGGCGACATGGCCTCAGACGTTATTAGCGATATTTCTGGTAGCTCTGGTGGCGACATCATTGTCAAGGACGAAGGATCTAATCTAACAACATCTGTATCATCATTTGACTTTGTCGGATCCGGTGTATCAGCGACTAACTCAGGCAATGATATAACCGTAACGATAAATGGTGGGATCACTTATTCGAGAACGGCGATTACTTCCACAACAACCGCTTCTGTCGCCTCAACTATACTAGGAGTGTCCGGAGCTGCTGCTATTGACATCCGCCTTCCCTCTGCTGCAGATTATGATGCTGGGCAATACTTTACCGTAAAAGATGAGAGCGGAGCAGCAGATACAAAAAACATCACAATACTTACATCAGGGTCTCAAACGATTGACGGACAAGCTTCCGTTGTGCTTGAATCTCCATATGCCGCAATCAATCTTTATTCTAACGGATCCGATAAGTTCTTTATTTATTAAGAAAAGTTTGAGAACATCTAATCATCTTTGATAAGTTCGAAACTATTTATTGTGTTCATGCGTTTCGCGACGCATACATATTATAAAAAGTTATATTGGGAGGAAATAATATGGCTTATAAATTTCAAATAGGTGAAGCTAAACTTAGCGGATCCATTACACAAACCGATGGTGCTTTCACAGGTGCTAGCACCATTGATGCTTCTGGTGACTTAACGGTTGATTCTATTACGATGGCTGAATTTACTGTTGCTGCAAACGGTAACACTGATATCGATGGTACTTTAAATGTTGAAGGTGTTCCTACTTTCCAAGCTGGAGCAGTATTCTCTAGTGGTATCACAACTGCTGGTGCCATCGCTGGTGCAACTACAATCTCAGGTTCCGGAAACATTACTTCTGGTGGTTCATTTCTTGGTGCCGGAATTGGCCTTTCTGATGCTTCTGGTATTGTTCAAGAAAACGGTGGTCTTGCTCAAAGTGATGGTGAAATGCACTTGGATTCAAATGTTGCTGGTGCTGGATTGGCTTTATCTTCTGGTGTTCTTTCTGTTGACATCGATGAATTAGATGAATTGGCTGAAGCTCCGCATGCAACCCAGGACGAATTCATGGTTTCTGACAACGGAACTGAGAAAAGAGTTTCTATGACTAATGTTGCTAACGGTGCATTTGCTCTTGTTTCTGGTGATGCTACTATCGCTTCTGGTGGTGCTTTGACAATTGCCAACGGCGCTGTCGAAAACGATATGTTGGCCGGATCTATTGCTAACGCAAAATTAGCCAACTCTTCCATCACCTTAACTCAAGGAGCTGGTATGGCTGCTCTGGGCGCCGTGTCTCTTGGAGGCAGCATCACAGTTGCTGTCGATGGTGTTCTTGAGGATCTTGATTCACTTGGTGCTGCTTCATCTGATGGAGAATTCATTGTTGCTACTGGTGCAGGTGCTTTTGCATATGAATCTGGTAACACTGCAAGAACTTCTCTTGGATTGGGGACAGGTAACTCTCCACAATTCACCAACTTGACACTTTCCGGTGACTTGACTGTAAATGGTACTCAAACTATCATCAACTCAACCGCAGTTGAAATTGCAGACAAAAATATTCTTTTGGCTTCAGGTTCAGCTAATGGCGCAGCTGCTGCTGGTGCTGGTCTCACTATCGAAGGTCCAGAAGTTCAGTGGAAGTATGAGCAAAATGGTGAAAGCAACGCAGCTGCTGATGCATCTTCTTCCGGAGATATCTGGATTGCTTCTGGTTCTGCTGGCTTAGTTGATATCCAAGCTGCTAACTTCTATGGTACTTTCGTTGGTGATGGTGCAGAATTGACTGGTGTTGTAGCGTCTTCTATGATTGAAACGCTTTCTACAAAAACCGCAAACTACACATTGGACCCAACTGCTGAAACAATTGTTCTTGCTAATGCCGCTAGTAGTAATGTTGCACTTACTCTTCCGGCAGCTTCTGGCTTGTCAGGTGTAGTAATCAAGGTTAAAAGAATTGACAATACTTTAGCAAATGCTGTATCTATTGCACCAGATTCTGGTGAGAGTTTAGAATTTGTGACAGACAATGTCGTTTCTCTAGACACTCAGGGTGCTGCTTTATCCCTTGTATGTAACGGAACAGCTTGGTTCATTATGTAATCAATAAAGCAGACAAGATTTTTCTTGGGGGGTTGGGCGAAAGTCCAACCCTTTTTCTATTTATAATAAAAATGGAGAATAAAAATGGCATATAAATTTTCTAAAGGATCTCAAGTAATCGGAGATCTCAAATCAGCTGATGATGCTGAGAGAAATACTCTTATTGATTTTGGAGAAGACCAAATCGATTTTCAAACAAGCGGCTCTGTTCGAATGCAGATCACTAACAATGGCGTTCAAGCTTTAAATGGAAACTTTGTTGACTCTAATGGTGATATTATCCTAGGAGCTTTATATCAACTTGACGATGGTCTAATTCAAAATCCTAGCTCTGCTTACACACGACTATATTTTCCAGCTGATGATACTCTCTCGGAAACGATGGCGCCAAATGCAAACAACTACAGAATAGCACCATTTGCCGGAGAACTAATAAAAATTCAAATCAAATCATCAAAAAACTTTAGCGGTAAAACTCTAACAGCAGGTTTCCATAAAGGAACAGGAACTGATAATGCGTATGAATCCACCCCAGTAGAAAGCATCTCTGTTAGCGGAGACGTATCTCACACGGTCTACACTTACAACTTTACTGGTTCAACTTTTAGTGAAGGAGACATTTTTGGATTTAGTTTAGAATTGTCAGAATTTTGGGCAGGAAACGAAAGCATCCATATTTCTTCTGTTGTAAAGTTTGACCCTTATGCATGATACAATAAACAATAGTTTGACTTTTATCAAAACAAACACTATTTATTGAAGAAAATAAAATTCGGGAGATAATTTAATGTCTAGCATGTTAGAACAAGCGATTGCTGATGCAGCGGCCCTTCGTGAGCAAGCAATCAAAAATGCAGAGCAATCTGTACTCGACAAATACTCAAAGCAAATCAAAGAAGCAGTAGATCAAATGCTCGAGATGGACGATGCTCCTAACAAAGCAAATGAAATTATCAGCGAAGTCGAAGAAGAACTAATGCAAGAAGAAGAAGCACCAGCAATGGGCGAGCCAGCAGCATCTGCTGCTGTCGAAGCTCCTCCAGCATGGGACTCTCGCTTTGATGATATCTCAATGAAACTAACCGCAATGGTTGACAACCTTCCAGAAGATGAAAACGGAATGATTGAATTAGATCTCGGAGATTTCTCAGTGCCTCAAGATGAGATGGCAGCTGCAGAAGGAGCTCCGGAAGAGCCTCTAGGAGACCTTTCAGGCGATCTTGGAGACCTTGGAGGGGAAACATCCGCGGAAGATGGTGGAGACGATTTAGACAGCCTTCTTGGCGACCTAGAGGCCGAACCTGAACCACTTGAGGAAGTGTATGATATTCTTGGTGACCTTCTTGAGGAAGTAGTCGACTTTGAACCAACTGCAGCAGCAAAAGGCGTATGGCGACACAATGAATCAAGAGAAGAATTCAATGCTGATATGGCCGAAGTTGTTTATGAAGAAGAATCCGAAGAAGAATCTTCCGAAGAGTCAGATGACGAAGAAGTCATGGGACACATTAACGAATTACATGAGACCATAGAGTCCTTGACGCGTCAAAACAAGCAACTAGAACGCGTCCTTTCCAAGCTTGAAGAGCATATGGACGAGACTCTATTGTCAAACGCAAAACTTTTATATCAAAACCGCACTCTAAGCGATGCCTCCCTGAATGAGCGACAAAAATCTAAAATTGTCGAAGCCATCTCGAATGCGGAGTCTCCGAAGGAAGCTAAAAATCTTCATGAGACACTCAGAGCTACAGTGGGATCAACGCCTAACAGCAAAGGTCCACAATCACTTAGCGAGTCCGTCAACAGAAGATCGAACTTAAGTTCTATGCTGAATTCTAGACAAAACATTAACGAAAGCAAGCAAACTGCTGATCCTTTGTTTTCAAAGATGCAGAAGCTTGCGGGCATTAAAAAATAACATTTAGGAGAAATAAAAATGTCTATTATCGAAACTCTTACAGAGGGCGTTGTAAACCGCAATATGCAACAAGAAGGCGCTGCTCTGTTAAACAAGTGGACTCAAACTGGTTTACTCGAAGGGCTTGACGCGTCTCAAGCTCAAAACATGGCTGTATTGCTTGAAAACCAAGCTAAGTCATTGTTGAAAGAATCTACGTCTTTAGCTGGTGGTTCTATTGAAGGTTTTGCTGCTGTTGCATTTCCAATCGTTCGTCGTGTATTCGCCGGACTTATTGCAAACGATCTTGTAAGCGTTCAGCCGATGTCTTTGCCATCTGGTCTGATCTTCTTCCTTGACTTTCAATTCAACGAAACTCGTCTTGGTAACACTACTGCCAAGTCTATTTATGGTACTAACGAAGTTGGTTCTGAAATTGTCAGTGGTGTTACATTGGTCGATGCTACTACAAAAGCTGGATTTGGTGGCCCTGGTCGTGACGGTTCTGTGGGTTATGCTTATGCTTCACCAACCGGTTCAAGTTCTGAAATTGCCGCAGCCAACGGGTTTTCCGCTATCTTTGAATTAGATGGAGCTGTATCTCAAACAAATGCTAAATACATTAAGTATGACCCAGATCTTTTGACCATTACCGATAGTGCTAAGCTCGTAGTTGTTCTCGATGTCGAAAAAGAGGATATTGCATCAACAGTCGGAGATCCAGACTTTGATAACTTATCTGCATTCGTCGCCGATACAGCAGAAATGGCTACAATGATCACGGATCTTAATGACATTACTGGCTTGACTCAAGTTCGTCGTTTGACCCAAAAAGTTGCTGCTGCTAATGCTTTGACTGCAAAAGAAGCGATTCGATTTGTTTTCACAGTTACTACTGGATCACACACTTTGGACACTGGGACCCAACTTGCTACTACTGCTTCAGCAGGATACTTGACTATGCCTATGAAAGATACAATTGATCCTGTCACAGGTACACCTGGTGCTGTTGCTGGAGAATTGTTCCCACTAGAAGGAAACGAAAGCATTCCAGAGATCGACATCAAGGTTGACTCAATTGCGATCACAGCACAAACCAAAAAGTTGAAAGCAAAGTGGACTCCTGAATTGGGTCAAGACTTGAACGCTTACCATAACATTGATGCTGAGGTTGAATTGACTTCAATCTTGTCTGAGCAAATTGCTTTGGAAATCGATCGTGAAATCTTGGCTGACCTTGTAAATGGTGCTACTGCTGCTACTTACTACTGGTCTCGTTCACCCGGTATGTTCTTGAACCGCGAAACTGGTGCTGAAATTGGCGCTTCTGCTCTTGCTCCTGACTTCACTGGTACCGTTTCCGAATGGTATGAAACTTTGGTGGAAACCATCAATGACGTATCTGCTCAGATTCACAGAAAGACTTTGCGTGGTGGTGCTACTCACGTTGTTGTCTCTCCTGAAGTTGCTAACATCTTGGAATTCACCGCTGGTTTCCGTGCAAACGTAACTGCTGATGCTGATAAAGGTGATATCGGTGCTGTTAAGGTTGGTTCTTTGAATCGTAAGTTCGACGTTGTCGTTGATCCTTACTTCCCACGTAACGTTGTGTTGGTTGCTCGTATCGGTTCTTCTTTCCTTGAAAGTGGATATGTATACGCTCCATACGTTCCGTTGCAAACTACACCAACTATCTTCGGACCAGAAGACTTCGTTCCTCGTAAGGGAGTCATGACTCGCTATGCGAAGAAAATGGTTCGTCCTGATATGTACGGTTTGGTTATCTGCCGTGGTTTGTTGGGTGAATCTGGATCCTAATCCTTAATTCTCTAACAAAAAAGACCCTCGGACTTCGGTTCGGGGGTTTTCTATTTTAGGCACTATTTATTAAGAAATCTGGGAGAATTTTTATGAAACCAAAAATGAAAAGAATTTGGGCTGCTAAACAAAAAGCCGCCAAAGAAGCTCAAGCAAAACAACTTGCTGAACAAGCAGCAAAGGCAGAAGCCGAAAAGAAAGCTGCTGCTGAAGCAAAAGCAAAAAAAGAAGCCGAAGCCGCTGCCAAAAAGAAAGCAGAGGAAGAAGCAAAACAAAAAGCCGAGAAACCTAAAAGGTCATCTCGCAAAAAGAAAGAAGAGAAATCCTCCGAAGATTAAAACGTTTGTTTCATTTCGTATCTCTTAACCTCCGTTGCTTAGCTTCGGAGGTTTCTTTATTTTCAAACTAATTAATGGGACGGAGGATATTACATGAGTTTCCCTGATTTAACCCCAACATCAACGCAATCTGCGATTGTGTTACCAATAAGCGCATCTTCGGACAGCATATCAGATGCAGAACTTACAAGCTCTTTAGCTATTGGTCACTATACCGGCGCAACTTTTATAGCAGGTGCGAGAGCCCAAGTTGCTTTTACTTATAAAAGATTGGGGGGAGATATTCTCGACATTGAGTTGACCGCCAGAAACGTCTTTAATCACTACGAGGAAGCCGTCTTAGAGTATTCCTACATCATGAACCTCCATCAAGCGCGGAACTCACTAGGAAGCGCCCTAGGCGGTCCTACGGGGTCATTTGATCATAAGGGAGACATCACTGCTGGTGAAGGCGTCTCTCTCAAATATCCCAAGTTTCAATTCGACTATGCTTTCAGAAACGCTGACAAGTTTTCTTCTGAGGCATTGGTCGGAGGAACCGAACCCGTTTATTCAGCATCATTTGCAAGCGTGACAGATCAACAAGAATATGACTTGCAAAGCATTGTATCCTCTTCTCAATCCGGAGAAGCATGGGATGGAATGGGAAATAAACGAATTAAGATTAGACAGGTGTATTATGTATCACCTAAACAAATGTGGAGATTTTATGGCTATTATGGCGGCCTTAATGTTGTGGGCGATTTTCATAACTACGGTCAGTACGCTGATGACTCAACCTTCAACGTCATCCCACCATGGCAAAACAAAGCCCAAGCAATCGCATACGAAGACCACCTCTACACGAGGACGTCACACTATTCCTATGAGATATTAGACAACAAGCTTAAGCTTTACCCAACGCCTCAAAGTGTGTCACCGGAAAGATTCTGGTTTAGATTCACTGTTGAAAATGACGGAGGAGCGTTTGCTACGGGATCATACGACTCTGGTGTAAATGGTGTCAACAATATGAATACAATGCCAATGGAAAATATTCCATTCGAAAGCATCAACTCTGTTGGTCAACAATGGATTCGCAGGTTTGCTCTTGCGCTCTCAAAAGAGACCCTAGGGCAAGTTCGAGGCAAGTTTGGTGGTAATGTACCAATTCCAGGCGATAACGTCTCTTTGAACGCCTCAGACCTACTATCGCAAGCAAAAGAAGAGCAAACTACTCTCCGAGAAGAGTTGAACAAGCAGCTTGATGAGATGCTGTATTCCAAGATTGCCGAGACAGATAAGGCCATGGTTGATAATATGGATGCATTAGTGGCCAAAGTGCCTCTAAAGATTTTTGTGGGGTGATCTAAATGTCAAAATGGGAAAGACCAACGCAACCTCCTTCTCCGATGTTTCTCGGAGAGAAAGAGAAAAACCTTGTAAAGCAAGTCAATGATGAAATCATCGAAAGAGTTGTTGGACAACAGATTCTTTACTTCCCAATTGACATGGAGACCACAAACTTCCATCCATTATACGGAGAAGCAATTGAAAAAAACTTTCTTCACCCAATTCGAGTGTATGCCCTCGTAGAATACTTGGGAGTTGAGACAGCTTTCATGGAAGGCATCGGTATCGACAAGACCACAGGTCTAAAAGTTAATTTTCACAAGAGAAGATTGACAGAAGATCAAAATCTTTACGTCCGAGAAGGCGATTTCGTCAGATACGGAAGTATTTATTATGAGATAGTAAAGATCAACGAACCAAAACAGCTTTTTGGACAGATTGACAGCAGATTTGAAGTAACAGCTGAGTGTATCAGAGCAAGAGATGGAGTTTTTAATGGCGAATAATGAAAAAGTTCTCACCCCGTCAACAATTGAGACTATTGACATGGCAATATATAACCTTATCAATGAAGGATTCGACTTGCACACAAGAACCAATACCGGATTTCGCAAAGTTCCTGTGCTTTGGATGTCACCAGAGCGTGCTGTCAACTCAAAAGACAAAGATATTCGAGATTCTGTTGGAAAATTAAAGCTTCCTTTGATATCGGTTGACAGAACAAGCTTTAATAAAGACCCCGCTTTCAAGGGCGGGTGGCAAGCTCACGTATTTCCGGACACAAATGGTCCGAGAGGATATAAAAAACATCAAAGACTTGTTTCTAGAAAAGTTGCTCAAAATCCAACAAGAAAATTTGCTCAATCCGAAGCAAAAAAAACTTATAATGACCATAATTTTCCAACAGACAACAGAAAAGTTGTTTATGAGGAAACTTATGCACCCATTCCTGTTTGGGTAACCGTCAATTACTCTGTAACGCTGAGGACAGAGTATCAGCAGCAAATGAATGACTTAATGACACCGTTTGCAACAAGAACAGGCTTAATTAATGCATTAATTGCAGAACATAATGGACATCGATATGAAACTTTTATTCAAGGCGACCTATCTATGTCAAACAATACAGCCAATCTTGGAGAAGACGAAAGAATGTTTCAAACAAAAGTTGATTTGAAAGTTCTCGGATATCTTCTCGGAGATGGCGAAAATGAAGAAGTCCCAAAAATAACTACAAGAGAGACCGTAACGGAAGTTAAAATTATCAGAGAAAGGTCAA
>Ga0222718_10001155_pt1 | contig 26240 bp, 26 predicted proteins | sample C33_27DmetaG_FD_165045 | JGI IMG/M metagenome (GOLD analysis project Ga0222718, IMG submission 165045) | Estuarine water microbial communities from San Francisco Bay, California, United States - C33_27D | ecosystem: Environmental > Aquatic > Marine > Unclassified | place: USA: California...
GCAAAGGAATTAGAAAATAGACCAAAATACACAACAATAAGCATAAAAAATTTAACAAAATAATTAGATACAATATTATTTTTATAGTTTCTAAACATTATATTTTTCTCCTTAGTTTAGTTATTGTCTCGTCTTGCCATAAATGCAAGTCTTTCGAACATATGGACATCTGCTTCATTTTTTAAAAGTGCTCCATAAAGAGGAGGAAGAGCATTTTTTGAATCTTTTTCTCTCAATAACTCTGGAGGTACATCTTCAGCTAATAGCAATTTAATCCAATCCAATAGTTCAGAAGTTGATGGCTTTTTTTTGATACCAGGTACTTCTCTGACTTCAAAAAATGATTTTAATGCAGTATCTACTAATTTCTTTTTTATTTTTGGGAAATGTACTTCTATAATTGACTTCATAGTTTCTTCATCAGGAAACCTTATATAATGAAAAAAACATCTTCTTAAAAAAGCATCCGGCAAATCTTTTTCATTATTTGAAGTAATGATAACTATAGGCCTTTCTTTAGCCACTATATTTTGTTTAGTCTCATAAACATAAAACTCCATTTTATCTAGTTCTAGAAGCAAATCATTTGGAAATTCAATATCAGCTTTATCTACCTCATCAATAAGAAGAACTGGCTTTTCTTTTGCTTCAAAGGCATCCCACAAAACCCCTCTTTTTATATAGTTATTTATATCCTCTACCCTAGCATCTCCTAACTGAGAGTCTCTTAATCTTGAGACCGCATCGTATTCATATAAACCTTGTTGCGCCTTAGTGGTAGATTTTACATGCCATCTTATAAGAGATTTTCCTAATGACTTAGCTACTTCCTCAGCCAACATGGTCTTCCCTGTCCCAGGTTCTCCTTTAATTAGCAATGGCCTTTCTAGAGTAATAGCAGCATTTACTGCTAAAGCTAATTCTTCTGTTGCAACATAATTATCAGTTCCAGAAAAAAATTCTTTCACATTCATCTCCTTAAATCTATATAGTTTTGTACAATATATACGATAGCATAAAATAATATATAGTTATTTTAAGAAGATTTAAAAGATAATAATTACATTTGAGATTGTAACCAGTTTTCTCTTCCAATTTCTTCAGATAATTGTATTTGAGTTTCTAACCAATCATAATGCTCTTCCTCAGAATCTAATATCTGTCTAAAAATATCTCTACTCACAAAATCAGAAACTTCTTCACAATGCTTTATGGCTTCTTTTAAATCAGGTATGGCCTTCACTTCTATTTGGAAGTCACATTTTAAACATTCTACTGGCTCTTCTCCAATCATAATTTTGTGCATTTCTTGCACATTTGGTATTCCATTTAAAAAAAGTATTCTTTCAATTATAGTGTCAGCATGTTTCATTTCATCTATAGACTCTTCATACTCTTTTTTTCCTAATTTTTCATAACCCCAATCTTTAAACATTTTAGAATGTAAAAAATATTGGTTAATTGCTGTTAGTTCGTTGGTTAAAACTTTATTAAAATGTTTAATTACGCCTTTATCGCCTTTCATGAGAACCTCCTAAAAAATAAATTTACATACCCTTAATATGAATAAATTCTAGCAATAATCAAGAAAAATTGTTTATAATCAAGTACTTGCGTTGCATTCTCATTCGCAATAAAACATATATATTTTTATAAAATTTATATAGATTAAAACCTATCTATACAAATTAAACTATAAAATTTTTATACATTTACAGGAAAAAAATTATTATTTTCAGTATTGTTATTATTTAAAGAATCGGTTTCTACTGGTTCTTTTAAAACATTAGCTATTGTTTCTAAGCATTTACCACATTGCATTTTACAACCTAACTTTTTATATACCTGGCCAGAACGAGATACTCCTTGATCCCGAACTTTCCTAACATCTCTACATGTGAATGCGTTGCATATACAAACGTACATAATTTCTCCAATTCCTTAAAACATTTAATTACAGTTGATAATGAATGTCAATCGCAATTAAAAAAAAATAATAAATATTAGTGAAAAAAAAATTAATTTTTGTTATATATTTTTAATATTTTACTGAAGAGAAATAAAAATGAATAAAAGAATAACAGTACGAGATATTAGGAATAGAAAATTAATTCACAAAAAACAAGAACCAATTGTTTCTCTCGTTTGTTACACCGCTCAAATGGCGAGATTAATAAATGATGAAGTAGATGTTATTCTAGTAGGTGATAGCTTAGGAATGACCATTTACGGATATAAAAATACTTTATCAGTTACACTAGATATGATGATAAACCATGGGGCAGCAGTAGTCCGATCCACAACTAAACCACACATCGTGGTAGATATGCCATTTGGAAGCTATGAAGAATCACCTGAAGTAGCTTTTAGATCAGCTAGCAAAATAATGAGAGAAACGGGGGCCCAATCAGTAAAATTAGAAGGAGGAGAAGAATTTGCAGAAACTATATTTTTTCTCAGTCAAAGAGGTATTCCTGTTATGGGGCACATAGGGCTAATGCCGCAAAGAATCCAAACATTAGGTGGTTTTTTTACACAAGGAAAAACTGATAAAGAATCTACTAAACTAATGAATGATGCTATAGCTATCGCTGAAGCTGGAGCTTTTTCTATGGTAATTGAAGCAATACCAGAAGAAGTAGCTACAAATATTACTCAAAATATAGAAGTTCCCACTATTGGAATAGGTGGAGGTAGAAATTGTGATGGCCAAATCCTAGTTACTCATGATATTTTAAACTTATATGGAGACTTTACTCCAAAATTTGTAAAAAAATATGGTAAAATAGATAATTCAATAACTAATGCCGTAAAAAAATATTCTCAAGAAGTAAAAAAGAAAAAATTTCCAGCAAAAAATAATATATTTACTATAAAAAAATAAATAATTTAAACCTATAGGCCATCCACTATAACTGAAGAATTATTCCCTGCATTTAATCTCATTTTTTTTATTGGAGCGTATTCTTCAGAGTTATAAAATTTTTCAGCAGATTCACGATCAGGAAACTCTACTAAAACCATTCTATGTTTAAACAAGTCTCCTTCTAGTAAAAGGGAGTCTCCACCCCTAACTAGGTATTTACCGTTATATTTTTCAATAATTGTGGGGACTTTTTCTCTATATTTTTCCATTAATTCAGGATCAGTGACTTCAATATGAGCTATCATATAAGCTTTCATTTTCTCTCCTTAACAATAATATTTTATTAATAGTATACAATTATTTAATTCTTCGCAAAAGGTCTTTAACCCTATTTTCAACCATATCTACCGTTAGTGTACCCATTAAAGACGGTGAGGTTTTATGATTAAAATTTGGAATATCCATCAATTCTTGAGGACTTTTTGGAGTCCTAATAAATAGAGCATTTTTTCCTGTCGGAGAATATAATTTATCATCTGTTGGACCGAATAAACCTAAGGTTGGAATTCCTGTAGCTGCAGACAAATGCATTAAACCAGAATCATTTCCAATAAAAATTTTTGATAATGAAAATATTGCTGCCGTTGGCAGAATTGGTATACCAATTAAATTGATAAGTTCAATATCAGTTAATTTTTTACATAATTCTTCTCCTATTATTTCTTCTCCAGGACCACCAACTAAAATAACTTTACTATCTCTTAATTCTTTTATATTTAAAATCCTATTAATCAAACTAACAAAATTATCAGTAGGCCACACTTTAGCTGCCCAATTTGCTGTTGGGCCAATTGAAATGTAAGGTCCAGGATAATTATTTAAATATTTTTTTGCATCCGATAAAGTTTCTTTACTTATCCAAATTTTAGGAATTGGCATTTTCCCCGAAGGGTTTAATTTAGCCAATCTTTTTATGCGATGAATCTTATCTCCACTAGATCTTAAAACTATTCTTTTTTTAGCTTTTACAAACCATATAACAGGAGTACTTCTTAAATCACATATAATATCCCATTTATTTAAGCGAATCTTTTTCCATATATCTACCCAATGCAAACTATATTTTTTTTTACTAATTTTAATTATATCTTCAACAAATGGACAATCTTCAAATAATGGAGCCGCTACTTTACCGCAAACTATTGTAGCTTTAGCATTATAATAATTAGCCAAGTCATTTAATAATCCCGTAGACATGACCGCATCACCTAAACGGGTATTCCCTATAAATAATAACTTATTCATATTTATATTCTTACCTAACACTTAAATACTTGAATAAATTCTTCTGCTACTTTATTCCAGCTTCTTGCTTGTTTTAAATTTTTACACTCTTTATTAACAGTTTTAAAATAAGTTAAATCACTTAATAATTTTATTGCATATTCTGAAAATAATTTTTCACTTTCTGCAATAAAACCCGTCTTACCATTATAAATTTTTTCTGCCGCTGAACCTAAAGGCCTTACTATTGCCGGCATTCCAAGAGCTTGAGTTTCTGAAAGAGAGAAGGCAGATACTTCAAATTTGTGAGAAGGATATAAATGAACTCTAAAATCTCTAATTTCATTAATTAATAACTTGTCTATTTTAGGTATATTAACTTTAATATTATATCTTAAATTTTTTTTCACAATATTTACGATTTCATTATAAGCATCTGGAACTTCTTCACCTGATACAGCCCTATAAAGGCTATGTGAATAAATATGTAATTCAGCCCATGGAAGTTTTGTATGTATATATTTAGACCATATATCTATTATCCAATCTAACCCCATTAAAGGATGGGAAGTAACTAAAGCTTTAGGTGTTACAGAAGGAAATAAATCTTCATTTTCAATGAAATACTTACTTTGTCCTGCAGGAATTATAGTTGCATCCAATGATTTCAAGCCTTCAGGAATTGAATTTACATGATTTTCTCCTTGAATGATAAGTGTAGGTTTATGCTTCATTGTAATAGAAAAATTTTCAGGTCTTGCAAGCTTAAGCCCTGAACTAGTTAACCATAATATTTTTTTATCTTTAGAGGGAATAAGATCAAGTAATTTTGGGTCATTATGAACTAGCCAAACGTCTGAATGACTTGCATCAAATTTATCTATTTTATTCCAGCTAACATTATTTATTACTTTTGGGCCTTCACAATTATTGAAAACTCTCACAACATGTCCTATACTAGCTAAAGCTTCTGAAAGAAGAATAATAGATTTCAGCGCACCATCAAGTGGTTTATTATTAATAGAGGAACCATCATATTTATGGTTTTTATCTAAAATAGTTACTAACATGTTATGGGTGTACGAAGGTAATTAAATGATTGCAAGTATTTTTATAAAACTAGTGATAATAATTAGAATAAATGATTAAAAATTTAAAAATAATAAAATTTAAAAATAGAGTCCTATTAGAAATAAAAGGTGAAGATAGCAGAGATTTTTTACAATCTATCGTCACTAATAATATAGATTTAATTTCTAACAATAGATCTATTTATTCAGCTTTGTTAACTCCTCAAGGAAAATATCTTTATGATTTTTTCTTATTTCAAGAATCAAAAATAAATTCTATAATAATAGATTGTGAAAAATCCTTATATGAAGAGCTTATTAAAAAATTAACTATATATAAATTAAGAAGCAAGGTAGAGATTATTGTAAAAGATAAAATTAATGTATATGCCATATATGGCTCTAATATAACTGAACTTATATCTAATTTTAAAATTAATAATATAGAAGGTTCTACAAAAGAGGTTTCAAATAATTTATTTTTTATTGATCCAAGAAATAGAAATTTAGGATTAAGAGTTTATTCTAATAATTTATTACAAGATTTTAACAACTTACCCAAAGGTGTATTATCCGAATGGAATTATATAAGAATTAAAAATAAGATTCCTTATCCATATATAGATTTAGAAAAAGAAAAGAGTTTTATAATTGAAAATAATTTTGAATACATAAATGCTATAGATTTTAAAAAAGGTTGTTATATTGGACAGGAAAATACAGCTAGACAAAAATATAGAGGTACTGCTAAACGAAAATTAGAAGTAGCAAAGATTATAGGTAAAGAAATATTAAATGGGGAAAGAATAATTCTTGATAATAAGGCAGTTGGTACAGTTAGATCTTCTAGTCATGGGCTGTATCTTGTAAGTATCAACAGTGCTGTATATGAAAATTGTAAAAAGAATAACCTCACAATCAATATTAAAAACAGTATATTAGAATTTATCTAAATTAATTACTTTTTATTTTTGCTTGGGCTGCTGCTAATCTTGCAATTGGCACACGATAAGGGGAGCATGACACATAATTAAGTCCTACATTATGAAAAAACTCTATAGATTTTGGATCCCCTCCATGTTCTCCACATATACCTAACTTAATTTCTTGATTCGATTTACGTCCGTCTTGCGCTGCATTTGAAACTAACTTTCCAACTCCATTAACATCAATCGAAATAAATGGGTCATTATCTAAGATATTATTCTCTATATAATCAGGTAAAAATTTAGCACAATCATCCCGACTTATTCCAAGTGTAGTTTGGGTTAAATCATTTGTACCAAAACTAAAGAAGTCAGCATGAGATGCAATACTCTCAGCATTTAGAGCAGCTCTTGGCAATTCAACCATAGTTCCTAAAAGATACTGAGGAGTCTTTCCATATTCTTCTGCTATTTTTTTAGCAGTAGTTTTCACTAAATCTTTAAAATAAATAAACTCTTTATCACTTATTATCAATGGAATCATTATTTCCGGAATAATTTTAATATTCATTTTTTTAGATACTTCAATTGAAGCTTCAAAAATAGATCTTATTTGCATTTCATATATTTCTGGGAATGTTACTCCAAGCCTACAACCACGATGACCTAACATAGGATTTTGTTCTTCTAATTGTAAACACCTTGAACGAATATGGAAAAGGTCTTTACCTAAAATATTTGCTAATTCCTGTAATTCCTCTTCTTCTTTTGGTAAAAATTCATGTAAAGGTGGGTCTAAAAGCCTAATTGTAACAGGCAACTCTCCCATTAATTTAAATATTTCTTCAAAATCATTTTTTTGCATAGGATATATTTTTTCTAATGCTTTCCTTCTATCATTTTCGGTGTCTGAAAATATCATTTCTCTTACTGCTAATATTCTTTCATTATCAAAGAACATATGTTCTGTTCTACAAAGACCTATTCCCTCTGCCCCAAAATCTAATGCTGTCTTTACATCTACTGGAGTTTCTGCATTTGATCTTATATTTAGCATTCTAACTTGGTCAGCCCATTCCATTAATTCAGAAAAATCTCTAGAAAGCTCAGGCATAATTGTAGGCACTTCTCCATTAATAACTTCACCTAAACTTCCATCTATCGTAATAACCTCTCCTGCATTTATAGTGATATCCCCAACGGAAAATTTATTATTATCATGATCTATAAGTATTTCACCAGCACCAGCAACACAGGCTCTCCCCATTCCTCTTGCAACAACTGCCGCATGACTTGTCATACCTCCTCTACTTGTTAGTATCCCTTTAGCTGCATGCATTCCATGTATATCTTCTGGACTAGTTTCCATCCTCACTAGAATAACTTCTTCACCATTTTTTGACATTTCTACAGCCTCTTCAGAATTAAATACAACTTTTCCACAGGCCGCACCTGGCGAAGCTGGTAAACCACGAGAAATAATATCCTTATTTGCTTTTGGGTCTAGAGTAGGATGTAATAGCTGATCTAATCCTAATGGATCTATCCTTGAAATAGCAATTTCTTTACTTATCAGACCTTCTTTATGCATCTCAACCGCAATTTTTACTGCAGCTGAAGTGGTTCTTTTTCCTGATCTAGTTTGTAGTATCCATAGTTTATTTTTTTGTACAGTAAATTCTATATCCTGCATATCTAAATAATGTGATTCTAATTTTTTAAATATATTTACTAATTCTAGATAAATTTTAGGTATAGACTCTTCCATTGATAAAGCGTCTGATTTCTGTTCTTCTTTTTCTCTTATAGTCAAGTTTTGAGGAGTTCTAATCCCTGCTACTACATCTTCACCTTGAGCATTAATTAAATATTCACCATAATAATTATTCTCACCTGTAGATGGGTTTCTAGTGAAAGCAACTCCTGTACAGCAATCATCTCCCATATTACCGAATACCATTGCTTGTACATTAACAGCTGTTCCCCATGATTGGGGAATATCATTTAATTTTCTGTAAGTGATAGCTCTTTGATTCATCCATGAATTAAATACAGCACTAATTGAACCCCATAATTGTGCTATAGGATCTTGAGGAAAATCATTTCCCGTTTTATCTTTGACTAAATCTTTAAATTTTTTAGTAATTATTTTCCATGATTCTGCAGATACTTCTGTATCTAAAGTAATATTCTCAATCTCTTTTTGGTGATCTATAATTTCTTCAAATTCTGATGAATCTATTTCTAGAACAACATCTCCATACATTTGTATAAATCTTCTATAACTATCATAAGCAAACCTCTCGTCACCACTCTCTAAAGATAAACCTTCAACAGTGACATCGTTTAACCCTAAATTTAATACTGTATCCATCATACCAGGCATAGAAGCTCTTGCTCCAGATCTTACAGATAACAATAAAGGTGATTTAGAATCACCAAACTTCATACCAGTAATTTTTTCTATATTTTTAAGAGCCAAATTTAGTTGATTATTTAATTCTTTAGGATATTCTCGGCTATTATCATAATAATAATTACATACTTCTGTAGTTATTGTTAATCCGGGAGGAACAGGTATACCAATATTGTTCATTTCAGCTAAATTAGCCCCTTTACCTCCAAGAAGGTTTTTGTGGCTAGCATCTCCTTCTGCGCTTCCAGCTCCAAAATTATAAACCCATTTTTCCATTAAAATAGTCCTTTTAATCTAATATTAAATTATATGTTTATTTAACTTCGTTTTCTGCTTCAATCAATGAAAAATCTGCAAAATTTAAAAAAGCTGCTCTAATCATAGCTAAAAGTTTCAATCTATTATTTCTTATTTCTATATCATCCACATTTACTTTAACTTTTTCAAAAAAACTTTCTAATTCTAGTGAAATTTCAGAGAATGATTCCATTGCCTTTATGTATTCTTCATTAACTAATAAATCTGCGGTAATTTTTGAATATTTCATATAAGATTCATACAAATTTATTTCTTCATTTTGCTGCAATAATTCTTTCTTTGGATCATGTGAAATCTTAATATTATCCTTCTTTTCTTCTATACTTAATATTCTTCTAACTCTCTTCAACATACTTAAAAAGTCTTTACCTTTTTTATCTTCCATGAAATCATTTAATGCATATATTTTATTTACATCATCTAAAATATTTGTAAATCTGGAAACTTCAAATATAGCCTGAACAGATGATTGAGCTACACCTTTATCTTTAAGAAAAACTCTTAAACGATCATAAATAAAATCTATAGTAGATTTAAGTGCTTCAGATTTCGAAAGTTTGAGCGTAATATTATTTTTCAAATATGATGCATAAGAATCATTTATTATATCAACAATAGAAACCCTTATTTTTTTTTCAAGTAATATTCTTATAATTCCCAAACAAGACCTTCTTAATCCAAATGGATCTTTAGAACCGGTTGCTTTCATATCCATTGCTATAAAACCAATTAAACTATCCATCTTATCTAAAAAGGATAGCAGGCTAGCCTCTGGAATAGAGGGACAATTATCAGATGGGCCTAAGGGAGAATATTGTTCTTTTATCGCAATTGAAACTTCTTCTGGCATATTATTTTCTTTAGCATATATACCACCAATCTTACCTTGTAATTCTGGCATTTCATAAACTACTTCACTACATAAATCAGCCTTACATAGTTCAGTAGCCAATAAAGATAGATTACTATCAGCATTAAAATGTTCTGAATATTTTACAACATTAGATTTGATTCTGATTATTTTATCTTCCATGGAACCAAGAGAACGATGAAATATAATATCTTTTAAACCTTTCGATAATTTAGCAAGACCCTTTTTTATATCATTGTCAAAAAAGAATTGAGCATCAGACAATCTTGCTTTTAGGACTCTTTCATTACCCAAAATAATTTGTTTATTATTTTTAACAGGAATATTAGAAACACCTAAAAAATTTCTACTTAAAGAACCATTATTATATAAAGGAAAATACTTTTGTTGTTTTATCATTGTTAATTCTAAAATTGGATCAGGTAGAGATAAATATTTTTTTTCGAATGAACCAATAAACAAAAAAGGGTATTCAACTATATTACAAACCTCATCCAGTAAATAATCTAAAGGGTTAAATTGTAAACCAATTTTCTTTGTAAGAGTTTTTCCAAACTTAAGAATATTATCTTTTCGATCTTTTGGGTCAATTATAACATAAGCGTTTAATAATTGTTTTTTATAATTCTCTTTATTTATAATATTGATTGAACCATCAGCAAGATATCTATGGCCATAAGTTATGCAATTACTATTAATGTTCTCAATATTAAATTTTATAGGTTTACCATCAAAAATACATAAAATATTATGAAGAGGTCTAATCCATTTTAAATTATTAGAACCCCAACGCATAGATTTTTTCCAAGGAAAAGACATAATCGAATTTCTAATGGCGTTTTCTATAATTGTTTGAGCACTTAATCCTTTTTTTAAACTTTTATAAAAATAAAATTTACCTTTATCAGTTTCTTTTATAACCAAATCACTTTTATTAATTTTTAAACCTCTTGCAAAGCCCTCAATAGCATTATCATTTGCATCATACCTTGGCCCTCTTTTGTTAATTTCTATATCTTCTGACTTAAATGCCAATCCTTCAATGGAAAGTGTTAGCCGCATTGGACTCCAAAAGACTTCAGAGCTTTTAAAACTTAGCCCTTCTTCTTTAAAATAATTTAAAACCATAGACTCCAGAGTAATTACAGAAGGTTTTTGTAAATTAGCTGGTATTTCTTCTGAGAATAATTCAATTAATAATTCTGACATCTATATTTTTTCTTTCATATTCTTTAAATAAAGGTCAGAACAAGCTTTTACCATTGCTCTTACTCTACTAATATAATCTGCTCTTTCATTTACACCAATGATTCCACTTGCATCTATTAGATTAAATATGTGGCTCGCTTTAATACATTGCTCATAGGCAGGCAAAACTAAATTATCATTAATTAGTTTAAAACTTAAAGATTCTAGTTCTTTAAAATTTTTTATCAAAATAGTAGGGTTTGATTTTTGAAAATTATATGTTGATTGCTCTTTTTCATTTTGTAAAAAAATATCTCCATATTTTATACCATTTGAGTTCCATGCTAGGTCATAAACATTATCAATTCCTTGAATATACATGGCCAATCTTTCTAAGCCATATGTAAGCTCACCTGTAATAGGAAAACAATCTATACCTCCAACTTGTTGAAAATATGTAAATTGAGACACTTCCATTCCATTACACCAGACCTCCCAGCCAAGCCCCCAAGCACCTAGAGTAGGGCTCTCCCAATCATCTTCTACAAAACGAATATCATTTTTTTTAGAATCTATACCAAGATAGTCTAAACTATCGAGATATAGATCTTGAATGTTATCTGGTGATGGTTTTAATACCGTTTGAAATTGGTAATAATGCTGCAGCCTATTAGGATTCAAACCATACCTTCCATCTGTTGGTCTTCTACATGGCTGAACATATGCTGCATTCCATGGTTCTTTTCCTAGCGCTTTTAAAACTGTTGCTGGATGGAATGTGCCCGCCCCTACTTCCATATCTAAAGGCTGAAGAACAACACAGTTGTTTTTTGCCCAATACTCTTGTAAACGAATTATAAGTGATTGGAATGAATTATCAGCTTTTGACACTATTCGATCCTATTCATTTAGTTGGATTACATTCAGTACACTTAGAACCAGGCATAAAATAATTACTGCAAGCAGGACATTTTTCCAAATCCTGAGTATTTTCAGATTTGTATTTACTGGATTGACTTTTACCTTTATTAGAAGAACGGGTTTTTTGCAAAGAAGTCCTTTTTTCTATAACCTTGAATGCATACCAAACCAGTAAAATTATAAAAATTAATAATAATATTTTTGGAATACTAAAACCTAACATAAAATTAATACCCTTTTAAAACCATTAAAGACCATATTTAGCAAAAGCTATTCTTTCCTCAATATAATCAATTACCTTATAATATCTAGACGATGATAAACCAAGCCTTTGTCCTAATTTTTTTCGCCCCGAAATTTCTTTAAAAATTACCTTATCTCCTATCCGTTCTCGTAATACTTGCTTTAATTCTCCAATTGAATCTGCTAAACCAATTTCACAAGCCTTAACTCCAGAAAAAATCTTTGCTTCAAAAATACCCTCTTTATCAATCGTTTCTTTATTTAATCTATTACCTCTCCTTTTACTGACCCATTCTTTAAATTGATTATGTATTTCTTCTTGTAAATCGGTAATAACTTTTACATCATCAGGGTTTTGAGGTTGAAAAGGGTCCAGCATTCCTTTATTTTCTCCCTTTGAAAACACCCTCCTCTCTACTCCTATTTTTTTAATAACTTCTACAAAACCAAAACCTGCTGATATGACTCCAATAGAGCCTACAATAGAAGCAGGCATAACAAATATTTCATCTGCAGAGCATGCAAGCCAATAGCCTCCTGATGCTGCAACATCCTCTACAAAAGCAAATACAGGAATATTGTTTATACTTGATAATTCAATTATTCTTTCTGAAATTAATGCAGATTGAACAGGAGAGCCTCCAGGAGAATTAATTATTAATGCAACGCCAGCAATTTTTTTTCCAGAAAAAGCCCGTTCAATTTGTTTCTCTAAACTTTCTAAGGATAAATTACTAGAACCAGGAAACTTTGAACCACTAGCAATTACCCCATTCATTCTTATCACATTTACAATTGGTTTTTCACTTTTAAAAAGTTTAGAAATTAATTTCATTAAGTAAGTCCTCTATAATTAAAAATTCTTTTAGTTAAGTTTTATAAAACTTTTATAATTTAATATATTGTCACAAGCCTTTGTATAACTTCCATCAGCATTATGCAATACAAGTCCCGGTAGAATTTGAACACCTGCTTTAACATTTTTTTTTGCTTGCACTATCATCAGCTTAGACTTTATGTTTTTTTTAGGCCACAAAGGATATATTTTTATATCTCCCCATTCAGGATATAATCCATTTAATACTATATCTAAATTTTCTGATCTATATATAAAATTAAGATATCCCTTAGGTTTTAATTTCTTATAAGCCGCTGTAAACCAACTATTAATATCAAATTCATATCTAGAAGAAACTTTTGTAATATTTTTAGACATAATAACTTTGTTAGGTGAGAAATAAGGAGGATTCATAATAATTCTATCATATATATTATTATTATTTTTCATAAATAAAGCGTCATTCAAATTATTTTGTTCAATTTCAGCAGTACTTTTAGTTATTTTATTATTTTTTAAATTTATTTTTGCTAAGTTAACTAAGTCTAAATTTTTTTCTATTCCAAATATTTTTGCATCAGGGAATCTTTTAGCTAAATAAATTAAAATAATTCCAGAACCGCTTCCAAACTCCATACATTTCGAATATTTTTGAACTGATGACGCCAATAATATTGAATCTATTCCTACTCTAAAGCCTTGTTTAGGTTGGTATAATTCAACTTTGCCATTTAAAATATTATTTTTTGTTAAATCTAATGGAATAGTAGTCAAAAAATCACCTTTACGTTTTATTCAGTAAAATTAATTTATTTATCTTATAAAATACATTATAGAAGAAAAATTATTAATTAAATTAAAAAAAGCTTTATATGATATATATATTTCATATAAAAAATTAGACTTGGAATTATAATAAATTGAACTCAATAAATAAAATATATTTGAATATTACTCAAATCCAAGAGATTGTATCTAATGATTTAAAAAAAGTTAATAGTATTATAATCGAAAACATAGGAAATGAGGTTCCTATGATTAGTGAATTGTCTACACATATACTGGCTTCAGGTGGGAAGAGAATTCGACCAATGATTACGTTACTTACCTCTAAGTTATGTAACTATAACGGGAATAACCATCTGTCTTTAGCCGCTTGTATAGAATTTATTCATACAGCAACATTATTACATGACGATGTTATTGATGAAAGTAAATTGAGACGGGGGGTAGCAACAGCAAATGATATTTTTGGAAATAAAACAAGCGTATTAGTAGGAGATTTTTTATTTTCAAGATCCTTTGAATTAATGGTTGCAAATGGATCTAAAAAAATTTTAGAAGTACTTTCATCTGCTTCTTCTACTATAGCAAAAGGAGAAGTATTGCAACTTACTACAGTAAACGATTGTAATACATCCAGAGAGACATATCTAAATATTATTAATAGTAAAACAGCAAGTTTATTTGCAGCAGCGGCTGAGATTAGTGGCATTCTTGCAGAAAAAACGAATAATATTCAAAATGCCTTATTAACTTATGGTCAAAAACTTGGAATAGCTTTTCAACTTACCGATGATGCACTTGATTATATAGGTTCTGAAAATTTAGGAAAAGATATAGGCGATGATTTTAAAGAAGGAAAATTAACGCTTCCTATAATAATTTGTATTAGAAAAGCAAACAAAGAAGAAAAAATATTTTGGCAAAAGACAATTGAAGATTTAAATCAAACAGACCTAGATTTAAATAAAGCACTAGACTTAATAAAAAAACATAATGCAATAGAAGAAACTATGTCATTAGCTAATCAATATTCTTCAGAAGCTATAAATGCATTAGAAGTATTTCCTCATTCTGAAGCTAAATTAGCTTTAGAATCACTCGCACAAATTGCTGTAAATAGAACAAAGTAAACAAAAAAATTAATTAAATAGTTATTATAAATTTTTTGCAGGCAATCTCCACCAACCTAAAAACTCTATAGAACTTTTTCCAGATGTAAAAATTTGTTCCATATGAAGCCTTGCAGTACCATTAATTCCAGAATATTTTCCTGTACCGGACATGAAATCTAACCTACCTTCACATCTTACATCTGTCGATACAGTTGCTCCACTTGAACATTCTAGTTTTGCTACAAGTGAGTCTTGATCTTTATCTTTAAGAACACAATAGCCAGACACATTCTCCATCTGCGCAAATCCACAACTAAAACCTCTTCCTGGAGCTGCATATGCAGTAACCTTACAATCTATGGTTCCTTCGCTTAGATGTCCTTCACTTGAAATAAAAGCAGAAAAATTTGCAGTTGCAATTATAGTTTCCCCAATATTAATTTCATTAACTTTGGGTTTATCTATATAATTTGCTACTAATGATATCTCCTCTGCATCTTCTGGTATATTAATATTATTAGCAAACAAACCCGTAATATTTGTAAATAAAATAAAATATGTAAGATAAAATATTTTCAATTATGTTCCCCATTAAGGTATTGCGATATTAAATAACATATCGCATAATGACGTATGATCAAACTTTCTGCAAATTTATCCTTTTTATTTACTGAATTACCTTTTGAAAAAAGATTTAATGCTGCATCTAAACTTGGTTTTAAAGCAGTTGAATTTTTATTTCCATATAATTATAAAATAAGCGATTTACAATCTTACTTAAAGGCAGCCAATATTGAACTAATTTTGTTTAACTCCTTTCCCGGCTCGTTAGAAAAAGGTGAAAAAGGAATAGCCTGTCTTACAGGAAGAGAAAACGAATTTAAGGAAAAATTTAATTTAGCATTAGAGTATGGAATTAAGTTAAAGTGCCCTTATATTCATATAATGCCAGGTATAGAATTAAACCCATCACTTAGAAATCAATATAGAGATGTTTTTAAAAGCAATCTTGTCTATGCAGCAAATTTATCTCAAAAAAATAATATAACTATTCTTATAGAGGCTATAAATAATAAAGATATTCCGAATTATCATTTAAATTATGTCTCAGATGCAATAAGCATTATTGAAGAACTAAAACATCCATCAATTAAACTTCAATTAGATTTATACCATGCACAAATCATGAGTGGAAATATTACTAACATAATTAAAAAAAGTTTAAAATATACAAAACACATACAAATTGCATCACCTCCTAATAGGTATGAGCCAAATAATGGAGAGATAAATTACCCATTCATATTTAATATAATTGAAAAATTTAATTATGATGGACATATTGGTTGTGAATATAATCCTTCAACAAATACAGAAGATAGTTTACAGTGGGCGCAAAACTATAATATTAAATAACTTATATATTTTTTAAAAAAAAAGTTTATTATTATTTATAATATGGAGGTAAATATGGCGAACATTCTTACATCACTAACAAAAACTGTTTGGGCTGGTGTAGCTCTTACTGTTTTATTTATTATTTATTTTATCTCAACTGGCGGAGCATTAGATGCTGCTTTTTGGGCTTTAATACTTAGGTATGCTCATGTTCTATCAGGTATTATGTGGATAGGTCTTTTATGGTATTTCAATTTTGTACAAATACCAAATATGCCAAAAATTCCAGATGAACAGAAACCTGCTATTGGTAAGGTTATAGCACCAGCTGCACTATTTTGGTTTAGATGGGGTGCAATGGCAACGTTAATAACTGGTATATTATTAGCACATGTAAATGGCTATTTATTTCAAGCCATTACAATTGGTTTAATTGACGGAGTTGCAAAACATACTGCTATTGGAATTGGAATGTGGCTAGGAACTATTATGTTTATAAACGTATGGTTTGTTATATGGCCTAACCAAAAAAGAGCACTTGGAATAGTTGAAGCTGATGCAGATACTAAAGCAGCCTCAGCAAGAACAGCAATGTTATTTAGTAGAACTAATACATTACTATCTATTCCTATGTTATTTGCAATGGCTTCTGCTCAAAATATCTGGTAACAATAAATTATAATAGGAAGGGAAAATTAAATTATCTCTTCCTATTTATATTTTATGAATGAAAACCTTTAAGCACTTTACCTGGAAGTTTTTTATTATTAGTTAAAGAATTGTTTTTAAAAACATTTTCTCCATTTATCCAAACACTATGAATACCTTTTCCATTAACGTCTAATCTACTAGAACCTCCCGGTAAATCATCAACCCTAAATGTTTCTGATACTCCTACTTTTTCAAAATCTATAAGCATCATATCCGCATATTGTCCAGGTACTAACCTTCCTCTCTGATCAATCCTATAAATATCCGCCTGTTTTCCTGTTAAATTATATATAGCTTCTTCTTTGGACATTAAATTATTTTTACGCACCCAATTTTCTAGCATGTATAAACCATATCCAGCATCATTAAAAAAAGTTAAATGTGCTCCAGCATCAGATAAAGTAATATTAGAACGAGGGTGTTTAAGTAATTTTCCAACTGCTTCTTGATCACTATTTAATAGCATAGCAATAAATAAAGTATCCATACCATCCTCAGTTAAAGAATGATCTAATAACCAATCTAAAGGGTTAACATTATTTTTTTCTGCTATATCCTTAATAGATAAACCCTCTAAATCTAAAAACTTTTTATTTTTGACCTCTCTTACAATAATTTTATCCCAGTCTCCATTAAATAATCTAACTTGAGCATCATCCTCAATTTCATTTAATAATTTTTTTCTAAAATTACTGTCGCCTAATACCTCTTTATATAATTCATTATTAGAACACTCCATAGCAGGCTTCCAGTTACTAATTCCTTCAAATAAATATGGAGATTGCATAGTAAACTCCATAGAAAGTGGTCTACATGAAACCTGTCCCCACATTTCATTTCCATTTTCTGTAGCTTTTGTAATGTCCTCTAAAATATCAAATGTTGAATTATCAGATAATGGATTATGTAAAAGAGCAGCAACTACAGCAGGCCTATTAGAACCTTTCATCCATTCTTGTATAACTTTTATAGAGGTTTTAGAACCTCTTGTTAACATAAATACTCCTCTTCCAAAGGTTGACATAGCTTTAATTAGAGAATGCATTTCTTTATCATCTGCTAACCTAGAAGGCATTGGAACTCCATTTTCTCCATTATGGCCCTCAAAAGTTGAGGTGGCAAAACCTAGACATCCATTAGTCATTGCGTCCTTAATAATATTTTTCATTTCATCTATTTCTTTTTCATTAGCTTTTCTTTTTAATGCATCTTCTCCCATTACATAAACTCGAACTGAAGAATGACCAACATAGGCGGCAACATTTGGGCCAACTCCTCGATCTTCCAAAAACTTAATATATTCAGGATATGTTTCAAAATTCCAATTTATTCCTTTTTTAAGAGCATCTAATGACATTCCCTCAACATTCGTAAGGTTTTTTATTGTTAATTCTCTATGTTCGGGCTTACATGGAGCTATTGTAAAACCACAATTACCGATTACAATTGTAGTTACTCCGAGTTTTGGTGAAGGATTAGCCCATGGATCCCAAGTTAACTGCGCATCATAATGCGTATGACTATCGATGAATCCAGGTACTAAGCTTAAACCTTTTGCATCTATAACACTTTTGGCTTCACCTAAATTATTGCCTCTATCTACTATGATGCCATCTTGAACTGCTATATCGCCAGTAAAAGATGGCATACCAGTACCATCAATAATATTTGCCTTCTTTATAATTAGGTCAAACATATTATTTCAATAAATCTTTAACAGCCTCTATAGCTGCAATGGCACATTCCTCATCTTGATCACCTGTTGCTCCACTTATGCCTATAGCTCCAATCAGATGACCACTTTCAGTCCTAATTGGCATGCCACCTGGAAACGGTACTAAAAAATCAACTGTAGAAATTCCAGGTAGTCTCCCAGGGGTTCCTTCTTTACCATAAGCTAGTTCGCCAATTACTCTTGTAGGATATGGAATCATAACTGCAGATTTTGCTTTATTTAGAGCAATATCAATACTTCCTAAAAATGCTCCATCTTGTCTTCTAAATAAAATTAAATCAGAACCAGAATCGACTATAGCGATATTTAATGGTCTCCAATCTGTTGTTTCTTTTTTTGCTTCACAAGCATCAGCCATTTTTTTAGCTAAATTTAAATCCATAACTGGTTTGGTTTCTAATGCAAAACCAAATTTACTTATAAAAATAAATGTTAATATTAATAACAATAAATAATTATATTTTTTCATATTTTACTCCTTTTATTTTATATAATAAATAAACAAAAAATTATTATATATGCAATTTTATATAATACATAGTTCTTTTAATATTTTTACAAGCTCTCCATTAATTTCTTTTTTATCAGAAAGGTCTTGAGGAGTTTTTTCTATACTTAAATACCTCCAACCTTGAAATGGTCTTGTCCTTATTACTTGAGTTTCAAATAATTTTTTATCTAAAATGATATGACAATAATTCACTCCATCATCATGCTCTACTTTTTTTATATCTATTATTTTTTGCCGCACAGATATAAAGCCATTTATCACCCAATACATTGAGCCACTATTTATTAATTCTGAGTGTTTTTTAGGAAATAACCTTGTAATATGTGTATTATTTCCATACTGTTTGCGTTTTACTTCTTGTCTACTTTTTAAATCTTTTACACTATTTATGCCTACTGCTAACTTAACTATATTCATTTAAAGTTTAATTACTTCTTTTTTTCTTTGAGGCCAAAGCATTATAAACTCTAGATGAGGGCATCCTACCTAATTTTTCAAAAACAAATTTTGATGCACTACATATTTCTTCAATATCAACTCCAGTATTTATACCCATTCCATTTAACATGAATAAGACATCTTCAGTGGCGACATTACCTTTTGCACCTGGTGCATATGGACATCCGCCTAAACCTCCTACTGATGTATCTATAACTTTAACACCTATTTCTATACTGGCTAAAATATTTGCTAAAGCTTGCCCGTAGGTATCATGGAAATGTACTGCTAGTTTTTCTATACCTACAGCATCTTTACAAGCTATTAACATATCTTTAGTTTTGATTGGCGTTCCACTTCCTATGGTATCACCTAAAGATATTTCGTAGCATCCTATTTTAATTAATTCTTCTGACAACTTTGCAACTTTTGATGATTCTATTTCATTTTCATATGGACAGAACATGACAGTAGAGATATACCCTCTTACCCTTAAACCTTTATTGATAGCTTCTTCTGCTACTTCTTTAGCTCTTGCTAATGCTTCATTAACAGAACAGTTCGTATTTTTTTTTGAAAATGTTTCACTTGGAGTAGCAAAAACACACGCAGTGTCACTATTGTATTTTATTGCATCTTCTAAACCTTTTAGGTTAGGCGTTAATACAGGATAATTAATATTATTTTTCTTATTAATTTTAGAAAGAACAGTATTAGAATCTGCCATAGCCGGAACCCATTTTGGTGAAACAAAAGCTCCACTCTCTATAAACAATAAACCTGTCTCAGAAAGAATATTTATGAATTTAATTTTATCATTAGTATCTAATGGTATTTTTTCATTTTGTAGACCATCTCTTGGACCCACTTCATATATAGTTATATCTATCATTTACTTCACTTCCATCTGGGCCACAGTAAACCCTTCATTTACTTGTTCCCCTTCAATTGCCTCTACTTTAATTACTTTACCTGAATATGGAGCTGTAATAGAATGCTCCATTTTCATTGCTTCAATAATAACTAAAACATCACCTTTTTTTACAATTTGATTTTTTTTAACAAATACTTTAGCTATTTTTCCAGGAACTGGTGCGTCCATTGAACCAACTGAGGACTCTGAAGATAAATCCATATAATACTTATTTATAATTTCAGAAGTAAGAGAATTACCTTTTACATTTATATATATTGTTTTATTATTTAACGCTAAGAAATAAAAATCAATTTTGTTATTTTTATAAATTAAACTTAAATCATCACTCATTTCATCAAATAAATATGTGAAAGTATTTTTCTTTTTATCATTACCTTCTGACATTGTCACTTTGTTATAATCTAAATTTTTAACCATATAATTTAATATTTTTTTGTCGCACCTAATAGATATTTCTTCTGAATCATTTTCTAAATGTCGCCAATTTCTATCGTTACTCCAAGGATCTATATGAGAATGATTTTTATCTGATTTTCTAGTTTTTAAATACGCTGCAATAGATAATTGAATTAATAAATCCATATTTTCTCTATTTGGGACTAGTTTATGCCAGTATTTATTGATAAAACCTGTACTAATTTTTTTATCTTTAAAGGCTGCTACATTCAAAATTTTATATAAAAAATTAAGATTACTTTTTATTCCTACTAAATGTGTATTTGAAATAGCACCTGAAAGCTTTGTTATGGCGTCGTCTCTATCTTTTCCATAAGAAATAATTTTTGAAATCATAGGATCATAATATGGAGAGACTTCATCTCCAGAAACATAACCCGTATCCACTCTTAAATATTTGTTATTGGGAAATATTAATTTAGAAATTTTTCCAGGCGAGGGTTTAAAATCCTCCTCTGGCACTTCTGCATATACTCTGGCTTCAATTGAATGACCTTTAATTTTTAGTTTATCATCATCTAAGATAATTTTTTCATTATTTGCTACTCTTATTTGTAATTCAACTAAATCAAGGCCTAATATCAATTCAGTCACTGGATGCTCTACTTGAAGCCGCGTATTCATTTCCATAAAATAGAAACTTTCTTTTTCAAACAAAAACTCTATAGTACCGGCTCCAGAATATGCAATATTTTTTGCAACTCTTTTTGCTTGCAGTGCCATTTCTTTTCTCACTTCAGGCTTAATATTTGGCGCAGGAGCTTCTTCTATAACCTTCTGATGACGCCTTTGTATACTGCAATCTCTATCTGATAAAGTATAGATATTATCGTGGTTATCTGCCAAAATTTGAACTTCAATATGTCTTGGGTTCTCTAAATATTTTTCTATTAAAATAGAATCATTCCCAAATGAACTCAAAGCCTCCCTTTTTGCACCAGCTAATTTAGACTTTATTTCTTCACGCTTACTTATTACATGCATACCTTTCCCCCCACCACCAGCAGAGGCTTTAATAATAAGTGGGAAACCAATATTCTCACATTTTTTAACAATCTGTTCATAAGAGAGAGAATCAGCAGAAAATCCTGGTAAAACTGGAACACCAGCTTTCTCCATCATACTTCGCGCATCATTTTTAAGTGACATACTTTTCATAGAAAATACAGAAGGACCTATAAACTTTATTTTTTTCTTTTTTAATTCCATAGCAAAATTTGGATTTTCAGATAAAAAACCATAACCTGGATGAACTGCATCTACCTTGTTTTCTAAAGCAACTTTTACTATTTTCTTATAATTTAGATAACTTTTATCTGCAGGAGACTCTCCAATAAATACAGCTTCATCAGATTCTCGAACATGTAAAGAATGTTCATCAGCTTCTGAGTAAATAACTAGTGTTTTAATACCCATAAATTTGCATGTACGTATTATTCTACACGCTATTTCTCCCCTATTAGCTATTAATATTTTTTTAATCATTTTTTTGCCAGCCTGGTTTTATTTTATTAAGGAAAGCATTTGTACCTTCCTTACCTTCATCAGTAGCCCTTGCATCAGCAATTCTTTTTGCAGTTTCTATCATTACTATCTCATCAATATTTTTATCCTCTACATAAAAAACTAAATCTTTTGATGCTTTTATAGCTTCAGGGCCTCCTTTTAGGATATTTTCAATATTTTTTTCTATTAAATTATCAAAATTATTATTTTGGGTATAGTGAGTTAATAAACCTAAATGATGCGCCTCTTCAGGAAAAATAAGATTTGAAGTCATAAATAAGTATCGTGCATTCCTTGATCCAACTGCTCTAACTACATAAGGACTTATAGTTGCAGGAATTAACCCTAACCTTACTTCAGAAAGAGAAAATTTTGCATATTCATTACCTATAGCAATATCACAAGCGGATACTAATCCCACCCCTCCTCCAAAAGCCGCGCCGTTAACAGCAGCTATAGTAGGAAAAGGTAATTTATCTAACTTTTTTAGCATAACCGCTAACTTCATTGCATCTTTATGGTTTTCTTCATAGCTTAAATTGGCCATTCTTTTCATCCAATCTAAATCTCCTCCAGCTGAAAATGCTTTTCCTTCTCCAGTTAAAACAAGTACTCTTATTTTTTTATTATTGGATATATCCGACAAGACATTATCTAATTCTTCAATTAAATTTTCGTCAAAAGCATTCATAACATTAGGTCTGTTAAGAGTTAAATAATAAACACCTCTATCATCTAATTTACTTATTAAGTTTTTCATATGTTACATCCTAAATAGACCAAATTTTGTCTCTTCTATAGGTTTATTATATGCAGCCGATATTGATAAACCTAAAACAAAGCGAGTATCAGCAGGATCAATAATTCCATCATCCCATATTCGCGAAGAAGCAAAATATGGACTACCTTCAGTTTCATATTGATCTAAAATTTTAGTTTTAAATATATTTTCTTCCTTTTTAGACCATTTTATTTTTCTTCTGGCGTTAACATCTTTTTTAACGGTTGCTAAAACATTTGCAGCCTGTTCTCCCCCCATAACAGATATTCTAGAGTTAGGCCAAGCCCACATAAATCTAGGGCTAAATGCTCTTCCACACATACCATAATTTCCAGCACCAAATGAACCTCCAATTATAACTGTAAATTTTGGAACATTAACGGTTGATACTGCTGTAACTAACTTAGCCCCATCTTTCGCAATACCACCTTCTTCATATTTTTTTCCTACCATAAAGCCAGAAATATTTTGCAGAAAAATAAGCGGTATTTTTCGTTGACCGCACAATTCAATAAAATGTGCTCCTTTCTGGGAACTCTCAGAGAATAAAATTCCATTATTTGCAACTATGCCAACCGTAAAACCCATAATTTTAGCGAAACCTGTCACCAAAGTAGGTCCATATAATTTTTTAAATTCTAAAAATTTACTTCCATCAACTATTCTTGCTATAATCTCTCTTACATCATAAGGAATTGATAAAGATTTTGGAATTACACCATATATGCTTTTTAAATCATATTTTGGTTCTTCTGGTTGATCTAAGCTAGTAACTTTATTATTTTTCTCTTTGAATGTAGACACTATATCTCTTGCTATTTTTAATGCATGTTTATCATTTTCTGCTAAGTGATCAGTAACACCACTTTTTTTACTGTGTAATTCTCCTCCCCCTAAATCTTCAGCACTTACCACTTCCCCTGTAGCTGCTTTAACAAGAGGAGGCCCGCCTAAAAATATTGTTCCTTGATTTTTAACAATTATAGCCTCATCACTCATAGCTGGAACATATGCTCCGCCAGCTGTACATGAACCCATTACTATAGCTATTTGGGGAATACCCAGCGCAGACATGTTAGACTGATTATAAAAAGTTCTACCAAACCCTTCTTTATCAGCAAACATCTCGCTTTGATTAGGTAAATTTGCACCTCCAGAGTCCACTAAATAAATACACGGTAAATGGTTTTCTAAAGCAATATCCTGAGCTCTTAGTTGTTTCTTAACAGTGATAGGATAATAAGTACCCCCTTTAACTGTAGCATCATTAACAATTAAGACACACTCACGACCGGATACTCTTCCTATACCGGTTATAAGTCCTGATCCAGGAGCTTCATCATTATAATGACCATATGCAGCTAAAGATGAAAATTCTAAAAATGGAGAACCTGGGTCTATTAAATAATTTATTCTTTCTCTTGGCAAAAGTTTACCTCTGGATATGTGTCTTTCTATAGCTTCTTTTCCTCCGCCCATTTGCGAAAAAGCTATTTTCTTTTTAAGATCCGCAACAAGAGATTCCATAGCTTTAGAATTTTCTAAAAATTCTTTAGACCCAGTATTTATATTACTTTTAAGAGTATCCATTTAAAAATTCCTAAAATTTAGCAACGTTCTAATGCAATAGCCGTAGCTTCTCCACCACCAATGCATAAAGAAGCTATGCCTTTATCAACTTTATATTTATGCATTGCAGAAATTAAAGTAGCCATAATTCTTGCACCTGAAGTTCCTACAGGATGACCTAACGCGCATGCTCCACCATGAATATTTACAATATCTGGTGAAATACTTAAATCTTTCATTGCAGCCATAGGTACAACAGCAAAAGCTTCATTTATTTCAAATAACCCAACATCTTTTATATCCCACTCAGCTTTATCTAAAACTTTCTTAATTGCCCCAATTGGAGCAGTCGTAAACCAAGCTGGATCATGACTATTTGTAGCGTGAGCAATAATTTTAGCTAAAGGTTTAGAATCTTTTTTTTCTGCTTCTTGCATAGTCATCATAACTAAAGCAGCAGCTCCATCAGATATAGATGACGAATTTGCTGCCGTAACCGTACCATCTTTACTGAATGCAGGTTTTAAATTAGGAATTTTATTAATGTCTGCATTAAAAGGCTGTTCATCTGAAGTAACTTCTCTCGAACCCTTTCTTGTTTTAATAGTTACAGGAACCATTTCATCTTCGAAAGATCCATCCTCGTTAGCTTTTTTCGCCCTTTTTAATGATCTAATAGCAAAATTATCTTGTTCTTCTCTAGTAAATTGATACGCCTCCGCGGTAGCTTCTGCATACGAACCCATTAATCTTCCCGGTTCATAGGCATCTTCTAATCCATCAATAAACATATGATCTTGAACTTGTCCATGTCCCATTCTTAAACCATCTCTTACTTTAGGAAGAATATAAGGAGCGTTAGACATACTTTCTATTCCTCCTGCTAAAGATATTAAACTAGAGCCTGCTAATAATTGATCGTTAGCTATCATAGCTGCTCGCATTCCTGAACCACACATCTTATTAATTGTTGTTGCTCCCGAAGTATTTGGAATACCAGCATTAATTGCAGCTTGTCTTGCAGGAGCTTGGCCCATTCCAGCTGGTAGTACGCATCCCATAACAACGTCATCAATATCTTCAGGTTTAATATTAGCTTTTTTTATTGCTCCCTTAATAGCTATACTTCCTAAATCAGGGGCCTTTTCAGAAGACAAACATCCCTGAAAACTTCCCATAGGAGTTCTGGCCATTCCTGTTATAACTATATGCTCTTTATTCATTATTTTACTCCTTAATTATCTACATTGATTTATACAAACAATCATCTGCGATTGACACATTTGTTCTGATTGAGGATTATCTATTTCTATTTTAAGACATGCATCTCTTCTTTTAAGACATATTTTTGCACATATC
>Ga0222718_10001157_pt1 | contig 26232 bp, 28 predicted proteins | sample C33_27DmetaG_FD_165045 | JGI IMG/M metagenome (GOLD analysis project Ga0222718, IMG submission 165045) | Estuarine water microbial communities from San Francisco Bay, California, United States - C33_27D | ecosystem: Environmental > Aquatic > Marine > Unclassified | place: USA: California...
GTGCAGCTTGTAACAAAAAAATAAAAGATCCTTTATATTGGGCTGACCCTAAATTTTACGACATTCCAAAAAAAATTTATTTTTGTGGTGCAAAATGTTCTCTTGAATATTACGAAAAAATCAAAAAATTATTTAAAAACACCTAATTTACTTGACTTTAGCTATATCAAAATTGCACAGCTGATAATCTTTAATGACAATTTCACTATCTTCTAAAAATTAGTAAAAATAATTAATTCAAAAACTAGTCCCACCTTACTCCTATCCTTACTTTTATTCCTCCGGGGCTAGTTTTTTGATATTTTTTCTTTCGTTTGTTTTTCATTTATGTAGTTTTAATTAATATTACCTATGAGCGATCAATTTATTTTTTGGGATTTAGAGACCACTGGTCGAAATGATAAATATGATCAGATTACTCAAGTTGGTGCTGTCTTAACAGATCATAATTTTGAGGTTAAAGACAAACTTGAAATTCACAGCAAACTTCGGGAGGGAAAATGGTTCGAACCTGGAGCCCTTATAACCACAGGAGTTGATCCTTTAAACCTTTTTCAAAATAATTATCCAAATTACTATGAAGCCAGTGCTCAGCTTTATGAGACCTTTCAACAGTGGTCTGCTCCTTCAGCTATTTTTGTTGGATTTAATAATATAAATTTTGATGAGCCTTTTCTGCGTCAAGCTCTTTATCAAAATCTGATGCCTGAAATTTATATGACTGTTACTAATAATAATGTTCGAATGGATGTATTTGATATTTTACGTTTAGTTTCAGTATATAGCCCTGAGCATATTAAATTTAATACCGACGATCAGGGATATCCAATTTTAAAATTAGAAGAAATTTTTAAAAAAAATAATATCACGATAAATTATGAAGCTGGTCCCCATGATGCCGTTTTCGATAGTTTAGTTACATTAGAGCTCAATAAAATTCTCTCTATTCGATGTCCCCAAATTTGGAAATCAGCTTATGATTTTCGATTAAGAGATACTCCAAAAAAATTTCTACTTAATAATTTAGTCTTCACTAACACAACATTTTGGGGAAGGCGTCCCACAATTAAAGCTCAAACATTGATAGCTGGTATCCCAGGAAAAAATCATCACTATCTAGTTTATAATCTTCTTTTTGATCCAAAAAAATTACAAGATTTAGACGATAAAGAATTACATAAAAAAATGAATGATGGTGTTAAAAGAATTTGTGAAGTTTTTGACGGATCCAAATCAAAGACACTTTTAAATGAGAGTTATTGTTTCAAAGATAATAGATTTGCTGAGATTGGAGTTGATGAGCTTCGATCAAGAGCTAATTTTATAAAAAACAACGAAGAATTTTGTTCACGTTTAATTAACTTACATATTGAAAATCAAAAACAATGGCCAGAACCTTTCAATATAGAGGAAAGAATTTTTGAAAATTTTCCTTCACCTCAGGATAAAAAACTGATGTTAGATTTTCATACATCGCCAAACAATAAAAAATTTGAAGTTTCCCAACAATTTAAAGATGATCGTTATAAAGAACTAGCTATTCGAATTATCTATGAAGTAGCCCCACATACACTTCCTGACCAAGAAAGAAGAAATTATGAGTTGGAGATACAAGAAAAATTTAATGACGATGACAAAGCTAAATGGAATTCTAAAAATAGAATTTTAGCCAGCCTTGAAACAGATCTAAGTAAAATGATGGAAGATGAGAATGACCGTATACAATTTAAACAGCGTGTAATTACTTTTTTAAATAATGAATCTGCAAAGTGGGACTAAATTCAATGATGAATTTCTATTTGTCCAAAAAAAATTAAAATCATTAACGCAAATATCATTTGATGAAGCGCATATAAAGAAATTTTACTTACCGCTACTTCATTCAATCAAAAATAAAAGAAATATTATGATTGCAGGGTCTCAGGGATCTGGAAAATCAACTTTATCGCAGTTAATAAGCGCCTATCTAAAAAAATATTATTTAAAAAATTCAGTTATAATAAGTTTAGATAATTTTTATTTATCCAAAAATTCTAGAATAAAACTCTCAAAGAAAATTCATCCTTTGTTCCTGACTAGAGGGGTTCCTGGAACACATGATATTGAGACACTATCAATTAAGCTTCGACAACTAACAAAAAAAAAATTTCCTGTTTATCTGCCAATCTTCGATAAAATTAAAGATACTCGCAAAAGATCATATAAGAAAATACTTAAAGCTGATGTAATCATTTTAGAAGGATGGTGTGTTGGCGCTAAGCCAATTCCAAATTATTATCTTTCTAAAAATTTAAATGATTTAGAAAAATTTAAAGATCCTTATTTTATATGGCGAGAGAACTATAATAGTTTTCTTCACTCATATCAGAAACTTTTTTCAAAATTTAATTTTTTTATATATTTTCAATACAACGATTGGGAAAATATTATTGAATGGAAATATAAACAGGAATTAAGATTAAGAAATAAAAAAAAAGACATTTCATTGAAGAAATATATATCTAAATTTATTCAATATTATGAAAAGATATCCCGCTGGATGTATCTTAAGAGCGTTAATGATTGTCATGTGCTAATTAAAATAGATAATAATCAAAAAATCAAAAAAGTTATAAAAAATTAATTTTGCATTACTGCTAGGACTAAAAAATAAATAGTCTATGTGTTATTTATATAACTTCTAATAGATTGACCATAATCTGATCCTTTAAAATTATCTGCTATTTTTTCTAAATCATTAATTTCAATGAAATTATTTTCATAAGCAGCAATTTCATAAAAGCCTAATTTAAGATTATGATCATTTTCATATTGCTTGACTTTCAAAGATGCACTTAATAATGCTTCAGCATTACCTGTATCGTGCCAATCAACAGAGTCATCAAGTTTTTGTAAATCTAGTTTATTATTTTGAAGATAGATTTGTATTAAATCAGTGATTTCTAATTCGCCTCTCTTTGAGGGTTTTAACGTCTTTGCATGCAATGGTGCTGCAGAGTCAAAAAAATACATTCCAGGTATAATAAGATTGCTTTTAGGGTTAGAGGGTTTTTCTTCAATCCCAATTATTTTTTCATTTACATCAAATTCAATAACGCCAAATTTTTCAGGATCTGGTACTGGCAGCCCAAAGACGCTGCCTCCTCTTTTTTTCATTTTATCTAGAGCTTGATTGGCATAGTCAAAATAATTCTTTCCAAGAAAAACATTATCGCTTAAGGCAAGAACTGAGGGACTTTTTTGAAGAAAATTTTCTGCAATAAAATAAGCATCGGCTATACCTCTTTGGGTCTCTTGAATCTCATAAGAAAAGTTTAATCCTACATGCTCACCTGAGCTAAAAGTATTTTGAAAAGTAGAAAGGTCATCTTTTTGTACAATAAACAAAATATCCTTAATGCCCATTCTAATGAGAGCCTCTAAGGGATAATAGATCATTGGCTTATCGTACAAAGGTAATAATGGCTTAGGAGCCGGCAAAGTTGCTGGCATTAATCTTGTTCCCTTGCCCGCTGCAAGAATAATTCCTTTAGTAGTAGATAACATTTTTATTTAATTAGAATTATAGCTGGAAGCAAGGTTAGAGCAAATGCCAATAAAAAATAGTTCATCTTTTTATTTGCGTGCGAAGTGCCCATAATGTCTCTATGAGATATAAAATTTACTAATTTTTTACTCTCATCAATAATAGGAAGGTGTCTAATGTTATTGTCTTTCATTAATCTAACTGCTTCGATTAAGGATGTAGTTTTTTTAACAGTAATAATTTTTTTAGTCATAATATCTTTTGCAGTAACTAAATCTGAGTCTCTTCCATTTTTGACAAGTTTTCTAACAATGTCTCTTTCTGAAACAATCCCTAAAAGAAGATAGGATTCATCTAATATTGGAACAGCACCAATATCTTCCAAGTCCATTAAGTCAGCAATTTCACTTACTGTTGAGTCTGGGCCAAAGAATTTAAACAATGATTTTAGTTTTACCTTTTCAATAGATCCCACTGTTGTCATAAGTCTTATTATAGACGGATTATCATTTTAGCGCATGACTACTTTTGAAGCATGTTTTAGCTTCTAAAGTTGTTATTTTATGCGTATTCTATGAACACATATAATGTTTAAGTTTTTTAATTCACGAAAATGGTTTCTGTGGGCCTGGGCAGGCTCTGCAGCGATTTTGTTGAGCTTATGGGTGCAGGTTCAAATTGATGTTAAAATTAACGAGTGGTTTGGAACTTTCTATGACATGATCCAAAAAGCACTTGCTGAGCCTAACTCTATAACAATTGAGGAATACTGGGGTAACCTTTTATCTTTTATTATCCTTGCAGCAGTTTATGTCGGCATTGCTGTCTTAGTAAGCTATTTCACAGCTCATTTTTTATTTCGTTGGAGAACCTCTATGGTTCAATGGTACCATAGCGTCTATAATCATGCTCGTACTATTGAAGGTGCATCCCAACGCGTTCAAGAGGATACCATAAAATTTAGTCGTATTATGGAAGGACTAGGTACCAGTTTAATTGAGTCCGTGATGGTTATTGTAGAATTTCTTCCTATTCTTTTAGGATTAAGCGTGGGTATTCCCATTTTCTTTTTTGGTGACTGGGAATATGGTCTTGTTGTTGGGGCGCTTATTTGGTCAGTAGGAGGAACGTTCTTTTTAATTTTACTTGGAATGATTTTACGATTGGTTGGGGTTGAATATGATCTTCAAAAACAAGAAGCAGCCTATCGAAAAATGTTAGTTATTGCTGAAGACGATGAAACAGTTAGGCCAAAATCAATTGACGAATTATTTGATGATGTTCGAAAAATTCATTTCTTGTCCTATCTAAGATACCTTTATTTTAATATTGGGAGAATTGCCTATCTCCAAGCTAATGTTTTAAGTGCCTATGTATTTCTTGCACCTGCTATAGTTGCGGGAGTAGTTACGCTTGGTGTAATGCAACAAATTATACGAGCCTTTGGAAGGGTAGAAGGGTCTATGCAATATTTATTAAAGTCTTGGCCTACTATCATCGAGCTTGCCAGTGTTTATAAAAGATTAAGAGAGTTTGAAAGAGAATTGAAAGCTAAGACAGATACTGCCACGGATTCTGAATAAAAATTTTTGTCATTACATATATTGAACTTACTGCGATTGCAATAATCACAACCCAAACCCAACGATTTTTATTCTCATAATTTTCACCATTATTGTTTGAATCTGCCATCTACGATAATTTATACAAAAAAAAATAATAAAATCAATTAGGCTTTTTTATAAAGCGTGACCGATTAATTTCTAAATAATTTTTAAAAAGCTTTTGTGCAATTAAATTACTCTTTTCCACTCCTCGAATAATCAAATCTAAATTTTGTTCTTTTGCAATTGTTTCAACCTTGTTGATTAAGGACCTAGCTACACCAATTTTTCTAAAATCAGGCAGAACAAAGAGAACATCTAATTCCATAATTTTTTGAAAATATGTTTCGTTAACTCTTGAAATCACAACTCCCATAAATTTTTCTTCATTCTTGGCACTAAAAGCATAATAATTATCTTGAAAAAGACAGGTCCATAACCGATCAAAATTAAATTCTGGTTCTTGAAAATTATGAGATGGAAGACTCTCTAAAACCATTTTTTTCCAACTTTGAAGGTGAATTTCTTTAGGTTTTTCGATGCTAAACACCAAATAACATTAACAGTTAATAGATTCCTTTAAAGCATTAAATAATGACACTTGAACTTCACAATAAACTAACTACCTATATTTAAACTAATGTTTGGAAGTTTAAAAAAATATTTTGAGTCTGTTAAAGCCAGAGATCCTGCTGCCACATCGCTTTTACTAGTGATCTTAACCTACCCTGGCATTAAAGCTGTTTTTTTTCATCGAATAGCAAATTTTATCTGGGAGTTAAATTTAAAAATTCCAGCAAGAATGATTTCACAAATTAATCGATTTTTTACAGGTATCGAAATTCACCCTGCTGCCAAGATAGGTAAACATTTATTTATCGATCATGGTATGGGTGTAGTAATTGGAGAAACTGCAGAAATTGGAGATAACGTAACGCTCTATCATGGCGTTACCTTAGGTGGTGTTTCTCCTGCTATAAAATCAAAAGAACAAAGAGGCATTAAAAGACATCCCACTATCGAAAATGATGTGATCATTGGATCTGGAGCTCAAATACTTGGGCCAGTCATAGTAAAAAACTGTGCTAGAATTGGTTCGAATGCAGTTGTGACTAAGGATGTTCCCAATGGTGGTATTATGGTGGGCATTCCTGCTAAAAATTTAAAAGCTTCATCTAAAAAAACTGATAGCTCTTTTGCGCCCTACGCCGTTACAAAAAAATGAACATTGTCAATTTTACTCCCATTGAATCATTAACCGGTGGAATTATCATTGGACTAGCAGTTGCTATGCTTTACCTCCTTCGAGGAAATTACACTGGTATTAGCGGCATATATTTTAATGTTATATCAGCAAATAAATCTGGTTTTATCTGGAGATCATTTTTTATATTAGGTCTTCTTATTGGACCTGTAATTTTAAGTTTTTTTCCATACAAAAATTTAGGTTTTGAAATGCCTGTAACTAATCCCCTTTTAATTATTATTGGTGGCTTGTTAGTTGGTTATGGCACGCAATTAGGATCAGGGTGTACATCGGGTCATGGAGTATGTGGTATTGGAAGATTATCAATTCGATCAATTGTAGGAACTTGTGTATTTGTTGGGGCGGGAGTTATCACAGTATTGATTTTAAGGATAGTTGGGTGGGTCTCACTATGATAATGAAAAATATAATTATTCCTTTGGCTTGTGGACTTATTTTTGGCGTAGGACTTGTAATTGCTGGGATGACAAATCCTTCAAAAGTAATGGGTTTTTTGAATATTTTTGGCAATTGGGATCCATCTTTAATGTTTGTGATGGGTGGCGCTATTATCGTTAGCATGCCCGCGTTTTTACTCATTGGAAAAAAAATGAAATCTCCAGTCTTCAATCAAGAAGAGGGTTTTAGTCAGCAATTAAAAAGAAATATTGATAGGCCTTTAATTTTGGGTTCGGCCATGTTTGGAGTAGGATGGGCATTAGTTGGATTTTGTCCTGGACCAGTAATTGCTGCATTAACTTTAGTTGATGGTAACGTTTTTATCTTTTTTATTTCAATGTCGATTGGGATGTTGATAAAAAAAAGAGTATTCTAAATTTGATTTATTCGCTCTAAAAGAGCATCTGCTATTTCTATATCTAAGTCTTTGTTGCTCTTGTATGTGCTTTGTCGTTTAGCGCCTGGAAGTCTCGCCCCCTCTTGGTCGACTATAGTACTAATTAAAGTTGATAGCGATGTGTCAAAATTAGAATTAAACTTAGCGGGGTTAATCGCAATAAAAAATTGTCCTGTTGCAGGTGGGCCGCCATCCTCTCCAGCAAAAGATGATGCTTGTGTACCCAAGTTTCCTCCAGCAAGACAAGCTGTGAGTATTTCAACTAAAAGACCTGTTCCAAAACCTTTATAGCCTCCACTTGGAGCCATTGTGCCTTTTAATGCCTCTTGGGCATTAGTTGTAATGTTGCCCTCACTATCAAAAGCCCAACCTTCCGGAATAGGCTCACCTGTCTTTGCTCTTACAGAAATTTCACTTTTTGCAACCACACTAGCTGACTGATCAATGATAATAACTGCGTGACCATCGAGTGGCACTGAAATGGAAAAAGGATTTGTTCCGATAACAGCCTTTATACCTCCTATCGGTGCGATAGAGGCAGGGGCATTTGTAAATCCTAATCCTATGAAACCTTTCTCGGCAATTCTTTTTGTGTGAAATCCTAAAACACCACAGTTGTAAGAATTATATATGGAAAGACAAGAGATACCCTGGTCAGTTGCCATTTGAAATAAGCTAGTTAATCCTAAATTAATTGCACTATGTGCAAAACCGTTGTCAGCGTTTACTTTAAGTGCTGAGGCAGATACCTTATCTAGTGTAGGTTCTGCATTGCCATTAATTTTTCCAATTTTTAAATGCTGGCAGTAGATAGGCAAATAGTGAAAGCCGTGACTTTTAATACCACTTAGTTCTGCATCGATAATACCGTCAATAATACCTGAAAGGTTTATTTCGTTACATCCTGCTTTTATTAGCTTTTCACGAGCTATTTCTCTTGCTTTTTCTTGGATAAATTTTGCCATAAGGAATTAGAGTAATTAAAAAGGAAAGATCAAGGAAATTATTAAATATTTTATAACTTAAATGTTTGCATCGTGATTAGTGAAATGTTTTAATTAGGACAGATATATCGTTATTTACTTATATATAAGGAGGAAAAATAATGAAATTGATAAAAACTTTATTCGTCTCAGCTATTCTTTCTTTAAGTCTAGGTTCATTCTCAGCTAAAGCTAGTGAATGTGGAAAGGTTCAAGTTGCTGAAATGACTTGGACTTCTGCAGCTGTTTTGGCTTACTTTGATGCCCTAGTACTAAAAGAAGCATTTGGTTGTGATACTGAAGTGGTGCCTGGTGATACCATGCCAACTTCAACTTCTATGGCTGAAAAACAACAGCCTGATGTTGCTTCTGAGCTTTGGACCAACGGTCTTGGTGCAGCTTGGACTGACGCTCTTGAAAGAGGTGTTGTAAAAACTGGTGGTCTTTCATTCACCGGTGGTGGTGAAGGATTTTGGATTCCAAAATCTGTTGTCGATGCTCACCCTGAACTAGCAACTATGGAAGGCGTCCTTGCTAATCCACAATTATTCCCTCACCCTGAAGGAATTGATAAAGGTGCATTTTATGGATGTCCTGCTGGTTGGAACTGTCAGATAACAACAACAAATTTATTTGATGCATACGGCTTTGCCGATGCTGGATTTGAATATGTAGATCCAGGTTCAGGTGCTGCACTTGGTGCTTCAGCTGCTGGTGCTCATGATAAAGGCGAAGGTTGGATTGGATACTATTGGGGTCCAACAGCTTTACTAGGTACAAGAGAATTTGTAAGAGTTTCTCCTGGTGCTGGTAATGAACAAACTGCTGATAACTGGTCTTGTATTACTGATCCTTCATATCCTGGTGATTGTGAAAAATCATACTATGCAAATGCTGTTATTGAAGTTGCTTTCACTGCTGAGTTTGAAGCAAGAGCTCCAAAAGCTGTAATGGGTTATCTCAACAATAGAACATTCACCGATACAGATGTTGGCGTTATTCTTGATGTAGTAGAAAAGGAAGCTTTTTCACCTCAAGAGGCTGCTGAATACATTGTACTAGAGCGTCAAGATCTTTGGAAATCAAAGGTTTGTGGTGCTGTAGGAAGAGCGGGTGCTGATTGTGCTGAGTCACAAGCACTTATTGCGGCTGTAAAAAATAATTAATATTTAGTAAAAGCCCTATGGATTATATATTTCATAGGGCTTTATCTTGAACACACCAGATGATAGATCTTCTTACAGAATTCCCAGCACTTCCTAGAACCTTCCTTAGAGATTTTAAAAGAGGAATTGACAATGGCTTCAAGGAATTTTCTCGCTCTTATGGAGATGCTATAGAGACATTTTTCTATCCTCTTCTTAAATTTTTAGTTTTTATTGAACAGTTACTTTTAGCAACACCTTGGCCCATTTTTATCGGTGTTGTGGCCTTTTTAGGATATTGGGCAACACGAAGTTATAAATTAGTATTAGGCGTTATTGTTGCGCTTTTTGTTGTTGGGCTTTTTGGCATGTGGGAAGATACGATGGAGACAACAGGCATTATTGTAGTTTCCACATTAGTTGCAATATTGGTTGGTATTCCTTTAGGGATATTGATGTCGAAATCAAATAATGCTCAGTCAATATTGACCCCTATCCTAGACTTTATGCAAACACTTCCGCCTTTTGTCTACTTAATACCCGTGGTGATGTTGTTAGGTATAGGTAAAGTGCCTGGGCTCATAGCAGTTGTGATTTATGCTGTACCGCCAGTAGTTCGTCTAACTAACCTAGGTATAAGAGAAGTTGACAAAGAAATAATTGAGGCAGCTGAATCCTTTGGCGCCACTCCAAGACAAAAACTTTATAAAGTACAAATACCCCTAGCAATGCCGACAATATTTGCTGGTATCAACCAAACGATTATGATGGCACTAGCGATGGTTATTATTGCGTCAATGATTGGTGTAAAGGGACTTGGTTTAGAGGTTCTAAGATCTATTACTAATCAGTACTTAGCTATTGGCTTATTAAATGGAACAGCCATCGTTGTGATTGCTATAATTTTTGACAGAATTTCTCAAGCGTATGGTAAGCGCGTTCAAGAACATCGAAAAGGCGGGCACCACTAATGGGTAATACAAAAATTAAAATTGAAAATTTGTATAAAATTTTTGGTCGTAATTCAAAAGACTCCATTCAATTAGTAGAAAATGGGATGGGCAAGGATGAGCTTCTAGAAAAAAAAGGACACGTTCTAGGATTAAATAACATTAATATGTCGATTGAAGAAAGCAGTGTCCATGTTGTGATGGGTTTGTCTGGTTCTGGAAAATCAACTCTGATAAGACATATAAATCGTTTAATTGATCCTACTGGAGGAAAGGTTGAAGTTGATGGCCAAGATATCACTCAGCTTGATATCCTTGCACTTAATGAGTTTAGAAAAAATAAAACCGGTATGGTTTTTCAAAGGTTTGGGCTCCTACCCCATCTAAACATTCTAGATAATGTCACCTTTGGCTTAGATATTAAAAAAGTTGAAAAATCAATCGCCCAATCAAAAGCAACAGAGTGGTTAAAAAAAGTTGGTCTGGTTGGCTATGAGAAAAGATACCCTCAAGAGTTATCGGGCGGAATGCAACAGAGAGTTGGTCTCGCAAGGGCTCTTACAAATGATCCTGAGATCTTACTAATGGATGAAGCCTTCAGTGCTCTCGACCCCCTGATCAAAAAAGATATGCAGGATATACTCATTGATCTTCAAAAAGAATTAAAGAAAACAATTGTTTTTATCACTCACGATTTGGATGAAGCTCTCAAGCTGGGAGATAAAATTGCAATTTTAAAAGATGGTTTTATGGACCAAGAAGGTACAGCTATTGATATTCTTTTAGAACCTAAGACTGACTATGTAAAAAGGTTTGTGGAAGACGTTAATCGCTCTAGAGTTTTAAAAGCTAAAAATATAATGGAGGATCAGTCAACCGTTCCTGATGAATTAATGAGTGGTCAAAAAATGACTCTTGCTCAAGAGACCGTTATTGAAAAATTTATTGATAAAGTAATCACTGAACAACCAAATTTGATTGAAGTAAAAGAGCAGGAAAAAATTGTTGGCTATATAACACCTCAAAGGCTTTCCTTCATTCTTCAAAAATAACTAAATAAAATGTTAAATAACAAAAGCTATATTAATGGTGAATGGGTTAAGGGATTAGGGAAAAGTTTTGCTAATATTAACCCCTCTGATACAAAAGATATAATATCTGAGTACAATGAGTGTGACACTAATCAATTTAATCAAGCCGTTGAAGCAGCTAAAAAAGCACAAATAGAATGGGCCTCTGTTGGTATAGAAAAAAAATCTAATATTTTAATAAATATAGGTAATGAATTAATTAACAAATCTAAAGAAATTGGGGAACTGCTTTCTAGAGAAGAAGGAAAAACATTACCAGAGGGAATTGGTGAAGTGGCAAGAGCTGGTCAACAGTTTCAATACTATGGCGCAGAATGCCTAAGGATGGCGGGAGAAAAAATTCCATCTACTAGACCGGGATATCAAGTAGAAATAACAAGAGAGCCAATTGGAGTAATAGGTATTATTTCACCCTGGAACTTTCCAATAGCGATACCTGCTTGGAAAGCTGCACCTGCTTTGATGTGTGGTAATGCTGTTATCTTAAAACCTGCTTCATTAACCCCTGCAAGTGCTATCGCTTTAACAGAAATCATTGCGAAACAAGATTTGCCTGCAGGTTTATTTAATCTCATTATTGGATCTGGTAGCGGCATTGGTAATCAAATAGCAACCAGCCCAGAGATACCTGCAATAACTTTCACAGGTTCTGTTGAAGTAGGAAAATCTTTATACGCTGATGCATCACCTCTCTTAAAAAAAATGCAAATGGAGATGGGATCTAAAAATCCTTTAGTTGTTCTTGATGATGCTGATTTACCAACAGCTATTAATTGTGCTGCTAATGGTGCTTATGGGGGAACAGGACAAAAATGTACCGCATCCTCACGTATAATTGTTCAAGAAGGTATCTATAAAAAATTTATTGAAGGGCTTACCGATCATATTAGTAAAATCAAAGTTGGGCATGCACTTGAAGAAGGCTCACAAATGGGACCTGCCTCTAATCAATCTCAGTTTGAAAGTAATTTGGAATACATAGAAATTGGGAAGAAAGAAGCAACGCTTGCTTACGGAGGAAATCCCATGAATATGAGAACACCAGGGTTTTATTTAGAGCCAACACTTTTTATTGATGGTGATAATAAATCTCAAATTAATCGAGAAGAAATGTTTGGGCCTATTGCTTGTGTAATACCGTGTAAAGATCTAGAACATGGTATGGAAATTGCTAATGATACTGAATTTGGACTATCTAGTGCAATTATCACTACTTCACTAGCAAAGGCTGAGTATTTTAAACAAAATATCAAAACTGGTGTTGCTGCAGTCAACTTACCCACAGCCGGCCTAGACTATCACGTTCCTTTTGGTGGAAGAAAAGCCTCTAGTTTTGGTTTACGTGAACAAGGCACCTACGCTAAAGAATTTTATACACAAATTAAAACTTCCTACATCAATTCTGGTTCCATATAATTCTTGAATGAATTATCGGATTGATAATCTCCAGTATTGTAACTGGTCAAGAGAGATCTTTGAAATTAATCGTCAAGCAAAATTAGATGCTGTTCATGCAACCATTTGTTATCACGAAGATTTTGATGAATTACAAAAAAATATAAATACTTGGAATGATTATTTTCAAAAAAACAATGATTTAATTTTTTTAGGAAAAACGTCAAAAGATATTGATCAGGCCCAGAAAGAAAATAAAACAGCAATTTTTTATGGACTTCAAAACTGCTCTCCCATCGAGGATAATATTGATTACGTTGAAACTTTAAAAAATCAAGGGGTGATGTTTATGCAACTCACCTATAACAATCAGTCTCTTCTGGCTACAGGATGTTATGAAAAAAGGGATAGTGGTATTACTAGAATGGGAAGAGAAGTTATTAAAGAGATGAATAGGGTAAAAATGATTGTAGATATGTCTCATTCTGCTGAATTTTCTACTTTAGAGGCTATCGAAATTTCAGAAGAGCCCATTGTAGTTAGTCATGCAAACCCATTATTTTGGCATACAGGACTTCGTAATAAATCAGATGATGTTCTTAAAGCATTGAATGATAGTGGGGGTATGATTGGATTTTCTTTATACCCACACCACTTAAAAGGCGCTTCGGATTGTAGCGTTCGATCATTTTGTGAAATGATTGCAGAAACAACTAAAAGAATATCAATTAAACAAATTGGAATAGGATCTGATCTGTGTATTCACCACCCTGATAGTATTGTCGAGTGGATGAGAAATGGAACATGGACTAAAACTAAAGATTTTGGCGAAGGAAGCGCTTCTAATGCCGGTTTTCCTTCTCAACCAAGTTGGTTTGAGGATGCAAGGGGATTTGATAATCTAGAAAAAGGACTCCAAGAGGTAGGGTTTAGTGATGATGAGACGCACGACATTCTTGGTAATAATTGGTACAATTTTTACAGAAAGTTTGATTGATGAAAATTGAATTAAGAAAACCAGAATTTGTTATGAAACTGGATCGTTTGGGTTCTTTTCACCAATCTAAATTATCTTTTTTAAGAAGCTTTATTAGAGAGTTTAAAGATTGGGATTTCCAGACACATGAACTTAAGCTTGATAATTCTGGATTTGGTCACGGAGTTTATGTGGTTCAAAAAGGAAATAAACAATACTCCTTGGTATGTTTCTCCAACCATTTAGATGAAAACGAAAGATCAGATCGTGTTATTGCTACTAAGTGGGATGCCTCTTTTGTGCTTTATGATGGAATTCCAAGTTCTGCAGATATTCAAAGACTGAAAGAAAATGTCCCTCTTCAAGAACAAGGCAGAGTAACTGAAAAAGAATTATGCCTTTCTAGAGCAAATAAATCTGTTCGAGTTTTTGAGCATGTTGTAGATCAGCTTTCTCAAGGCCAACAACCAGACACCTCTTTACTTTATAATGTTGGTTATCTGTATAGAACTACTGCAGTATATGGGTCAGGAAAGTTTGGATTAGCTGATCGAATAAAAATTCAAGATAGAGAAGAATTAAAAGGACCTTTTCGACTAGAAATGATGTTAGTCTTTCTTGCAAGACAATTCACATTTGATGTTGTAAATCATGTTGCCTATCATCGATCCCCTACTACGTCAGTAAAATTAAGCGATGATATAGCGCGTAACTTAGGTATTGGAAACTCAACGGGGTTAGGAATGGCTCCATTTATTGTCAATCATCCTGCTTTGCTCAATCAATGGATTATGGCCAAAGAAAAGGCACTACGAGCAATTCGCTTACTAGAGTCAGTTAATGAAATTGAGAAAAATAATTTTCAATCATACTTATCTACCATTCAAGATAATATAAAATATTGGAAAACTGACAGTGATTATCAGATTCAAAAAAATGGTCAATTAACCAACGACCTTAAAGATTTTCAAAAGTATTTTAATACCAAAAAAATTGAAAAATATTTTTGGAATGAAGTTTATGAGTGGGTAGAGAAAAACACACATGCTGAATGTTGTGAATTTATTGTTTCATTAATGATGGAGGTCTATCCTGATATTGTGGAGCCGTTGAGCTATGAGATGTCCATAAATGAAGAAAATTACTTTGATATTGATACAACTCGTAATATCCAAGACATTTGTAACTTAATTGAAAAGCAATATACCTGGCTTCTAGAAATAGACTTTGAGCAAAAAGATAATATTTATAATTTTTGGTATTATTCTAAAAATAAACAAGAGCCTCGATTATCTGATCGGTTCAGCGAGGAAGGTGCTGACCTAGAACTTCCCTTAGCAATCGCTAGAGATATCCATCATCTCTACAAAGGCTTAAAAAAAATGGATCCAAAAAAAGATATCAGCTTTTATTTATCTAAAAATCAACAATACAGACATGTTTTGAGAAGAGTTTTTATCTGTGAGCAGCTTCCTTATTCTGAAATTCAAGATAACACTATATCCAAAACCCTCATACCCGTTGATATGCTTCGATTAAAATTATCATTTTTTGGAGCTACTCGTTTTGATCCACGCTCTGATAGATGGGTTAGAATTACTATGTATCAAGGAGCCCCACTCATGAAAGAGATCTCGCTTTCTAATGATAACTGGTCATATAAGAAAATTGCCTGATGCATTCCCTCTATGAAATAGAGACAACTGTCAAACGTTCAGCTAAATCACAAGGACTAAGCTGGGGAATTTCAGAGGAGATTGGAAAATCAATCAGAATTTTAGAACAATCAGGACTTCAAGGCCTTGAGTCATTTAAAAATATCGTAGATTTTGGGTTTGATAATTTAACAAAACTTACTGACATTAACCAAAAAACAACTACTCATCTTTGCCCTATTCATTTTGGAATTTTTTTTCAAGATCAATCACATCTCAAAGAAATGCACCAAACATTTAAATTTGAAAGCCTCAAAGAGCCTTTGATCTCTATCCCTTTTTTTATAAAAGCTGCAAAAAAAAATCTGATTTATTTTCATATTCACAGTAGTGAAATAAATATCTCTATTACCCCTGGTGAAATGACATCTATTAATCAAAATCAGATACCAACTTCAATTAATAATTTTTCTATAAAAGTAACTCAACAAAGACAACAGCAGTATTCAAATGAAACTTGGGAAGATTTGTATCAGCTATCTCTTGAAACATTTGTTGAAGAGACTGAAGAAAAGAAACTATCAGGTGCGGGCGCAGGTCTTTCTGATAACGATTAAATCTCTTTAAAAATAATATTTTTATTATCTATGATAAAATAGCGTTTGATTTGTATCAAGAAACCCTATTATATGTCCTCGAAAATTGATGAATTCGTATATAGCCAAAAGTACTAGAGTAAGATCAACTCCTTTTACTAATCGTATCGAGGAGTATGGTGTTCAATCGTATACCGTCTACAATCATATGTTGCTTCCTGCCTCTTTTAAGGGGTTAGAGGAAGACTATGATCATTTAAAAAAGAATGTCCAATTGTGGGATGTTTCTGTTGAACGACAAGTACAAATTAAAGGCCCCGATGCAGCACTTCTTACTCAATTGATGACCTGTCGTGATCTTTCTCAAGCCAAAGATCATATTTGTTATTATGCACCCATTGTTGATGATCAAGGTAAAATTCTCAATGATCCTCTTGTTATGAAAGTTTCCTCTGATACATGGTGGATATCCATTGCAGATACAGATGTTCTTTTATATGCAAAAGGGTTAGCTATTGGCCAAAAACTCGATGTTGAGATCTCAGAACCAAATGTTAATCCATTAGCTGTACAAGGACCAAAATCTTTTGAACTAATGAAAAGAGTATTTGGAGATGAAATACTTAATCTAAAATTTTTTCATTTTAAAAGATTTCTTTTTCAAGATCATAATTTTTTGATTGCTAGATCGGGCTGGTCAAAACAAGGTGGTTTTGAAATTTATGTTGATAATGATGAAAAAGGTCTTGAGCTCTATGATGCTCTTTATGCCAGTGGGAAAGATTTAGATGTTCGTCCCGGCTGTCCAAATTTAATAGAGAGAATTGAAGGGGGATTGCTTTCTTATGGCAATGATATGAATATGAACGATACCCCCTTTGAGTGTGGTCTTGATCCTTTTGTGTCTTTTAATGAAAAGATAAATTATTTAGGAAAAAGTACCTTACAAGAGCAGAAAGAAAAAGGTGTTACACGATCATTAGTCGGCTTAAAACTTCAAATTAATAAGATATCACTTTCTAAGACTATATCAATTTTTCAGAATGAACAGTTAATTGGCGATTTACGATCTGCTTGTTTTAGCCCTAAATTCCAATGCTGCCTGGGTATTGCGATGATAGATATTTCGCATCAAAACTATTCAGAACCCTTAAATCTTGTGATAGATGGGCAAGAAATCACAGCTGAAATAACAAGTATTCCTTTTACAAAATAGATATTGCTTTCCTAATTTAAAGGTCTAGAAATGCTCCGATGTTTGGAACGATAATAAATTCTTGGGCTCTATTTACTGGTTTTGGACTGATCATGCTAGCGCATGCATTACAAGGAACCTTGTTAAATATTAATGCAGTATTATTTAATTTTACTGACTTTGAAATAGGGTATGTGTTCTCTGGGTATTTTCTTGGTTATTTATTTAGCTCGATACAGTGCCCTAAACTTATTAAGAATGTTGGGCATATCAGAGTATTTGCTGCTTTTGCTTCTCTCGGTTCTGTAGCAATTTTGCTTCATTGGGTAGTGGTAAACCCCATAGCCTGGCTTGTATTTAGAATGATTACGGGTTTTTCTTTTGCTGCAATTTATATTGTCTGTGAGAGTTGGTTAAATGATCGCGCAGATAATAATTCAAGAGGGCAACTTATTGGTTTTTATATGATTGTTTTGTATTTTTCCAATTGTGGAGGTGTTTTATTAATTAATTTAAGCCCAACAAGTGAAGCCTACCTTTACATTTTAATTTCCTTGCTCATCTCTGTTGCCTTAGTTCCAATTTTACTGACCAAAAAGCCAGCACCAGATATCAGCACTCCAAAATTTATTTCTTTAAAAGAATTATTTCATAAATCTCCAATGGCATTTGTTGGATCCTTCGCTATTGGCTTAATATATAGTGCTCTGTTTGGACTAATGGGTGTGTTTGGTGCTAAAATTGGATTAAGTATATTTCAAATCTCTATTATGTTTTTTGTGAATACTTTTATTGGCGCTGTCTTCCAATATCCCGTAGGGAAGATTTCAGATAAATTTGATAGAAGAACAATTTTATTCGTCTTAAATATTATTGCTATTGCTTCTTTAATCTTTGCTTTCCTGTTTGGTCCATCTTCTTTTTATATTCTTCTAATCTTTATAGGTGTTCATTCAGCAGTTTCCCTCCCATACTACGCGGTTGTGATTTCACATATGAATGATTTTTTAGAGAAAGAGGAGATCATCTCTGGCAGCTCCACCCTCACTCTAGTTAACGCCTTGGGAATGGTTATGGGGCCTTTATTAGCTTCTCTTTTTATGGCTTACTTTGGCGCTTATGGATACTTTGTTTATATGATTGTAATTTACTGTTTAGTTGCTCCTTATAATTTTGCTCGTATTAGAGTGGGACGTACAAGTGATATTTATGAAGATAACACCCCTTCAATGATTGTACCTCGAACAACATCACCTATTGGAATGCAATTGGCAACCGATCAAATTATTAATAAGATAGAAGAAGATGAGGAAAAAACATCATGAGTGTTGATAAAAGATTAACGAGACTAGGTCTAATATTACCAAATCCAGCTAAACCAGCAGGTAGCTATAAACCCTGTGTTATTGTTGACAATACTGCATATATTTCAGGTCAAGGACCACTGCTAGATGATGGTACGTACGCCAAAGGCGTAGTTGGTACGGATGTGAATTTGGAAACTGCTCAAATTCATGCTCAAAGATGCGGTCTAGCTATTTTATCAGCTTTGAAGGCAGAAATTGGAGATTTGAATAGAGTTCAGCAACTTATTAAAATCACTGGGTTTGTGAACTGTACAAATGATTTTATCAAACAACCTTTAGTGATTAATGGGTGTTCTGATCTTATGAAAGAAGTGTTTGGAGATAGAGGCGTTCATGCCCGGGCAGCAGTTGGTGTTAATTCCCTACCCTTAGGCTTTTCAGTAGAGATTGAGGCTATCTTTAAAATTAACTAAAACTTCCTGATTGACAAATCTTTAAATTTAGAAAAATATCTTCCTAGTAATATATTTTTAGGGGGCGTGCCATGCAGGTACAATTTCAAAGCAACTCACTCAGCGTGAGTCATCAAGATAAAGTATTTCAATTACATCCAGTTTGGTTAAGAGAGCGTCTTCCTGGTGAAGAGTATTTTGACATCGATACTCATCAAAGACTCTATGAGCCTTCTTCTATTGACCTAGAATTAAAAATTACAAATGCAGAGTTATTAGAAACCCAACTCCGTATTGAATTTAATGATGGCATTAAAGGTTCTTATAATATTAATGAGCTATTAAAAGAAATAGACGACACTATCAACAAAAGGGGACCAATTCCTAATCGCATTCTTTGGGATGCCAGTTTTCAAACGTTTCCTGAATTTAACTTTGAAGATAATATGGCTGACAAGGAACCTATGTACAATTTACTCATAGATTTTTATAAATATGGGTTTGTCATTATTAAAAATGTTCCAACAGAAGATAAATATTTATTAAAATTTGTTAATTCTATCGGACCTGTTAAAGTTACTAATTTTGGTGAATACTTTGATGTTATGTCAAAACCTAATCCTAATGATCTTGCTTATAAGCCTATTGCACTTCCACCACATACAGATAACCCTTATCGCAAACCTGCAGCGCCAGGTATTCAATTTTTACATTGTCTTAAAAATGAAGTCTCTGGTGGCTTTTCAACATTAGTTGATGGTTTTGCCGTTGCAGAATATTTGAAGCATAATAATCCAGAGGCCTTTGAATCTTTAACAACTACAAATCTTCGTTATCAATTTCAAGATAAAGACATAGTCCTTGAGAATTGGGGAGAATTAATCGAGCTAGATAAAGATGGCGATTACAAACAAGTCCGATATAGCACAAGAGTAGACTATGTTCCTCCATTAGAGACTGAAAAATTAAGAATATTCTATCAATCAAGAAAATTACTTAGTGAATTATATTGCTCTTCAGATTTTGAACTCAAGTTTAAATTACAACCAGGTGATATTATGATGTTTGATAATCATCGATTACTACATGGTCGAACTGCCTATGACGCAAATGAAGGAATGCGGCACCTTCAAGGCTGCTATTTAGAGTTTGATTCTACAGACGGTAAACTTCGTCACTTAGCTCGAAAGTTTAAATAAATTAACTAATGGCCGAGTTAGATATTATCTCGGCAGAGGTATTTGCATGCAAGTCTGATGCTCCTCAAATTATATGGGCTAAAGATATGTCCCCCATGTTTGAAGCAAATATTATTGTTAAATTAAAAACAGAGTCAGACATTGAATGCGTAGGGGGAGTGCTGATTCCCACAGAACATCACTACGACCAGTCTATTGTAGAAGCCTGTCGAAATTTATTTCCTGAGATTCTAGGAAAAAACTTGGAACAACGGTCACAGCTTACTAAATTTATGCTTTCACGTTGTGTTCCTTTAAACCCTCTAGCAAGTTCCTCTATAGACATTGCTATGTGGGATGGATATGCAAAATATATGGGAAAGCCCCTTTGTGATTTATTAGGTAGGAAGAGAAATAGTATTGCTTCTTACGCCTCTACTCCTCTTTTCCACAGCATTCAAGACTATGTAGACTTTGTAAAAAAACTGGAAAAACAAAATTTTCATACAATTAAGTTTCATACTTGGTGTAATGTTGAATTTGACCTGCAAATGGTTTCAGAGGTCTGCCCTCAATATCCAAATATAAAATTCATGATTGATTGCGAGCAGCGCTATAATCGTGAAGAAGCACTTTTGCTTGGAAAAAAATTAGATGAATTAAACTTTGTGTGGTTTGAGGCTCCATTTGATGATTTTGATTGGGATAGCTATCAATGGCTTCGCTCTCAAATTAAAACTCCTGTAATTGGAGCTGGAAATTCTATTCTTAGCACTTATCAAATAGAACAATCTCTTAAATTGGATGTTTTTCATCATGCTCGAGTCGATACAACTTATGTTGGAGGCATCACGAAAACACTAGAGGTGATGAAAATAGCTAATAAATTCAATAAAAATACAGAACTTCAATCTTGGTCGTATCCTTTAGGACAGGCAGCCAATCTGCATATCATGCTAAGCCATAAAAATTGTGATTATTTTGAGCAAGTAGTCCCCCTCGAAGACCACGAACATGGGGCTAAAACATTCATCCGAACTGATCATGAAGGGGAGGTTACTGTAAACCCTGAACCCGGTCTGGGAATACAAGTAGACTGGGAAACCGTCAATCGTGATTGGTATTCTTATTTAAAATTAGATCAAAGCGGACTTAAGTCAGAAACCAGATCAATCTAGTTTCTTCTCATACAGTATAAAAGACCATGAAACAGTTTATTAAAATTATAGGTTTTATTTTAATTATGACAGGAAATAGCATGGCACAGAGTTTTTACAATTTTTCAATCAACGACATAGATGGAAATTCAATCGATTTAAAACAATTTGAAGGTAGACCAGTTCTTTTAGTAAACACTGCAAGTCGATGTGGTTTTACCAAACAGTATGCAAATCTTTCAAACCTTCATCAAATGTACCTAGATAAAAATTTAGTAATCATTAGCACTCCATCAAACTCCTTTCGTCAAGAATTGAGTGAGGAAGAGGATGTAAAAGAGTTTTGTCTTGTAAATTATCAAACTAAATTTCTTTTAACTGAAATTATCGATGTTAAAGGTGCTAATGCTCATCCATTATATAAGTGGATATCAGATGATTATGGCAAATCACCTAAATGGAATTTCAATAAATTTCTATTTGATGGACGGGGTCAATTAATTGAAAATTGGTCTTCTATAACAAAGCCAGATAGTAAAAAAATTACATCTCTCATAGACCAATTAATTCTAAGTAATAAAACTTATTTTCTCAAATGATAAAAAAAAGGCGCCCTAAAGCGCCTTTTTTTGAAGTAGTACTTATGTTTAAAAATCTAGTTAAATTCAGGGTAAGCGACCGTTGTCAGCTCTGCTTTATCTAAACCTACAGCTTCAGTCTCTTCATCAACACGAAGGCCAGTTGTAGCTTTTAGGATATAGAAGCCAATAGCACTTAGAGGCACTACAAGAACACCTGCTGCAACAATACCAATGACCTGCACAATGAAGTCTCCCCCACCAAAAATTCCAACTGCTAATGTTCCCCAGATACCAGCAACTAGGTGAGCTGAGATCGCACCGACAACATCATCAATTTTCATTTTATCAAGCATAGGGATGGCAATCGTACATAGAACACCACCAATCGCACCAATAATCATAGATACGAAATGATTACTTAGGTCTGGTCCGGCTGTAATCGCGACAAGACCAGCGATAGCACCATTAAGCGCAATGGATAAGTCAATCTTCTTGTACATAAACTGTGATAAAACAATCGCAGCAACAACACCACCACACGCAGCTAGGTTTGTATTTACAACGACAATCGAAATAGCTACTGCATCTAATGCACTTCCCAAGGCCAATTGAGATCCGCCATTGAATCCAAACCAACCGAACCAAAGGATAAAAGTACCAAGGCAAGCTAACGGCATATTCGCACCAGCAATAGGTGAAATCTTACCGTCTTTACTGTATTTTCCAGCTCTAGGGCCTAAGATAAGACAGCCTACAACTGCAGCCCATCCACCCACAGAGTGAACTATAGTGGAACCGGCAAAGTCAGAGAAACCCATTTCTGCTAACCAACCGCCGCCCCATGTCCATGAACCATAAATAGGATAAATGATACCTGTCATAATCGCAGCGAAGATCATAAAAGGCCATACCTTAATTCTTTCGGCACAGGCACCAGAAACAATAGAAATTGCAGTTGCACAAAATACCATCTGGAAAAACCAGTCTGATGCTACTGAATAACCCGTATCAGCAATAGCAGCAACATTCTCGGCACCGTCTAGGAGGGCAAGTTCGTCAGCGGAAGGATTATAGAAGGCTCCTCCTAGCGATCCGATCCATCCTGAGACGTCGACATACATTAAGCTGTAGCCAACCAGATAAAACATGATACCGGCAATTGAATACAGGGCAATATTTTTTAATAAAATAGCAGATGTGTTTTTCTTACGCACAAAACCTGCTTCTAACATGGCAAAGCCAAGAGCCATAAACATGACAAGAATTCCACAGAACACAAACAAGAATGTGTTAAAAACAAAAGCTGTTTCTGAAGAAACTTCCGCACTTGCTAGTCCTGAGACTAATAAGCTAGGAATTAAAAATGATAATATTTTTTTCATAGGGTCTCCTTATTTAATTGCCTCAGCACCACGTTCACCTGTTCGAATGCGAACTACTTCTGAGACTTCGGTTACGAAAATCTTACCGTCGCCAATTTTTCCTGATTTCACGGCATCGGAAATTGTTGTGATAACTTTTTCTACATCTGCGGAGTCCACTAATACTTCCGCTCTTGATTTAGGAAGAAAGTGTACCTCATATTCTGCGCCTCGGTACAGTTCAGTGTGGCCTTTTTGGCGCCCATATCCTTTAGCCTCAACGATGGTTAAACCCTGAATATCTACACTTGTTAGTGCCTGTCTCAGAGCCTCAACTTTGTCGGGCTTGATAATTGCTGTTACTAGTTTCATTTTTACCTCACTAATATTTTTAAGTAATGAGAGGTTTATAAGGAGAGAATCGATAAAAAAATAATGCTAAGAAAGAAGGGAAAGTATGCGTTATTTGAATAACACTAAATTAACCAATATTTTCAACAGTTTTTAGGCTAAAACGGTTAAGCGGAGGTGATAGTTTTTTTGGGATCAAAAAATGGCTTTTCTACAACAGTACCTTTTAATATTCCAAAATCTGTAGAAATATCCAACTCCAAACCTAGTGTTGTATGATTTATCTCCACCATTGCCAAGGCAATATTTTTTTTCAGCCGTGGAGAGAAAACAGCTGAGGTAACCTTGCCTATATCCTTACCTTCTTTTTTTATAGGCCAGAAATTTGTATTAGGGCCTAGAAGAGGATCCCCGGATAGCTCGAGGCCAACTTGTTTTCTTGAGATGCCTTTGTGGTGAATTTCTTGTAATGCCTGTTTGCCTATAAAATTGACATCACCGTTTAAAGCAACTAAACGATCAAGTCCTACTTCAAATGGATTGGTATGGATATCTGCATCTGCATGATACGAAAGCATACCTCCTTCAATTCGTCGTATGCTAGATGTGTGCCCAGGTTGAAGTCCAAATGCTTTACCTGCTTCCATAATCATTTCCCACAGTCGATCACCTTGGCTACCATCTCTTAAATAGATTTCATACCCCAACTCACTAGACCAGCCTGTTCTGGAAATAACTAAAGGAATGCCATCTAAGTCAAATTCTTTTAACCAATAATATTTTAAATCTCGAATACTTTCTCCAAATAATTTAGCTGCAATTTCACCAGACTTAGGCCCTTGCAGTTGAAGGGGGGAGACATCTGGCTCTGTAATGTTTACATCTAAACCTGAATTAACGGCTACCCCTTGAGCCCATAAGAGAATGTCACTATCTGATAAAGAAAGCCAAAAATGATTTTCTGCAAGACGAAGAAGAACGGGGTCATTTAAAATCCCTCCTTTTTCATTGGTGATTAATACATATTTACATTGGCCCACGGCTAATTTTGATAAGTCTCTGGGAGTTAAGAGTTGAATAAACTGGTATGCATCTGGGCCACTGATTTCAACTTGCCTCTCGACAGCTACATCACACAAGATGGCATCATTAACTAAATTCCAGAAGTTTTGTTCAGGATTGCCGAAATCTCGAGGAATATACATATGATTGTATACAGAAAAGCCCGTAGCACCCCATCGAACGGTTGCATCAAAGTATGGTGATTTTCTAATTTGCGTACCAAAACCAAAGTTTTTGTTAGTCATTTAGGCTCCTCTTAATAAAAGAAAACACTAGACTAATTTAAAATTACGGACAAGTCTTGAAAATAGAAATTATCAAAGTTTTTTTTGATTTATCACAACATCAACTAAAACAGCAATAAGTAAATTGAGCATGGTGATTCCGCAAATAATGATAAAGCTAAAAATATATATCCAAGCCCACCAATACAGATCTTGAAGAGGCAACATCACTTGCTCCCAAGAGGATAACGTTAAAACTTGAAATAGAGTAATCATCGCAGTGCCCACATTTCCCCAACGGGATGGGATGTCTTCACTAAATAAAATGGAGCCAATAGTTGCATAGATATACAAAATAATAAATAAAAGCAAACTGACATAAAAAACACGTTTGACAGATTGCAATAACGCCTCGATGATCATTTTTAATTCTGGAATAACAGAAATGATACGAAGTACTCTAAAGACACGTAGTAACCTTAGTAATAAGAAACTTGAATTATTTGGAATAGGTATAAGTGAGATACACACAATGATGGTATCAAAAATATTCCATCCATTTTTAAAAAATTCAGATTTTTTGGGTTCACCAATAAAACGAATTGTAATTTCTATAACAAAAAAAATCGTAATGGAATAGTCTAGTAAATTTATGATTTGATTAGTAACATCTGATAGTTCATAGGTATTTACTCCAATGGTAAAAGCATTAAAAATAATAATTGCTATAACTAAGAATTGAAAAAACTTACTCTCTTTCAACTGATAAAATATTTTATTCATAATATGCCTATTAATTTCAAGTTACCTGAATAGGTACCTTTGCAAATAAATTTATTTGTTACTCCAATTTACTAAAAACATTGCTTCATTTCTTCGAAGGTGCGGGAGAGTAAAAGGTCCATTATACGTTGCTTTAATTGCAGGTCCTTTGATTTCAACTTTAGCTTGATCTAAAGATTTTTTTAGAATTTCTGCATGTTTTAAAAAATTTTTATCCGAAGCAAAGCCAGAGTACTGAATCACAGCGAAATAACCCTCATCAATACTGGCTATTTCAACTGAACCGTCAGCTGGCAATGGAGCTGAGGCAAGATCAAAACGTGAAGGGAGGTAGAATTGCATAACCATTTGTCCTTGGTCTGGCAACATCGTAACAGGGGTAGTCATTTCAATTTTAGTGGCGTTTTGATTATTGCCAGAGATGTATTTAAATAATTTTTGAAAGCCACTACTAGATCCCTTAAAGCTCGTTTGAATAACTACACGCTCTTCATAAAAACGCACTTCAAAAGTATCGCTCTGGTATGTGATTTTATAAGGAGCTTCTTCGTAAGCCAT
>Ga0222718_10001162_pt1 | contig 26194 bp, 25 predicted proteins | sample C33_27DmetaG_FD_165045 | JGI IMG/M metagenome (GOLD analysis project Ga0222718, IMG submission 165045) | Estuarine water microbial communities from San Francisco Bay, California, United States - C33_27D | ecosystem: Environmental > Aquatic > Marine > Unclassified | place: USA: California...
TCCACTGCGGTCGGGCGAGGCGGATCTCGACCCCCTCGGGGCCGGATCGGGCGCACGATGAACCGGCGCCGGAGCGAGCAGCGACCACCGGCACGACCGGACCGCTCCACCACGCGAGTGCCATCGTGCGCGTCGCCAACCGTTCGAGATGCTCGAACGGGGTGACTTCCTCGAGGAGCGTGCCCCCGAAGGCCGCCTCCTCGGCCGCGTAGACCTGGCTGCGGTCGGCGTCGACGGTCATGACCCCGTCCCGATCGCGGTGCGTCCACGCAGACGAACCCGACCGACGTCGGATTCAGCGGCAGCTTGCCGGCCGGCCCGAAGCCCGTCGCGCACGGCAGGGGCTGCGGGTCGCGCCGTGACGATACGGCCGAGCCGCTGACCGGCGTAATCGCGCACCACCGCATCCTGCGCGCGAAGGGCCGGCAGGATCGAATTGGGATCGTCGGTTTCGGCGATTGCCTCGTCCCGCGCGCTCTGGAGCATCGAGGCGACCTGATCGGCGAAGCCGAACATGAACGATCTCCGCCACCGCTGGGTGGCCGCGGCGGTCGCACGTCGCTCGGTTCCGGCGCGGTGGGTCATCTGGGAGAGCAACGAGGTGAAGAGCACTCGAACCGTCAACGTGTCGCGACGGTGCCCGGTGACGTGGGCGACGGTGCCCCGCGCTTCGGTCATGAAGGTGGCGAGACATCCGTGGGCCTCGGCGATGCCAGCCAGCAGGTGGAACCGCGCTCGGACATAGGCGCCACGCCCGAGGTCGAGTTCGGCGATCTCGAGTTCGTCGGGGTTGACCTCGCGCAGGGCGGACTCGCTGACCCGATATCGCGCGATGAGATCGGCTGCCTTGCGGGCGAAGGCATCAGCCTCCTCGGGATGGTCGGTGCCCTCGGCCATGGCAAGGAGCTTGCGGACCTTGTCGATCATCGAGCGATCGGCGTGCTCGGGAGGCCGAAAGGGGGCGTTCATCTCAACCAGCATCCTGCCCGAGGGGTGTGACCGGGGGGAGGATGACGAGCGCCGGATAACCTCGCGGGCACCCGCGGGTGTAGTTCAACGGCTAGAACCTCAGCCTTCCAAGCTGATGATACGGGTTCGATTCCCGTCACCCGCTCCACGCGAAGGAGCCCGGGCCGAGGCCCGGGCTCCCTGCATGTTCAGGCTCTGATCGCTGACGCGATCGGAGGATCAGGACTCGTTCGCGGAACGTGCCTTGGCGATCCCGAGGATCATCAGACCGTAGAGCGCCTTCGCGGTGATGTCAGCGAAGGTGTAGCCCACCTGACGCAGCACCTCGAGACCCTCGGAGTTCGCGTCGAACACCGGGAAGAGGTAGGCGATCGGGTAGACGCACCAGGTCACCAAGAGCACCACCGTGGCGTTCTTGATGGCGCCGGCGACTGCGCCCGACTCACGGCTCGAGGCCTCCTGAAGCTGTCCGTAGAGCACCCACAGGATGTAGACGAACGGGATCATCGCGAGGACCCACCAGAGCCACTTCGTGCCGTTGTCGCTCGAGACCTCACCCGGGTAGCCGAGGGCGATCATAAGGACGGTGGCCGGCACCAGTTTGCGCATGAGGCCCTTGCGGACCTCGTTGGCGACGCCGAGGACGATGAGCAGCTCGATCACGAGCAGAGGAACAGTGATGAGCCAGTCCGCGTAGCGGTAGCCCTCGTTCATCTCACCTTCGGAGAAGCCTTGCCAGATCCGGTAGTAGTGATAGCCCGCGATACCGACGACGACCGCCGAGACGGCGACACCGGAGCGGTAGGCCTTCGCCACGCTGTTGATCTGCGTGAGGAAGTAGACGAAGGCACCGAGCATGACCGCGGTGCCGAAGGACAGGGCGTTGTAGACGAGCGTGTAGTTGTCACCCGTCAGCATGACTTCATTCATATGAACCTCCTAGGAGCCCACAATCGGGCGCCCATACCTTTACACATCTGCGACCCCCCTGAGTGACTCTTGTCACCCGCAGCCCCGCGGCACCTCACGGGCCGAGAATCCGAGCGAGCGCCGGACCGGGCTTCGGTCGCGCTCCGGGATGCTCGATGACCCACTCGGCCACTCGAACCGCGAAATCGGCGGCCTCGACCGGATCGGCTCCCCGAAGCAGCCTGGACAGGAACGCTCCGGCGAACGAATCCCCTGCCCCGGTCGCGTCGACCAGCTTGTTCGAGTGGGGAGCGACATGGTGGACGCCGCCGCTTCCACCGACGAGCGCACCATCGGCATCGAGTTTCACCACGATCATGGCGCCGGGATACATCTCCGCGAGCACCGAGCAGGCTGATTCTGGGTCGTCGGCGCCGGTGAGCACCGCGGCCTCCTCCTTGTTCGGCAGGAACACGTCGACGCCGAGATCAGTCGTGACCGAGAGGAACTGATCGACTCCCATCTCGCCGATCATCTGGAAGGAGCCCGGGTCGAGGCTGATACCAGCGCCGGCGGCCTTGGCGAGCACGGCAGCCCGGCGCGCCGCGGCTCGCGGAGGATCGGTGAAGAGCGACCAGGCCGTCAAGTGGAGATGATCGGCGCGCGTAATCGGGGCCGCGGGCAGCTCGGAAGGCAGCAGGTAGAAGTCGGCGCCATGCCCCGACACCATCGAGCGCTCGCCCGTGTGGTCTACGAAGACGGCGACCGAGCCGGTGGCGTGCGCCCCTGACTCGACGAGGTGGTGGGCGACACCCTCCCGGTCGAGGTCCTCGCGGGCCAGGAGTCCCATCTGATCCCGCCCGACCTTGCCAATAAAGGTGGTCGGCAGACCGCAACGTGTAGCCCACACCGCGACGTTGGCGCCACTCCCCCCGGGAAGGAGAACGACCTCGCCGAACGTGTCGCCACCGCGAAGCAGTTCGCTGTTGGTCCGGATCAGCACGTCCCAGGCGAAGTCGCCGAGCACACACAGTCTCGGGGAGTCGTCCATGCGCGCGACGGTAGTGGGGACCCCCGCCTGCTCCACCGGGCCGAATCCGGCGCCAGCCCAGCATCCACCACTTGTGCGCTCGTGATGTTTACTTTGTGCGCTTGTGATCACACCCTGTGATCACAAGGAGGTACTCCATGTACACGGTTGCACTGTTCATCACCATGGCGATCTTGCTGGAGGCGGTCATGACCGTCCTCCACAGCGTCCTGGGGACCATCGGACTCTCCGACACCATCGGCAAGCTGCCGATCGTCGGAGCCAACCTCACACTCCTCATCGCCATCCTCATGGTGTGGCTCATGGGCGACGCCGGCTACGTGCTCGGTGGCTGGGGATGGGTACACGGCGACGACTGGATCAACGTCATCGCCAACGGAGCGATCATCGCGGGCATGATCCCGCTGAAGGACGCCGTCTTCGGCGCCATCGCCAAGGGCGTACGCGCCTGAGTTGAGGGCTCGTGCTCGGCGCGGTCACCCCGCGCCGAGCACGACACCCGCGATCTGCGGCCACGCCGCCGCGAAACCCGCGTGGAGGTCCAGGGCAGCGACCTCATCCAACGGCACCCACGCGACATCGTCGGTCTCGAAGTTGATCGAGGCCCCGAAGCGCTCCCCCACCTCCACCACCGAGGTCGTGTACGACCAGTCCCGCGCGGGAGCAAACACCACCTCACCGAGGAGCCGCCAGCCGGCCGGGACCGTTCCCACCTCCTCACTCGCCTCGCGGAGACCACCCTCGAGCGGGGTCTCCCCCTCGTCGAGAGCGCCACCGGCGCACGACCAGGTACCCCCCTCGTGGGCGAAGGCCGATCGACGCTGCAGCATCACCGCCGGCCCCTCGGCGCTGCGATGGACGAAGACCACGCCGGCCGCGCCGAAAACTCCCCATCGCACCGCTCCATCGGAGCAGCGCATGAACCCGTCGCCACTGCGGCCGCTCACGCGAGCGCTGCCTCTCGCTCAGCGAGCACCCGATCGACCACCTCAACCCCGACCCGATCATCAGAACGTCGCTCAAGACCGGGGACGTCTGCATCCACCAGCTCTGCCAGAGTCGCCAGCACCGAGCGACCAAGCGCGCCAAGGTGGTAACCGCCCTCCAAGACGAACGCCGTGCGGCGCCGTGCGACGAGGCCCGTAAGCCGAGCGGCGAGCGCGGCGAAGTCCCCCTCAACCAATGCGAGGGAGGCGAGTGGGTCGTCCCGATGGGCGTCAAACCCCGCCGACACGAGCAGCCAGTCGGGCTGGAACTCCTCGACGGCGGGCACGACCACGCGATCGAAGGCGGCCCGGAGCACCTCGCCGCCCGAACCGGCGGGCAACGGGACGTTGACCGTCGCTGCGAAGCCATCACCCGAGCCAACCTCGCTGGCCCGCCCCGTGCCCGGATAGTGCGGCGCCTGGTGCGTCGACACGTAGAGCACATCGCCGTGATCGAAAAACAGGTCTTGAGTGCCGTTGCCGTGGTGGACGTCCCAATCGACGATCGCCACCCGATTGCCCCGAGCCGCGAGCGCTGCTGCCGCAACGGCGACCGTGTTCACGAGGCAGAACCCCATCGCGGTCGAGGCGAGCGCGTGATGACCCGGGGGACGCACGGCGGCCAAGCCGTGATCCACATCGCCTCGCTCGAGGGCACCGATCACCTCGAGAAGAGCTCCCGCGGCGCGAACCGCCGTGTCATAGGAACCGGTTGAGACACCGGTGTCGGGATCGAGGCGCCCCCCGCCCGCCGCGCAGAACGCCTCCAGTCGGTCCAGATGTTCCGCCGGATGAACGGCCTCGAGCGCGGAGCGAGGTGCCGGAGGGGCCTCGATCACCCGCACCGCTCCCGCGATCTCGGGCGCCCTTAACGCCTCGAGCACCGCCTCGAGCCGCCGCGGGTCTTCGGGGTGCCCCGCAGGGGTCAGATGACGGTCGTCGGAGGCTGTTGTCGCCACCAGGATCTCAGCCATCGCAACAGTCTCCCAGACACTCGCCACCTCCGGCAGACGGCTACGGTCATGTCGTGCCGAGCACCTTCTTGCACCCGTTCGCCCGTCCCTCCCGGGACGACTTCATCAGACTGGTCTCGGGCGCCGGCTCGACGGTCACCGACGGCGACGGCAACGACTACCTCGACTCCATGGCCAGCCTCTGGTACTGCAACGTCGGACACGGACGTCGCGAGATCGCCGACGCGACCGCGGCCCAGATGGCAACCCTCGAGGCCTACTCCTGCTTCGACCCGTTCACCAACGAGCGGGCCGAGGAACTGACCGCGCGCGTGGCCGACCTCGCCCCGATCGATGACCCTCGGGTGTTCCTCTGCGGGTCGGGCTCCGAAGCGGTCGACACCGCCATGAAGATCGCCCGGATCACCCAGGTGCTCGCGGGCGACCCCGACCGGAACGTGATTATCTCCCGGATGCGCGGCTACCACGGCACGAACTACGGAGGCACGAGCGCCCAAGGGCTGCCTCCCAACAAGGAGGGCTGGGGAGAGTTGCTCTCCGGGGTCATCCAGGTGCCCGGAGACGATGTCGAGGCGCTCGCCACCACCATGGCCGAGCACGCCGGGCGCGTCGCCGCGGTCATCACCGAACCGGTCCAGGGAGCCGGCGGGGTGTGGCCGCCTGCGGAGGGCTACCTCGAGTCGGTGCGCCGTCTCTGCGACCAGCACGGCGCGCTCCTCATCTTCGACGAGGTGATCACCGGGTTCGGTCGGCTCGGCGACTGGTTCGGCGCCGCGCACTTCGATGTCACGCCCGACCTCATCTGCTTCGCGAAGGCGGTCACCTCCGGCTACCAGCCACTCGGCGGTGTGATCGTGGGACCCCGAGTGCGCGACGCCCTCGAATCCGACTCCTCGTTCGTGCTGAAGACCGGATACACCTACTCCGGCCATCCGACGGTCTGCGCCGCAGCGCTCGCCAATATCGACATCATCGAACGCGAGGGTCTGCTCGAGCGCGCCACAGCCATCGGGCACCGCCTCTCCGCTGGGCTCGCCGCGATCGCCGCCGACGGGCAGGTCGCCGAGGTCCGTGGCCGCGGGGCCGTGTGGGCGGTCGGGCTCCACCCCCATCAGAGCGCGGTAACCGTCCGCGACCGAATGCTCTCCCTCGGCGTCATCACCCGCGCCATCGCCGAACACTCCAACACCTTCTGCCCTCCCCTTGTCATGACCGACGATGAGATCGACCGGGTGGTCGACGCCCTCGCCACCGCCACACGAGACGATGGGTGATCGACCCACCAAGCGTCTCGCCGACATCGACCTGTCGGCCCGCCTGAGCAACGCCGAGTACGAGGAGCGCCTCTACCGAGCGCAACGGCGACTCCTTGAGTTGCGGCTCCACACGGGGGGCCACCTCGACAATCCAGAACTCGGTCCCGGGGTGCTCATCGTCATGGAGGGATCGGACGCCGGCGGCAAGGGTGGAGCGATCAAGCGAGTCGTCGAGCCGCTCGACCCGCGCCACTACCGAGTGGCCGCGTTCGCAAAACCCACGTTCGAGGAGAAGCGTCGCCACTTCCTCTGGCGCTTCTGGACCGAGGTTCCCGGCCTCGGCGGCTTCACCCTGTTCGATCGCTCATGGTACGGACGCGTGCTCGTTGAGCGAGTCGAGGGTTATGCCAGCGAGCCGCAGTGGCGCCGCGCCTACGACGAGATCGTCCAGTTCGAGCGCAACTTGGCTCTTGAGGGGCTCATCATCATCAAGTTCTGGCTTCACATCAGCCCAGATGAGCAGCTTCGGCGATTCGAGAAGCGGCGAGATGACCCGCTCCGACGGTGGAAACTCACCGATGAGGACTGGCGGAACCGCGACAAGATCGATCTCTACGACGCCGCGGTCGACGAGATGTTCAACCAGACCGATCACGATTTGGCCCCGTGGACGCTGGTCTCAGGGGAGCAGAAACGCTGGGCGCGCATCCGCGTGCTCGAAACCGTGGTGGAGCGCCTCGAGCGTGGAGTCAACGAGTTCGAGCACCCGGACTGGGGAGAGGATGGATATGCCTGACAGCACTCAACCGGTCGCCTGGACCTCGCGCCGCGCGATCGTCACCGGCGCGGGAAGCGGTATCGGGGCCGCCACCACCGCAGCCCTGAGAGCGCTCGGAGCGGCGGTCGTCGCCGCCGATATCGATGCGGACTCGGCGTCGGCGACGGCCGAGCGCACTGGAGCCACTGCCGTGCGCCTCGACGTCGGCGACTCGGCGGCGTGGACACGGGTCGTCGACGAGCACGGCCCCTTCGACATCGCCGTTCTGAACGCCGGTATCGCGACCAACCAGCTCCGCCCCGACGACACGCTCCCAGTGCTCGGCCTCGACGATGAGCGCTATCGGCGAATCATGTCGGTCAACGTCGACGGTGTCGTGCTCGGCTCGCGCGCCGTGCTCGACCACATGGTGGGGACCGGCTTCGGTGACATCGTCGTCACGGCCTCGATCGCCGGGCTCGTCCCGATCGCACCCGATCCGGTGTACGGGCTCACCAAGCACGCCGTCGTCGGCTTCGTTCGCTCCCTCGCGGCGGCCGTCGACACCCACACCGAGCCCCTCGACGTGACGATCAGCGCGGTGTGCCCCGGATTCGCCGACACCGCGATCATCGATGCTGATACGAAAGACCGGATCACCGGCAACGGCATCGAGCTCCTCACTCCCGAGGCGGTGGCCGATGTGATGATCCGAGCGCTCACCGAACGTCGCAACGGCGCCCAATGGGTCCTCTGGCCGGGCCTCGACGCAGCCGAATACACCTGGAACGACCCAATCGCCGGTCTGCTCCCCCCGGGTCTCGGTGGCGATGGCTGAGGAACGCGCGGCCCGACGGGGATCCACCGAGCTCTGGCGCCCTGCGGATCCTGAGTTCCGCGCCGACCCCTACCCGTTCTACGAGCGTCTCCGCTCGACCGACCCGGCGCATCGTCTCGATGAGTACACCGTCGTCGTGACCCGTCACGCCGACGTCTCGAGCACCCTCCGCGGCCCGAACTTCGCCCGCGACATCGAACGTCACTCGGCGGCGCCCGCCCTCGATCCGGTCAGCATGCGCCGCAAGGAGCGCGCCTCGAGCGGTGGCCGATCCATTCTCAACCTCGACCCGCCCGACCACACTCGGCTCCGACGGCTCGTGACCCAGGCGTTCACCCCTCGCGCCGTGGAGCGCCTCCGCGCGATCACGGAGCACATGGTCGACGAAGTGCTCGATCGGGCCGCTGATGCCGGAGGGTTCGAACTCATCGACGAGCTCGCCTTCCCAATCCCGTTCCGCGTCATCTCTGAGATGCTCGACATGCCGACCGACCGGAGTGACGAGTTGAGGGAGTGGAGCCAGATCCTCACGGCCACACTCGAGCCGACAGCCACCCTCGCCGATCTCGACGCCGCGGAGGGCGCCATCGGTGAGCTCATCCCCTTCCTCGATGCCGTGATCTCCGACCGGCGTCGAAATCCGGGAGAGGACGTCGTCTCCGCCCTCCTCGCCGCCGAGGCCGAAGGCGATCGTCTCGACATGGCCGAGTTGATGGCCTTCGTCGTGCTGCTCTACGTCGCCGGTCACGAGACGACCGTCAACCTCATCGGCAACGGCATGCTCGCCCTGTTGAATCACCCCGACCAGCTCACAGCCTGGCGCGACGACCCCGCGCTCGACTCAGTGGCGGTCGACGAGCTCCTCCGCTACGACGGACCGGTCCAGCAGACCGTGCGTGCTCCACTCCACACCGTTTCCTACCGTGACGCCGAGGGGAAGCCTGTGGAGGTCCACCACGGAGAGGTCGTGATCACCTGTCTCGGGGCCGCCAACCGCGATCCCGAGATGTTTCCTGAGCCGGATCGCCTGATCCTCGGCCGACCGAACGCCAACCGACACCTCGCATTTTCCTCGGGAGCGCATTACTGCCTCGGGGCCTCACTCGCTCGGATGGAGGCTGAGATCGCCATCACGAGACTCATCAGACGATTCCCCGACCTCCGGCTTGCGGGTGAGCCGAGCTGGAGGGATCGCCTGACCATCCGGGGAGTCGACCGACTCGAGCTCACCTTCTGATCCGCTAGATCAGGGAGCGCGCAGGAGCTCGATCAGCGAGGAAGTGTCCCATCGGGAACCGCCCCGCTGCTCGATCTGACGGTACAGCTGGTCAACAAGGGCGGTCACCGGGAGGCGGGCGCCATTGCGGTTCGACTCAGCGAGACAGATGCCGAGGTCTTTGCGCATCCACTCCACGGCGAACCCGAACTCGTACTCGCCGCGGGCCATGGTGCCCGAGCGGTTCTCCATTTGCCAGCTCTGGGCGGCCCCCTGGGAGATCACGTCGACCACCTGATCGACGTCGAGTCCGGCCCGCCGGGCGAAGTCGAGCCCTTCGGAGAGCGCCTGAACGAGTCCCGCGATGCAGATCTGGTTGACCATCTTCGTGAGCTGCCCCGAACCGGCCGGTCCGAGCCGCCGGCAGCGACGGGCGTAGGCGTCAATCACCGGTTCGGCCCGCTGGAACGCGGCCTCATCATCGGCCCCGCACATGACGGTGAGCTGTCCGGATTCCGCTCCCCCTTGACCACCCGACACCGGAGCGTCGATGAAGGCCACTCCCCGCTCGGCGCAGGCCACCGAGAGCTCGCGGGCCAGGTCGGCTGACGCGGTCGTGTGGTCGATCAGCACCGACCCCTCGGCCATCGCCTCCAAGCAACCGGCCGGCCCGGTGACCACTTCGCGCACATCGTCGTCGTTGCCGACGCAGAGCATCACGAAGTCGGCGCCCTCGGCTGCCTCGGCCGGTGTCGGCGCGGCGCGGTGGCCGTGAATCGCTACCCAGGCGAGCGCTTTGGACGCGGTCCGATTGAACACGGTCACGTCGTGACCGGCGGAGGCGAGGTGACCGGCCATGGGGGCTCCCATGACACCGAGACCGATGAAGGCGACGTTGGACATCACCCGAGTCTGGCACGGCCCGCGGGCCGGCGAGTCACTTCTTGGCGGCGGCCTTGGCCTTCTTCGGCGCCTTCAACACGCCCTTGGCGAGCGCCTCGTCAAGGTAGATCTCGGCGTCCTCCGCCGAGACCTTGAGCGCCGGGGAGATCTCGCTGATCAGGTTGACCCTCGCCCGCTCGTACATGGTGCGCTCGGCGGCTGAGAGGGCCGCGTCGCGATTGCGCGCGGCGAGATTACGAACCACTTCAGCAACCTGATACACGTCGCCCGACTTCAACTTCTCCTGATGGTTCTTGAAGCGGCGGCTCCAGTTGGAGGGGACGCGGGGATCGGGCTTGGCGAGCACCGAGACCAGATCCTCGAGCTCATCGGGAGACACCGGCGGACGCACACCGACCTCATCAGCCTTGTCGACGGGCACCTTCAAGGTCATCTCATTGATGACGGTCTCAAGGATGAGATAGTCGCGCTTTTCACCGAAGGCCTCCATCTTCTTCGTGCCCTTCACAACGCACGCCCCATGCTGGGGATAGATGACGGTGTCGCCCTTCTTGAACTTCACGCGGGACCTCTTCGGGGTTGAGTCGTCGGGGGCGCGCGACCCCTCGCGCGACCCTTCGCAGGGTACAGCGCCCCTGGCAGGATTCGAACCTGCGCGCTACGGATTAGAAGGCCGTTGCTCTATCCGGACTGAGCTACAGGGGCTGGCAGGAAGATCGTACCGCTGGGTCATCCGTCGGCGGAGAGCAACGCCCTTCGGAGCAGGTCCAGCGAGGAGATCACCGACATCTGACGCATCGGCTCACGCTGACCTGGCAGCCTCAGGGTTCTGCTGAGTGACCCCTCGGGCCAGAGCACCGCCACGCAGAGCGTCCCGGCCGGACGACCCTCCTGCGTGTCGGGACCCGCGACACCGGTGACCGCGATGGCGACATCCACCCCGAGCACTGACCGAGCGCCTTGCGCCATCTCGATCGCGGCCTCCTCACTGACGACGAGGTCGTGATCGACGCCGAGCAACGAGCGCTTCACCTCCGTGGCGTAGGAGACGATCGAGCCCGCGAACACCCTCGACGCGCCAGGAACACCGGTCAACCGCGCCCCGATGAGCCCGCCGGTGACCGACTCGGCGCAGCCGAGGCTCCAACCGCGCCGCTCGAGCATTTCGAGCACGACGGATTCCATGGTGTCGTCATCGAAGCCGAAGACGGTCGCGCCGAGTTCGGCCCGGATCCGCTCCTCGAACGGCGCGAGCTCCGCTCGAGCGGCCCCCTCATCGACCCCGCGCGCGGTGAGACGGACCTTGAGACCCTCCCAGCCGCTGGCGAGGAACGCGAGAGTCGGATTACCTCGCTCGTCGAGTTCCTCGATCACGGGACGCAGACGCTCATCGAGACCGCTCTCGCTCTCACCCCAGGTACGGAGCACCCGCGAGACGATCACCGCCTGCTCCCCCGCGCGTGCGTGGAGGTCGGGCGCGATCGCGCGGTCGAACATGTCGCGCATCTCGTGGGGCACACCGGGAACGGCGTACACCACGCGCTCGACAGGGCGGCCGTCGATCGAGACCGTCACCGGGCAGATGAGACCCGGCGCGGTACCCCTCGTCTGGGCGATGATCGTCGCCCCCACCGGCACCATGGCTTGACGGAGGTTGTTCTCCGGCATCGATCGGCCGCGACTCTCGAACATCTCGCGGATCCGCGCGCCGATTTCCTCGTCGAGCTCCAGTTCCACCCCCATCACCGCGGCGATTGCCTCCCGGGTGAGGTCGTCGTGCGTCGGGCCGAGTCCACCGCACATGATCACGGCATCGGCGTGTTCGAGCATCGAGCGCAGGTGGGTGATGATCCGACCCACGTTGTCGCCCACCTTGGTCTGAGCGAGGGAGTCGATGCCGTGGGCCGCGAGTTGCTCGCCGAGCCAAGCGGAGTTGGTGTCGACGATCTGCCCGAGCAGCAGCTCGGTGCCAACCGCCAGGACGTCACACCGCATCGGGGACCCGCTGCCGTCGACTGGCCGACAGATAGTTCCAGCCGCTCACGAGAGCGAGGCCGACCGCGATCCAGAGGAGACCGTTCCAGAGCCAACGATGATCGACAGCGAACCAGGGCCAGAGGGCGACACCGACCGCCAACTGCTGGCAGACCGTCTTGTACTTGGCGACCTTCGATGCCGGAACGCTGACCCCCTTCGATCCGACGAGGATCCGGTAGACGCTGATCACCAGCTCGCGACCGGTGATGATCGCGACCGGAAGCAACCAGAACACGTCGCGAGCCACGAGGGTGAACATGGCTCCGAGCACGAGCACCTTGTCGGCGAGTGGATCCAAGAAGGCTCCCGACGAGGTGGTTCCGTGACGACGCGCGATCCACCCGTCGATGCCATCGGAAAGGCTGAGCACGAACCAGAGTCCATAGGCGAGCCACGAGCCTCGATTGTGATCAGGGATCACGAGGAACATCACCGGCGAGAACACCAGCCGTCCCGCGGTGATCGCGTTGGCCCACGTGGCGAGAGCGTTCGGATCGACGGGCATCAGATTGCCCCCTCCGCCACCAGGTCCGGCCCCTCGGCGTCGACGATCTCGACGGTGGCGAAGCTCCCGACTTCCAACGAGTCGGGCAGGCGGACGACGCCGTCGATCTCGGGAGCCTCACGGAAGCTGCGACCCTCGCCGGGCGAGTCGACGAGCACCTCTAACCGTTCACCGATCAGAAGGTCGCGTCGTTCGGCGGTGATCCCGTCCTGCATCTCGCGCAGCTCCGCCAGCCGCTCGGCCATCAGTCCCGAGTCGACCGCGCCGTCGAGACCGGCAGCGTGCGTGCCCTCCTCCCGGCTGTAGGCGAAGAACCCGCACCAGTCGAGTTGCGCCTCCTCGACGAATCGAAGCAGGAGGTCATGGTCATCCTCGGTCTCGCCCGGGTATCCGACGATGAAGTTCGACCGGAAGGCGGCGGCCGGCTCTCGCTCGCGGATGTCCGCGATTCGCCGAAGGAAGCGCTCCCCGTCCCCCCAACGCCGCATGGCCCTGAGTAGTGGCTTACTGACGTGCTGGAGCGAGAGATCGAAATATGGAACTCCAGTCGCGCAGATCGCTCCGATCAGGGCATCGCTGAGATCGCTCGGATACAGGTAGAGCAGACGGACCCGATCGACGAGTCGATCCACCTGCTCCACGAGCGGAACGATCGAGCCGGCGCCGAGTTCCTCTGGCCGGTCGGTTCCGAACGACGCGAGATCCTGAGCCACCAGCACGATCTCGCGCGCTCCAGTCTCAGCCACCTCGGACAGGATCGAGTCGATGTCTCGACTGCGTTGCGGGCCGCGGAACGACGGGATGGCGCAGAACCCGCATGATCGGTTGCAGCCCTCCGCAATCTTCACGTACGCCCAGGGAGCGGCCGAAGCCGGCCGAGGCAGGTTGAGCAGATCCAGCGTCGGAAGGGCTGCTGCGGCCACTGGGATGCGCGGGCGCTCAGGGGCGATCGGCACCCCGAACCCCACAACGGCGTCCACCTCAGGAAGCTCCTCAGCGAGTTCAGCGCCGTAACGCTCCGCCATACATCCCGTGACCACGAGCCTCGCGCCCGGGCGGCGCTCCTCGGCGAGCGACAGGATCGTGTCGATCGACTCCTTGCGCGCCTCCTCGATGAAGGCGCAGGTGTTCACCACCACCAGATCGGCATCACCGGCATCGTCAACCGGAGACATGCCGTCGGCGAGGAGGGTGCCGATGAGCTTGTCGGAGTCGACCTGGTTCTTCGGACAGCCGAGCGTCTCGACGTAAAAACGCCCCGATTCGACCGACCCCACAGACGGCGAGGCTACTCCCGGGCCGGGCCGCGCGTCAGGAGCCGTGAAGGGCTTCGAACTCCTCGACGGTCATGAGCACCTCACGGGCCTTCGATCCCTCGCTCGGACCGACGACACCACGCTGCTCGAGCAGGTCCATGATGCGCCCCGCCCGAGCGAAGCCCACCTTGAGTTTACGCTGCAGCATCGAGGTGGATCCGAGCTGGCTTCGCACCACCAGTTCCATCGCCTGACGCATGACCACCGCGTCCTCGTCGTCGTCGCCGGCGGAGAAGGCATTCGCATCGGAGGTGACATCAAGGTCCGCCGAGGCTGATTTCGGTCCCGCTGAATCGGTCGGCCCCTGGACGTCGCCCGAGTACACCGGCTCCGGCGCTTGAGCGCGCCAGTGCTCGACCACAGCCCGCACCTCGTCCTCGCTGACGAACGACCCCTGGATGCGATTCGCGACCGACGAGTTCCCCGGGAGTAGAAGCATGTCGCCCTTGCCGACCAACTTCTCCGCACCCGGCTGATCGAGGATCACCCGCGAGTCGGTGAGGCTCGACACGGCGAAGGCCATCCGGGCCGGCACGTTGGCCTTGATCACACCGGTGATGACGTTGACCGATGGTCGCTGGGTCGCGACGATCAGGTGGATGCCGACCGCGCGTGCCTTCTGGGCGATGCGGGTGATGGATTCCTCCACGTCGCGCGCGGCCACCATCATGAGGTCGTTGAGTTCGTCGACCACCACGACGATGTAGGGAAGATGCTCGAACTCGTCGGCGTTCCGACCCGCCGGAACCTGGAACTTCCCGGTCGCCAGCGCGTTGTTGAACCCGGTCACATCGCGGTAGCCGACCTCGGAGAGCACGTCGTAGCGACGCTCCATCTCCTTGACCGCCCAGCCGAGGGCGTTCGCCGCCTTCTTCGGGTTGGTGACGGGCTGGGTCAGCAGGTGCGGGAGCCGCTGGTATTGGCCCATCTCGACCTGCTTCGGGTCGATGAGGATCAGTCGCACGTGATCGGGGGTCGTGCGCATCAGCAATGACGTGATGATGCAGTTGATTCCCGACGACTTGCCGGCACCGGTGGCACCCGCGATCAACAGGTGCGGGGTGGTTGCCAGATTGAGGAACACCGGGCGCCCGGCGATGTCCTTGCCGATAGCCACCTCGAGGGGATGCTCCGCGGCGGTCGCCTCCGGGGAGTTCAAGAGGTCGCCGAGGGCCACGAGTTGGCGGCGAGAGTTCGGCACCTCGACGCCGATCGCGGAGCGTCCGGGGATCGGGGCGAGGATTCGGACGTCCGTGGCGGCCATCGCGTAGGCGATGTCCTTCTGGAGGCTCGTGACCTTGGCGACTTTGACGCCGGGTCCGAGTTCGAGCTCATACCTCGTGACGGTCGGTCCCACGGTCGAGCCGACAAGTTGGGTCTCCACGCCGTGCTGGGCCAGCGATTCCTGAAGAGTGAGGCCCCGATCCTCGACGGCTGCCCGATCGATACTCTGAGCGCCCGTGCGCACCAGTAGGTCCGCTGTGGGCAGACGCCACTCTCCTGGCTGCACCACCGGTCGCTCAGCAGCCGGTTCGGGGGCCCGGGTGGCAGGTCGCCGCGGCTTGCGCTTCGGTTTCGGTGCTTCCTCGGGCTCCGCGAAGTCGTCATCGGCTCCGAGGTCGTACGGCGCAGGAGCGGAGGCCTCACCGTAGGGGTCGCCGTCGAGCTCGGGCGCCTGTTCATCTGGCCAGTCGTCCACCTCGGCGGCTCGCTCACTCCGCAGCGTGGACAGGTCCGACATGGTGCGCTTCACGACGGCGGCCACCGGTCGGGAGGCCGAGCGGAACAGTTTCGCCGCCTGAGGCACGGCCGTCCGAAGAGAGGATCCAGTCACGAGGATGAGTCCCGCGACGGCCACCAGCAGGAGCAGAGCGAACGCCCCGACCGAATCGAGGAGCCGCTGGAGCGGTTCGCCAATGAGCGCTCCTGCCGCCCCGGCTGAATCGGCGAGATCGGCTGCGTCGGTCAACGATGCCGGTGGGTTGACGACGTGGACCAGGCCGGTGAGCGCGCACCAGAGCGTCACCCAACCGCCGATCAGACGGGGAGGTGAGGCGAGGCGACCTCCGCGGATGACGGTGACGCCGACAGCGACGAGCGCGACCGGCAGCAGCAACCGCGGCCCACCGAACAGCCAGCCGAGGAAGGTGTCGACCGCGTCACCGAGCGGGCCCGCGAGACCCACCCAGATCGCGAGGGCGATCACGACTCCGAACGCGACCAGTGCTATCCCGATCACATCGTGCTCATCGTCGGCCTCAGCAGCCGGTGCCGCCGACTTCCCACGACGACCGGACGAGGCTGGCTCAGCCGCCTTGGAGCCCTTCGCGGGCTTCTTCGGAGCGCTTCGACCAGCCATGGAGAGACAACGGTACCAACCCCTCCCTCGGGGGTCGGAGCATCCCTACTCAGCTTGGACGCCGAGTATCCGACCGTCGGCCGCGAGGAGGACGAGGAGAATCCCACCGCGTGCGCCCCGGACCCGGGCGTCGTAGACGGGCTGACCATCGGGAGAGCCCTGGATGGCGAGATCGAGCACCGTCGCCGCGTCGAGTTCGGCAAGCACGCGATCGAAGACCGCTGAGGGGTCGAGATCGATATCAGCGCCGGAGAAGAAGGCCCCATCCGCCTCGACTGGCTCCGAGATGCGCGCGAGTGTCCCATCCTCAAATCGATAGACCTCAGCCAGCACTTCGTCGGTTTCCCCGTCGTCGGATGAGACCTCAGCCAGCCGAACCACGAGGGTCACCCCGCGGTCATCAGCCGCGACCTCGAAGTACTCAAGATCGTCGCCGAGCCTCGACACGGCTTCGTCGATGAGATCGACCCGCGGCAGTTCGGCCTCCTGCGGCGTCGTTCCGCAAGCCGACGTGAACGCCGCCCCGAGGACGAGCGACACGACGAGCCGGTTCACGTCTCCATGACGACCGGGACGATCATCGGCCGCCGTCGGGTCCGCTCGTTCACGAACTTGCCCGCCGCGCGCCGCACATCGCGCTCGAGTGCTTCGACATCGCGGACTCCCCCAGCGAGCGCCCGTTGGACCGCCTCGGTGACCGTGTCACAGGCCTCATCAAGGAGATCCTCGGCCTCCGGGGCATACACCCATCCACGAGTGATGATCTCGGGGCCGGTGACGATCTCCGCGGTTTGGACATCGACGGTCACCACGACCACGACCACGCCCTCCTCGGCGAGCACCCTCCGGTCGCGGATGACGCCCGTCCCGACGTCGCCGATGATCCCGTCGACGTAGACGTAACCAGCTGGGACCCGCTCGCCGAGGCTGAGACCTTCGTCGTCGATGACGATGACGTCGCCGTCCTCGCAGAGCATGACCTGATCAGGCGCGACCCCCATCCGACGTCCGAGGGCCGCGTTGGCCACGAGGTGGCGGTACTCGCCGTGGATCGGTACGTACCACTCGGGTTCCACGATCGAGAGATAGGTCTTGATGTCGTCGGCTTGAGCGTGGCCGGTGGCGTGGACGTCCGCGACGCCGGAGTGCACGACGCGGGCGCCTCGCCGGAGCAGACCGTCGATGACCCGGTTGACGTTGCTCTCGTTCCCGGGGATCGCGTGAGACGAGAGGATGACGGTGTCGTGCTCGTCCACTGTGACGAATCGATTCTCACCGCGAGCGAGGAGTGCGAGCGCGGACATCGGCTCCCCTTGACTACCGGTGGAGATAACGCAGATCTCCTCGGGCCGGTGCCGGTCGATCTCCTCGATGTCGATGAGCGACGACTCGGGGATGTCGAGAACACCGAGGTCGCGGCCGAGCCGCACGTTCTTGCGCATCGACAACCCGAGCGTTGCCACCTTTCGACCAGAGGCCACTGCGGCGTCCGCGATCTGCTGAATGCGATGAAGGTGGCTCGCGAAGCTCGCGGTGATGATGCGTCGATCGCGATGTTCGGAGAACAGGTTGTGCAGCACTTGACCGACGCTGGTCTCGCTCGGGGCGAAGCCGGGCTCCTCAGCGTTGGTCGAGTCGGCGAGGAGGACCCGAACCCCATCGGTCGAGGCGATCTGCCCGAGCCGAGCGAGGTCGCAACGGCGGTCGTCGACTGGAGTGAGGTCGAGTTTGTAGTCGCCGGAGTGGAGCACGACGCCCTGTGAGGTGTGCACGGCGATCGCGTGGGCGTGCGGAACCGAGTGGGTGACCGGGACGAACTCCACGCCGAACGGACCGATATCGATACGGTCGCCGTCGGCGACCGGCACGAACTCGCACCGCCCGAGAAGACCTGCCTCCTCGATCCGGTTCCTCGCGAGTCCGAGGGTCAAGCGCGAGCCGAAGATCGGCAACGGATCGGACCTGACGTCACCGATCCCGTGCACGTCGCGCAGGAGGAACTGGATGCCTCCGACGTGGTCCTCGTGACCGTGCGTGGCGACGAGTCCCGCGATCTCGTTGGCGTGCTCCCGCAGGTAGGTGAAATCGGGGAGCACGAGGTCGATCCCGTGCAGATCGGGCGAGGGGAACATGATTCCGCAGTCGATGATGATCGAGGAGCGCGATGATCCATTGCCCTGCTCGATGACCATGCAGTTCCGGCCGATCTCACCGAGACCGCCAAGGAGGACGACCCTGACCGGGTCAGCCACGGGCCGCCACCAGGCGCGCGTGCACTGCTCTGGCCTCGTCCTCAAGGCCCGCCGGGGCGTCGCCGAGGGGCAGACGGCACTGTCCCACGGGAACGCCGAGAGTCCGCAACATCGCCTTGGTCGGAATCGGGTTTGGAGCGAGGTCGCCCGTTTCAAAGGCGAAACTCTCGAGCATCCGAGCGTTGACGTCGCGGGCGCCCGCCACGTCGCCGGCCGTCCAGGCATCGAACATCTCAACGTGATCGGGTCCGGTCCAGTGGGTCGCAACGCCGATCGTGCCGACGGCTCCGATCGAGAGCAGCGGCAGGGTGAGCGAATCATCTCCGCTGTACACCTCGAACCCCGGAGGCGCAGCGGCGAGCAAGCGGGCGGTCTCCGCCGGGCTCCCGGCCGCGTCCTTCACACCAACGATGTTGGGAACCTCATGGGCGAGCCGGAGGAGCACCTCGGTCGACACCTTGCGGCCCGTTCGAACGGGGATGTCGTAGACGATCTGGGGAAGCTCGACCGCGGCCGCGATCGCGCGGAAGTGAGCCTCGATCCCGGCCTGGGAGGGCCGGCTGTAATACGGGCAGAGTGCGAGGATCCCCGACACTCCGACCTCAGCGGCGCGGAGCGACAGCTCGATGGAGTGCGCAGTGTCGGCGCCGACGGTGCCGGCGATCACCGGCACATCGACGGCACCGACCACCGCGCGGAACATCGTGAGTTTCTCCTCGTCGGACAGCGTCGGCGACTCACCCGTCGTCCCACACACGACGAAACCCTCATGCCCCTCGGCCACGAGCCGACGGGCGAGGTCGGCCGCAACGGCCGTGTCGACCGAACCGTCCTCGGCGAACGGGGTGACGAGAGCGGAGAGGATGCGTCCGAATCGAGGCGAGGCACTCATGCGATCACGACACTACCGATCGGCGCTGTCGCCGACCGGAACGGATCAGGCGTTCTCGAGTTCGAACTTGATGTACTCGCTCCCGGTGTCCTCCCAGTCCTCGAACTGGATGACGTTCATCTCCTCGAAGCGGCGTCGGAGCCACTTGTCGTTGCGGTCGAGGAGCCCGAGCTTTTTGCAGTTCGGAACGATCTTCGAGAACAGCATCTGCTGGAAGACGTCGCGGGTCGGGTCGCGCAGAACGAGGGGCACCACGTCCTTCGGGTTGACCCCGTGCTTCTCCCACACCTCCTGGGAGAGGAACCGGTCGCGCATGCGCACAGCCGCCTCGAAGGCGAACTCCTGTCGGTCGCGCATCTCCGCGTCGGTCATGCCGTCGTAGACCTCCTTGAGGGAGAGCACACCGAAGGCGACGTGACGGGCCTCATCGCTCATCACATAACGGAGTAGCTGCTTGAGCAGCGGCTCCTCGGTCATCTGATGCATGAAGCCGAAGGCGGCGAGCGCGAGCCCTTCCACCATGACCTGCATGCCGAGGTAGGTCATGTCCCAACGGGAGTCCTCGATGATGTCGTCGAGGAGCATCCGCAGGTGGGCGTTGACCTGGAAGCCGCCCCCGAGCTTTTCGTCGATGTAGCGGTTGAACACCTCGACGTGGCGGGCCTCGTCGACCACCTGCGTGGCCGCGTAGAGCTTGGCGTCGTACCACGGCACGGTCTCGGTGATCTTCGCGGTGCACAGCAGCGCGCCCTGCTCGCCGTGCAGGAACTGAGACAGGGTCCACCGCCGTTGGTCGATGCCGAACTCGAGCCATTCCTTGTCACCCCACTTCTCAACGACGGTGCCGTCGTAATGGTTGGGTGACAATCCCGCGGCGAAGGCGGCCTGGTCCTTGTTGACCACCTCATCGAGTTCGACCTCGGTGTCCCAAGGCAGGTCGGTGGTGGCGTTCCACTGGCCTGTCTTCGCCTTCTCGTAGAGCTTGCGCAGCTGCGGCCGCGCCAGGGAGTAGTCCCACGTGAAGATGGTGTCCGCGTTGTTCTTGACGACATGCTCGACCTCGTCGACGTCGACGTTCGAGACCGACAGGATCGCCTCGATGTCATCGACGTTGTCGCGCCCGATGATGTCGGAGTTCGCAGCGTGCTCGGTGGTGCTCATGGTGCTCCTCAGTTGGTAGCGGTGGATGGTGGTGAGAACTCGCGCAGCATGGGCGCGAGGAAGGGACGGGCGCTCGCCTCGTCGCCGAGATCGACGAGGGGGCTGGGCGCCAAGAAGTAGGAGATGGTGAGACGGGCGAGCACATCGATGAGGGCTCGCGACCGAGCGGGGCCGAGGTGGCTCGCGACGAGCGGGGTCAGAGACGCCGTTGCCATCCGGATGATCCGCGGTACACCGTCGACGGTGAGTTGACTGAGCATCTCGCCGGGCTCGGCGGCGAGCATCGCAGCGAGATGCTCGTCGTCGCGGAGCGCCCGGGTCGCCCCGACCACGGCCCGCACCACGATGTCGTCGAGGGTGTCAGCTGACTCGACCTCGGCTCGCAGTTCGGCGAAAAAGCGGTCGAGTTCGCGGACGCGGAGCGCTTCGAACAGCACCTCCCGACCTCCGGGGAACAGTCGATAGATCGTCGCCCGCGAGACGCCCGAGCGCTCAACGACGTCGTCGATGGTCATCCGCTCGTAGCCCCAGTGCTGGCTGCACTCAAGCACGGCGTCGAGCACGCGGTCCTCGACGCCCGTCAACGCGCGCCCGGATGAGACTTCGGTCACAACTGAGACACTAAGACGCCCGACGTCTCACCGTCAAGGGGTCGAGAACGCTACGGGCCGATCATTCGTCGACGAGCAAGTAACCCGAGAAGCGCTCGCGAAGGTCCTTCTTGGAGAACTTCCCGACGCTGGTCTTCGGCACCTCGTCGATGAACTCGACCGCGTCGGGCACCTGCCATTTGGCGACCCGGTCGGCGAGATGCGCGATGACCTCCTCGGCGGTGACCTCCGAGCCGGGTGCCCGGACAACGCAGGCCAGAGGGCGCTCCGACCACCTCGGATGCGGAACACCGATCACCGCGGCCTCGGCGATACCCGGATGGGCCATCAACTCGTTCTCCAGCTCGACCGAGGAGATCCACTCCCCTCCCGACTTGATGAGGTCCTTCGTGCGGTCGACCAGTCGGATCCGGCCCCGATCGTCGACGGTGGCGACATCGCCGGTGCGCAACCAGCCGTCCTCGGTGAAGCTCTCCCCCGAGCGTGGGTCGTCGTGGTAACTCGACGCGATCCAGTTGCCTCGACACTGCAACTCGCCGGTGGCCTCGCCATCCCAGGGCACCGGCTGCCCATCGCCCGGATCGACGACGCGCATCTCGACACCGAAGCTGATTCGCCCCACCATCGTGCGCAGATCGGCCTTCGTGTCGTCATCGAGGTCCTGCTCATCAGCATCGAGATGAGCCACAGCGCAGATGGGGCTGGTCTCGGTCATCCCCCAGGCCTGGAGCAGCGGAAGTCCGATCTGCGCGCGGTAGCCCTCCGACAGCGCCCGCGGCACGGCCGAACCACCACAGGGAATCGCGCGAAGGCTTGACGCGTCCCGGCCGGCGAGTTCAGGAAGCACCTGCATCCAGATGGTCGGCACCCCAGCCGCGACGGTGACCCGCTCATCGACGATCAGGTCCGCGAGCCCCCGACCCGACAGATCGGCGCCCGGCATCACCAGGCCGGCCCCGGAGGCGACCCCGGCGTGGGCGAGACCCCAAGCGTTCACGTGGAACATCGGGACGACCGGCATGACCACATCGGATTCGCGCACACCGAGGGAATCGACGGTGAGCACCCCCATCGTGTGCAAGAAAGTGCTCCGGTGGGTGTAGACGACGCCCTTCGGGTTGCCGGTGGTGCCGCTCGTGTAACACATCGACGCGGCCCGGTACTCGTCGACCGGCGACCACTCGACCGGTTCGGCTCCGGTGAGGAGATCCTCGTAATCGAGCAATTCGAACCGGCCGGTGTCGACCGGCGTCACCTCGGCACCGTCCTCCATCACCACGAGATGACGCAACCGCGCGAAGGTGGGAAGCAGCGGCGCCAACAGCCCGAGGAGCGAGCGGTCGACGAAGATCACCTCGTCGTCAGCGTGATTCACGATGTAGGTCAACTGCTCGGGGAACAGACGGATGTTCAAGGTGTGCAGCACCCGCCCGGTGCACGGTGCCGCGAAGTACAACTCGAGGTGACGAGCCGAGTTCCAGGCGAAGGTGGCCACCCGCCCCTGTTCGGAGATCCCGAGTCGGTCGAGCACCCCTCCGAGTCGGCGAGTCCTCTCAGCCCATTGCGCGTAGGTGCGTCGCTCGCGTCCACCGGGGACTGCGGTCACGATCTCCTTACGCGCGTGATATTTCTCGGCGCGATCGAAGAGATGGCTGATCGACAACGGCACATCCTGCATGACTCCCAACATGGCGCCTGACCGTAGTGCGGCCGCATCGGCTGCGTCCGAGTGAGGCGGTAGCGTCGCGCCGGTGGAGTCAGCCGAACGTCCCATCTGGGGTCGGTTCGCGCTCGCCGGGTTCGCCGCCCTCGTCGTCGCCACCAACGTCGCCGGCATCCTCTGGGCGCGATTGGTCGAGGATTCACCCACCGCCCTCATCGCCTTGTCGAGCCGGAACCGCTACCTGGCCCTGTCCCTCGGCGCCGATCTGCCCCTGATCTCCTACTGGGTGATCGGACCCGCTCGGATCGCGGCCGCGTTCCTGATCTGCCACGCGATCGGGCGGGCCTACCGGACAACGGCCCTCGGATGGTTCACCAAGTACCTCGGGGTCGACCAAACGTCCCTCGACTCGTTCCAACGAGGCTTCGACCGCGCCGCGATCATCGTGGTTCCGTTCTTCGTCGGGTCCAATCTCGTCGCCGCGCTGAGCGGGGTCCGCCTCATGCCGATCGCGCGCCTCCTGCCGCTTCTCGCCATCGGCATCGTCGCTCGGCTCGCGCTTATCCAGTGGTTCGCCGCGATCTTCGACGAGGAGTTGACCTCGTTCCTCGAATGGCTGCAGCGTTACTCGTGGTGGGCCGTCGGAGCGTCGGTCGTGTTGGTGTTGCTCATCAACACCCGAAATATGCGGGGAGGACGCGCTCGCTGACCGACGCTCAGAGCAGCGGATCGAGACCGACCGTGAGCCCCTCGGTCGACATCACCCGCTGGCAGGCAAGCACGACACCAGGCATGAAGCTGGACCGGTCGTAGGAGTCCTGGCGGATAGTCAGCGTCTGGCCGGTAGCGCCGAGCACGACCTCCTGGTGCGCGACCATGCCGCGCATCCGCACCGAATGGATCCGAACGCCGTTCGGACCGAGTCCACCGCGGGATCCGTCGAGCGTCTCGTGGGTCGTTGGGTCGGCGGCCCATCCCCCGTCGCGAGGGACCATGGCCTCAGCAGTCGCGATCGCCGTTCCCGAGGGAGCGTCCAGCTTTCGGTCGTGATGCGCCTCGACGATCTCCGCTGTATCGAAGTAGGGGGCGGCCATCGCGGAGAAGCGCGTCATCAACGCGGCCGAGATCGCGAAGTTCGCGGCAAGGACACCGTTCACACCACCCGCAGCCAACGACTCGCGGAACGCCTCATGGTCATCTCGAGTGAACCCGGACGTTCCGATCACCGCGTGGATGCCGTGCATCGCGAGGAACGGGACCAGCGCGCGCGTCGCGTCGGCGATCGTGAAGTCGACCACCACATCGCACCGCGCCTCCGCGAAGGCGCGGAGTTCGGAGGACACCTCGATCCCCTCGATTGGTCCGTGACCTGTGGAGTTCGCGACGAGTGCGACCAGTTCGAGTCCCTCAGCCGCCGCGACCGCCTCACAGACCGCTCGGCCCATGCGCCCGGTTGCCCCGTGCACACCAACCCGGATCGAGGTACCGCTCGTCATGAGCCAGACGCTAACCGCCGACTCCGCGCAGGCGCTGGCGGGGAGGCCTCACGAGGCCAGGGCCGGACCGACCGAGACCGCGACCCGTGGGCCACCGAACACGCGGTCCGCCACTCGCCCGACGTCGTCGAGTCCGACCGATGCCCAGCGTGAGAGTTGCTCATCGACCGGGATCAGTTCACCGAGGAGGGTCAGCGACCCACCGAGACGACTCATCCGTGCCCCCGAGTCCTCGAGGCCGAGTTCGAAGGCGCCTTGGAGGAACCCCTTGGCATCGGCGAGCTCCTCCTCGGTGATGCCCTCAGCAGCGAGGCGCACGCACTCGATCTCAATGAGTTCGCGCACCGCCGGGGCCGTGGTGGGTTGCGAGCCGGCGTAGATGGTCCACGCACCGCAGTCCTCGAACGTGCTCACCGAGGAGAAGACCGAGTAAGCGAGCCCGCGACGCTCCCTGATCTCGTCGAAGAGTCGACTCGACAGACCTCCCCCGAGCACATGGTTGGCGATGTCGAGGGCCTCCCGATCCGCGTCACCACGCGGGATCGCGCGGCCGCCGAGCACCAGATGAACCTGCTCGGTGTCATCCGGTAGATGCCCACCCGGGCCGAGTCCGTTCGGGGTCGTCCGGTCGGCCACCGCTCGACCGGGGCGAACCGACGAGAAGGACTCCTCGACCATCGCGATCACCGAGCCGGCGTCGACACCGCCGGCGACCGACACCACCATCGACTCCGCGAGGTAACGCTCGTCGTGGAAGGCGCGGATCTGCTCCGGGGTCATCGCGGCGACCGTGCCGCGCTCCCCCGCGGTGTCCCGGCCGAGCGGGTGCGCTGGGAACAACGCTGCGGTGAACTCGCGGAACGCGACATCCTCTGGGGAGTCATCGTCCATCGCGAGCTCCTCAGCGATCACTTGACGCTCGCTCTCCACATCCTCTTCTCGTAACGAGGGCGCGCAGATGACATCACCCAGAATCGAGATGGAATCGGCCACGTGCCGAGCGGGCACACGGCAGTGGAACACGGTGTGCTCCTTCGATGTGTACGCGTTGATATCCCCTCCAACGCGGTCGACGCGCCGGGAGATATCGCGAGCAGTCAGACGATCGGTGCCCTTGAAGAGCAGATGCTCGAGGAAGTGACTGACCCCAGAGGAGGCGTCGGGCTCATCGCGCGAGCCGACACCCACCCAGACCCCGATCGACGCCGATCTGGTGGACGCCATCTCATCGATGGCGACCGTCAGACCGGAGTCGAGTCGGACGACCCGTTCGGCCATCTGTGGCGATCAGCGGTGACGCCGGCGACCGCCGCCGCCACCACCGCGACGCTCAGACCCGGGCCCGAGGTCGCCGAGTTCACCAGCGAGTTCGGCGTCGAAGGAGTCGTCGAAGCTCACGCTTTCGACATCGCCACCGCCCTCGTTCGAGGTCTCGGAGCGCGACTCACGACGCGGAGGGCGGCTCTCGCGGTCTCCATCCGAGCCCGAGCCACCCGCGGGCGGGTCGCCGGCCGGCCGCAGGCTGACCTTGCCGCGATCGTCGATCTCCTCGACGACGACCTCGATCTCGTCACCGAGCGTGAGGACGTCCTCGACAGCGTTGATCCGCTTCCCACCACCGAGCTTGGAGATGTGCAACAGACCGTCGCGTCCGGGGAGGATGCTGACAAAGGCGCCGAACTTGGTGATGTTGACCACGCGCCCGTTGTAGGTCTTGCCGATCTCGGCCTTCGGCGGATCGACGATGGCGAGGATGGCAGCCTTGGCCTCCTCCATCCGCCAGGCTTCGACCGCCCCGATGGTGACGATCCCGACCGCACCATCGTCGTCGACGCTGATGTCGGCGCCGGTCTCGGCCTGAATCGTGTTGATGATCTTGCCCTTCGGACCGATGACCTCTCCAACCTTGTCGATCGGGATGGTCAGCGTGGCGATCTTCGGAGCGGTCTCGGCAACCTCGTCGCGGGGGGCGGCGATGGCTGCGTTCATGACTTCGAGGATCTGGAGGCGAGCCTCACGGGCCTGCTGGAGCGCGGCGGGGAG
>Ga0222718_10001168_pt1 | contig 26076 bp, 39 predicted proteins | sample C33_27DmetaG_FD_165045 | JGI IMG/M metagenome (GOLD analysis project Ga0222718, IMG submission 165045) | Estuarine water microbial communities from San Francisco Bay, California, United States - C33_27D | ecosystem: Environmental > Aquatic > Marine > Unclassified | place: USA: California...
TGCCACGTCTTGCGATGTAAGCGGCTGCTTTTTCTCGCGCCGATTGTCGAGGTAAAGCTGCCAGAAGTCAGCGATGAGCTGGTGCGTCTCTTCCATGCTGCCATGCGCTTGCGCCCTGTCTCCGCCAACGACTTCAGCGGCCTTCTGTAATAATGCATCTGCTTTCATATTTGTTCTCCGACCAGCACGCAAGGCGTGGCTGTTAGTTACAGGATATCCATGCTTGGCAAAGCCCAGCCGGGCAACGAAAGCACGGCCTTCTCGACTGGATAGCTTTTCCAAGCTTGTGGGTCGTGGCTAAGTGCGACCTTATAGACTTCAGCAGCGCGTTTCATAAGCTCACGACCACCGTCAATGGATCGCCGGTCCAGCTCGTACACGCCAACAGAAAACGGTGCCTCTGTTTCCACAGCGATAAAGGTGAAGCTATCGGGCTCCCAACCAGTGATGGCTTCCAGGCCATCCAGGTAATGCGCAGCTTGCATGTGATACTTGAAGCGCGCGCACGTTTTAATAAATTCGTCTGGCGAGGCATCGTGTGTGGTTTTAAGGTCGACAATGCTGTTGCCAGTGGTGTAATCAATCCTGGCCTTGCACTCGACGCCGTGCTGCTCCCACAGCGCTGTTTGCTCGGCTTTGCCGTCCACTAACAAAGCCCCGGCAGTTGGGTGATTGCGTACCGCTTCCGCAACACGCTGGGCCTTCTGAAAGATATCGATATCGATCATCTCCTTGCCAGCGTATTGCTCCTGAAATTGTTCGGCACCGGCCTTGCCAACCTTGGTACGCCTGTCGAACTTGGGAGCAGCAATGTAGAGGTCGTCGACGGTCTCTGGCTCCAAGGTCATGGCATGACAGAGGGTGCCGAAGGCCATAGCCGGTGTCTCACGTTTTGGCATGTCGGCCAAGGCGAGGTAGTGGGCTGGACTACGGAGGAGGGCAACTGCCCCGCTCTTCGATAGAGCTTCGCGTGCAAAGTAAACGTCTGCACCTTCATCAATTAGTTGTGGCATTTTTCTTTCCCGTTGGTTTGCGTTTAGGAGACGGCTTTGGCTCTTCTTTCGCCTTGTATTCGCCGCACCAGTACGACGCTGCTGTGCGTCTTGGTTGTGGGTAGCGCTGGCAGGTGCCTGCGGCACCCGCCTGATCGCGTAAGTAGAAGCAGGTTGAGCAGTTCATTTGCCCTTTGCCTCGGGCTTGGGTTTCTTTTTGATGACCTCTACTTTGCTGTCATCAACTTTAGCTGTGGCTTTCACTTTCACTAAGTTCCTCCTTCCCCATTGTGGGTCTCGTTGTCTGCGGATCTGCGTATAAATCACCATCCGCTTGTTAAACCAGTCGTGCCAATAATCACGTCGACGACGACAGGCTTCATGCATTTCATCGAGCAATGTCATCTCTCCGCAAAACCAGCACTTTACTTCGTTGTCCGGCGGCGGCTGGAAAGGCACTTCTGCTCCTCTTTCTTTTTACGCTCAACCAGCATCCGATTGATCATTACCGCTACCGAGTACGAAATTCCGAGTTTCCTACAAATCGTTTGCCTTTTAAAGCCCTGCTTTTTTAGCTCAACAAAATCGTCGATCAGCTCAACGTAGCTGTCTTCGTGCGCAGCAGTGTGCGCACCAGGTGCAGGCGATATGGTTCCATCGATGGTGCGGTTGATATTCGGATAATTGATGCGAAATTGCACGGCTCGGTCAGTATGCTTGATTACCTCAACACTGCGACCTGCTGCTTCGTTTCTCTCAATCGTATCATCAATAGCCTCGTCAATGTTTATGTAAAACGCGCTATCGAAGATGCCGTTTTCCAGCATGGTTCTGAAGATCATCCGAAGATCCTCATGTACCAAGGCTTAACAGGATTTTCGAGATACTTGATGGCGGCTTCCATTTCACCGATACGCATTTCCAGCTCAAGCAGTGCTGCTGTCATGCGCTGCTTTGGGTCCATAGCTCGGACCTCTTCCACGTCTTTGGTGATGTGGCCAGAGAATAGATCTGCTGTTTCTGGACAACGCGCCAGGTGTTCCCTGGCCAGCTCACCAGCAAGCCAAGCAGGTGTGCGACCACTGCGCTTCGATCCGCTTGGGCTCTGGTCCTGAAAACTTTTACGGACTTCTTGTGCGATTTTCGTCATAACTACTTTTTCCCCTTGTTTGATTTTCTCTTCAATTTTTGCTCTGAACATTTCAACGACATCAATGTTCGATGCCATCCATTGTCTCTGCTTTTCGTTCATCTAACGTCCCTCTCCTCGTAGTAGAAAATGTGATCGCCAATCTGCGTCGAGCCCATCATGAACTCGGCCCACTTTGGCTTAATCTTATAGTGGTGGTAATGCGTAAAGCCGCTGTTCTCGTGAGGTGACCACTCCAGTGCCTCATGCACAGCTTGCTCGGCTTCTTTCCACGCTTCAGGCTCGTACACCTTCTCAGGCTTACCGTCCCAGTAAAACGTGAACTGGTGCTTCTGGCGAACGACACCACAAGCCGTGTCAGGCCAGCGGCTGTTGTTCATCCGGTTAAGTGCTGTGTACACAACCGCTCGCTGGGCCTCTGGCTCCTGGTTGCGAGCTTCAAAGTACACGAGCTGCGTCAAGCAAAACATTGCTGCTGCTTCTAGTATCATTGGTCTGCTTCTCCGTTTTTCTGCACTTGTTTTATTGTTTCACCAATACGCTGTGCAATTTGTGGCACAATTGCGTTACCTAATCCTCTAAGTCTGTCCACCCTTCCGGGAAACCCATTAACCACTCGACCCACTGCGGGTTCAGGGAGCCAGAAATTCTCTTTCCGTTGGGTTTCTCCACTGCATAGTCCAGACGATCCCTCATTGCATCGTTTTGACCACTTCCTTTGCCATCTGCTGCTGTCGGCGTCGGCCACCAACTCCCCGGATCGCGATCCCTCATTGACGGAGCCATTTGGTTCGCTGTTGCTGTTGGTGTGTGCAATAATCCAGACCCTATCTCGTCTATGCGGGGCGTCGACGGCACAAGCTGGAACAATGAACGGCCTTGTGGTGTAGCTTTCCCCTTCCAAGTCAGATAGCACCTCGTCGAGGCCCATAGAGACATGCCCATAAACATTCTCGAAAACGCACCAAGAGGGTCGTTTGGCTTGAATAATGGAAAAAATAAACGGCCAGATGTGTCTGTCATCTTGATGGCCTCTTCGCCCCCCAGCGAGCGAGAAAGGTTGGCAAGGGTATCCTGCGGTGATGATATCGCAGTCTGGAACAAGTCCATCTGGATCACTTGATAACTCCCTTACGTCTTTTGCTATCGGCACATTGGGCCAATGTTTGCGTAATACCTTACGGCTCCAAGGCTCAATGTCACAGAACAAGACGGGCTTACTTAACTCAGCCCATTCAAAGCCGAGAGCAAATCCACCTATCCCAGAACAAAGGTCAACGTGTCTCATATTTTCTCCAGCGACTTCTGATCCATGATTACGGCATAGCCGTCGTCAACCAGCTCTTCTGCCACATCTGCCATAAACCATTTTGGTGAACGGCCTTCTGGCACTGGCCACGACTTGCCGCAGTCGCTGACAATGACGTCACCTGAAGACTTGCGAACAAAATATAGACGCTTCACTGTTGGCTTAATGATCATGTTTCTCTCCCCTGCCAGCACCCTAGCCTTAGACCAGGGCGCTGGTCAATAGAATTAGTTACTCAACGTCGATTTGTTCGACAGTAAAAAGCACATCATCAGCAGCAAAGAATGTTGAATAAAACCTGTTCATTTCAGTTCTAACAACGCCACCATGCTCTTTGTTGATAAGGTCAATTACAACGGTGATGGCTTTTTGCCGACTGGTGTAGTGGCCGTGCGTAATTCCATATTCGCCTTGGTTGGACATTATCTTATAAACGTATTTCATTTGCTCTCTCCCGTTAGTTGTTGCGTTGATGGTATTTTGCACAAAGATCTTTTGCGGCATCAAACAAGCCATTATCAGAAGTGGTGAATGGCTCATCTGCCCAGAACACATAACGATCACACCTATAAGCGTGCACGCAATAGAGCTTGCCGATATATTCTCCCTTGGAATAAATGTCGGCAACGCGACCTTCTGCTTTACCTTCAACAACAGCTTTTAAGTCGAAGCCGTTTTTGGTGTAGGTTTTTGTGTAAGCCATTTGCTCTCTCCTTGTTTGTACCCTCTTATATAATGATGCCCAGAATGCTGGTCAAGTGTTTTTTGCACATTGAAATAAATTATTTTTTTTGTACCCAAACCTATTGTAATTAGTTCACTGGGCGCTTATATTATATGTATAACAAGGAGAGAGAAAATGACTGAAATTAAAAAGCCGCACACTGCTGTTGTTAGAGCTTACAGCAAAAACGCCGAAGCTGAGTCTATAGCTGTTGATTGGAATTATGGCGCAAACAAAGCAAGAGTAACCAGATCAAGAACGCATTTAAGCAAAATGATTAAAAAGCATCATCCTGATTTTGATAAATTTAATGATCAAGAAAAAGTTGATTTTTTTACGGCAGCACAAACAGAAGCATTCAAATTAGCTTAATTTTTTCTAAGAGAGAGACACCATGAACATCACAATCCTGCAGCGCGGCAACAGCTACCGCCTCCGCATCGAGACCCGGAACAACGGGTCTCGGCGCTTCTCTTACGAGACCTACCGCAGCCAAGAAGCAGCCGAAGCACGTAAAGCCGAGCTGCTGCACGCCTCGGCCCAGGCACCTCTGAATTTGACCGACGACACCGTGGCCGAATACCTGAACCAGTGGATCGATGCACGGCTGGCCCTGGGCAAGATTGCTGAGACCACTGCTGCCTCATATCGCTTGGCACTGGCTGGTTTCATCGATGCACATGGCTCGATCAAGCTGCAGGCTGTCACCTCGAAGATGGTTCAGGACTACTACATCGAGCGTCTCAAAGACGTAGCTGCATCGACCCTGCGCCACATGCACACTGTCCTGAAGACCGCATTCAGTTGCGCCGTGAAGTCTGGTGCCATAGCCCGTGACCCAATGGCCAACGTGGAGCCACCCAAGGCACGTAAGACAGAAAGCGTCGCCTTAAACGAGGCACAGCTTGCTGCCTGCTTGGAGGCCGTTCGTGACGCCACCTATGGCCCTGTGGTCCGATTTGCTCTGGCCACCGGCTTCCGTCGCGGCGAGATCGCTGGCCTGCGATGGAAGAACGTAGACCTGGACGCTAAGACGGCCACCGTGCAGACGGTGCGCACCATCGCTGGCAACAAAGAAGTGGAAAAGGAGCCCAAGACCGATGGATCAGCGCGCACTATCTCACTGCCAGCGTCTGTCGTTGCCGAGCTGCGCAAGCTCCAGGGTAACCCTAACGACTACGTGTTTGGCGAGCTGTCGCTGCATGGCATGTCAGCAATGGCCAAGAGATTAGGCGCTAGGATCGGCGTAGACGGGCTGTCGTTCCACAGCTTCCGTCATACCCACGCCACACACCTTTTGCGTGCCAAAGCGCCCACGAAGGCTGTGAGCCGTCGCCTGGGGCATTCGTCAGTGCAGATCACCCTCCAGGTGTACGCTCACGTCATCGAGGGCGACGACGAGGGTTTAGCGGCTACAATGAACGGCTTGCTGGCGGCTGCTTAACGAGAGAGCAGACCGCCGGCCTGTTGCCCAGCGACCATTGGAGAAAGGCCACTTGGGGAAGCTGGTCTTCTTCCGGCCATCAGTTGGTTTTTAAAATATTGCTGTAATACTGGAGACCAGTAAGCTTTATTCATTAAATAAGGTGTGCCTAATGAACTCAAAGCGCCAACCATTGCACCTGTTGGTCCTGCCGTTAAATAACCACCACCAGCTAAACCACCTCCAGTGGCTAACCCTGTAAAATATGTTCCAATAGGTGTTCCGCTATCAGGCAAACGAGGCATCAAAGCTTTTTTTATTGATGCAGGCTCCGCAAGTTGCCGAAAACTCAAACCACGAGTAGCGGCATCTGCACCTTGTCTGGTAATAGCGCTTAAAATAGCAGTTGGATTTACGTTGCCAGCAATTACTTCAGATGTTTGAGTTTTCATTGCTTCTTTAACGCGAGAAAGATTTGCATATGCAGTACGAGCTGCTCGCAAATCATCAGCTTGAACTTTTGGTAATACTGCCTCAAGCTCGTTATCAAGAGCGTCCCTCATTTCATTTAAAGCTTGACGATAGTCATTGTCGGAAGTGTTTCTTGCGCGTTCCAGTAAGTCTGTTCTGATGCGTTGTATTCTTTCACCAGAAACAGGATTTTTGGGGTCCATTAAATCAAGCAAGTCATTTCTTATGTTTTCAAAAGGACGAGCTATATCTGTTGGAAGCCTTCCAAAATATTTGTTTGTAATCTCGCCAAGTCTGACAGGAAAAACATCGCTAATGGTAACTGACTTGTTACCTACGATCTTGTTCATCCTATCACCTAATTCGGTTTGAGCTTTGTTTAAAAGTTCTGGGGTGATTAACTCTTCATCTTGGTCAAATGCACGAGATATTGTTCTATTAAACTGCTCTTGCTGACTTACTCTTGGTGATGCTCCACCACCTGGTAACGCTTCAAGTTGCTGCTCAAATTTTTGTAGGGCTCTGCTGCCTGTTTCTTGGCCAGCAGTCATATCAAATCCGTATTTTGTTTTTCCTAAATTTCTGAGTTCAATTTCTTTTGGGTTTAATTTTGCGTCGACTGGAGTAACAAGACGAGCGGCTGTTTTTGCAGCAACAGAAGGAGCAGCAGAAGCTAAAAGAGCAGAACCCATAACACCTAAAGGATTAAGTCCTTGTTGTGATGCATACTCGGCTCCTACACCGCCGCTTGTCGCTGCAATAGCTGAAGGAACAGGTCTAGCAGCGGCTTCTCGTGTGACTGTTGATGCTGCACGACCAAGACGGTCAGCAGCAGTAGGAAATGGAGACACAGCCTTTGGTGCAGATCGCGCTAATTGGCGAGAAAGCAAATTTGATAAACCAGAACCAGTGAGAGCTTGTGTCCCTGCCTCTATTCCAGTTGTCATTAATTTTTCTGCGCTAGTTTCTGGCTTTGGAAGATCTGTCATGGAGGCAAGCTCTTCGCCTGCTTGCATCCCAAGACGTGTTGCCTGAAATGGAGGTATCAGTTCAAACTCATCTTCATCATCAAGAAATAGATTTCCAAATCTGCGTGTTGCATTAATCAGGCTATCGTATGCGTCACTGGCAAGTGCGGGTAATCCACCTATTGCAAGAGGTGCGCCTGACACAACTGCACGAGAAGCAATACCAAGCTTGCGTGTAATTTCGTCGAGCGCTGAACCCTCTTCTGGCGGCTTTGGCACATCTTCACGTTGACCTGCTCCAACAACATCAGCCGCTGCTTCTATAATAGGGTCATTTTCCCAAGGAAACGTCATGGTTTTTTCCTTTTGTTGCCACTTGCATCAAAGTAAACAGCTCCACTCTCAAGAGCTTTATAGGCTGCTTTCCCAGCATCATCTGCTGTAATTTTTGGAATGCTTGAAACATTTTTTTGATTGATAACGTCTGGAAATTCCACTTCACCTGTTCCTGGTCTCGATGACCAAAGAATATTATTGAAATCCAAATTCATTCTGTTCGCTGTTTTTTCCGCATTCCCAACAATTACACCAGCTTCATCTCTTTTTGTTCTGTATAAACCAGATGCTGATTTGAGTATATTTTGACGAACTTCTGGAGTGAGAGAACCTTTTCCATCAAGAAAGTTCTGTACGTTTTGGCCAAAAAGCTGAATTACTGTTCCCATGTTTTTTCTGGCGGCTTCATATTCACCTTCTTTAACAACAGAAGTCGGATCCAAAACCTTAATAAATGAAACAATTAAAGCGTAATCAGAAAAACCACTTTTGTCTGTCGCTAAAGATTTAATGCTATTCCAAGAAGAATTGACGATATTATATTCTTTAAGCTCGGATTTTAAATCATCTCTAAGCGTGTTTTCTTGCGCGGCTCTTTCTTTGGGATCTATTGAAATAGTCTTTCCAACTTCCTTGTCTATGGCGGCTTGAATAGTTTCTCTTTCTTTGCTTCCTAAAGGTTGCCTTTCTCTTGCCGCAATAAGCTTTTCAATATTTGTGTATTCTATCTTTGTAGGCTGTGGGAACAATTGCTTACCTAAATCAGCAGTCCCTATTCCAGCTACCAACGCATCTTTTTGCGCTTGCGAATAATTTGGATTATTCATTATTGCTTCAATGAATTTTTTTCGTGTAGCGGCTTTTTCTTGCTCGGCAGCAAGCTCTAGTTCTGCTTTTTTCTTGGCTGTCTGATCTTGGAACGCAACTTGCCCGAATACCTTTGCTGCCTCTGCTGTCGGCAATACCTTTAACAGAGCCATCTGCTGCTCAGTTATACCCAAACCACGTAGCTGCTCGGGATCTTTCATCAGGTTACGCAAGCCCTGCTCTTGCTGCAGCACTCTGCGTTCTTTGCCTAATTCCTTGAGGTATTCCTGACTGGCTCCTACTGCAGCAGGCATGGCGCTCCAAGCCCTTGCAGCTTCCGCTGGGGTGCGTGAAGCTCCAACCTGGCTCAGTATAGCGCTAAAGTTACCAAGCGCCTGTAGAGCCGCCTGACGCTGATCAGCAGGACGAAGCCCAGTAGTCGGATCTATTGGAGCATCTGGCGCATATTCTTCACGCCCTAAAATGTAGTCGAAGAAGCCTGCCATTAAGCCCTCCTGGGAAGATAACGATTAATGCCAACCGCTGACGCTGGTGATGTGTAAGCGCTCAGACCCATTAACGGGTTAATGGTAGAAGGAGCAGATTGAGTTCGCAAATTAGGAGTAAGCATTTTCAGCTTCTCTTCTTCTTCATCCGGTGCTGCTGCTTCCATTGCTTCTTTAAAGCTTTTACCTGCAGCTTTTGCTGCCTTGGCTTGTGCTGCCATTTCAGCATTTTTCTGGGTCTGCAGTTGTTGCTCTGCTAATGTTAATGGGTTTGGCGCATCCATTAACCCAGCTTTGCTGAGAAGAAGTTGCGCTTGCGTTCCAAGGTCAGAAGAGTACACGTTTTTGGGACCATAGGTTTCTTGGTAGTTTACCATCTCATGGTCTGGGCCTAACACTTCACCCAGCAAGCCAGCAATAGGTCGATCAATACCTTGCTGCATTGTGTTAGCAAACTGCTGATTTGGATCTATGCCACCCAAAAGCCCGAGCTGGTCCCAGTTAAACATTATCAGTAAATCCCTCTCATTAAGCGGCGCAGCTTTTCTTGCTCATCCATGACGCCACCAATACCACTGCCAGCAAGGCTTGCTGCAGCCGCAGCAGGCATGGAGCGTGCAGCAGAGCCCACTGCATTAGCTGCTTTGCCAAGAGGAACCTGACTAGCTACGGCAGCGGGTATCGCTCCACCGCCCAGTGCTACGGCATCCATCGGGCTGTTGATGTCTGCCAGACCCAACAAACCAATTGGACTTGAGTACTTTAAAACGTCGCCAGGGCTCACGCCCAACTCATTCATTACGCCAATAGGGCTGGAGTACTTCAGTACGTCCATAGGGCCAATACCAAGCTCATCCATAGCACCAATTGGGTTCATCACCTTCAAGAGATCTTCAAACTTAAAAGCCATAACTACACTCCTTAACTAAACGCGCGTTGCATTGGGCCGAAGCCGAGGTTGACTGCTTTATATTTGCCGACATCGACAACTTGATCAGGGAATTTCTTCTCAATGTCCTGGGCCATCGGACCAACGACTTTCGGATATGTTTTCGGATCACCTTTGTAGCGGTAAGCGTAAAGATCCAAGCCTGTCTCTTCATCTTTGCCCACTTTTTTGATGTCGGTCTTCATGTTTTCATCAGAGAAACCAAACATGCTACCAAGTTGTGCAAGACCGGCTGCAGCAGATCCTATGCCACCCAACGTGGATAAGAACGAGCTACCACCGCTACCACCGCCTCTCTGTGTCGTCGTACCAGCAACAGGGACGGATGACGTGGCACCAATGCGCAGGTTCAGCATGTCGATTGGATAATTGCGCTGCTCCAAGAACCGGGCATAAGCGTCATCAAGTTCTGCTTGTCTTTGAGCCTGCTCGACTGCTCCGGTAGACAGAAGCTGTCCAACATTAGCTTGATTAAGATCAAAGCCCATCTGACCAAGTTGAGCTAATTGCGAAGCTGCCTGCTCTTGTCCTTGCAGTCGATTAAATGCTGCCTGTTGGTTGGCCAGGTTCGCAGCTTGTTGGAAGCCAGCGCTTTCACTGAGAGCGCGCATCTGTGCGTCTCTGTTTGAGATATCCACTTGTTGCTGACGCGCCTGGTCTGCGGCCATGCGTGCTGCAGCATCTTGGAATGCCTGACTGCGCAAGTCAGCAGAAATACGGCCAGCAGTCTCAACATCCTGAGAGCGCTGCAGTGCTTCTGCTACACCTTGCCGTGATCCGCCAAATGCACCCGCCTGACGTGCCTGCTGACCAATCTGCTGTACTCCATACTGAGAAGCAGAAGCCAGATCGCGCAAAGACTGGTTTATCACGTTCTGGGTGAAGGGGTTCATATATGCGGCAACGTCGCCGGTTAAGAAATTCTGTGCCTGAACTGCGGTAGGTGCCTGGTATCCTGCAGCCTGCACATCAGCAATGTTGCCGTATTGGCCCATAGCTTGTTGGGTAGCTTGTTGCGCTGCTGCAAGCTGGGGCTGACCTACGTTTACTCCAGACTGAGCAAGGTTAATGGCTTGCTGTTGCGGAGATGCAAGACCTGCAACAGTGCTGCCACCATAAGCCTGATATGGCCTACCAGCTATTCTTTGGGCTTCTGCTATATTTTCGCGGATTGGGCCTTCAAGGTAATCAGGTAAGTCTGTGCTTTGCACGACTGTTTGAGAACCGCCGCCACCGCCACCTCCGAGACCTAAAGCGCCACCAATGCTGCTTACTATACCACCCATTTACACCTCCGCTCCAAGAGCCCGATACATAATAGTGCCACGAGGTTTGCCCTCTAAACTCTTAAACAGGTCAACTAAGCCAGGTCTTACAATAGCTCGAACATAGTCTGCACCGATTTCCTGGCCATAGTTAACCACTTCTTTGTCAAACAACGATGAAATGGCATCCTGATTTCCAAGAGCCATAAACATTTCCAAAACCTTCTTTTGCGGATAATCGGCAATCATAGTCATAATCATGCCGTCATCGTTATGGAATGCCTGAAGATCACCAGAACGAAGTCCTGCAACAACGTCCTCAACAGAATGCGTGCTGCCGCCATGACGCAAACCTTTGCTGAGAAGCCATTCAAATTTTTCTCTATCGAGAGCCAAGGGGAACCACCGTCGTTGTTAAATTTCCAGAGTTATCAACCTCCACCTTATACACTGTTTTATCTGGTGCTTCTAGGAGGACACTCGTTACTGCCTCCTCTGTCGACACAGCAAAGGTCAAGGCTCTGCGGATGTTATCAAAGGCACGCATGATAGCGGCTCTCTCGTAGCGCTCTGGTGCCGGTGTAATGAATATCTGCATTATCTACCACCTCGTTGCACAACGTCTAATCTGAGGCCACCTACAGACCACTCTGCGTCCTGTGTGGCCTCAAAACGCACACGGAAATCACGAGCTGTGAACCGCACATCTGTGTAACCATCTGATCTAGGGGAGTAGGGACCAAAGCTGCTTTCAGTGCCGTCTGGAGTAAACGAACCGTAAAACGTCAAATTGGTGCTGTCATACCCAGACCCGCTATTCGTCATCGCCTGACGTACACTGGTGACCACCTGGCCACCGGCACTGTTGAGGCTTCCGCTTTCGGCATACCTAGAGCCCACCAAAGATGCGCCACTGTCCGTCCATCCATACTCCTGGAAGTACACCTCATTGCTGTCATCGGCTGTCATTGGGTATGGGAAAGCCCCAGCCCCAGTCGAAGCTGTTCTGGTCATCTGACCAAGGGACCACCAGTTCTCTGCATAATTCCAGATGACATAGCGGTCTGCTACATCGCTGCCTTCTGATGGGAACCAGAACCAGACTTCTGGAAATACATTATTCTGAGAGCCGTGCGTATAGAGCCTGGATAAAGCTTTGTCGCCTTCTTCAAAAACATAACTTGCAACGTCGCACGCAAGTGGTGTTACTGCACCACCTTCATAGATCCAGAAGTTCTCTCGACCCATCCACACACAACGGCCCGCAGTTGTAGCAAAACTTTGTGGTGCCATGAGACCACAACCTTGTCCGATACGCTCGAACCCGTAGACGAATGGGCTCCCGACGTATCTCATCAACCATGCTTCGTCCTCCGTCCATATTAGGACGCCCTCCCTGACGTTTACTGCCATTTGGATAGGGCTATCTGTGTCTAGCTCAAAGAAACCAGCAAGGCTTGTGCTGTTGGCAAAATCCCAGTCTGAGTAGTCCTCTTGATCCGACCAGGCTACCCTCCTGGGTTCACCACCACAGCCAAACAGCACTGCATGTCGCTCAGTCGTTACAACGACACCTGTATTGTCTACCGGCACAATGCCATGCGTAGCAGTGCCACCTGTGCCACTTTGATTTGTGCCGCTATCGCTAAAGGTGAACGTGGTATCTGTTGGCACACTGGTTATCGTGAAAGTGCCGTTGAAGGTGCTTTCTGTGTTACCTGTTATCTCAATGCTGTCGCCCACCTTAAAATCGTGGTGGTATTCAGTAGTCACTGTCACGACATTGCTGACACGTTCTGCTGTGGTAATAGCTGCAGAGCCCACTGGGTGCGCTTCTGTTTCTCCATACTCCCAGTGCAGCAATCTGCCGTCACTGGATGCCACAGCCAAGATGTCCTCACCCCAGCCTGCTATAGTCCATGAAAAAGTAACGCGATCTAGTGCCGAGGGAGGCCGGGGATACGTGGAGTCAGTGTCGTCACCATATAAAAGTGATCCATAATCGTAGGCACCATATCCGCCGACCGAAGTAGTGTTAGAGCCAACAAAGCCGGTTGGCGTTATATCTGTATATGTTGAAGCGTTGCCATCAAAGGCATAGAGGTTATCGTCGCACCCAAGCGCGGCTAATGATCGGTCACTGTTATTCGCCCATGTGTAAATGGCGCGCACTGTCGAGCTTAAAGCTGTGTTAGATATGCGCTGCCAGCCACCAACAGGCACCAGCTTGCCCTGACGCCAACGGATCAAGTTAGCGTCATAGTATCGCCCAGCAGCCTGCAATGGCGACGTTGGCCTAATAACGCCTGCTGGTAAGGTTAGCGACACTACTGTCATATTGGCTGGTCCCTCGAAATCTCGGCTGCACGTTCGCGGATATCTTCCACTCTTGCAGTCCACCCTCTTCCGAAGGTTCCGAAAGTGGACAGCCCTTGCAGAAACTCTAGCCGCCTGTCGCAGTAATCTTCGACGAATTGCTCTGCACCATACGTGGCAATCCGTTCCCAGACACGCTTCAGCGTCTTATGCCCAAAGATGCCATCATCCTCGGCAAAGCAGAGCCTCTGCGCGATAATTATAGCACGTTTTGGGCCACTGTTAACTGCGAAGTCAAACATGACGATATCTGGGCCAGTAGGGATGTCGTCACCACGCACCTTGTCCCAATAGCCAGACTTGTAGATCTCTTCTATCTCTTCGTCGTCAATGTTGCGCAACTCATCTTTCGTGGCTTCTCTGCCCAGGTAATCGCTGTACGTTTTCAGCGTGACGCCCTTCATGGTTGCCCCACCAGGGTCATCAGGATGATTGGACCACCCACCTTCGTACTCCAGCGTCATTTCCAGAGCTGTCAGAAAATTGGACTTCATGTCTTTTTACTGGGGCTCTTGGATCTTCTCAGAGCAGCCGCAGTCGGCGCTCCTTTGCTTCCAGGCTTGCGCATCTTTTCGCCGCTACCTGCAGCAATCCTTGCACGCTTTGCTCGGATGTTGGCCCATAAACCTTGCTCTTGTTTTTTATTCGCCATCGTTACTTTCCTTGTCCACGATATCGTTTCCAGTTGCGCCTCTTATGCTTGTTAGCAGGACGGCTCAAAGGTGACTGGCCTATGGAAGTTGTGTGCTTCCGCTTCAAGGGTTTCCAAACTGCTCCTACGCTTTGTTTTGCCATATCTCATAACCTTTTTATGCATATTAACCACAGATTAACTTTTAATCATAGACGCCAGCGCTGCCTGCCAACTTTCCTCTTCAAGAGATGGTGAGTTCATTTTGGAAAACGCCATGCGCCTGGTGAGCTGTTTAGAGATGACGCAGATCGGGAAGAAAGCTATCTTTCTAAGATCTAAAGAAACGCAGGCAACGATGTCACAGTCATCCTTACTTAGAGATCGCTTTGGATAACCTTTGCTAACTTGCCATTGGTAAGACCACCCGTCGATAGACTTCAGTGTAGATTTAGCCTGAACCCTAACAGTCTCCTGGTTGCGCACGGCAACGATGTCCATGCCTTCTGCATCAATGATCGCTGGGCTCCATCCGAAGGTAAACAAGACGCTGCATGTCAGGTGTTCGCCAGCAGCCCCGATATGCTTTGAACTAATCAAGAGCTGCTGTTGGCTTAATCATTTGCCTTTCCCAAAAAACTTGGTTGCAGATCGAACACCAAAGCTTGCCGCAACGATCACGCCGAGCGTGTACTGATACCAGCCAGGCATGGTCTCAAGGGCTTGGAAGCCCTGTTCCGTTATCTCTCGACCCCAATCACCGCAAAAGCTGAGTATCAGTGGAATGCTAAACAGGATGGTCAGCCATTCGTCTTTCCATGAGCCCTGTGATCCCTGGGCCATAACCCGTTCCCACTCAGCTTCGCTGGTAGCGGCTGACAGCATAATCTGGGCTTCTGCTTTCGACTTCGCAACTTTGGCTTCAGTCTCCGCAGCTTTCGTTTGTACCCTTCCTTGCAACCAAGTTCCGGCCAGGTTTGCAATTGGCCCTATCAGAGATCCAATCATTTCTTAACCTGCTGCACGGCAGTGCTTCCAAAGTAGACCGCGACGAGCCCAGATAATCCGTAGAAAATGGGCGTTAATTCTGAGCCGTTGTATTTTTCTGGGCTAATCAGATAGCAAATAACTACAACCATCATCATGGCTAACGCAGCCCAGCACATCAGCCTCCGGTTGACTTGGTATGCAGCTTTGTCGGGGATGTTATCAGTTTTCTCTGTCATGGTCTTTGGCCTCCATAAGCTTTAACCTCACTTCATGGTCGTGGATGTAAACCATGAAATCCTCGCGTAACTTTTGCCGAGCAATCGAGTTAGCAGGGCTCGCTATTATCTCACCAGTCGGTGTTACCAAAAGCATTAGATAGCCTTCTGCTTTTTGCACTCTGGCATCTAGTTCATTTAATGACGTTATGAGATATCCGACTGCTGCAAACAGTATTGGTGCTAATGCAGTCAGCAAAGCTTGTAAGTTGAAAGTCATGTCGCAGTCCTCGTATTAGAAACAGGAGGGTGGACACCATTATGGATCTTGTGGAGCCGCTCACATTCAGCTTTGACATAAGCCATTTCTGAAATCAGCGTGGCAATTTCTCTGTTTTTCTTGGCTTCCTCAGAGGGTGACATCATCCCACTGATCACGCCCAGGCGCTGCTGTGTAGTCTCTACCTGGGTTTCCAGACGGTCACAGCGCGTGTCCAATTTACGCAAATCTTTGATGAGATGCTCAAGTGATATCGTGAGGCTTTTTATCTGGAAGCGTGCTACTGCCATAGCGGCGACAACGCCTGCGGCAGTGGTGCCGAAGCTAATAATCGTGGATAGGTTTACTGATCCTTCGAGCATGTAGCCTCGGCCTCTTCATTATTCGGCAGCTTCTTTCGGTGCTTCTGCAGCCAAAGACGCGGCCAAGCGATCAACAAAAGCCTGTCGACCTACTTCCATTTGATCTACGTTGAACCTGGCGCTGGAGATCTTGCGATCTAAATCCGTAGCGTGGGCAAGAAGAGCGCGCTGCTCCTCGTTCATTTGATCTACTGCGTATTCAACGCCGTTAAGTACGATGGTGGCATTTTCGTTTTTTGCCATCGTGGTCTCCTGTGGTTAGGGGTTAGCAGCTATAGCCGCATTAGCAGCGGTCATGTCTTCAGTTGTCCAGAAGTCCTTAGCCACCATGATCTGTAGGTGACGCACGTTACGATCAACGCAGTCAGCCCATTCAGCATCGTCCATGTCTTCTGGTTGACCAGCGTTTAGCAGGTCTACGCTATCGCCCATTGCACTGTAGTGTTGAGCGATTTGCTCTGCGGTGATTTCGTCCATTATGGGGTCTCCAGTGCTTGTACTTTAGCTTCTAAAGTCTCTATACGCTCCATCGCCTCTTGCAATGCCTTAACTGCTTTCATGTAGAGAATAGAGTAGTTTACTTGTTTAGTGACTGTGCCAAGATCGTTGAGATCTTTATCTTTATCAGGACTTTCAAAAACAAGACCAGCCATACCAGCAGCTTCAAGTTCTTGAGCTATAACACCTAGTTTATTTGGAGCATCAAGCGCATCTTCTTTCATACTGTATTTGCGAACACGCAGAGCTTTTATATCGTCCCATTGTGATCCACTGTCTACAATGTTTTCTTTCAGTTTTTCGTCGGAAAGAGCGCCATAACTGTTGTTTCGATTAACTAGGTTACCGTTTGAGTAAACTAACATTCGTGAAGTGGAACTATCCTGACACGCCAAAAAGGTTCGCACAGTATCATTGGGTGCGCCAGCATAGAAGTTTACAAAAACACCATAAACATTTGAGCTTGCCGCTGAATGTTCAAAGATTTGGATGTAATTGCCTGTAGCAGTGTTGGCCGTAACGTGTTTATTGCCGCTGTTACCCATAGTAGATAGGTCAGGGGAAATAAAGTGGTGGCCAGTACTATTTATGTGTGTTCTCGGATTACCAGCACCATCACTCAGCACGATGTTGTTGCTGCTAGTGCGGATGTCTAAGCCGCCTTGGTTGCCGTTGTAGCGACCAAGTACGGTATTACTTCCACCAGAACTAACGTAATAACCACTATCCACACCAACAAACGTATTACTACTACCTGTGGTGCTGTAACCCGCATCTTTACCTATAAGGGTGTGGTTGATCCCGGAAGCATTAGTATATCCTGCATGATACCCGACTGCCGTGTTGTTATTTGCGGTGTTTGCCGTTAGTGCATCCGCTCCAATGGCCGTATTTGACCCGCCCGAAACATTGCTATCCAGCGCCGTATTACCCAACGCCACGTTACCCGTACCGACAGGATAATTACCATCGAGCTTGATCGTGCCGTTCACATCGAGGGTTGCGGTAGGGCTTGCGACGCCCACACCCACGGATCCACCCCCAAGCGCCAGTGTCACATCTGTCGTGGCTGTTGAGTTCAGCTCGATATCGTTGCCACTAGAATTGATGTCGCCGTCACCGTTAATGGTTATGCTCATTCGGACGCCTCCTGAATTATAATTTCATTATTTGCCACGGCTCGCATGATGGCGCTGTAGTGGCGGTTGCCTGCCGAGATTGGGACGTCCCACTGCACTCCATTAATTGTAGCTCGAATTGCGGAGTGAGTTTGACCTGAGACAAGATCAGTTACCCATTGAGCTGAAGTAATATTCATTTCATCCATTTTTATACCTCCGCATCATATTCGATATAAGCACTGCCGTTTGCTGATCGCATCCAGCCAGCCTGCCCCGCAGTTAAACCAGAGGAATTGATATCCCACTCAGCAGCATAATTAGTAGCTCGGGTTGAAAGTCCCATTGCGGTTGGTGTTTTTGTTCCTCCAGCAATGTAGTATGTAAAATCAGTTAATGCTGAATAACTCCCGCTTGGTGTGTCTCGCATCTGCACAGGAAATTGAATATACGCATAAGCATTGCTCGCGCCCCAGTTTGACGCTGTACCTAAAATAGGATCGTTTGCTCCATCAGCTTTGTGCCTGAAATAGTACCTTTGTACTTTCTGAAGCGTTGTCCCATAGCTTTCTTGCTCAAAATCAGAAGCAGTAGAGCCATACTCCAATTGAACTAGAGCTATATCAAAGGTGAAAGTTGACGTTGGTTGAAATACAAACTGCACTCTAAAACAAGAGGTATGCACTCCGTCAGTACCTAGTGTCTTACCAGACAAACTACCTAAAGTTTTTGTAACCGTATATCTTGTCCAAGACGTACCAATCGTAACTGTTTCACTCAAAGTTACAGTAGCCGAAGGGCTTCCACCAGTTCCAAAGATTTGAGCAAAAAGAAGTTCTACATCCATAGACACATCGGCTTTAGCATAGAAAGAAAGCGTAACTGTCTGCCCATCGAAACGGGTTACATCTTCTATCCTTTGAAGTAACGCTGAATTGCCGTTAGTCGATGCTCCAGTTTGATCGTGTCTTGCATAATAATAAGCGCCCGGAACATCTGTTTGTCCGAGCGTAAAAGTTTCTTGGCTAAAGGTACGCGCAGGCGATCCGCCAGTACCGTCACTCGAATACCAGCGATCTAACGTGTAAACATTGTCCGTCGTAAAGCTGCTGCCACGTTGGCTCACAGAAAAATTTCCGTTCTGAATAAGATTCTTATAACCACCCAACTGCGATCCATTCACCGACGCAACGCCAGAAATACCGCTACCATCGCTATCCAGCGTGACGTTTGCTGATAAAGCGCTGGGGTGCTGTAGGTTTGTTACCTTGAGTGTGGACATTACACGGCCTCCAGTGTAGCAAGTCTGGTTTGCAGATCTTCGATTAGGGCTTGCTGTTCTTTGATTGCGGCTGTGAGCAACGGCACAAGTTTGGACTGATCGATGCCTTGGTAATCAGGAACCTCGCGCGTTCCCATCACTGCTTCTGTGACTACGTTTTCATCGTCGTCTAAGACCGCTGGAGTAACTTCGTACTCCTCAGTTTTCATTGCGTCCTTTGTGCCTGTCACCGCTTCTGGAACAACGTCTGCCACTTCATGTGCAAGGAAGCCATCGACAGTTTTGTCTGGGTCAACGATAAAGTTAAAGCGATGAACAGGTAATTGTTTAACTCGATCTATTGCGCCTGTTAGCTCTGTGACGTTTTCTTTTAGGCGGTAGTCGGATGATGTATTGTAGGCAGTAGATGATCCACAAGTAATTGAACCAACAGCACCATAGTTTGTACGAAATGAAAGCGCAGTCATAGTATTAGAAAAACCTTCTGAAGATACTTCCATACCAGAGCCACTTGCATTTATTTTAGCAGAGTATGCTGTTCCACCTGTATAATATGAATTAATTCTTGCAGAACCACTTGTAGTCCCCACTATCAAGTTACCGCCAGAGACGCGCATGGCTTCTGCACCACCCGCAAGAAATGCCATGCTGTCATTACTGTGGTTATAATCTATCGCGCCACGGTAACGCTGATCTCCAGTTGTTCCATCCGCAAATGCGAACATACCTTGATTGCTTGTATCTGAAACAATCGTTATGCCAGATTGAGCAGAGCTTCCTATGTCTACAACCAAGTGATTAGCATAATAATTACTAGGCGAACTTGTCCCAATCCCCACCGATCCATCTGATGCGATGCGCATGCGTTCTGTGTTGTTTGTTGAAAAGATAGTTGGTGTGTTTTCTCTATTTTGAAAATACGCACCACTAGCATCCATTACTATTTCTAAACCATTGTTAGCAGCAGCATCGGTTGATAACGCAAGCTGTAAAAATGGGTTTGTACTATCGATAATTGATAACTGTCGTGATGGCGAACTCGTCCCCACGCCAATTCGATTGTTAGCGCTATCAACATAGAGCGTGTTAGTATCTACGGTTAAGTCCCCCGTAACCGCAACATCACCGCTCGCATTTGCCGTAACGAAAGAACCAGCCGCATCGGGCAGCTCAATCGTGCGATCTGTGCTAGTGCCATCGGGAACTGCAATAGTAAAGTTAGCGGTTCCTGTGGCGCTACCTTGTATTTTTACTGAGGACATACGTTAGCTCCTTACACCAAGGTCCAAACAGAACCGCTCGGCACTGTCACTGTTACACCAGATGCGACGGTAACGGGCGCAGCGCTCATGCCGTTGCTGCCACTTGGTATAGCATAATCAGCAGTAATCGTGTTTGAGTGAACCCATAAACCTTCAGTGGTTTCATTGCCGCCACCAATCGGAGCCCATGCGCTACCGTTGTAGCCTTCAAAGCCACTGTCATCTGTATTGTAGCGAACGGAACCCTGAGTAGGAGAACCACGCTGCGCCGTTGTTCCAGAAGGCAAATCAAGGAAGTTAGTAGCCGTGTTAGCCTGACCAGATATGTTGGTAACATTGACGCCAAGGTTTGTGCGTGCATCCGCTGCTGTAGCAGCTCCTGTGCCGCCATCGGCAATAGGGAGGGCTGATGCTAGGCTACCTGTAAGGTCAAGCGTTCCAGCGACCACCAAGGTATTGCCAGAGCCAACATTTAGGCCGACTGAAGTACCTGTGCCATCTGACGTGAAAAGAGCATCCAAGGTATCCAAGTCTGTGTTGAGCTTGGTTCCCCAGGTATCACGCGAAGCGCCGACCTCGGGCTTCGTCATGTTTAGGTTAGAGGTATAGGTATCTGCCATCGCTAAATCCTCATGCGTCCGTCCATGTTTGGGACGGGTCTATTTTAACCGACCAGGCTTGTTCAGTCACGCCCTGCGTTGTCCATGTTTCAGAAGCTATCGGATCAACAGACCAAGCGGCATCTGAAAGTGTTTCTGGTGACCAATCTTCTGGCAAGACTGCTTCTGGCTCCCACAAATAACGACCATTCGCAACAAAGCCTGAGAGCCCTGGCATATCGGCCTCGCAAGGCATTTTGCGGGTAGGCGTTGCTCCAGCAGAGCTTTCCGCCACAATGTTACTTACACCAACTATCGCCATAACGCTATATGCGCTACCGCCAGTAGTTGCCTCTATTTCTGCGATAACGCCTCGGAAACGGTCTGCAGCGCTCGTAGCGCCGCTTGTGGCGTCCATCTCTGCGTTTGCTAGTCTCACCTTCACTGCATCTGCAGAAGCGCCACTGGTGGTCGTTACAGAGGCTCCTGCAGGCTGTATGCGTGTTATGGTGGCCGATACTGAGCTAGATGCAGCAATCGTTACTGCGGCATCATTGATCCTAATTGCATCGGCGCTGGCACCAGATGTTGCAGCCATCGTGGCTTCAGCAAGCTCAGTGTTAGCTGCTGCTGCCGCTGTAGTAGAGGCGGTGATAACTTCTGCCTCAATAGCTTCAACGTGTATTGGTGTGGCTGATGCACCAGACGTTGCCGCCATATCGGCATCGGCTGGCTGTACTCTTGTGGCTGTGGCCGCAGCTCCTGACGTGGCCGCAATAGCGACAACGGCATCGATGATGAAATCCTCACCATAGACACCTTCACCATAGTCATAGACGCCGTAGGCGCGGCCCAGCGCCATATTAGTCGAGCGTTACAGTTAGCGCCGAGGTGTTAAACCGCAGAACGTCACCAGTATCGACTGCCTTAGAAGTTGTTAGGTTAGCATATGCCAGTAAGTTGCCAGCACTAGAAGCATCAAAGATACCGGCTGCAACTACCGTACCCCAGGAACCACCGGCTTCTGGAAACTCTACTGCTGCAGAGTTAGAAGCTGTCGCTGGAGATGTACCAGAAACCGAGAAAGTGACCGCAGTCCTCGCATAGTCTGTGCCGCTTACTTCTGTGCCACCACCAGTGTCAGTTGGTGCAACAGTGTAAAGGGCAACATACCAGGCAGTCGGACGAGTAGCCGAGCCTGATGTCAGAAGCCAATCAAGAACAAGATCTTCTGTGTAATCGGTAAATCCAGCCATTAATGCCTCCTAGTATGCCTGCCTGGTGCGAGTAATAAGTGGTCCTCCGCTATGTGCAGCAACATCACTTTCGTTCTGCATCGCAACCACACGAGTTCCATAAAATTGAGCAAATACTGGTATGCGCTGGTCGTCCATCAGGAACGGAGCAGCATGAGTTAGAGCGCCGTACAAATACGCATCTGGGGCTCTTTCCAGTAACCAGTTAGTTGTAGCACTGTCAGAGAGAGATGGGATCTTTTTGTAGTAGACCATCTCAATCTCTACATCATCACCAGGTGCAGGAACCAGCTCGATGGCGTCATCCATGATCGAGTAGTAAGTCACCTGGGTATAGAGTTGCTCTTTCTTAATCAGGTTAGCCTGATCGAGTGTAACGTAACGCAGTGGGCTGACACCGGAGACCATTTTTAGGCTGATAGCTTCAAGCCAATCGGAGGGAAGCTGCACAAATTCAGCAGAGCTTGTTGCTTCTGCTCGTACCACCTGATCACGCATCCGCAGTTGGTTGTTCAAGTCAACCTCAACAAACTGAATGAACATAGGGATCTGAGAAGTCAGATCATCCCTGTTCAGATAGTCTGCAATCTGAGCCTTCAGAGAAGCATAATCAGTGATGGTGGCCATCCTCTAGCCTTTCATCCAGTGAGTGCGAAACGGCAAAGCTTCATCAGAAGCCAGCCACCGTTTCATTGCGTTCTTGTCACGAAGAATACCACGATTTGATAAATCAAGATAGACGCTCATCGGAAGCCTTGCGACGCGCACCATATCGTTGGTGCGACCAGTACGAGAAACGTCATTTCTGATCTGCTCGTTCTCTTTCGCAAGGTCGGTAATGTCGGTCTGTGTCTCTAATACGATTTTATTGTCAGTGGTTATGTGCATACGCTGCAACGTCTTATCTGCTGCGTCATAGTCTAAGTTAAAAACCCCTGAAGCATACTCTTCTGCCAATGTCTCTCTCCTAAAGTGATGAGGGCGACCTAAGCCGCCCCCACCGATAACCTGACTTACGAAGTGGTCAAGTTGGCAATGACTGCGTGAGCCTTTTCAGTCTTCACGCGGAGGCCATATTCAACGACCAGCTCTTTCTTCGTGCTGTCACCAGTTTTGCCAATGTCGAGCGTCTGGAAAGGACGCAAGTAAGAGACAGAGGCGTATTCTGGATCAAGTACGAATGCGAAGTTCTCTGGCTGGAAGCGGTTAGCAACGATAGCCACCTCGCCGAAGTCGCTGAGATATACGTCAGCAGCAGCGATGATTTTGAGAGGCTTCACCTGGTTGTAGGTGACGCGCTGCTCTGCGAGACCAGCGAAGCCAGAAGCCACAGTTTTGTTGTGTGGTCCGACCATGAACACAGATACTTCGGAACCCTCTGACCAAGCTTCCTTGATCGCGGTTTTGAGCATGGTTTCTGTGAGATCCTGCGCAGCATTTGTTGGATCGAGATCGGTCCATGCAGCGTTAGGATAACCGTTTCCGCTAGAACCAGAAACTGTTGGTGCAGTTGCGCCGTTTGCTACAGCGTTGGTGCGGAGCCACGCAGGAAGACCTGCAGTGACGCGAGCCACAGAAGTAGAACCAGCATTCGCTGCTTGGTTAGCAGTGATTGTGGCTTCCATATCACGCTTCAGCTCTTTTGCCTTCTTTGCAGTTTCATAAGCAAGAAGCGAACGCATGCCTGCCATATTTACTGCTTGAGAAGTACCAGAAACACTAACAATCTTGTTAGAGATCTGAGCATAGTTTGCAGAGCGAACTGTTTCTACGAAATCAGCGTTGCCTGCATCGGCACCTTCGACCACTGCATTCGAGGAGGAAGCAGCCGCAAGAACGTCTGTCTGCCACTCGAAATAAGTGTTATCAGCAGTGTCGCGCCCAATGTTTGACATAAGTGGCGTGGTTGTTGGGGAGATGTCGTAAATTATATTCGACAGATCCTCACGCATGCTGTTAGCAGCATCGTAAGTAGTTGCTTTTGTTACAGAGGCCATCTAGCCCTCCTATTGATCTAATAGTCCAAAGAGACGGGCGGCGTCATCCACCGACCCAGTTTGTGAGAGACGCTGTTTCGCGCGTGTCACGTTAGTCTGTTGACGTGGTGAGCTGGCTGAAGATCCTGACCGCAATGGTTTCGGTCCTTTAGCCCGTCTGGGCTTTGGCCGGTTCGCCATTAGCTCGTCGTACTTCCGAGCCTTGTCCAAGACAAGTATTGCTCGGGGATCATAGGCTTGTGAAAGCTCGTCTGCGCTATAGCCAACTTTCTGGCCATACTCGACAAGCTTACCTCTAGCCTCTTGCCACGCTTTTGCGTCACGCCATTCAGGCACTTCTTTAGCCAGGTATTCACGACCTTGGTCAACAACCCTGGCCATGTTTTGGTTTTGCTCTTGTCGTTGCAATGCTGCAACACGTTCACGCTCTAGCTGCGTCGCCGCCATGCGTTCTTTGTGTTCCCGCCACTGCTTCTCGACGAGAGGAAAGTTAATCGGGTCTTCCTCATGCAATTTTGCCCAATCCGGCTCTTGTGGAACCATCGACTGCAGTTGATCCTGCAGTGCTTCAAGCAAAACGGCATACTGAGCCCGTTCCTGGCTTACTGAACCTTGCTCCTGCTCCAACGCAACGCGCTGGTCTCGAAGCTCGTTCATGTTGCGCGAATAATCCGATTGACGTTGGTAGCCTTGGATTGCTTCTTTTAACGGGATCTGCTCAGTCTTGCCGTTAATCTTAACGGTTACGAGCTGATCTTCATTAACTTCAGCTTCCTCTGCTTCACCTTCATCATCGACCTCATACTCGACCTCTTCGTCGTTTTCGGCTGCCACCTCAAGGGCGTCAGGGGTTTCCTCATCCAACTCAGTCTCATCGGTCTCGTACTCGGGTGCATCTGCCTCCTCGGCTTCAGCAGCAGCTTCAGGTTGCTCCGTCTCTGGGTTAGCTTCCGCGTCCATTAACGCCGCAAAACGGTTAGCTGCTTCATCTACACCGATTTCGCCGCCCGGCGATTGCTCAGTGTCCATAGGATCTACTCCATAAATTAGGCGCGTAAACGCCGGTTAAAAGCTGCGATACTGGGCTCTGCTGCTAATGCAGACAGTTCGCCCCGCAGCTCAGAAATCGCACGTACCATTCGATACGCATCTTCTCGCACGTCGGCTTGCTCTAAGCTCGACGTTTTCCATGCCTCTATATAACGCTGCTCTAATCGACGGAAAACCTGATTTGAGGCATCGTCGTTCTGGAGCGCCTTAGCGGCACGGTATAGGTTCTCTTGCTCCCAGGTAGACATTAGAACTGACCTGGCATCGGTGGCATTGGTGCCATTGGATCTTGGCTGAAGTCAGGCTGCATGGGCTGCATCTGCGCCTGAAGCTGTGCCTGCATTTCTGCTGCCATACGCTCACGGTCAGCCTGCAACGTAAACATCTGCTGCATTTCTGCACGCTGCCTGTCTACTTCACCTTTGATCGCTGCCACGTCGACCTGCGCACCATACCGTGCCTGGATCTCGGCAGAGCGAAGCATAACATCAGCAAACAGCTTATCGCGGTCATAGTCAGCATCAGCCTGTGCCTTGCGGGTTTCAAGCTCCTGCTTCTGCGATGCGATAAGGATGTCAGCTTTAATCTTTTCAGCTTCAACTTGAGCCAGCATTTCGGCTGGGTCAGGCTTACGGTTAGCTTGTTGCTGTTGCACAAATGCCTGCACACTTTCTGGTGTGACCTCTTGCACAAACTGCGAAGGATCAAGGAAGCCAGCAAGCTGAATAATCTGTGCCAATGTCGAACGATACTGCTCAACGCTCACCAACGGATTGTAGGCACCATATTGGCTCAACAGTTGCTCTTGCTTCTGTGCAATCTGTTGCAAGAACGCCATACGCTGTTCATCAGATCCACGACCCAGGGCAATGTTTACCGTCATGTCCATGCTGGCATCCCAACCACGGGGATCAACAGGCACAAACTGATTACGCAGGCGCATGATCATCGGCTTGTCTTGATGCTGGACAACCAGCTTCAGCAATCCTGAGAAGCAGCGCTTGATGCCGTCTGCAAACAATCGCGCGATCATCTCGACGCGCTCTTGAGAGGAGGAGAGTTGCGCCTGGACCGCAGCATTCGTTGTCGACTGCAGTACATCGGCATCAAGCCCCTGTGACGCCCTGGAGATGCCTGTACGCTGCGTCTTTATCTCGTCCAAGTAGGCAAGAACCCCAAGAGCAGGTTGGCCTACAAACGGCGTCGAGAACGGCTGTACGGCACCAGGTTGGCGCATACGAATAACGGCACCTGTTTCGT
>Ga0222718_10001169_pt1 | contig 26073 bp, 20 predicted proteins | sample C33_27DmetaG_FD_165045 | JGI IMG/M metagenome (GOLD analysis project Ga0222718, IMG submission 165045) | Estuarine water microbial communities from San Francisco Bay, California, United States - C33_27D | ecosystem: Environmental > Aquatic > Marine > Unclassified | place: USA: California...
TCGTAAAGCAGCGTTTGTTCCGTCCGAGATGAATGGCGTAGACAGCACCTGTCGCCGCGTCCCGAAGTTACGGACAGCTACCTGGACTCCGTTTTGGACGTTTCCTGCACCACTTAAAAGACGAAGCTTGTAAACCTCTCCGGTGACAAGGACTTCGTAGTCTGTGCGTGGAACCTGCATCACGCCATCCACCTCAACAAGGTAGAGGTCATCAATGTTAGATGCAGGCGTAGGAGTGTTTAGAGCGTATTCGCGGTGAGTGCCTACGATGTCGCCAGCACTCGTAGTAAACGACCAGCTTTGGGGAAGCTCTGCTCCGTTGTATAGAGCTTGTCCGATGACGTAGCTCTTTGTGGCTACATCTTGTGCATTGACTGGCTCTCCGACATTCTCAATACGACGACCCCCAGCGTCGAACTGATCCCCCGTGTTGATCGGAAGAGCGCCCCCTCCCGTATCCAGCGACTCTTGGATGCTGTAAAGGAACTGGTTGTTCTGAGCATTGATGTCAGACGCCTTGAGGACCGACCCGTCAGAGTATGTCCGAGCCAGCTGGTCTACATCAGTCTTCCGCCCAACCCGCACGTAGTCGTTTGCCGACAGCGGCAGGATGGAAGGAGGACCTAGAAGCGTAATCGTCAGCTGCGGCGTTGTGGCAACCGTAAATTGACCAGAAGAAAGTTCAGTAGCCAACCCCGTGTCATACTTGGTGACCGTCACATAGATGTCGGCAGTGTCCAAGTAGTCTAGTGTCGGAGTGAAGATACCGTTTAACTGGTCTCCGGTAAGCTGACTGTTTCCAGTCCCGTAATCTACGTATGAGTAAGGCATGGTTATCGGTTGGAAATAGGAGCTTTAGAGATAAGTTGGGTGTTGATCAGTTGGTCAAGGGCAGGAATTTTAGCTGCCCAAACCAAGCCTTGGAGGTGTCGCCAGTCCTGTTGAGTAAATTGTCGATCTTGGAACACTGCTGCCATCGTTGCAGAAGTGAGTTCCTTAATTTTTGAGTAGTTGCTGTAAAGAGTAGATCCTTCCAAAGGATCCACTGCTTGACCTGTAGTTCGGCCAGACGAGTCAAAGATCCCGTGTCCTGTCGTTTGCTTAGACGCCAAGTCAATTAGCGAGGGGAAAATTGTAGAGTATCCACTCCGCATAATTGCAGACCTAATAAGTTTCTCGTTGTCTCCGGTCTTGTCCTCCCAGTATCGCTCTGGATCGGCTTGACCAAGAGAACGGTAGTAAGTCTGCATAACATAGCCTAGTGTAGCTAACCCTGCTCCACCGACTACGTTTGCAAGTTCATAGGCATCAGCGCGAGCCAGTCCAGCCGCAAGCTGCTTAGACTTAGCCACGACAGCGAACACACGGAACTGGCTAAACAGCTTGCCGAACTCGGTGTTCATCCAAGCTGGCATTTCAGAGAACGTCTGTCGCTGCACCATGCTGTCAGTGCTGCGCCGCAAAGCCATCACAAACTTGTCTACAATCTCCTGGTCTTTTACTTTTGAAAAGTCAAAGCTCTTGACCTTGTAGCGACCAAAGTGGCCGCGCTGATACTTGACGTAGTCAGGGTTGCGGAGAACTTTGACGATTCGGTTAACATCGTCTTCGTTCATGCCGAGTTGCGCGAAACGCTCCTTCGAGTTCCTCCACCAGCTTCGCTTCAGTACAACCTTGCCATCCTCGGCAATGCTAAAAGCAGTGTTCATGAAGTGCTGGAAGGAAGCGCGGGAAGCCCACCGACGCATCATCGTATCCATCGGCATGACGCCGAACGGGTTCAACACAGAGACTAGACGACCCGTGTCGAACACCTTGCCAATCGTAGTGCTCGTGAACTCAGTGTCGTCGAAGCCGATGTCATCCATGCGCCGCATGAAGTGGTCGCCACGACTGTGGTCGCCAGCGATGCCAGTAAAAGTCTCGATGCATGACGACAGTTCATCGACTTCGCTCTTCATCCGGCTCTTTCGGAACCCCATTCCAAAGGTCGAGATGAAGTCTCGAAGATTGAACTGTTCAAATGCTGCTTGGAATCCTGAGCGGCATACAATGTTTGCCATTTCAGGAATCTGAGCAAAGCCCATAGTCATGCCGAGAGTGGCCTGGGCAAACATGTTGTTTGCTTGAGCGATCTTCATGACGGTCTGGTTGTAGACCCGTTGACCCGTAAGGGTCTTGTAGGCGACATCTACCATCCTTTCATACATGTCAATCTCTTTAGCTGAGTCGCCAGCGTCTTGAGCAGACTCTCGGATCAACTTTCTGACATCAACCATCGTCTTGTCTGGGTCGCCGTTAAACAGTTGAGCGATGCCTTTTCGAGCAGACACCGCACCAATTGCTTGGTGAGCATATCGACGAGTAAGAAGGTTGAGGTCCATATCCATTAACTCATCGATATGTACTTCAACGCCATCGATGGTCTTTGAGAAAAGCTCATCAAGGTTAATGCGACTACGTCCAAAAGAAAGGTTGGGCGCATCCGTGTGGTTACGAGCGATGATTCCAATAAGGTCTTCAGCAAGACCCACCACGCCGCCTGCTTCTGCAAGAGCGTCGTCTTGAATGTCAGACAGCTCTTCAACTAGCTGCTTTTTCAAGCTGTCCAGGGTCGTGACGGAGTTATTGAAGCTCCGCTTTGCTTCAGGGTTGTTGAGGAATTCGGCGATTCTCTTAGCTACAGCTTTGGCTTGCTTTTCAGTAAGCTTTGCCGTATTGCCAGAGTTTTTAGCAAGAATAGCTTCTGCAAGAAAGTTTGTGACTTTCTGCCTTCCTTTCTCTCCCCCTCCAAGCTTTTCAACAATAGCCCTAAACTTAGATGGATTCCAAGCTCGGGTGACGTAAGAGATGTCGTCAGGGATGTTGTCTACAGGAAGCCCTTCTTCCTTTGCATACTTAAGAATTTTCTTGTAGAAGTCTCGTAGGGCATTAACCGCAATTCCTTCTGGTCCGTCGAACTCCTTACCGCTCCGGGCCATTCGGATAATATCTCGGTCCATCAGCTTGCGGCCCTGCCGCCGCGCTGCTTCTCCTGCAATCGCCATCTGTTCTTGTAGAGCACCTGTGATGCGTTCGAAGTTAACGCGAGCAATAGCCATGACGCTGGACTGGCCGTGCCCTCGCGGGTCGTCGAAGAAGATCGCAGCTACACGACGGACCTTGTCGGACTTGCTGTTCAAGAAGCGGTAGACAACAGGGGTAAATGCGCTGTAGAAGAAATCGCCAACCCAGGGGATTAGACTGAGTCCTGGAACCTTCCCAAAACGATCCATCTTGTTTGCAAGCCAGCTACGGAAGCCGACAGCTTGGTCGCTTTCTGTAGCAAGGGTGCCCCCGCGATTTGGGGTGTCGTAGTTTTCGGGAGTTCTCATGAACTCGTTTACAGCGTCCGCATCGTCGCTGTCCCCCGCAGCTACAGGCTCGTTCTTGTCATCAGTGATGATCGCCTCTTCAACATCCTCAGGGTCTTTCTGATTGAGGTCGTCGATGTCGTTGGGGTCTACATCAGGATCGTCCTTCTTGATGTTTGTTCCCTTAAACGTGCTGGAGTCAGCAGCCTCGTCAACTAGATCAGCGTCTACCTTAAAGTCGATCTCTCGACGCTCGCCAAACAACGAGTCGCCTTTCTCAGGCTTGTAGACCGTCCCGTCAGGCCGGACACGCCGAGCAGACTCTAGTTCCATCTCAGCAAGGTCCGCGACATAGATGCGGCTCCTTCCTTCAGGAATCTCTTTTACGTTTTGCTTAACGCGAGCTTTAAACTCCTTTGCAAGCTTTTCAGGATCCTCGATGCCCCGTTCTTTGAGGTAGGAGATGATCTTAGACTTAGCTTCCTTTGAGTTCTTGCCGCGTGCTGTAGCGAGCTTCCATAGCATTTGCTCAGCATTACCAGCAAGATCATAGCGGACCTTTCCAATAACAGCCGCTGTAGGAAAAGCGACGCCCTTTGGCTTGCCGACTTCTCCTACAATTGCGTAGCCTCTCTTAGCCGCTTTGATTGCTGCTTGAATAGTAGCTCTCTTAAGAACATCTCCACCAGCTTTAATCAGGGCAGGATCTACCCCTAGAACAGTAGCGTAGCGGCGACGGGATGCTTTGCCGTTCTTCTGTCGGCCCAGCTGATCCCACTTGCGTTCTACTTGGCCCTTTACGGCGCGGTTTGCCTTTGTCTGTTCGCCGATCCTTTCCAGCATCTTGCGAGCAACCAGCTGATCGCGAATCTTTTGTTCGTCAACCCAACGCCACTGTTGAACAGTAGTATACTTCTGAAGCTTATGACCTGTAGTCAGGTCAGGTCCAGCAGTAGTGACTCCCGAAGAATCCTTAGGTCCAGGAACAGGGACACCGGAGTCGTCAACAAACCGGACACCCTCCAGCTGCGCTGCGATCTTCTCGTCAGCCTTTAGCCTACGTTGGTAGTCTCTTCGGAGCATCTCCCGGTCAGCCTTGCGCCGGGTCTTAGACAGCTTAGCAATGTATTCTTGCTCTAGCTCCTTTCTGCGTTGTTCTCCAAGAAGCTTCTTCTTTTTGTCAACGTAGCTCTTTCGCTTAGATACAAGATTCTTAGCGTCCTTGTAGTATCGTTCAAGTTGGTTGAGACGAATCTGCCTGTCGTTAAACGGAGTACTAGTGCGAACAACAGGGACCGAAGACTCTACCCCGCCTTCAACTTTTGTCTCAAGCTCAATTGTAGTTTTGGTATCCGGCGTAGTTTTCTCTAAACCCGTAGGAGCCTTATCTTTGACCCTCAATGCGGCAAACGGATCATACTCTGTTCCCTTAAGATCATCGAGAACCTCAACCACGACTTCAGGGTCTCGCTCAACCCTGCGAAGAACATTGAGAATCTTTGCGAGCTTCTTTGATCCGATATTAAGAGTGCTGGGTCTGGTTTGAGCCAACGACCCTGATTGTTTCTCCAAAGCCTTAAAACTCTTAATTAAATCCTGACCAACGTCATCTCTCTTAAGAGTATTGATCTGATTACGGATATCAAAAAGCTCTCGCTCTTGAGCTTCAATATACTTCTTAAGAATCTTGATCCGGCTCTTAAGAAACTTCTTTATTTCAGCCTTTGTGGCAGGTCGCCCAGCGGTCTCGTTAAATGCTCGGGGAGGATTCTTTAGCTGCTCTTCTAAGGTTTTTACTTGGCTCTGAGCTTCTTTAACTCTTGTATCAAGAACTTCCTTAGAAGACTCAAGGTCGTTTATCTGTCCTGCTCTTTCTTCCGATTCTTTTTCAAGTTCTCGGAGAGCCTCCCGGTTGTTCTTCTTAAGAAGCTCTTCTTCTTCTGCTCCGTCAATAATCTCACGGATCCCCTTTTCTCGCTGAGACGCAGTGTCTAGCTGGAGCGGAGGTTGCTCTTCTTCGATTTGCTTGCCTAGCTGTTCAAGCTCGTCGTCAACCTGCTTTCTAGCCTGAGCAGCGAATCGTTGCTCGTAGAGGCCAGGAACTTGTAGATCCTGCGATACAGGCTGCGTAGGACGCTTCTGGACGCCGCCTGGAACCTGGAGGTCGTCAGGGACTGCCTGAGTCGTGACCGGAGCACGGCTTCGAGGAACGTCCTCTGGGTTTGCCATCCGCCGCGCAACGTAAGCGGGAGGCTCATCCTGACGCCTGAGCGCGTTTTCAATGTCTTGTTTTCTGTTTGGGATACGGCGCGTTTCGACAACACGCGACTGACCCGTAACCGGATCAATAACAGTAGTTGTTTCCCAATACCTCTCGCTAATATCAATCCCATACTTCTTCGCTTCTTTGCGAAGAGTAGCAAGATCCATCCCCATGACCTCTTCACTAGGGTCTCCACCTACTAGACTTCTGACCCGCACTCTAGGCCGAAGGAGGTTGTTGAGAGCTTGTGCAGTTTTCGTGTCGCCTGCTTTAGCCGCAGCTTCCGCAGCCTGTTGAATTTTAGCGGTGTCTGTAAGCATCCCCATAGGGCCTACAAACATCTGCGGGAACACCGAAGCAATACCTCCACTCAAAACGGTAGAAGCACCCAAGTTGATCAAAAGATCAGTAGGAGTAAGCGTCTTGTCTGTTTGGTATCGGACGCCCTCAAGAGGGATGTCAACAGCCGCCGCTGACCCGACAGCCTTTAGAATAGCCCGTGTCCGCGTGGCTTTACGGGCTGCATTCGCTGCATTAAGGGCTGTAGACCCCGCCGCAGCAGGAGCGCCAACACCGCCTGTAGCGGCACCGATCAACGCGGCGGCAACTGCTGCTTCGCCGCCTGAAGCAATCATAGTCAAAGCCATCCCCGTGGCGAAACCAGTGGCTCCCCCAGAGTAAAGCTCTTGCCGTCGTTTCTCCGTCAAACGAGCATTGTCAAGCTCGTATAGAAACTCTTCAAACGAGCCTGTTTCAGACGCGATGCGATCAATAATTTCCGGGGAGAGGTTTCCTCCAAACTTTACCTTCTCCTCGTCGGTTGGGTAGTAATTAGTTCGCGGAAATACAGGATCACCAATATCGCTGATTAACTGGCCCGTTACAGTCTCTTCAGCAAAAGCATTATACAGCTTTGTCCCAAAGCTAGGGCTCTCTTCTGGAGCAAACCTTTGTTCGGCTTCTAGCTCTCGGACGTTTGGTCTTTGAAAGTTTTCTGGAACGTAGTCCAGACTTCTGACTGCACGCTTGAGAGCGTCCTGCCACTTTTCTTCTTGAGGAGTTGGTTCAGGAAGCGGTAATCCAAATGAACTCATTTATCGTCCCCCGAATCTAAGGATGTTATCGGCACCAGAGCGTTGACTCCGCAAGAACCGCTTAAGCTCTTCGTTATCGATCTTTGCTTGGCTTGAACGCTTAAAGGTTGCCTGAGCAATTGCAGCAACTTCTGCAAGAGAATACTCAGAAGTGCCGTCCACACGAAGCACGCGAGTCATTGCAGACTCCGTAGGACGAAGAAGAACAAAGCGGTCCTTCCTTCCTGGTACCGGAACAAACACCATTTTATCGGCACCGACTCTTCCTACTTTATCAATTGCTTCTTTGTAAAGCCTTGATGCAAGACCTGTTTCGCCAATTACAGTGGAGCCGATACGAAAAGCTTTAGATGCGGTATTGAGCATCTCTAGCCCGGTCATGTTGCCCGGATCTTTCCGAAGAACGTCAACCTCAAAGTTAGAGGTAGACTCATACTTTTCAAATGGGTTAAAAGTGTCCCTGATCTCAGGCGTAAGTTTAGGGAAAACTTTCTTTCTAAAATCCTCGTAAGCTTCGATCTCCTTGCCTTCAGCTTTTCGAAGATTTTCTTCCAAAGTTCTCAGCTTGTGTTGATACTTCTTATACTCTGACGTGTAATTGTATTCATAACGACCTGATTTAGCCGGGATCCTAATCCGGTAATCATCGTACATTGGCTTCTTAGTTGGATCCCCAAGAAGCTTAGGAGGGATCGAATTGTCAGCAGCATTCCACTCAATAAGCCCAGCCTTTTTAAGAATGTTCAGATGGCGCCTTAAAGGCAGGCTGTTTTTAAAACCAATATCTAACCAAGCGTTTGGGGGAATAGTTTTTCCCTTTAGCCCGTGCAGATAATTAAGAACCTTTTTTGAGTCTTTCTCTTTTAGTCGGTTTATTTTAAAAGCGTAATCGTTAATCTCTTTGATCTTTTTGTCTAGCCCCTGTGATCGAGGAACGACATCAATTCTTTCGACACCGGGCTGGCCTGGAACAATATCCTCAGGCTGCAAATCTCCCTTGCGAAGCTTTCCTTCCCGGCGCAGTTTTTCAAGCTCTCTAAGGCTTTTAGAAAACGTGGGTTCGGTAGGAGGAAGGAACTTCTGCTCAAAGATCTGGATCTTGCGGTGCTTAACCCAGAAGTCTTCGTAATCAGCCTTTGCCTTCAAGAACTTATCTCTCTTCTGCTTCTGTTGCGCTCTCGTCAGCTTTTCTTCAGCAGTGGGAGGTTGCCAGTCAGGGTTCCTACGCATCAACGGAGATGCCCCAGCCGCCGTCGCGGGGGTTAGTAAACTCATAGGAAAACGGTATCCCCCCACATCGGCCATGTCGTTTGTGACGGTAGCTACGGCCATCTCAACGGCACGCTCGGGCTCCACACCAGCCACGCCCGCAAACATGCGAGCAAGCCGAGTTACTTGAGCTTGCGCTGTTCCGCGTCGGGTAGCAAACGGAACAAACACATTGGCTAGCTCTTGTTGCTTACGGAAGACCTCAGCATTGATGTCTTCCATAATTGTGGTCTCTCCAGTAGGGCCGACTTTAGTAACTGTTTCTTCAATAGCTACGGGGTCAAACTTTCCATCACGCATAAGCCCATTAAGAGTTGCAATAGGGCTAATACCAGGAAGAGCTTTTTGCCTGTGCATTTCATTTGCAATCAGCAAAAACTTAGCGGTCTCTTCCCCAAGCACGTCTGAGGCTAGAGTAGGGTTAGTGTCCTTGTTAGACGAAAGGATCTTGTAGACAGTCATAGCCCCTTGGAGGTTTGTCATTGCCTCCTGCTCAGTGAGGTAATCTCCCGTGACCATTTGATCTACCTGAGCTTTTAGACTGTTAGACTCATTATACTGCAAGCTTCTGATCGACGCTGCCTTGGCAAAGACATCGATCATAGAATCAGGGAAAGGCTCTCCGTTTTCTTGGATGTAACTAACAGAAAAATCTTCAGTCCTAGCAAGGACTGACCCTTCACCTACCTCAGGCACGATTCTAAGGGCCGGATCCGATTTCATCCTAGCAAGGATGGCGTTTCGCTGAATGACCATGTCTTCAACGAGAGCTTCTTCCTTGGCATTCCTTGCAAGCTTGTCGAGAGAAAACGAGTGAGTATTACCGTCCTTCTCCAGCTTAATTGTCTTTGTTGCTGGATCGTATGACCCACCGTTTTTCAAGAATGATTCGTGGAACGCTTTTTCCGCAGCGGCTTGCTGAGGATTTTCTGTAGAGTAAACGCCCTTCAAGGTTTCTTCGAGCTTCCGGGCACCGTCCTCAGCAAGGGCTTCTCCAGGCACAGCATCTGTCCTGATCTTCTTCAAGAAGAAATCAGTCCACGTCTTTTCTAAAGTTTTGCTGCTGTCAATAAATGCTTGCTTAGCTTCTGCTGCAAGAATCTTATCTTGCTTAACTTCAAGAGCAGGCTCAACCTCATTCTGCCACTTAACCAGAGCTTCTCCAGAAAGAAGCTTAGTGCGAGAATTACGAGGGCCAGTTTGGATTCGTTCAAGAATCGCAATGCCAGCATCCATACCGGCAGAAGTATCTTGAGACCTGAGCCAGTTAAAGACTGCGTCAGCTACAATGTTGTTAGCTTGTAGAACAGTAGAAACGCCAGTAATTCTGTGGTTGTCTAGGAGCTTCGTAACCTTCTCAGCCGCAAACGCAGCCGGGTCAAGGACTGACCCTTCACCCTCTTCAGGCACAATGCTAAAGAAAGGATCAAGTGCCTCGTTAAGTAGAACGTGAGTTTCGTTCTCTAGAAAGTGCTGTTCATCTTTTGCCTGAGCAACCCCAATTACGCGCTCGTGCGTACGAAGAAGCCCAACCTTTGCGTCGCTTCGGGCACTTAAGTAGCGAGCATTAAAAGCATCTTTGTCGGGAATCCACTTTGGGACATCCCGAATGACTGACTCAGTACGAGTCTTATACCACCTTGAAAACCAGTTGGGGTCTTTGATCTCATCGTCCATCCGGGCGTGCAAGCCCTCAAGAGCACTTACGTCCCGACTAGTATCTCTTTCCGCATACCTTCTCGCAACGGTCATAGACATTGCTTCAGAGTAGGCGCTGTGCTCGCTGATGCTGATTTCGTCCTTGCTCAGCATGGTGTCCATCTGAGCTTTCACCTTAGCCATGGTGTCTACGTCATCAAGATTGATCAGCTGTCCAATCTTTTCACCAAGCCTTTTTGCTTCAGCTTCTGCTCGGTCGGCTTCCCTCTGTAGCTTATTTGCCTTCGCCTCAGCGTCTGCTTCGTTTCGCCTACGGATTGCTTCAGCTTCTTTTCGGTTTCTGTCGGCTTTCTCAAGCTGAGCCCGCTGTTCCGCTTCAGCCCTCTTAATAGCAGAGTCTTGCTCTTTAACTCGCTGCTCTTCTCTTTCTTGGCTTTGTAGCTGCGCCGTCCCTAAATCTGCGAGAGATCGCGAAAGCTGGCCGAGAGACGACGCAAGATTCTGCAAGTCTACCGCAGGCTGGTTGCTGATCGGCGTTGGGGCTACGGGGGCAACAGGAGCTTGAGGCATCCCCGCCAAGCCAGGAGCAACAGCGGTGTTGACAGGTCTTGCCACGACCTGGGTCAACGGAGTTGGCTCGTTAGGCCGTCGTCTTGTAGCCATAGTTTAGTATCGGGAAAGGTAGTAAGGGACCGTGGGAGTCGGCTGGGGAGCCATGCCGGGAGCGTAGACCCCGCTTGTTTGAGGAGGGACGGTAAACGTGCTCGTAGGCGTCGTGTCGAACACTCCCATTCGTTGAGCGTGGGCAGTAGCACCGAGAACTCCACTGACTCCTTGCAGAACATAAGGCATCATGCTCGGCTGTTGGACGTTGCCGACAGGCTGGGCAGGATCAATAGGAGCCAATGGTGCAGGCATTGCAGCGTTTAGCTGGCCTTGCGCTTGTGCTTGCATACTCAGCATGTCGCGCATTCCCTGACGAATCTGGGCGTCCAGGTTCCTGTAAGTAGTATACTTCTGCTTAGCAGAGGCAGCTTCATACTGCTGCTGTGCTAGTCGAAGAGAGTTGCCAGAACCCAAATCACCGCCTCGCGCTGCTCGTAGTTGTGACAAGCCCTGCTGCTGTGAGGTATCGTAGGCAGCGGCTTGCTCCATTGCTTGGTCTCGTTGCTGATTAAGCCTTTCCAGCATCGCGCCATACTGGCCCGTCAGACTGTTTTGGATTGAATCTGCGGTTGTTTGGTAAGTCTCTTCCTGCCACTCACCGATCTTTTGCTGATACTCAACTTGTTGGAGGTATCTTTCATTTCGGTAAATAGCTTGCTGCCTAGCGTTTTCACCGGCAATCTTTGCTCCTTTCCTTGCAGAGGCCCCGCCAGCAACCGCACTTCCAAGAGAAGCTATGCCCATGCCAATACTTACTGGCTCACACATGACTTAACCTCGCAAACTCGTAAAATGATTGATGTTCAGGTCCATTCTTTACTTCCCTGATAAAGCAGAACCCAAGCCAGCGAAGCCACTTGATGTGGACTGTGTTTCTTGTATGCACAAGATTGCAGACCATGTCGTAGGGCTCAGTTAAAAAAGGAAGAAACCTGCGGGACCACCGCAAAAACGTAATGGGGTTTGTGTCGATAGCGTCTGTGCCTAGAAGCCAAATCGCACCAACATTCCCACTTATGGGAGCTATTCCAAAGAGCGCCTGGGGTCCTGACGGACCCCTAAACGCGAAACAGGGCTGAGAGGAGCTGTAGCTCGCTCTGAGCGCATCTTCGGGCAGGTAGCCCCCAGAGGCCCACACCTCGTCTTTGTCTGCCTGACGAAGCCTGGGGGCCATCTGGACAACGTCGTCCTCAGTAGCGATGTCGATCCACATTAAGCAAACTGAGACCGGCTAGTGTACTGCGCTTCAAACTGAATAGATTGGATGTTACTCGGGAACGGTGAGTCGTTCTCAATCTCAATCTTTACAGCATCAGACTCAGCAAATATGGGGAATCTAAACTTGCCGTCTACTGAGGGGACCTGACCCAGGAACCCGCCTGTAGACAAGAAGCGTCCGCTGAAGGGATACTCGATTGTAGTGCCATCAACGTCGGCTACCTCATTAGTCACCTTAACAGTGAAGAAGGCAGAGTCGTCGTAAACGACAGTCATGTAGCGAAGCTGGTGCCTGCCTGTAGCAATCGTCTCGACACCAGATCCCTGATCTATAGTCCGCTTAAATGTGGGTTTAGTAAGCTCGTATCGCATCGTGTAGGGAAGACCGATGTAGAACTTGTCGTCAGCCGCGAACTGCTCTTCCAAGGTAATGGAGTCAACGGTAGTAGAAGCAATCGACATTACCTTGCCGTCTGTAGACACGACCTTGACTGCCGCCTGCTCTTGCTCAGTCAAACTGTAGTCAGGGCGAGAAGTGTTGGTCAAGTAAATTGTGTTACCACTAGAGGGGCTATTAGTGCCGTCTCCTGTGACCAAGATACGACGGTCTAGGTGTGTGACGTAGTCGGCGTTGTCATCGAGCAGTCCGGTTTGCAAGTCCATTCGCTCAAGGTAAGTTTCTACTCCACGCTTTACGACCAAGAACAGCGACTGCTGCAAGAAGGCGCACTGAATGACTTCAGCCTCAGGCAAGATCATCCTGAACCACGCTGACTGCACTCGGCCTTGCGGAGTCCTGAAGAACTTGTATGCGTATAGCGTGTCAGCGTCTTCTGCACGAATGACGATAATGTCCTCGTGGTTAGACGCAGTCATCGTCTTGATGTCGCCCTTGATGTAGCGAGGGACCTGAAGCGTAGACTCGGTTGCATCAAAGTTGATGTCCGTCTCGTTCGTCTTGTAGAACTCTCGCACACCACTGTAGGCTCCCCGGCTAAACGGGAAGAACAAGGTATTACCTGCTGGAACAGGAGCGCAAGTGCCCGATGAGTTGAACGTAGTGGCCCGCGTTACCGTAGCAGTCTGTGGAGTCAGAATAGGGACTCCTTGCAGGATGAACTGAGCACGCTCTGAGAACAGCACAAGGCGGTCGCTGAACGGAACTGCACGAGTCAGGTTGTTAACATCCGTGCCGCCTACTCCCACATCAATCGTAGCAGAGTCAAGCAGCTGAGTGACCGTAGTGCGGAAGAAGTTGAAGAACTCTCCTGCTTCGCTTAGAGAGATGTTCTCGCCACTGACAAAGCACAGCCGTCCCTTGAAGTATGCAATGTCCTGGATCGGGTTGCCGATGTATGATGGGAGAGGGTTCGTGAGTTCTGAGCCCGCTTCGCGATCAGCGAACTTAAAGTCTTGCCAGCGGTCTGCTAGATCCGGGTGACCTGCGTTGTTGTTAGGGGCGTTTCCATCAGCAGGCTTGATAACGAAAGGGTTGTAGCCACCACTTGTCGGTTGCCGCACTAGGATCAGCGGCATGGTAGCTGAGTCAATTCTGTAGGGGATCTCGGGCTCTACCGTCTCGACCCAAAGACCGTCGCCCACGCCCGTGCCGGGGCCGTTGCGCTCAAACTTGACGTAGTAGTCGTCAATTTCAGACTCGGGATCTCCTTCTACTTTGACGATCATTCCATCACGGGCTGACCCAGGGAGATCTGAGAACTGCTGTGCAGTCCCCTTGACAAGACTGTGCGCGTTGTTGCCCAGTGAGTCTTCTACTTCAATGTTGAAGTCATCGCCGTTGTTGGTGTAGATGTAAAGGACATTGCCGATACGCTGCGCCGTGATGTTGCTGAAGCTGTTAATGCCCGCTGTTGCGCCGCCTTCGTAGGTAATCGTGAGGCCGTCGTCAGCCGGTGGAGTTCCCCCAGAACGCAAATATTCTGCAAGCTCATTAGTTCTTACAGGAGTAGGGTCGAGGTGGGCGGCGCTTCCTTGAGTGTGAACTTGTGGTTCATGTTCAATGATGACAGCTTGCGTAGTGCCCCCTGCGACCGTGATAGCAACTCGAATCTTCAGGCCCTGGCCGCTGGCCTTGAGCCACAGCAAAGCTTCGTGGGCACTGATGCTGGCAGGAGAAGTCCCTGCGGTCATTGCTACGCTAGTCTGCGTGTTGACGATCCAAGTTACATCACCGATTGTGATGGCCCGCAGAGTCTCAGGCGTGCTGTCAGCAAGGTAGGGAAGCGTGTTAGTCCCGCCAGGATACGACACGGTTTGGTAAGCACCGTTGATGTCGTAGATGTTGAGACTGCCTTCACCAGTCACCGTTAGGATATACTTTTCATTCTCATCCCTCTGGATGAAGTGGACAAACGAGTCTGACAGGTCAAGGGCTGCACCCCCAGACTGCTTGAGTTCTGCTACGTGGTTCGTAGGGGGCCTCTTGACTAGACCGCCGATGACGAGCGGCAGGGCGTTCTCTTGAGCTTCGCACTGGGTTTCGAGCCGTTGAGAAGCGGGCTGCTGCGAAACGCCACCGTTAAGGTTGGGGAAGCTCGTAGAGATCAGAGGCATTAGATCATGTCCGTGCGGTTGACTCGGGGCCTAGCGACGATGTTCCAAACGTCGTAGTTGTCAAAGATAGAATAGTCGCCAGTGTCCATCTCAAACTCACGGAGAAGAGCACGGGCGCGGACTTCGTCCTGTTGCGAGAAGGCGTGGTGCGCCTGGGATCCGACCATGCGATCTTGGAAGATCCTGGCAGCACGCACGGTGATGTATCGCCTCGCAGGCTCAGGGAGGTCGTCCCAATCCAGAAGGTAGATCACCATAGCCTTGACAGACTTAGTGAACTCGTATGTGTTGTTAGAGCGGTTGAACAGCTTGCTCCCGCGCTGAGTGATGTCACGGTCGTCGTAGAGACTCGACGAGCCCGTCCCGGTGGTCCGGTAGGCGATGTCTACTCGCACGACATTGTCTGCCAGCACAATCTCTTTGTTGCTGTCAGGATCCAGATTGACATCGAACTGGGTGTTGAAGTGCCACCCTGCGGTCTGCACCTCACTGCTTACTTCTTCCAGAATGTTCCTGGCGATGGCAGCGTCAGCGTTCTTCTGCCCCTCCAGAAAGTTGATCGGAGGTTCACCAACAGCCGACAACATAGTGTTGACTGCCTTGAGTTCAGTCGTCCTTGCAATAGCCATTGATGCTCCTTGATGGTGGGCGGGTGCCCCAGTTAGACCGGGGCACCCTTAGTTAGACTAGCCAGCCGCCTGGAGAGTCTTGAGCGCATAGCAGCACTCTTCACGAAGGACACCGTGTCCCATCGCGTACTTCGCCATCAGCATCGTGCCGAGACGCTCCATGAAGTATTCCGACTCCATGGCGAGGTCCATCAGCTTGACGGTGCCGAGACCTTCCGTTTGGAAGATCAGACCCTCAACGCCGGTAGCATCGGTGCCGTAGCCGACGCCCGAAGCGCCAAACACATCGTTTTGGATTTGACCGTTGGTAAGCAGCGCATCCGACGACTCATCCCCAGTCGGGAGGTGGTTCGTCTTCATGATGCGAATGCCAGCAACAGACACGATGTTGCCGCCAGCAACCGAGCCGTTACCGTCGTTGCCGTAGTCACGGTTGATTGCATCCTTTTCCTCATTGATCAGCGTGTAGTAGTTCGCTGGAGTAAGGAGAGCAACACGACCGACGCTGCTGACGTTCTTCTGATCCATCAAGCGAGCCGCCGTAAAGAAGCCCCGGATCAAGTTTGCAGCCTTTTGCGACGCCGTGGTCGCGGTGCCGCCAGCGGCGAGTTGGACGCCCACAGCGTTGTCAGCGAGGACATAGCCCGTGCTAACAACAGCACTGTTGGCGACCTGGGCAATCGCAATCTGAGCACCGTGGTAGAGACTACCTTCCGACCAAGCGGTACCGAAACGGTCGTTACCGGCTTGAACAGCACCAGCAAGGACAGTCCGCATGGACGCCTTGTCAGCGTGGTAGGCCAGTTGGCGACCAATCTCAGTCGAGTAGATGCTCCGAACCTCGTAGTGGTTCTTCGCTTCATCGATGTCAGCCAGGAACGCCGAAGCAGTCAAGACACCGTCGATGGAGATGATCCGCTCGTTGTGCTTGATGGTGGACAGGTATTCGTTACCTGACGTTTGCTCGTCCCCGAACAGGGACTCACCCGGCGTGTGATACTTAGCCGCCGCAACGCCCGTCACCGGGAATTGAGCCGACTTACCACTGGAGATCGTGCGGACACGATGCAGCGGCATCATCACATTCTCTTCTTCGAACGTAGTAAGGACTTCACCGCTGAAGACCTTGAGGAAGAGATCGTTTTCGTTAGCAGTGGTGCGTGCTGCACCGTTAGTGACGCCCAGACTCGAAGGGGCTTGAGAACCGTAATAAACCATTAGAGTAACTCCTAATAGAAGGTTTTGGGATTGGTTAACAAAAGAAAAGGTCTGATGGCCTAGTCTCGGTAACCAAGAGTTACTCAGTTATCCACCGCAGCGGGCCGAAGTTGTAGTTCCTCGACATCGCCATCATCCGACTGGACCCCGCAGGGTCCGGTGGTTCAATTAGGTTGCAGAACGCGCAGCAGCACGAGCAACTCGTTCAGCAGCACTAGCAGAAGGGCCGCGCCAAAGACGCACGCCAGCAATCGCAAGAGCCACTTCGAGAACAACTCGACCCATTTGGAAATACCAAGGGTCGCCAGTGTTCGTTGCCAGTGCCTCGCGCAGGGCCGCAGCTTGCGTAGCTGTGACGGTGCCTGAGCTTTCCATCTGGCTAATGACTTGCATAGCAAGCTCCACTTGCCCGGTATCAAAGACGCCACAAGAGCAGAATAGGAAAGGAAGGGGGAGAAAGTAGAGGTATCGCATTAGAGGATGTTAGATACAGAAAGGCGTGACTCGATCTGCTTGCGGTAAGCAGGATCCTTGGTGTAGCGGGGATCCTTCATTGCAGCCGTCAGTTCGGCCAGCGACTGGAACCCGCTGGAGGCCCCAGAGGACGAGGTACTGCCCTGGACGAGAGGCCGTGCGCCCCCACCCTGGGACTCGAAGCGCATCGCCAGACCTCGGATCGCGAACATCATGTCGTCCTGCGTGCCCTCCATGACGGCCCGGTTGAATGCATTTTGCTCGCCTTCAGAGAGGTTGTCGCCAGCCCACTCGACCATGCTGTTGTAGCGTTCCTCACCACCTACTTCGCTGTAGATGGAGCTGAACTGGGCGTCCAGCAGAGCTTGCTGGCCAGCGATGTAGCCGTCAATCATCTCACGCGGGATCCCCTGCGCTTCGATAGCCTGGATCGAGTCATCGCTGAGGGCTCCGTTCTCGGCAAACTCGGAACTGTATTGCGTAAAGTCGAAGCCTTCGTTTGGAGTAGGCTGTTCAGCGTCTCCTTCATCTTCACCGCTCTGCCTCTGGCGAGTGAAGTTGGACTGGAGTTCGATGTACGCCTTCGCCAGTTCTTCTGGGGAGCCGAACTTGTCGGGCAACCATTCAGGCCGCTCCTCTTCTTCGGACTCCTCAGCCTCTTGTGGCTGTTCCTGCTCTTCGATTTTTTGGATGTCATCCTCAGAGTAGGGTTGTGATTCGTCCTTAACGATTTCTACTTTTTGGTATTCTGCCATTACTCAGCCTGTTGTTCTTGCTCCATTGCCTTTCCTGCCATCTGCATAGCTGAAGGACCCATTTGTTGCATCATTGCTTGTTGCTGTGCTTGCTGATCCGCAGCCGCAATTTCGTCTTCTGAGCGAACAAGGTTTTCAGTATTGATGCCGAGAGCAGAAGCACGGCGGTTCATGTATTCTCGTATGTTGACATACTTGCTAATAGCTTCTGGACCGAGAACCTGAGCAATCCCTGTAAGGTAGACATCCAGACGGTTGAGGTCATTCCCTCGGCCTAGAGCTTCGATGCCTGTAACAATTGCTGGGGTGATCTTGTCCCGTGGAATCTTGGGCATGTCACCCTTCTTTTCCATTCGGTCCATGACTCGATTGACGAGCGGAAGTTGGAACTCCTGACTCAAGACTGAGTAGATGCCTCCAAGCTGTCGCTCGATGGATTGGGTGACGAGACGGACTTCTTCGGCGGTGACTCGTTCAGCATTTCGGATTGTTGACTCGGTGAGCAGGAATGCGTATGAAAGCCGATCTTGGATCTGCTGCATCGCACTAAGAGCCACTTGGAAGTCAGCGGCCTTCTGAGTCTGAAGAACGCTAACGTCTGCCGCGCTGCCTTCTCTAATTGCACCATTGGGGGACTCCGCTAGGGTCCGTGCCCTAGTAGTTCCATTGGGATTGACGAGGAACAAGATCTTGGCAGACGCCGCAGAACCCTCGACAATAGAGCGGGTCAAGCCTTCGAGACTCTGAAGGTCACCATAGTATTGCTCAACGTAGCCGCGACCGTAGTCTTCGCCATCTACTCTCGTCATGCGGAGAGCAATGAAGGGGGACCTGTCCTTCTTGAAGACCTGTCGAGTCTCTTCGATAGTCCGACCACGGACTTCTTGAGTAACCTCTACGCGACCGTTCGGAAGGACCTCTTGCTTAGTGAACAAATCTACGCTGTCTTCGTAGTCCCCCATGTCTGACTCGACATAGGCACGGACATTCTCAGGCAGCACAGCAGGAGCAATAGACTCCTTCATGATGATGCACTGTGCGTTGCCCATAGGGTCACGCTTGACGATGTAGCGGTCTAGGTGGATAACCCGCATAGCACCATCGTCAGGCATGTAGAGGAGGGCGTTGCCCGTTACGACAAGATGCCGCAGGGCCTCGAAGGTCGCTACGCGGATATTGTTGACTTCGATCTCACGAGCTACTGCGTGTTCGATCTTAGACAGAGACTTCTCAATCTCTGCATTTACCTGAGGCCCCAGTTGACTGAGCTTGTCCTTTTCCTCCTGATTGAGGACAAGACGAAAAAAAGGGGCGTTAGGGGGGAGGAGAGACAGGAGGAGGGCAGAACTGAGGTTGTTAACCCCCCTAGCGCCCACTGACTGGAATGGAGTCGGAAACTTGCTAGCCGACTTGTCCCCTTCATCTGTGAGGATAGTAGGAACGGTGATCCGAGAACTGTCGCGCCCTCGCATCAAATAAGGAGATCGCTTTGCTTCACACTTGTAGTAGAGAGCAGCGATAGGACCTTGAGCGTTCATGCATTGACTCCAGAAGCATAAGACCCTGCGACAGCCCTAGCCGCAGAGCCTAGGCCCCCACCCAGGGGGATCATGAACTTGCGCTTCCCGGTGACCCCGCCGAGCGCCGTGCGTCGCTGACGAGCCCGTGTGCTGGGCCGTGCTTGACGCTTTTTTTCGAAAGGGGTCTGGGCAAGGATCGGAGGAGGAGAAATCGTGATGGGCGCAGGCGGTGGAGGCGGCGGCACTGGAGCGGGGGGTGGTGGAGCCATGCTCACCTTAGGGCTACCCAAACACATAACATTCTCCTGCCCTCACTTTAGGGCGATCTCATTCTGTTCAGTAAAGATGTGATTCAAGAACCGGACAACTGCTCGTTGTCCTGACACAAACCAGATCTGCTTGTGATCCCATTCAAGATCAGCGCAGGCTTCTGGAAAGCGGCGGTTAAGCTCCTTGAGCAAGTCCTCGGGGATCCGAGGAAAGGGAATCTCTTTGTTTTCCTTGTCACTCATTCCGTATAGTCACCCGTATTTTCAGAGCTGTAAGCGTAAAGCAAGATGCTGTAGTTGATTAAGTCAATTATGGTATCTTTAAGCTTCTCGTCCTCTACTTGAAACTTTCCGTTGTGGATGTAAGTAATGAGACGAGACAGCTTGTCCGTCATCCTCACAAGAAACCCTTGCCCCGTGCTTGTGATTCCCAGCTTCTCAACTCTAGTAAAGTTTAGAAAAGCATCACTTGAATCCTCTCCCCCACTGTAGTCGTGGTTCTTTCGTTGCATGAGAGTCCAAGCATGTGAAGTAAGAGTGTCGTGGATTTGCAGTAGCTGCTGTCTATTCATCAGGTGTCCAAAGCTTAACGGTTTCAGTTACTTGATCGTATTCTCCAAAGCGCAGGATCCTCGCAACTCGGGCCTGCACCAGCGCGTCATCGGCTGACAGTTTTTTAGACTCGTAGATCTCGACCACCTTCGCCCAGTCGGGCTGGTCCTTGAGCATGCGCTCGGCTCGCACAGGACCGATGCCGGGGCACCCGCTGTAGCCGTCTACGGAGTCCCCAGCGACGGCCTGCATGAGGTGGTTGAAGTCGGCCTGCTCCTGAGTGACCTCGACCACGCCGTCCTCAGGATGGTTGGGGTTGTAATGCAGACCAGGGACTGTCTTCAGATCCTTGTCAATTGTGACTACGATCTCGTCTCGTGTTTTGTGAGGAGCAGTAGCGAAGATGCCGAGCACATCGTCGGCCTCTAAAGTAGACATGCAGCTATACTCATACGTCTCCTCTACATACTGACGAAGTGCTGGGTATGTAAGAGGCTTGCGTTTGCCCTTACGGTTGGCCTTGTAGGTCTCTAGCACCCCCTTCCGCCAGTTCTGCTTGTGCGACAGGGCGATGAGGACTTCCTCAGCCTCCAAGACCTGCTTGAGGTCTGCTACCCAGCAGTCAAACTTCTGCCGAGCCTCTCGGAAGTCGCTGTGGAGGGTCCACATGTCGTCCCCCCAGTCATATGCTTGCTCACACGAGGCCGTGACCTCATACAGTACTACGTCTCCATCAATCAGTGCTCTCTTCTTCATCCTGATAACCTCCTCCCTTCATAGCTGATCGCGCAATCTCTACGAGACCAACGCAAGCGTGGTATGAACCGGCATATGAGATCGTCATATCCTCGGTCTTTTGTGTCTTTTGGGCCGCTCCCAAGAAGATCATCTCATCAAACCGTTCCTGAAGCTCCTTGATCATATCTTCAGTCGGTGTAAATCGCAGATCACTCATACAACCCTCTTTAGTGCTCGGATCCGTCGAATGACGGACTCCCTCATAGCAGAACGAATCGGAAAATTATAGTAGGAAACAGCAAGTTGGGCCTGCTTTTTCTTTTCAACCATATACGGTATGAGTTTGGATAGACAGTTGCGTGCTTTCTTGCCATATAAGCTCCATTTAAACACTGTTCTACCTGACTTAGTAAGTCTGGACTCTACAGCACACGTACCGCCGAACAGGGAGTGCAGCGTTTCGATTGTGATGCGAGAAGTAGACTGTACATCTAGACGAAGGGTGCCGTTGTGTATCGTGATGCACCCTTCGCCGTCGATCAGCCCTCCCGCCCAGGCACGATTAGTGAGTCTCTGCCCAATTGCGGCCAACTCGATACTCTCCATCGAGGGGGCACCTGAACCCAAGATTGGTTCCGGCATATACGATGGATTGAACCGCAAGTAGTCCGACATCATCTGCTACGTCCTCTTGAGCCTGTAACTGGATCTCGTCATGGATGTGTGCAACTTGCATTACTTCCTGTCGGAGATAGCCACGGCTCTTGAGATGTTTGTGAAGTAGGCACGTTGCCTCCTTCATGGCGATAGCCCCAGCAGATTGGAGGAGCGTGTTCAAAGCAGAGTGCTCGGATCTGATCCGAAGTTTTCTGCCGTCGATACCAATCAAGTGATCTTGAGTCTGGAGTCTGTACTTGATTCCGTCAAGAACTTTCTTAAGAGCAGGAATGCGAGAGAAGAAGGTAGCCTTCATCTCTTTACCTTCCTGCCTGCCGCCGCCAAGGATCTTGCCGATCTTCTCATCGCCAGCACCGTAGCACAGGGCGTAGATGAAAGTCTTAGCCTGATCCCGTGTGGGCAACCCGGCTGCTTCCTGGTTGACTGTGTGAATGTCGCCACTGAGGATCTCCTTAGTGTAGGCACCGTCATCAAACGGGAAGGTGTAATGGGCAAGGCACCGTAGCTCAAGTTGACTGGCGTCCACGCCGACCAGCCGATGGCCGAGCGGGACCGTGAACAGGGCACGGCACCTGTCGCCCCACGGAGCGCCCACACGGGGCACCTGAGCGACGTTGGGTCCACTGTGCGTGCATCGGCCCGTCACGGCCCCGCAGGGGTTCACGCGCCCATAGATGCGCCCGTCGCGCTCCAGCAGCATCCACGCCGCGTCGCCGTCAGCTAGCTGGCCGAGACGCTTTGCTACCGTGAGATACTCGACCATCAGCTTGGCCTCAGGGTAGTCTAGATCCTTGAGAACAGCCTCGTCCACCTTTGGCTTGCCCGTATCCGTGAACACTGTAGGCTCCCAGCCGTAACGGTCCTTGAGTCCCCTAGCGATCTGGTCACGGGAGCCTGGGTTGAACGGGATCTCCCGTTGTCTAGGCGGCCCTGCGATCAGGATGGTGCGGACATTGGACGGCGCGTCCTTCTTCCTCTCGAACTGGCGACCATCGAGAGGGTTGGTGTAGTAGGAAGGCGTCTTCATCTTCACTACTTCAGGTGGGAACATCGACTCCAGCTGGCGACGCAGCCTGTCTTTCTCTTCCAGAAGATCCGCATGCAGGTGCCTAGCGCCTTCGACGTTGAAAGCGAACCCGTTTTTCTCTTGTTGAGAGATGATCTCGGCGAAGTCGTGTTCCCGAACTACAGGGGACTCGTGAGGATCCTCCTTCTCGATCCTCTGCCACAGCGCCTGTGTGACCCTTACGTCCTGCTTGCAGTAGTCGGCCATCTCCGGTGTGAACTCATCCCATGAGCCCTCCTCGGCGAAGTCACCCTTGAGGATACCCAGTCTGACACCCCACGCCTTGAGGCTGTGCTTGCCTGCCAGCTTGGTGGGGAAGTCTAGACGAGCGAAGTCCTCGTTGGCAATGTCAGGCCACAGCATCCTGCACATGACCAGTGTGTCCCTGACTACACCCTCAGGCTTCCACCCAGGGTAAAGACGCTGGATCGCACGGATATCAAAGCTCTGGATGTTGTGCCCAACGATGACATCTGCTAGTCGCAGACGCTCTAGAGCTTCCTCTGTAGGAAGGATCTCTGGCTCGCCGCCGTTCTCCGCAAGTGCGATGCAGTGAATCGTCTTGAGGCCCAGCAGCGTGCGGAAGTCTGAGATCGTGTTCGTCTCAATGTCGAAGATGACGGTATTCATCAGCTTGACTCCCCAGGAACATCAACTACCTCAGGTGCGACCCACTCAGACAGGCGACCACTCTGAATGTCGTAGTCCAGAGTTGTCGCAATCCCAGTGTGACCAGAGTAACGGTTCTTCAAAACACGCATGGACATTAGGTTGCTCGTGCTCTCGTCCTGCTGATTGCGCTCACACCCGATCACGGCGTCAGACAATTGAGCTATGGCGTGGCTACCACGAAGCTGAGACAAGCTAGTCGTCCCGCCCTCTTCGTGTGACCGACCCTCGGGCCTGCGTAGGTGCGACACTAGCATCAGGTGAATGCCCGTCTCCTCACACAGCGACCTCAGCTTCGTCATGACGTTGTCGATCATGCGGCGCTCATCACCGTCCTCCAAGGCGCTCACCACAATCGACAGGTGGTCGAGCACTACATACCTACACTCCATCGCACGGGCCATGTAGCGCACACGACTGAGCAGGTTCGACGGATCGATGGATCCCCAGTGGTCATACAACACAAGGTTGCCGCCACCTACTGTAGCGTCAAACGCCATGCGCTTGGACTCGTCCGTGATCTCACGCTCTTCCCAGAAGTACGGAGGCACATTGAGTTCCAGACCCATGATGTTCTCAGAGGTCTTGCGGATGCTCTCCTCTAGAGCAATGTAGCCCACCTTCTCACCTTGCTTGATGAGGTAGTAGGCAATCTCTCTGGTGATGCTGCTCTTGCCGATGCCTGTGCCTGCCGTCAGTGTCACAAGCTCACCACTACGCATGCCAAACAGCTTCTTGTTCAGCCCGTCCCACGGGTACGGGAGGGAGCGACGAGCATCCTTCTTGATGATCATCTCCCACACTTCCTCGCCAGGGACAACACCGTCAGGACGATAGCTCTTCGCTCCGTAGATGGAGTCAACTAGCTCTCGAACCTCTCCATTCAGGATGCACTCATTGGCATCCTTACGCGGAAGACTGGAGACGATCTTGACCTTGCCTGGGCTGAGTTGCTGTGCTGCCTCCAGCGCCGCTGCTCGACCCTGAGCATCCTGGTCGAAGCACAGGATCACGCTCTCGAAGGACTCCAGCCACTCCAGGTTCTTGGCAATGATCTTGGAGGCCGACTTGGCCCCGTTCGGGATGGACACCACGGGCCACTTGAGGTTGAAGCACTGCGACAGGCTCAGTGCGTCAATCTCACCCTCGGTGATCGTCACCATCTTGCCGCCATCACGCCACAGGTGTGACCCGTAGAGGCCAGCCTTGTCAGGGTCTCCAACCCACCTAAACGTCTTGTCTTGGAACCGCAGCTTCTGCGCCACTACGGTCCCCTGTGCATTGCAGTAGTTCGCAACCTGGACAGGACGGCCCTTCCAGGTGCCCACGCCATACTTCCACTTCTTGCATGTCTCTTCGTCCAGCCCACGCTTGGGCAGTCCTGAGACTTGGTAGTCAATCAGATCAGTCATCTCTTTCTCCTTCTTTACAGGCGGCAGTTCGTCGCCGCGTTCGTAGTACTCACAACCAAAACAGTAGCCGTGCCCGTCACCATACCGAGCGAGATTGTCTCTGCTCCCACATTTCGGGCAGGGCTCGTGCCTGAGGAACTCCATATACCTCCAGGTAAATGCAGGGTATATCGGCAAACTCCTTCGACATACGTGCGCCTACCAACTGGTCATCGTCTTTCCAGACGACACCGTTGAACACATCGAGTGTCTTGAAGTAGTTGTCGATGTCCCCCCTCGGACTCGTCCGCTTACTTGTCTTGGGCTTGACGACACCAAAGATGACGTAAGCCTCAAGATCGCCACTCAGAGGGAACTCGACCGGCAGTTCCGTCTGATCCAGTAACACTGCCATCTCCTCACGGAACGCAGTGTATCGTTTGCCATAGTATGGCCCGCCCCACCTCGAAAACCTTGGCCTCGAAGCGGGGACGGGAACTATGTCGATCCACAAACGCCAGAGATCACCCTGGCGTCTGATGCGGATCTCAGAAGTCGAAGGGACCGTCGCCTTCTTCGATCTCTTCTTCCTGCTCTTGCTTGCTTTCGCCACTGCTAGTGAATCCCTCTTCCTTGGAGAACGACCACGACTCAGCACCGCCGCCGCCAGAACTCTTGAGTTCGATCACCTGCACTGCCTTAAGACGCAGCGTGACGCCAGTGCCCGCCATGGCGGTGCTGTATGGCACCACCTCTGCACCGACCTTGATGCGCGAACCGTTGCCGATGATGTCCGTGCAGGGCTGCAACTGGCTGTCGAAGAGAGCAGGACGCTGCTCCCATCGTTCACCACGCGACTGACCTACAGCACGCAGCTTGAACTTGATCTGGTAGTCACCAGTCGGCTTGCCCTCCTGGTCCGTGTCCTCCTTGATCGGCATCGGAGCCTTCTTGTTGGACTTGCTCTCTCCACTGGAGATGAACTCCTCCAGCTGTGCGGCCAGCAACTTCTTGATGTTCTGCGTCTCCTCCTTATTGAGGATCAGCTTCACACTGTAGCTGCCGTCCTTGTCGAACTTCGTATCTGGCTCGTTGAGGTGCGGCCACAGGGCCGTGCCTACGGGAGTCGTAAAACGCTGATAACGCTTCTTCATCTGTCTCTCCTAATTAAAGTAGTACTTACTACTTAGGACTTCGGAAATGTTGAGCCGCCCACGGTTGGGCAGGCTCGGCAACGATACACCGGAGGGTAACTGGATTGCAAGCTGCTGGGCCAGATTCTGTAGCTGGTCCTGCTCGCCGAAGATATCGACTGTTGCTTCCCTCACACTCTGATGCATCACCTCGGCCTGAGTTGACAGAACACCAATCGAATCATGAATCGTCATGACCGACTGTATTCCGTGACTCTGAGCGAGATTCATGGTATGCCCCAGCAGACCACCAGCCCCGTCGAGGCTGTGGATCCAGTTGGGACAGATGGCGTTGACGGTCTTGCGACTGTTAGTCTGACCATTGGGTATACGTAGGCGGTGCTGACGCAATGTGCCCCCGACCATTGTCTTGATGGTGTAGGGGTTCGTGTTCTCGTAGTGCATCTTGACAGGGAAGCCGAGTGGCGTAGTCCACCGTGGGATTACGTCGTTCTGCACAAACAAAGCAGCCACGGAACGCAGCCAGTCCATGCCTACTTGTGCTGACTGCACTACTTCACCGATACTGCCCCAGATCTTTTCAGCTAGGTAGTTGCAAGGACGGTAGGTCTCATCTCCGAACGGGCTGACCTTACCTGACTTGACTCTCTCGTAGAACCACTCGGCTGTGTATGTGCGGCACGAGAAGAAAGTAGACCCGTAGCACAGCGTCATCGTCTGACGCTTAGTTGTCTTGCGGTCAATGCCAAACTGAAGCCACTTGTCCCCGTAAGGGTTGTCGTCTTCGAACAACTTCTTGCGGACACGGTCAGCCACCTGTTGGTAGACATCTTGCGGGATGTCATGAGGCGTGACGTTGGTTGC
>Ga0222718_10001170_pt1 | contig 26035 bp, 36 predicted proteins | sample C33_27DmetaG_FD_165045 | JGI IMG/M metagenome (GOLD analysis project Ga0222718, IMG submission 165045) | Estuarine water microbial communities from San Francisco Bay, California, United States - C33_27D | ecosystem: Environmental > Aquatic > Marine > Unclassified | place: USA: California...
ACCATTTAGTACACTCCTGTTTTAAATGTTTATAATATCATTATAGCAGGAATGTGTGTGCGGTCAACCGCACAGAAGTCGCGGTTTTACTGGCTTTTTTGCTCGTCCATCTTGCTCATTGCCCTCGCGAGTCCGTATTTGGTGATGTCTCCGGCGAAAAGCATCAACTGTAGTGCCATTTTCTCCATGGTCACAATGATCTGTTTCTTGTCCACGAAGTAGGGGCAGTCAACGAATTCATCTAACCACAGGTATGTCTGTGGCGTGAATATCACCTTGGCTGGAAATTTTATGGTATACTGTTTGATGTCTAAGTTTTCCAACATCTCCAGACCCTGCTTGGTCAATCTCAGCGATCTGGCCTGGTAACTCTCACGGACATTCTGCCACCATGTGTAGTAGTTGGTCTTCACGCTCTCGTCGTGCGTGGGCTGTTCCAACAGTTCAAGGAATGTGCGTGTGTATGCGGTCTTGCGATCCATACTGCTATTTAACGGGTGCTATTTGCGTTTGAATTTTTCGCCGGTCTTTAAAAGGTACACGCCAAACTTGTCCGTGCTGTGCTGTGCGTTCAGTTTCTTGGCCAGGTTCTCAGCGTGTCCAGGGTTGGAGAATGAAACCTTCTTGTACTTGGGTCCGGGATAGTTTGAAACAAGACTGCTTGACTTCAAATTGATGGGTTTGCCATCGTAGAACACCGCCCAGATGCCCTCGGCCGCTAATACCTCGTCCATTTTGTAGGTGGTTTTATTGCTGTGTTGCAACAGCACTGTTGGTTTCGGTCTGCTCATAATTGTAAAACTATACAACTATATTTACCAGATTTTTTTGGGATCTACTTGTCCTTGAACTCGCCGCCAAATATTTGAAGGTTACTTGATTCCGTGGATGATAATATGATACCTATAATCATCACTGTAATTAATCACGGCATGGTAGTTGACTAGATTCAAACGATATGCCACACCAGGACTGAATTCTAATTCACCGTGATGTTCTAGATAGAACTTACAATCTACAGGATTAGTGATTGCAACATTTACAGCACTGAGTCTGCTTTCAGTGGAATCTTTATGCATGTTAATAAAACCTCTAGGAAACAAGCACATGACCCTGACTCGACTAAATTTACTATAGCCTAAAGTTTTCAGCCAATTTATAGTTTGTGGCATGTGTTCTAATGCTTTATCTGTCCACACGTGTGGTCTATCATCATTATAAAATATATCTTCCCTGGTAGCATCATGGCTTTTACCATGTATACAAAACGAATACCATCCTATTCCCGAGTTTTCCCTATGTGGAACCAACCATTCTCTAATTTTTAAAATTTCTTCGTATACTTTTCCAACCGGAACACCTAGGTCTATCTTTTCACAAGGAGGATCTTTGTATGGATTCTGTTTTGGAGTCGACTTAATAAAACTCTTTGTTGCTGGTGAAATTAAATTAGTCCACATATCGATGTTGTCATTAATATAGTTGTATTTGAAATCCATAACATTCGATAAGTTTATTTGGTCTAGGTGGTATCCTCCAACACGTTCTAGAATGTTTTTGTTCTCACATATAATTTTTTTATTTTTGAAGTCTTGCCACGACCACGTATTTTTTCTGTATTTGTTTACAAGTATATGGAAGTTGTTGTTGATAGCGTCAATAAATTTGTTCTTATCCTTTATAAGCTCTTTATTACTATTTTGTTCTTCATGTAAATTTAGGTGCCAGTGTTTTACTTTATTTTTTATAATAAACATGTACACGAATTCTCCAAAATTTTCTCCATTCCATTGATTGAGGCACTGTTCCACAAATTTTATTTGTAGTCTACTGATGTCACATATATGTATTTCCTTCGCAGTTTGTAACATCCAACCTATTCCGCCCGCTGTACATAATATTTTTTCATTGTTTTTTATTTTAAGTTGTTCGTTGTTGAAAATCCACAGTGTATTTTCGATCATTTCCTTGTATTCGACAAAAGGATCCTTTACATCTGGGTTTGGTAGGTACACTTTGTACTGTCTTAGTTCTTTTGGAAAATTGTTGAAATACTGATGTCTATCGAGATGTTTAGCAATCACGTCTTGGCCAAAACTACTTTGTTCTATATTCGAATGTCCTTCTAGCGCCTTGATATATGTAGGTGTGTAATCATGATGTATGTCCTTATCGGATCTTGAGAAGTTGGCAAATTTTAATGTGGAAGGTACACCTAGTGTTTCGGGGATCATATCTGTTTTAATAAGTAATGCTTGATCATTTAACTCAACCGAATGATTACTTTTATTGTAAACAATGTGCCCTATCCCGGTTCTCAGTAATAGAGGCGAAAGTTCTTTGAAGAATAGTTCTATATCAGTAAACACAGTTCCAGATTTTATAAGGAACGTGTATTCTTTTAATTCTCTTAAATCTCTGACTTGAGTCCATTTTTTTATATTTCTAACGTCGGCAGGTATTGGGTTACCCCACTTACCAAATAGTATAGAACTCAGTGTTTGATTTGAGTACCGATCCCCACACACTACAAAAGATGTTTTATGTATCATATAATTATTTTTTTAAATTTTAACCCTTCGACACTACCTTTATAGTCGGTTATGGCTAACAAGGGAGCAGAGTCTTCATCGACACTATCCCATTTTTTTATGTTATGGTGTTCAAACCATCTTTGTTTGTATTTGTCAAACCACTCAACAAAATTTTTATCAAACAGTTCTGGATTCTTATCTTTAGTTGCTATGAAGAATTTAGCTCTAAACGTAGTGTGAGGTTTTGCCAGTGTGTTGAATCTGTTCTGGTTGTTTGGTTCTTTGTTCTCCCAATATGTTCGTGGTTTTTTACCAAGCTCGGACCATGGGAGGTATATGTAATTTTTAATGATCCTATCCTCATAAAAGTCATAACACTTGTATTGATTGGTCAGTATTCCTTCATATTTCCCCCATCCCACATTTATTTTTTTTTCATTTTTTGTGTTAGATCCAAGATCTTCATGAAAATGCACAGAATGATGTAGTCTATAAAGGACGTTATTATTTTTCAATTGAGATAGTCTATCATGTTGTTCTTCGTATATGTGATGTAGTTGATTTAACTTGTTTTGATTTAAAGGATCAAGCTCGATGGGTTCTGTGTTTGCGAATTTACAAAATTCGTCATAAATTTTTTTAATGTCTGAAAAATCCTCAATCTCTGATTCGATTGAATCTATAGGAACGTTTTGTAAATGTTTTATTTTATTTGCCCATTTTTCTGCAAGTTCGGTATCATGTAAACGATAATTGACTTCAACGTTATTGTCAAAGATTATTTTAAATGTTTTATTTCCCATCCTCAAATACACCGCCATCCATCTCAATGTTGATGGTCTGTGCTTCCTTGGCTGTCTTCAGTGCCTCTATGATCTCTTCCTGTATGGTGACCATACTTTTATTTAAGTTACGTTTTGTGGACTGTAATTTTTTCCTAGGCGACATTTCGCTGTAAATAGTTTTATGCTTTCGAAACATTACGATCTAATTGTGGTAACAGGATGCAGTTTGTCCTCAGGCATGGAAATGAATGACCACTTGTTGCCCCACTTCCAGAACGCACAAGAAAGGGACGACCGCATAGTGGAATGGTACAGGCAGAATTATGATGTCCCAAACATGGACAGCCTAGAGATCCTCAACACCAGCAGGAAGCAGTGGCAAAAAAAAGAAAAACAAGAAGCCAGCTGGCCGGCACACCTACAAGAGATCACTGGCATTCCTGTGATCAACCTGTCAGAGATCGGTGCGTCTCTGTCGCGTACACTGTTGGAGTATTCACGGCACGTCAAAGGTATCCCGCCCAAATCAACACAAAAGATGCTGACCATACACCAATTACCGGAGCCCGGGAGGCTGTACATGAGGTTCAGTGAGGAACATGGCAGGGTCAATGTGCTACCCCAGGAACTGCATGATAATTTTGGGTTCGATGTCAAACGGTCAGGCAGGGAGATTGAGCGTGTCAAGAAAAAATATCGTGACTTCGTTATCCGCGACGGATACATCAAGAAACACTATTCGAGAGTGCTGAAAAGAATACAGCATTTGTCCGCCGAGAGCAACATAGATGATCTCTACATCTTCCAATCAAAGGATGATGTGCCCGAAGATATCATTGATAAAGTTGTGATGGATGATTTCAGTGTGTTTTGGTCTGGGTACCGTAGAGGTGTCTGCGGACATCCTGTGGATCCTGTCTACAACAAGGATCTGTGTGAATTGATTATTCCTCGTCTGAAGTAGAAAACCCACCGCCATCCATCTCAATGTTGATGGTCTGTGCTTCCTTGGCTGTCTTCAGTGCCTCTATGATCTCTTCCTGTATGGTGACCATGCGTGTCATGACTTGACTTAGACTATCGGCCAGTTGATCCGCTTCCTTGGCCGGAATCACTATCTGTCTCTCACCACGTTGGCGCAGTGTGCGGATCCTGCCTATGAGGTCCTCGATGGGCCTAGTTTGGATCTTGGAATTCTTTGATGGCATTGTTCAGTACCTGTTGCATTTCTAGTTTGGTCTTCATTGGTCCTTTGTGGTTATACCTTGATAGTGTTATCATTTTTGGACAGTAGGCCTTCCTCCACCCCTTCTCGAAACAGATTATGTAGTAACCTGCGCAGAACTGGCTCTTGCTCTTTGGGGTCTTGGTGTACACTGGCAACTGCTTCTGCACATCAAACATTGGGTTGTATGGGTGCTGACTGCACGGATAACCATGCACATCGAAGTTGTCCGTTTGGACTTCTTCCTCGGCTTTTTTGACATTAGAATCGTCAAAAATACCAAATCCAAACTTTGTGAACAGGCTCTCCTGTGTGTGGAACACCTGCCTCTTGTCCTGTTTGCTGAGGAATATCCAACCGTTGTCCTCCTGTTTAGAAAGGGTGCCCAGTTTATGGCCATTTTCCTCGACTATCCAGAATTTGTCTTTGACTAGTGTCTTTGCTCTAACTGGCATTTTTTACCTCCTCTTGTGATTCATAGTGGGTTTTGTATTTGCCTATGGTATTCATCATCAGTGTGCTGTTGTGGAAAAACTTCTCCGCTGAATCCTTCACGTGTGCCATCAGCTCATTCAATGGTTTCTGATTGATTTTGTTCACTGTGTTGAATATTTGTTGCATCCTTTGGTTTGGATCCTTGATGTTGTCATACGATTCATCGATGAAGTTGTCAAACGTTTTATAGCCTTTTTCCTTCAATGTCCTAAGACTACCATGGGCACCGATAATGACGAATGGCCTGTTGGAAAGAAGCGCACTCACGGTCTTTTCGCTGAAATTTGGATGCGGATGATTGAACGCAGTTTCACTGACCACATACACGGCTCCCAGTCTGCAGAAACTGTGACTGGCCCGGCCGTAATTCTGATCTATCGCAGGATGTTTATGATCAGTCACAGTAACCTCTGCCCATAGGTCCAACAATTCCTTGCTGTAGTGCCAGTCGTCCCTGTGATTCACAGGCATGCAGGCCTCTGTGCCGAACAGGCGGTCATGGCTTTCATGGTGGATGTTGTTTTGTGCCTCACTCGATCCGGTGTTTATTGTCACACAATTGCCATCGATCAAACTTTCTTTGATTAGGAACTTGGAAAACAGTTGTCGGTGCATGCGGTGGGTGAAATTCATGTGTAGGAACTTGTACCGTATGTCATCTAAGTTGCTGTGCTGATACTTCTCTTTTTGTAGTTCCAAGATATCATTGTTTGCGAATGGTAGGTCAACACTGTATCTCAAGAAATTCCAACCATAATAATTTTGGTTGAGCACAGCCAAATCACTGTGGTACTCGTCACCAAAGCATGGCACGAAGAAATCAACATTGAATATTTGTTTGATCCGCAACAGTTCCGTCAGTTTATTCCATTGGGCGCTCACAGAAGATCCCTCGTCATACCATTGTGGTTCGCTAGTTGACAGGAACACGCATTTCTTTTTTAACCCTTTGTCCGCTTCTTTGATTGACTCTAGGTCTTCCATGCACATCAATTCCATGCTCAATAGGAAAATTTGATCGTAGTATTTTGCATGGGCGGATTTTAAAAAATCACCAAATATCAGTTTATCATAGATGTTGTGTTTGTACTCGTACATTTTATCCTACGTCAATACGTGCATTGAATGGCTCAACATACAGTTGTGCCTGCTCACTGATCCTATTTAAATCGTACTTGGCACAGAACCTCATGAATCTGATCCCAACCTGTCCCACGTTCTTGGCCTCTGATTTGGCCTGTGCTATGGTCTGATCCAGTTCCTCTATGATGGCCTCTGGCTGTGCGTGTAGGTCCACTAACAGCCTGTTACGTTCATAGTCTTCCAGTACCCTGTGTTCGTTGCCGTCATGATCAACCCACTTGCTCAACATTAGGTTATTCCAAGTGTAGCCCTTTTCGTGCCTGTCCGCGTATGCCTCCTGCAGGCCTATCTTGTTCTTGGTGCCTTTGGTACGCACTCCTGGGTATGCCGAGAATATGTTGTCTGAAGGGTCACCTCTCATGGCCTTCTCGAACACGATCCATTCTGTGTCCGGAGCAGGCTTGGGTGCCTTCAATTTCTTGTCTATCACGGGATTGCCCTTGGCGTCGAACCAGCCCTCGTGTGTGAGCGTGGTCTCGTTGACCCCGTTGTACTGTTTCACACGCGGTGTGATCAGTTGGTTCAGGTCCTTGTCTGTGCTGATGATCACATGATTGTCGTCTGGATGTTTGTCGATCCATCTCGCTATTAGATCATCTGCTTCTGCTCTTGGATTTCTTAAAACAGTTGCGTTGGTTTTAGTCTTTATGAAGTCCACGAAATCATCGTAGCACTCCCAGAACACTTCATTCTCTTCTTTTTCCTTCTCGGTCATGGCGTCCGCCATCTCCTTGCGGTTCCGCTTGTATGGTGCGTAGTGATCCTTGCGCCATGATCTGCCTTCTAGACAGAACACCACATGTTTGCCCTCGAAGTCCTGCCAGGCCTTCTTGATGCTGTTCATCATGATGTGTATGGCCATGCCCACCTTCTCGGAGGTGTCTCCACGTATGACGTGTCTGGCCCTGAAGAATGTGTTTGCCGTGTCTACTAATATATGAGTCATGTATTATTATAGCACTACTCCTTTTGCGCGTCAACATATGCCTGTTGTAATATGTCTAATTTTGTGGATTGTTGTTTTGTGTATTTTTCTATGTTTTTTTGTGACTGTAATATAGTATTTTTGCTGTACCACATGTGGTAAATTTTTTCAAAGTCATTTAAATCAATATCAAACTTATAATGGTTGCTTATGGCAATCAAAGATCTCCGCAATAGTTCACAATTAAGAAAAGCACCTAGTTTAAGAAAATAAACCTTATTGTTTTCTATTCCCATATAGTTTTTACGTTTGATATCATGTATTCTTGCCCCACATCTATCTAAATCTTGAAAGGCCAATCTGTATCCTTCTTTAATTGATATTTTTTTATCTTCACACAATTTAGGAAATTGTGAACCGTTAATAGTAAGAAATTTCTTGATAGATTTTTCATCAAACAGATCTGTTCCTTGATCACCTGCTCGGTACATACAAGAGCGTTCCCAGTAAAGAATTTCGTTTTCTATAGTAATCATTATCGCGTTTTTGTTTTTGTTGCTTTTCAGGAAACTTTCAGTTTCGGTATCGTCTATGAAAATAAACTTGCCACTTTTTTTATACCCTATATGACTTGCTCCTAGATTATTGAATGGTATTTTTTCTATACTCGGAGTCGCGGTGCAGAACTTATCAAGTAACCATTGCAGGAAATGTCCGTGCCCTCCGCTTACGTTGAGGATGTAAACAGGTTTCATTTGAATTTTTCCAATTTTGTCTGTATTTTTTCTTTTATAAAAATTTGGTTAATTTTTTTAGCAAAATAAATTTGATAAAACTTATTTGGTGTAATAACCGGACTAGACCTATCATGAAATTTGTAAGTTTCATGTTTCTCGTAATCCTCCATCATGATGAAATCTTGCCATAATGAAAGTTTTTTATGAAGTGGGTTTTTCCATGCTATTCTCGTTCCTTGAAATATACACAATTTAGTTTTTTCCTTACGACATAGTTCCTGCAGATATAGAATCTTTATTATCAAATCTTGTTCCTCGATGCTAGGACTGTAAAGGTAATCATAAAACATTTTTTTAGCAATATGATCTATGCTGAAACTACTGGGCCAGTATTTTCCAAAAGAATAATTTCTCAAACTATCATTTTCCATCAATGATCTGTTTTTATCATTCAACTCAACATCAAGTTTGCCCAACTGAGTGAGTTGACATATAACATGGCTATAAGTGTTCTTGTGTAATTCGTTTATTAGCAAATTTAATATTAGAGAATTGGTTATTCCAGGACCTGTTAGATCTTTTATATCAAGTCCGCAAATCTGTAGGACGTTTACCCAGGTAGGTCTCTCGCCCTTGCCGTATGATATGCCACAACCACTGATTAGTATCTTTGAATTAACCGACTTCGGTCTTGCCATCGTCTCTCCTGTTGATCTGAACGTAGCCAGATCCAGTGACGTCTATGCCCTGTTCATTGCCTATAGTCCTACACAACGTCTGGAACCACCTGTCCACGATCTCCTCTTCGGACTCGCCTTGGTATCCAGACTGCTTCAACATGTTGACGAACTCGTCGTTCCAGTCCAGTTCAAAGAAACCGTTCCTGGGGTTCTCTGGGTTGACATTTAGGTTGAGAACTTTGACCATGGGTTCCTCGCTCTTCTTGGAACCCTTCTTGTTCTTTTTCTTGATAGTTGTCTTTGTTGTTTTTTTTACCTTCATAATACGATTATACTTTATTTTTACCTTGAAGTCTACCTATGTTCCCCATTTGTTACCAAACAGATCCACATGCAGTCTCGGTGAATACTTAAAACCATGCTTCATGGCCATGTCCGCCACTTGCGAAGCAGTCTTGGCCTGTCCCTCCTGCGTGGCACCCACCGCCATTAGATATATGTCACCAGTGACACCTGCCCGAGCGTATGCCTCCCTGGCCGCATCCACTTCTTTTAAATCCTGTTCGTCCTGTACCACAAACTTGAAGTACAAGTGTGTGTTTGGTATCTGAGAATATTGTCTGGCCACGTCTGTCCTTATGGCCTTCTCCCATAACTCTCCTGATATGCTTAACTTAGGTGAAGTAGACCATGTCACATGCACCGGATCTTTTGTGTAGTCACCTGCTGTTAATCCATGCATAAACTTGTCAAAGTTGTCCTTCCAGGTCTGTGTACAATTAGTTTCTATCGTGATGTTTTTCAAGTCACTGAATTCTGGCTGTCTAATTAGAGCCTCTAGTTGTCTCTGCCACATCATGGGTTCACCTCCCGTGATTATGAAGTGGACATCCTGACCGTTCGCACAGGTCCAGCGGTTCTCTGGTGTGTATGCCGTGACCTTGCGGGCTATCTCGTCCACAGGATCCCAGTCCACTAGGTCCTTGTATCTAGCGCTCCAACTGGCCGAAGCGTCACAACCTATGTTGACCACTGGTAACTCTGATATGTGTTTGATGTTTCTGATGTCCTGTGTGTTATAAGGCATGTCTTCGGGTCGTATCCATTTTGACTTGTCCCTGCCCTGTCCGAAACCATGGCAGTGGAAGTTGCATCCAAACGTCCTAAAGAACACCGAAGGCACCCCAACGAACCTTCCCTCGCCTTGTACTGAGTAGAATATCTCTGAGTATCTTATTCGTTCCATAATTCTGGTTTTATATTTTTTGTTGCTTCGACTATTTCATCTATTGTAAACTGGTCTTGCTGTTCTGTCAACTTTGTCTTATTTAGATCATCTGGAAAATCCCTGTACAAGAAGTGCTGTATGGTATCGGTATTAACATATTGATTGAATCCAACATGTACTTGATCGACTTCTTTGTCAGCGATGGTGATAGTCATGGCATCGTCTAGTGCCTGCATGTTCTCAAACTCCATGTCGATCCTGAATTCGGGTAAATCCATTGATCTAAATCCCAGCTTCATTCTGGTGATCCTGTATGTGAACATTTTGCCGTGTTTGACTAACTTGTCAAGGAACAGTTTCATCTTGGCAACGAAGTCATTTGCTGTGATGTTGTCTTTGTGGTCGGCGTATATGGTGTAGATGTTCACACTACTTTTTCTTACTCTTGTCTAGCCTTACCACCTTGCCGTCGGTGTCTTTCATGTATCCAGTGTTCTCCCTCACTATGTCGTTGTGTGAGAAGTTAGCCCAGTAAAGCTCAAACGCCACGCCGTCCTCCAGTCCCTCGAACGTGTGATATTGACCTGGCTTGACCGCTGTGAAGTCACCTGGGTTAAGTATGGTCTCGTCCACGAGGTCATAGTCATTCGCCCAAACTCTGATCTTCATCTGTCCTGACACTACATAGAAGCCATTCCACTTCCATTCGTGTTTGTGCTTTGAACAAACCCCGCCCTTCTTGTAGTCTATCCTGTGGAACTCACAGGAACTGTTGGCCAGTATCAGTTCCGTTTCTCCCCAAATTTTTCCTGCCTTGTTTCCCATTATGTGATCCTTCCAATCTTTATTATATAGGATATTTAGATGAGTTGTCAATGGGGGAGCAAAAAAACTCCCCCCTGATCGACTATTTTTTCTTGCCTATGACCTGCAGTCTGTTCAACAGTATTCCATACGCTGGTAGGAACACTATCAGACCGACCATGATCTTGGTCAAGGTGTTGTTCTGAGCAACCACGTGCCAGTTTGCACCGATCCACGATAGGTTACCTTCTGCGTCCAACGATCCCGCGAACGCCACATAAAAGAACGAGTACGTGTCGATTATGTTGGCCGCGATGGTCGATAATGCCGGTGCCGCCCACCAATTGTCAGATCTTTCTCTGATCGCTTGGAAAACGTACACGTCAAGCATGGTACCGATCGCGTATGCTGTACCTGATGCGAATCCCACCCTGTATGCGTGTGGATCACCCAGTGCCAACAGCACTAGTACCGATGCAACGATTGCCGGGATGATAGCCATTGCTACGACGGCCCTTCCCGCTTCTTTGCCCACCAACCTGACCGTCAGGTCGGTTGCCACAACCACGATCGGGAATGTGAATGCCGCCGCCGCAAGTGGGAACGATCCGAACAACGGAAGGTCCGCACCAGGGAACAGATCAAATCTGATCGTGACTAGATAGTTCGACACAGCGATGACCAGCGTGTGTAGAATAACTAGATTTCTCACAAGTGTCTTGTCAACACCTGCCAGTAGTGATTTAAACATTAATCCTCCTTAAGGTTTGTTTAATATCTCTAATTCTAACAGATCTAAATTAGCGTGTCAAACATTAAAGTTTCAATGCTGTAGGGTGAATATCTTGACTTTTCCAACCGGTCGGCCGGGTAGGTCCCCACCGTTTGGAGTTATTTTGTAGATTTCGTCAAAAGCAAAGATATCTGGGTTAAAATACCACCTAGGTGGTTTGTTGGCTGTCCTGTTTTTACAGCAAGGATGCAGGAAGTATATTCCAAATTTCCTCGAAAGAGGGATGGTCAACGTTTTCACTCCGCCGTGCCATGTGTTGACGATAAGCCGTCCGTCATCTACCACTATACCGTTTCCTGGCCATTCGATCACGTTGTCTCGGTCAAGGTCGTCAGGTGTTGCGTTTGGTTTGGTATGTGCTATCAGGTTTGGATTTTTCCTAATTATTTCTCCCAGGCGCTTCAGTTTGTGATCACATTCGAACACACATTTTGGAAAAAGGAACACACGATCTACCATGATCATGTTTGATTTGGTCATGAACCCGTTGGTGCTGTTGGTACTATGGTCTTTGATTTCAATTCTTAACTGTTTGCCTAACACCGATTCGTCTATTTCATACGCAAAGATTTTTTCTGGGAACGTCTGTTTGACGAATTGATCTGCGTCAGTGTCTAAGTTTGGATACCACCATTTGAACTCTTTCATGTGCCTGTATCTGGACGAACTCTTGGCACTTTCAACTGCATGGTGATTTATATCGCGATCGAGGAACAAGTCATCCACGAGGTAGTCATCACTGAACAATCGCAAATGGAGTTTTTTACGATAATGCGTATATAGGAATGAAAGAATCAGTGTGTATTTCATAATATTAAAACAAGTTGTCTATAGGATGATCTACTTGAATTTTTTTTTGATTCTTAAATTTACAACAGGGAGGTATATACCCTCTGCTATTGAGGTATATGCTGTACCATGGTGCCAGGCAGAATGTTTCTTTTTTGTTTGCCATAACTCATGTACTTATTTGTCCCATTCCTCCCATGGAAAAACGATCCATGCGGGAGCCTCGTCCTTGTTGATCTGGTAGCCATGGTAGTCCATCTTAACTGGCGACGGACGGTTGTTGATCAATGCCGCAAAACGTATCCTGTCCTGTTGCTTGCCGAAGTTGTCTAGTATGTATTGGAAAGTTGCCCCTGAATCGTTGATGTCGTCTATAATCAGTATCTTCTTTTGGAACGCGAACACTTTCTCCAGCACCGAGAGATCGGGTTTGGCTGTGTGATCCCGCAGTCTCACGTCTAGTGCTTCGTGTGGCACGTTGAGCCTGTGTGAGAGATACACACCGGGTATACACCCGCCCCTGTTTATGCCCAGTATAACACTCGGCATCCAGTTGCTGTGAACCATCTGGTCCTCGATCTGTATCAGTGCGTTGCGCATCTGACCTGTGGTAAAATAACTTTTATTAATTTCTTCGCTCATATTCCAAAATAATAATTCATGAGTCCTATTATCAGAAGTGTTACAAGTATTGCGTTTAGGAACAACAGTGCCCTGTCGTGCCATAGATACCCAACCCAGGCCCAACCAAGTGTACCTATCAAACCTGCCCACATGTCGATGTGCGGTATGGTGCCCACGCTCCTGGCGGTGGTTGCTATCAAGATAAAAACAACTGAAATCCATTTAATGTACCAAGACAGGTCTCCCTTGGGAGTGACTTTCTTGTATACCCTGGATGAGTTGAGTGCCTTGATCTTGTCGTCAAGTTTCTCTTTGATGGGTTGTATGTTATCCGATCGTGTATCGTTCATAAACCCTGTTGATGTTGTTGTTGACCCTTACAAAAGTGGCACACTTGGGCATGTCTTTTAGCCTACGTGCCCCTATGTACGTTGCGGCTGATCTCACTCCTCCCAGTATGTCCTCTACCGTGTCGTTCACAGCGCCTCTATAGGGTAGGCTGATCCATCTGCCCTCGTTGCCCCTGTATCCGTCTTTTCTCTTGCCGTGTTTCTCACGGGCCCGGTCTGAGCTCATGCCATAGAATTCTATCTTGCCGTCCTTGGGTGTCTGTTCTGACTCGTCGTGTCCCGCCAGCATTCCACCGATCATCACGGCGTGTGCCCCTCCGCCCAGTGCTTTGGCTATGTCTCCGGGATATACACACCCGCCGTCCGCCATTATGTGTCCGTCTACACCGTTGGCCGCGTCAGCACATTCTACTATGGCTGAGAACTGTGGCACACCTATTCCGGTCATGGTCCTTGTGGTGCACACTGAACCTGGTCCAATCCCAATCTTGACCATGTCTGCGCCATTTATTATTAACTCTTCCACCATCTCTGGTGTGACCACGTTGCCAGCCACTATGACCTTGTCTGGGAACTCGTCCCTGACCATCTTGATGAAGTCAACGAAGTTCTGGTGGTATGCGTTGGCCACGTCTATGGTGATCATCTTCACATCTGGGAAACTGTCCAACACCTGTTTCATCCTGGCGTAGTCCTCCGCTTCTGGATCCCATATCTTGTTTGTGCCAGTACAAACACTGACACTCTGTAATCTCAAACCTGATCCCACAGCCTCTTTCCACTGATCTAGAGTGGTTGATTTTGTTATCACGGTCATCATCTTGTGTTCTTGTAACACCTTGGCCATTGAGAACGTACCAACACCGTCCATGTTACTGGCGAATATTGGTGTGAATTCCATTATCTTGCCTGAGTTACGAAAAGTGAACTTACGTGTCATGTCCACATCACGTCTCGAACTCAGTGTGGAACGTTTGGGTTCCATCAGCACATCATCGAAATTCAGTTTCAGGTCTTCTTTAATTCTCATCTTCTTGCTCCTTTGCCTCGCACATCTTCTTGACGTTGTTGTAGTGATCCCACGCGTCTTGTAACGCAGGGTACTTCTCCCTTAATTTTTGGTCAGTTTCGAACTCTAATTCTCCAAAACTGTAACTCATCCCGTCCACTGTCAGCATCTCTGACGCTGAACCTGTGTTGACATCACTGATGTCCCAGTCCTCCATGCGCCAGACACCGTCTGATGTTTTCTTCTTGTCCTTATCCAATTGGCCCACACTGTGTTTCTTGTAGTTGAATATTGTGCATGAATTCGTTCTTCAACGCTGGATCAGTCTTCAGCAGTCCCTTCAATACGGTCGTCTGTGTGCTGGAGTTGGCACTCCTTATTCCTCTGTTCTCACAACAGCCGTGTCTAGCCCTCATGTAGACACCCACTGCTGGGCTCTCTGTGAGTTTAGCAATTCTGTATGCGATCATCTCAGTTAGTTCCTCTTGGAGATGTCCTCTGGATGCCAGGTGTTGTGCGATTCTAGTGTACTTGCTCAACCCGATCAATTTCTTACCTGGCAAACATCCTATATAACAGACACCAGTGACCGGTTGATGGTGGTGTGAACACATACTTTTAATATCTGATCTGACAACGATCAATTGATCGTATCTTCCATCCTCATTAGGGAATGCAGTCACTTCCGGTTTGGGAGAGTACCTGCCTCCCATTATCTCGTTCACGTACATCTTGGCCAATCTCCTGCCAGTGCCCCTGCTATTAGGGTCATTCTGCCTGTCGATGACAAGACTGTCTAGTACCGCTTCAAATTTTTCCTGTAGTTCCTCGATCAATTTATCTTTCTCACCGGGCTCGATGTACTTGCTGATATTGTCTGCCGCAAAAAATCTCTTGCCTGCTTTTGTAATTCTATTTTTTATCGTTTTAGATACGGGTTCATCCGGCATCCAGCTGTCCTTCAAGATGTCCTCACTCATTGTATTTCCTTCTTGTGTGTGTTGTTATACCATTGTACAGCAGTCGACACCACGTTGTCAATAGAACTCTGTGTGGGCTCCCACCCTAATATCGACTTTACCTTGGAGATGTCCGCCACCAGGTACGCGGGATCGCCTGGCCTGTTCTCGTGCATTTCTATGTTCATTTCGCCTGTGTATTTTTGAACTGTTTCAATAAGTTGTTTGTTAGAAGCAGGTGCCCCAGATCCGAGATTGAACACCTCCGCGACTTGGTTGTCAGCGGCGTAGTTTAGAGCCTTGATGTGTGCGTCCGCTAGGTCCATGACATGTACGTAGTCTCTGACACAGGTTCCGTCTTCTGTTGGATACTTGTCACCAAATATCTTGAATGTTTTGCCTTGTCTCGCGGCGTCTATGGCCAATGGTATGATGTGTGTCTCCTTTTCACGCAGTTCTCCTACCTCGCCTTCGGGATCGGCGCCTGCGGCATTGAAGTACCTCAATCCCACACTGCTCAGTCCGTGTGCTCTCAGGTAGTCCCTGCACAGCATCTCCATCATTAGTTTGCTCGCACCGTAGGCACTGATGGGATTTGCTGGGTCTGACTCTCGGCACAGTTTCATCCCTGGGTCACCATAGGTTGCCGCGCTGGAACTGTACACGAATGTCTTGACACCACACTCAATCAGTTTGTCCAGCAGTGATACTGTGACGATGAAGTTGTTCTTGTAGTACAATGATGGGTTGGACACGCTCTCGGGCACGCTGGTGCTACCTGCGAAGTGTATGCAACTGGTGATGTTGTATCTCTTGACGATCTCGTCCAGCCTGTCCATCTCCTGTGGCAGTTGTATGTTGTGTGTGGGACCGTAGGTCTTGAGCTTTGGCCTGTAGTGCCTGTCTATCGTGATGGGTGTGTATCCGTTTTTGGCCAGCAGTTTACAGGTGTGTGAACCCACATACCCGGCTCCGCCCGTGACCAGTACGGCCTTGTTGACTCCTTTAATACTTGGATTCTGAAACTGGTGTCCTGTAGTGTCTTCCATCTCTTCTCCATTGTTCGCCCTTGCCTGTCATAATGTCAATCATCCTGTCTATGGTACCGTTGGTCCAATCAGAAATCTTACCTATACTAGGGGATGGTTTGCTTATTAGCACTTCCAATTTGTCAATAGCGTCCTGCTGTGACCATGGAACGTACATTCTCGTGTGATCGTTTGCAAAAGTCTCTGGGAATGATCTGTATGCTGGAAACAGCGTATTACAATCCATCGCATCCGCTTCACTCACTGTGTTTGAAACCCAGTCCTGTAGCGCACAGTTGAACATCACCCTGGAGTCTGCTAGTATCTCATAGTACTCGTTCTTCTTCAAGTTCTCGTGTATGGTCAGTATGCCTTGCTTGGCCAGATGTTTGGCTTCCTGCACATAGAATTCGTTGTTGGATCTCAATGGTCCGCCTTGACATATGGCGAATTCAACGTCTGGATGTTTCTCTTTGTATTTTGTGGCCAGGTCCATGAAGAACTGTGGCTGTTTCTCTTGATCCCACCTTGCTCCAAAAATAACTCTCTGTTTTCTTTCAATGAAAGGTTTCCTGTCCGGCACTCTTCCTTGTACCTCTTCCTTGCCAAAGCTCAGACCTGATATGTTGTATATGGGAGCCGACCAGTTGGCTATCCTCATGTGTGCCACCATTTCCTCGTTCGTGGCCAAGATGTTGACATTGGGTATTTCATTACACATCTGTTCATACATGCTCATCCACTTGCTCATGCCCCACACGTGTACGAAGTCGTCGGGATCTATGGCCTGTGCCAAGCACCTCAGATATATCGTGGGTCTGTGTTTGTCTTCAACCTGGTTCAAGATGTACGGCAGTGACTCCATGCCTGGTTGGAACATGTCCTCGAAGAATATGATGTCCTTGTTGGTGACCTCGCCATTACGCATCATCTGTACCAGGTTCATCATCTGGCTCATGCCAAAGTATGATCTACCGTGTGCGTCTAAAACCTGTCCAACGCTGATGGCCTTGGTGTCATCTATTGTGGTGCCTGGCACCACCACGTAGTCAATGCCACGTTTCTTGTATGCCCTCTCAGTCCATTCTTGTAGTTGTAGTGTGTATCTGCCTTCGTAGGGCTCTAGACCCATGTAAAATATCTTCATAATTGTTTGACCTCATTTCCCCCTTCTGGGTTTGCGTATATGTGTGTTGTGTAGCCCGCCATTGGATTGTTCTGCACGTATTCCATGATCTTATTTAGAGTGTTCGGATCGCCCTGTGAACTTTCTATGTACCTCTGGTAGCAGGGTTCCTGTCTGTAGTGTTTCTTGACGAAGTTGTCCATCACTATCGTTCCACCCCATTTGGTGTTGAAATCACTGAGATAGTTCTCCGAATAGAACTCAAACATCTTGTCATGGTTCACATTCACGTCTGGTTCTGGTTCAAAGATCAATCTAATCAGCATTTTTTTCCTTCCACTCTGCTAGTTTAACTTGATACTGTTCTTCCGTCAACCCGTGCCATCCTACGCATTTACCAATTGGAGACCTACCACAGGGACAGGATTTCTTCTTGAATATATCGTCGTAGTTCGAGCGATAGTTGGTGTTGCTTGGCCTGGATTTTCCGTCCCAATTACCTGGCATTTTCTTTCAGATATTTGATCATTGTGTCAGCGTCCGAGACCTCGAAAGGATCTCCGTTGTCACCTGCGTTGTTCTTGCCTGGTTCTTCGAACATCTTAACGACTTCACCGTTGTCCACTAGCATCGAGTATCTCCATGATCTCATACCAAATCCCACGTGGTCTTTGTTGACCAACATGCCCATTCCTTGTGTGAAAACGCCTGATCCGTCTGGTAGCACTTTTACTTTTTCAATCTTTTGATCTCTTGCCCAAGCGTTCATTACGAAAGCGTCATTTACACTTAGACAATATACATTATCAACACCCAGTGACTTCAGTTCATCGTATTTCTCTTCGTATCCCGGAAGTTGTTGTGAACTGCAGGTAGGAGTGAATGCCCCCGGCAGTGCGAACACCACTACTTTCTTGTCGTCAAATATCTCCGCTGTGTCTAGGTCCTTCCATTCGCCACCTATCAAGGCGCATCCGCCCACCGCTTGGTCGTCGCCTATCCGTGTCTTGAAGTTTGTGTATGGTACTCTCATGTGTTTATGCTCTCTCCTTTGTTAGTTTGACCGTGCCATCGTTGGTGTGTTTGATCCTGTGTGAGTTTTGTAGTGCGAGATGAAGGAATGATTCATACTTGTCATCCTTGACCAACAGTATGATTGTGTCATCCATGGCATCGTCATCGCTGTAACCCGAGTAGGCCCAGATGAAATCTTTGCCGTACTTCATTCCCAGGTTGCCCGCTGTGGTGCAGATGTTGGCCACTGCGTCCACTGTGTCGTAACCTGCGTTCAATCCACCACCTTCTATGGGCAAGTGTCCCATCCTCGTTGTCGCCCTCTTCTGTTTAATCTGTATTTCTTTCATATACCGCGTGTGATCCATTCTCTCCATCCTCACTGACATCTATCTCTATACGTCTGCCTGGATATCTCTTTGCTATCTCTACATAAAGGTCATCGCTCATCATCTCACAACTCTTGAAGTCGTTCTGTAATGTGCCTTCCTTGTACAGGTTCAACAACCATCTTTTGAACTGTATGAATTCTATGTCCCTGTCATCATGAAACACCTCAATTGCCACCTTGAAGTGGAATATGTGTCTATGTGGATGTCCCAGGAACGATACATCATACTCGTCGCCTGTCGCCAGATTGGGATCTGTTAAAGCCGCTGGGTATTTGTGCATTCCTTCTTTCTGGAATGTGACCCATATCATTTTGCTGGCCTTGTTGGCCTGTTCCTTCAGTGCTTGATTTCGTTGGTGCTCAGTATCCATTTGTTCTCCTGTATTGGTTTATCCTGTTTGTATTCTTTCCACGAAGTGAAGCCTGCCGATTGTTTGAAATGATTCATGCTCATTGTCCATACTCCGGGATTTGTTTTGTTGAAGTCCACGTCATCGACTTTGATGCAGAGTTGATCGTCATCCTCGGAATTGGCAAATATTATGGAGCAGAATGGTATGAACAGTTCGTTCTTCCACACCAATTTGAATCTCTGCTTGACTTCATCGTGTAACGAGTATGGATAATCTATGGTCACGTAGTAACCTGCTTCCATTAACTTGATCATCTGCGATAGTTGTAGTCCGTGGTTGTACATGAATGATCTGTTTGCGCCATAATAGATCGCTTTGGCATTGACCATTTCGGCAAGTTCTTTGATCTGTTCCAGTGTAAGATCGTTCCTTGCCAGGAAAAGTGTCTGTAGACCGTAGGCTGGTGTGTGTTCTATCTCCAGTCCTGAAAACACGCCTACACTGTCACTCTTGCCTGTTTTGTAATCTCTGTCCATGTCTTATTATACTATGTGTTGGCTATCTTGTCAAGGTGGCTCTAGCCCTGGCTATCGCATCCTTGATCATCAACTTGGTCCTCTTCAATCTGGTCAACACCTCCTTGCTCTCGGAACTCCTGTCCTTGAGCCTGTCTTTGGTAAGTTGTGCCACCTTCCTGTCGAGGTACTGGTGCTCGTCTTCAAGTTTCTTGAGTTTTTTGCTTTTCTTTCTTTTTGTTACCATGTTGTCCTCCTATTCAAATAAAGAACTGAAGTTGTTAGTGCCCTTGCCACCACCTGTCGCCCTGGCCCACCTGTTGCCTCGGATGTCTGCCAAGTAACTGGACGCACTCGCGATCACGTCCATGGGCTTCTCGCTGGTGAATACCTCTTCAACGAAGGTGTTGAAGTACAGGATGTTCCTGGGAACGTATATGCTGGGCTCGTCGGTCTTGTCACTGGCCTTGGTCTTGCGCCAGTGTTTTACTTCTGGCCTGTGCTTCAGTGATTCTATGTCATTGATGTCGTTGGCGATCTGTATGGCCCTGATCTGGTTGTAAACGTTGTGCGCCATCATCAGCACATAACTGAAACTGTCCCACGATGTTGAACCGATCTTGCCATTCTTGTTCACATCATTCTCGCCATACCAGCACACGTCTCCCATCCTCAACCTACGTCCGATTCCGCTGTCAAACGGGAATTGTATGTCAGATCCTTTCAGTCGCTTGTCGTCTGGTGCTTTGTCCATTATGAATGAAAACCTGTCTGGGGTGAATGAGTTATGCGTGTAAACCAATCCGTTCGCTGTGGACAGGAACGCGGACGCACTGTCAAAACTTATAGTGAAGTTGGGGTTGATCAATTTCCTGACCTGTCGCTGGACCTGTGTCAGATAACATGCCCAATCCATCTGTGATGTTCCTAATACGTGCATCCAGTCCTTGCCGTCCAATTTCTTCTCGTCTCTCATGATGATCAGACGTTTGAGCATTACTTCCATGTCACACATGTTGATACCACCCATTGCCCATCCTTCGAATTCGAAGTCTTTGACTGCGTCATACCATATCTGTGCCGTGTTCCAGTCATCCCCCTGTAACACATTCAATAGTTTGGTTTGACCCAATCTGTTTTTCTGGAAGAACTTGTTGTTGTATATCGTTCCGTCTAACGTGTCTCGGAAACTGTTCAGTCCTGTCTTTGGCGAGTTTAGATCATCTGCCGCCCATGTTGGCACGTCCAGTGTCATCGCCCAGTCACTTGTTAGTTCTAACCAGTTCAGTATGTCTGACCTGACCTTGTTTGCTTTGTTGCCCTCGAAATCTTTCCAATCAAATTTTATTACACCCTTACCTATCTGGTATCCACCGGAGTCACCCACTATGGTGCTGAACTTCCTGTCCCTGTTCACGAACATGTGATCCCTGTCTCCAACTTTTTCCATGTCCAAACAGGCGTGTCCAGCCGAGTACAGTGCTGTGGGGTATGTGAACATTCCTTGTTCTGGGTTGATGAAGTTCAATCCCTCCACACCATTCTCGAAGCCCTTGGGTATCCTGTCTTCTGAGATGTGTTTGCCTTCTGAAACTCTCTGTTTGCTGATAAACGTGTTGTAGAAGTTTGAGATAGCAGGCAGGAACACCGCGAAGTCTCTGCTGAGTTCTCCCAAATGTTCCTGCTTACTATTGTTCGTCGTCATTACTGCGCCTGTGCTGGTATAATGTACTGGTACTTGCCCAGTCCTGAGTCAACAGTGACCATCATCGCACCCTCGTTAGAGAAGTGTAACGTGACCTTGGCTGAGTCAGAAAGTTTAAGTATCTGTAACACCTGCCCCACCGGCCAACTCCAACCCTTGTTAAGTGTGCCCTTAACGTCGGTCGCGAAAACGAACTCACCACCATGTGACGCTTGGTCACCGAAGGTGAATACCAGATTTCCATCCTCCGTCCTCACGACGAATGAATTGTGTTCTGTGTTTGCTGTGGCCTGGAAGTTGAATCTCTGAACACTCGCCACACTAGGTTCGATCTCAACGTCCCACTTGACGCCCTTGAACTTGACCGTCTTCAGTTTCTCATTGATGATCTCAGCGTTCATGAACCTGTAGTCGTTCTTGAAGTCACCCTTTTCGTTCTCGAAATGGATCCCCGTTGGAACCGTTGCGCCGTTTCTCTCACCGGACAACACTGTTATGTTCGCCTTCTCCTTGTACTCCGGACACTTCAGGTGGATGTCCAGTTTGCCCATCTGTGGCATTCCGAACGTACCCGTCATCTCCGGTTGTGGCTTGTGGAAAGACCCCTGCAGGATCACAGATCTGTCCTCGGCCATTGAGTCGATAGTAGTTTCCTTATCGTCCCCAGTGATCTTGACCAGATCCAAGAATCCCAATCCATGCGTGTGTTTAACGATGTCTTTTAAGATGTCTATCATAATACCCTAAGTGTACATGATATTTAGATCTTAGTCTAGTGTTAATTCAGAAATTCCGTACACAACTGGATTTTGTTTACCAGGCTTGCGGAATATGGCGTAACTTGCCCCGGGTCGGAATTGGTTCATCTCCACAACCTCGTAACCTTCCTGCTGGATCATTTCCGTCATGGCGGTCTTGGTATTGTAGTTCCAGTAGCCTCGCTTTGCTAGGTCCAGTTCAAGGTCATAGTGGCAGTCCGCATACTGTACGAAGCAGTAGCCACCGGGTATCAGCACCCTCTTGATGTCATGTAAGTACTGTCGCACGTGCTGTTGTGTGAAGAACACGAAGGTGTCCCAACTGAACACGAGGTTGCAACTACCTTGCGGCACAGTGTCACAACTGGTTTTGTCAGTTGTCAAAAACCTGAGGTACTTGTGGTGCTGGGGATTAAACAAATCTCTGATGATTTTCTCCCTGTCACGCAATACATCGAGGAAATAGTTTAGCCTCCATGCGCGGAAATCCATTGAGAACATGCCATCTCCTGGTCCTATCTCTAGGCTGTTGTAGATGTTGGTCCTAGCGAACTGGAATATCTTTGACTGGACCATCCTGCGCACATCAGGGGTAACTGTGGGTACCTGCTGTTTCTGTTTAAGGTCCCTCCTGAACCAGTCTGGAGTTTTGTCCAGCCTGTCTATGGCTCCCTTGTTGTTGGCGTCAACCGCTAGTTCTATGTCCTTTAGTATTTTGAGGTTCGAGTCGATGAGCGCCTGCAGGTCCTCTTTCTTGACCTTTTCTAATTTTTCAATCAGTAATTTTATTTCTTCGATGCTTAACATAAAGATATTTAAATTTCAAACAGTTTGTTGAATGTGTTCGTGGTCTCCGTGCTCTGCACGTCCCACCCCAGCACACCTATGAGGTTGTCTATCTTCTGGTCCAGTATTGTGCTCTCCATGGCATCTCCGTCAAACGGCAGTTCCTTGAACCATTCCGGGATACGCATCTCGTCCACAGGGTATGCTATTGAAGTGTAGCCCAGTGGATTGGATTTCAGTTTACACACTATCACCTTGGCGCCATCCGTTATGGGCATGGAGTATTTGTCACCGTACATCTCCCTGCACCTGTTCCAGTTCATGCTGGCCCTGACGTGTCCTGGCATGTTGGTCTTGCCCTTCTTGTTTTCCTCTTCCGTGTACTTGGTCATGTTGTTGGCTCTCTTGGGTGAACCCTTCTCCCAGCCCGGTCTGGCCTTGAACTCCGCCCTGAACTCACTGATCTTCTCAAGAACCTCTTTCTCCGTCATGCCCGTCAGCACCATGTACAGCAGATCACTGAGGAAGTCCTGCACGAACACCGGGGTATCCGATCTCTTCAGGTCGAGCCCCATCGCTTTCATCTTGCCCTCTTTGCCTTCCACATCCGCACGTTTGCCTTCCTTGTCATAGTACAGCACCGCGTATCTCTTCTTTGTGATGAATAATCCTTTACTAGCGACCAATTCCCTGCCTGCCGCTATGACTTCTCCCCTTGTGCTTGGCGTGTGGAACGCCCGGGTCATGAATGCCTTGAATGAGCCGTTGACCTCATATGCTATACGATCATACAGTGCCACCACGCTGTCCTTGGTCCATGGTATGGCGCCTGATTCAATTTCTTTTTCCAATGTCTTTGAGGCAGAGAAGTAAACGGAATCAGTGTCGCCGTATATCACGCTCTCTCCCAGGTGATCGTACTTGCCCGCCACGACTTCGTTGACCTTGCTGGCCATGTGCCTCGTGATACATCTGCCCGTGAGCGTCACTGATTGACCTATCCTGATGTCGAAGAATCTACAGCCCGGGTTCAGTATCGCTCCATACAGACTGTTGAGATTAATTTTTTTAACTAACTGCCTCTTGTCCCAGTACTCGCGTTCTATCTCGTTGTCACCACAGTCACGCATCTTCTGTTGCATTTCCTGTCTCTCCGCGTACCAACGTTTCAACAATCCTGGTATTATGGCCTCATACTCGTAGGTGAATATTGTTCCATTGGCGCTGAGCATCCACTTGTTGTTGCCGTCGAAGATCACTTCATACAGTTGTGCCGCGCTCATACGCACACTGGTCTTGTCCTCCCAGTCAACTATGATCTCCGTGCCCTTGTCCTGTTTCATCACCGCCTGGTACTCCCATGATCCGAACTGGCTGTCCCACGCGGCCGCGAACGACTTCTTGGCGTGCTTGGCCCTGTTGATCTCCGCGGAAGTTATCACCGGCCTTATCTGTCCCACTATGGTCTCCGGTCCCATGTTCAAGGCTCGGATCACACTAGGATATAGACTGTTGATGTCGATGGATCCTATCCAGTCGTGTATGCCCTTCTTGGGCGTGGCCACGTATGCTCCAGCGGCTGGTTGGTTCTCCTCACCTTCCTTCTTGTACTTCCTGCCGGGCACCTGCATGCCTCTCCTGTGCGCTTCGTTCACGATGGCCTGTTCTGTGACCGCCACTGCGCCCATCGTTGTCTGTAGTAGCACCGTGTTCTGGTGTGCGATCTCGTTGGCCAGTTCTATGAACTTCAATTTCTTCTCCAGTTTGGCCAGCAGTGCCGTGTCCTGCCTGTTGTATTCTATGAACAGGCCAAAGTCATTCTTGTAGAGATTGTCCAGTGATCCCTCGTACACTGTCTTGCGTTCTCCCAGTTCGTGTTCACCTATGGCGTCCAGCCTGAAACTGTGTCGTTCCTCGTATGTGTACTTCCTGTACAGTTCCAACAGATCCAAGTGTACCCTGCCAATGAGGTCAAAGCTCAACTGCTCTCGACCATATTTCTCGAACACCCTCTTCTTGGGCTTCTCACCCCAGAAACACAATCTCCTAGTGTCATCACCACTGAGCACTTTCTGTATACGTCCCACTGTGTATGGGATATCATAACCCTCTGAGTTCCAGCCTGACAGGATGTCAGCGTCTTCCACAAGTTGTAGGAAAGCGTCCAGCATGTCCTTCTCTTTCTCGAACAGCATGGTGTTGTCGAACCTCTTCGTGAGCTCTTCCGCGTCCTTCATGCTTATGGTCTTGGGTGGCACAGCCAGTGTGACCAGTTGATCCGTCCAGCTCATGTAACAACTTATGGCAGTTATGGGCATGAACGGATCATCTGTAGTTGAGTAACCACGATCCGGATCGAAGTCCACCTCAATGTCGAAAAACATCACGTTCAGTTTTGGAGTTTCCTTACCTAGGTAATTCTCTTCCAGACATCTGAACACTGGATTTATATCATGTTCATAGAGTTGCTTGTTGGATCTTATGCGTTGCTCTTTAATGAATTCTTTGTGTGTTGAGCATACAACACGCTGTAGAGGCTCGCCTGTCATTCCCCTATGTTTGCCTCGGGCGTCTGGATAGTAGAACACGTACCTAGCATCATATTCGGTGAATATCCTGCCCTTCTTGGGATCACGTTCTACAACATAAATCCTGTCCTCGTCCTTTTTGTACAATGCGTCTATGTAACTCATCTTACCACCAGTAACTGGCCACGCCGTAGCCGTAGACATTTATGATTGAGAAGTAGCCTGTGATCATCATCACGAACGCGGCGTTCCTCCTGTAGGCGGCGTAACACTGTGTCACAGCACCAATGAAGAATCCCGGGTATATAATTGTCATGTCTGGGTCCGCGGCCGTGATCGCGAGTGTTAGGCTGGCTCCCACAGTGAATATGAAACTGACCAGTTCAAAGTAGAACGCTGTGCGGTCACTTTCAAAACTACGAAGCCAGAATGATCTGACTTTGGCCAACATTAAAGTTTGCCGGCCGTGTTTAGTATGCTCTCCAGCGTGTCCATCTCGTCCGCGATGTTCTGGTAGTTGCCCTTGTGTGCGACCGAGATCGCCTTGTTGATCAAGGCTGGTTTTAGTTCAAGTTCTTCCGCTATCGCTTTTACCGTGTCCTTCAAACCACCTTTGAGATCTTCCACTTCACCCAGCACCTGTGAGCCCTGTGATATGATCTGTATTAACTTCTGCTTCTCAGCGTCGTTGAAATTTCTTACTGCCATTTGTTTCTCCTGTTGTTGAGCGTGTATTATATTATACTTTGCG
>Ga0222718_10001171_pt1 | contig 26033 bp, 20 predicted proteins | sample C33_27DmetaG_FD_165045 | JGI IMG/M metagenome (GOLD analysis project Ga0222718, IMG submission 165045) | Estuarine water microbial communities from San Francisco Bay, California, United States - C33_27D | ecosystem: Environmental > Aquatic > Marine > Unclassified | place: USA: California...
TTCATCGTCATGGCGCCTCGACCCAGCGCGAGAATGTCGGGCAGGCCATCGACCGAGTCGGGCAGGAGTACGTCATTCCTGATGATGCGCAGACGACCGGGGCGCTCCGTGACGAGCAGATCGCCTTCGGGCGTGAATTCCATCGAGGAGGGATTGATCAGCCCGTCTGCGACTTCGACGACTCGGAAGTCGTGCAACGCTGACGGGAGGTACGGCTCCGTGTGGACCGGTTGTTGCGCATCGAGCGACGGGGTGAAGGTCGCGATCGCGAGTGAGGCGTAGATGACTCGAGTTGTCATGTCGTCTTCTGAGGAGGAGCGTCCGATCTGGCGTAGAGGTTCATTCTACAGGTCCGTGCGGTTGACCGGCAGGCCCACTGACTTGCCGCACGCCCGTGCGCATTGTAGCCGTGAGTCTATCAGACACCTCTGCACCGGACTCAGTATGTCGCGCTTCGAATCCCTGACTCGTACGCTTGCCTCCTCCCTTGGGGCGCTGACGGCGCTCTCGATGCTGGCCGCCTGCGGCGGTCCGAGCATGCCCGATGCGGTGGCGTATGAGGGTGTACGACTCATTACAGGCGACGGCGCGGTGATCGAGGAAGCGACCCTGATCGTGCAAAACGGGATGTTTGTTGCGGTCGGGCCCTCATCGGCGGTAGACGCGGCCAGCGCCGGTATTCAGGTCGACCTGAGTGGCAAGACCGTGATGCCGACGCTGAACAACGCGCATTTCCACCTGCCGTCCGAGCGCGCGGCGCGGACCGCCGAGCTGCAGTCAGCGGCGTACTATGGAACGGGGTCCACGTTCAGCTTCGGGCTCGATGAGGGTACGATCGGTCTCGAGATGCGGTCCGAGTCGATCCCGGACGCAGCACGGTCTTTGTCCGCCGGGCGGGGCATCACCTCACCAGAGCCCGGACGCTCGGAAGTTCCGTATTGGGTGACTACGGAGACAGAGGCTCGGACCGCGGTTCAGGAACTCGCGTCTCAGAGCGTCGACATCGTGAAGATCTGGGTCGACGACCGAGGCGGTCAGTACGAGCGGCTGTCACCGGAGCTCTACGGGGCCGTGATCGATGAGGCTCACGCAAACGAGATCTCCGTCACGGCGCACGTCTTCCGACTCGAGGACGCGAAGGGCCTGCTCGCGGCGGGCATCGACGTCTTCGCCCACGGCATCCGCGACATGGACGTCGACGATGAGGTCATCGAGATGTGGAAGGCGCGCCCCGAGGTCGTACTCATCCCCAACCTGCCTGGGCCGGGTGTGCCGGCAGGGGACATGTCTTGGCTGTCGGGCACGATCGACGCCGAGCGCATTGCCCAGATGGAATCGAACCAGGATGAGAACGCCCGGGCGCAGGAAGCGTTCGGGATTCAGGCTCGCAATCTCGTGCGACTCCACGCGGAGGGTGTCCGGGTCGCGTTCGGGACTGACGGGGGCAACTCGTGGTCCGCGCACCAGGAGCTCGCGGACATGGTGCGCGCCGGACTCAGTCCTGCTGACGTTCTGATCGCCGCCACGAGTACTGCTGCGATGGCCATGGGACTCGAGGACACGGGGAGCATCGTCGTGGGCAAGAGCGCAGACTTCGTCGTGCTCGACGCCAACCCGCTCGACGACATCACCAACACGCGAAGCATCGTGGACGTGTTCCTGCATGGGACGCGGGTCGATCGAGAGGGGATCTCCGCGAGGATGCTGGGGGGCTGATCGCCTAGCGCCTCAGCGCCTCCGCGACCCTCAGCCCGGCCGCGCGTACCGCCTCGGCGACGGCGATCTGGTAGGTCTCGACGTACCACTGCCCCGGCTCTGATTCGTATTCCAGCGTCGACCGCAGAAAGAGGTCGTCCGGGATGGGTTCGTGTGCATGAAGCGCGGTGAGGACTGCCGCGGCGGAGCTCTGGTTCAGTCTGGTGAAGAGGGCGTTTCCGCTGAGTGAATCGAAGTCGCGCGCGTTCGGTCGCAGGGCTTGCCGCACTGTATGTGCAGCTTCGTCGATTGCCTGTTCGAGCAGCAGGAAGAACGTCCCCTCCTGTCGGGCCTCTGACCAGCGAGCAACCAGGCGAATCCTCTCCTCGGACGGCGGCTCGTCCGTGTACGTGTCGAGCCACTCCTCCAGTGTGACGGTCGGCTGGTACGCGGAGGCCTGTCGGTCTACATCGGCACTGGCGCCGCCATCGACCCACTCCGCGACCTGCTCGATGTAGCCGTCGGGGACCTCGTCGAGCATGAGGGCCGCAACCTCAGCGCGCATTCGCTCCGCGTCGAAACCGATGGCCACGGCCGATACGAGCCGCTCGAGTTCTTCGTCGTTCGGGTCGCCGATCATCAGCGCAACCTGACGCGTGAAGGCACGGCTCCGAGGGACCACGATCGACTCGATGTCGAAGTGGTCCAGGAGGAGGTCGATCGGCTCCGAGGTCTGCGTGAGGTTCGCCTCGGCCGCTGCCCCGGCAGGGTTGTCTGGCACGACGCTGGAGGGCTCTGCGACCGGTGTCGAAGTGCAGGCGGTCGCCATTGGCAGCAGCCACATGAGCGCAGCTGTCCCTGCGCGCCTGCGTCTCATTGCACGACCCGCCGCATGTCGGAGATGCGCGTCAGGAAGGCGGTTCCATATTTTGCCAGCTTGGCCGGCCCGACCCCTGGTACATCGAGGAACTGCGCCTCGGTCTTCGGTTGTCGGACTGCCATCTCGACGAGTACCTGGTCTCCAAAGACGATGTATGCCGGGACGCGTTGGCGGTCGGCGGTTTCCTTCCGAAGGTCCTTCAGACCCTGGAAAATCTCCTCCTGCTCCGGGGTGAGCGCGCTACCCGTAGCGCTCACGTGACGTGAGCGACTTCTCGTCCCCTGAACTGCACCCAGGCTCGCCATGGTCTCTTGAGCGAGTTCCTCCGGCGTAACACCGGTACACGAGTCGCAGGACGTCGAACACGGAGCCATCTCCTCGTCGAAGTAGGCGAGGATCGCCTGGTGTCTGCATCGGACCGACTCGACGAGCTGAAAGAGATCGACCGTGCGTTGACGCTTCTGCTGCCAGAGCTCAGTGTCGTCGATGTCATCGAGGAAGCGTTCGTGCAGCTTCACATCGGCCCACGAGTAGAACAGGAAGCATTCGCTCGGAAGACCGTCACGACCCGCGCGCCCGATCTCCTGGTACCAGGACTCGATATCGCGAGGCATGTCACGATGGATGACGAAGCGGACGTTCGACTTGTCGATCCCCATCCCGAACGCGACCGTCGCGACGATGACGTCGATTTCGTCACGTTGGAACGCTTCCTGGTTCCGCTGACGATCTGCGGGCTCCATTCCCGCGTGGTAGGGCCGCGCCCGAACACCATTCGTCTGCAGGAACTTGGCGGTCTGGTCTACGGCCTTACGGCTCAGGCAATACACGATGCCCGTCTCCCCCTCGTGTCGCTTGATCAGCGCGAGGATCTCCTTCCTCGTATTGCCCTGACCCTTCTTTCGGACGCCGATCTCCAGGTTCGATCGGAAGAACGATCCCTTGTAGCCCCCTGGCTTGGACATGCCGAGCTGCCGGAGGATGTCACGAGCGACGGTGCGTGTCGCGGTCGCGGTCAGGGCCAGCACCGGCACGTCGAGCCCTTCCTTGAGCCCTCTCAGCCGTCGGTACGAAGGGCGGAAATCGTGCCCCCACTGGCTGATGCAGTGCGCCTCATCCACGACCAGGAGTGAAATCGGGCAGCCACTCACGAAGTCGCGCAGGCGTCCGTCCAACGCTTCCGGCGCGACGTATACGAGCTCGTAGTCCCCGCGTCGCAGTCCATCCAGCCGTGACTGCCGCTCACCGTAGTCGAGAGAGCTGTTGATCTCGACTGCGTTGAAGCCAAACTCGCGCAGTGCATCGACCTGGTCCTTCATCAGGCTGATGAGCGGGGAGAGGACGAGCACGGTTCCGTCCATGATCCGAGCTGGGAGCTGGTACGTCAGTGACTTCCCCGCGCCCGTCGGCATCACGCCGATGCAGTCCCGTCCCTCGAGCACGACGTCGATGATCTCACGCTGGCCTGGCCGGAAGTCGTCGTATCCGAAGACGTCTTTGAGGATCTGTCGTGGATCGGTGGGGCGCATGCGAGTCGGACGAGGGTGAACGCAGCTTGAAGGTAACTGCGGGTCGGGGCGCCGGGATGGCGTCATGCGCCCGTGGCTCACCCGGCGCGTCGCGCCTACGATGGTGCGGTTCCCCCGCAGGCTCAGGAGTATTTCGACGATGAAGCGCACTGCCCTATTCGTGGTCGCCGTGACCATGTCCTCGACCCTTATGCTGCAGCAGCCGGTGCAGGCTCAGGATCTTCTACCTCAGGAGAGCCCTCTGCCGAGGATCCAGAAGGTGAAGAACTACCTGCCGCACATGACACGGCCCGAGGTCGAGGATCTGTTGACGCGGTCGGACCTGGTGATCATTCCGGTGGCGTCACTGGAGCAGCATGGACTCCACCTCCCCATCGGGACCGACTATCTGAACGGGGTGGAGCGGGCCAAGCTCATCGCTCAGCAGATCGACGCGCTGGTGGCGCCGATCCTGCTCCCCGGTCAGTCCCCCTATCACATGGGCTTTGCCGGTACGATCACGTTGCCGTCACCGCTGATTCAGGAGGTGTATGTCGAGGCGGCGAAGAGCCTGATGCAGCACGGCTTCAAACGATTCCTGATCATGAATGCGCACGGCGGAAATGCCGCGACAACGCGGTTCATCGTCGACCGGATCAACCAGGAGACGGAGGGCATCGCCGTCGACCTCGGGGCGGTCCTTGGGCCGTTCCGGCCTGATATCGATCGTCCTGCCGACTCATCGACACCGGTATTTGACCGACACGGCGGGACCGGGGAAACGTCGAACTCGATGTACCTGACCCCTGAGCTTGTCGATCTTGATGTGGCTGTGCCCGCAGAGCTGACGCTCCTGCCTCACATGGAGGAGATGCTGCCGGAGGTGGTGGCAGGTGACCCGACTGCGCTCACGGTATTTCTTGCCGAGGGTCTCAAGGATGAGGCGACGGGCAAGGGGACCTCGGCCGCGGAGATGACATCGACCGGCGTGTGGGGTGTGCGCGATCCGCGCGAGTCGACTGTCGAGCGAGGTTGGGCCGACACGGCATCGATGGTCGCTGCCGCGGTCGGCTTCATCGAGCGCTGGAACGAGCTGCGGCCGCACGGCACACGCTGACAAGGCAGGACACGGCGGGCGGCGGTGGTAGGGCCGCCACCCGCCGATCCTCAATGCATCAGCTGCGCAGCTCCCAGAAGGTCTCCACTTCGGCGGCCATGTTACCGGGGAGCGATCCCATGCCGACTGCGGCTCGGGTGCCCGTTCCGGCCTCCTCGCCGAAGATGTCAACCATCAAGTCGCTGAAGCCGTTGATGACGCTGGGCTGTTCTGAGAACCCGGGTACGGCGTTGACCATGCCGAAGGTCCGAATGAGTCCAGCGACCCGGTCGAGGCTGCCGAGTCGGGCGCGCATCGTGGCGAGGATGTTGATCCCGCACTGTCGTGCGGCTGCCTGTCCCTCTTCCACGGTGAGGTCCTGGCCGACGATACCTTGGTGGCCTGGAGACGCATCTGGCATTCTGGGCGTGTGGCCGGCGACGTAGAGCGTGTTGCCAACAATGCGCGTGCCCACGTACGTCGCGACGGGTGGGGGAGGGATGTGCAGCTCGATGCCCAGCTCTCGAAGCCTCGCCTCGGGGCTGACCTGCCACGGCGCCGCCGACCCCCTGGGCTGAGCTCCTGCGATGCCAGGTACCAGAGAAGCGAGCGAGGCGCCCGCGGCACCGCGGATGAGTCTTCGACGGGACAGGATATCGAGCATGGAGGTCTCCTCATGGGATCGGGTCGCAGCTCTTCGCGACCTCGTTGCGGTTTCGGATGCCGAGAGCGTAACCGGGGTCGCCAGCCTGCGCACGATTGGGTAGGGTCTTCGTATGAGCCGATCTCGACCTTTCTGGCCGCGCAGTGCCGTTCTGCCGTTGCTTGCCGTCGTTCTCTTCGCGTGCGGAGAGGATGGAGTCAGTCCTGACGACCGAATTGCCGGTGGCATCGATCTCGACCTCCTCTTTGCGCCGGCGACGAGTGCCGAAATCGCCTCCGTGTCCGCTGACTGGGCGGCCCGCACACCGACGGCTGAAGGTGTGGTCGTCGAGCTGGACACGACCGTGTCAGTGCTCGCGCTCGAGGCTCGGGTGAGAGTCGTGTCACACGTGGTCGACGGGACGGTGCGCCATTACGGAGCAGTGATCACGCCGCCGACTCTGGCCGCCCCTGCTCCGGTCATTGTCTATGCGCATGGAGGTGATTCGGGGGTCGAGCTGGATCAGGTTCTCTTCACCGTTCCGGCGCTCGGTGATGCGGCCGACGAGTTCGTCTGGATCGTGCCATCGTTCCGCTCGGAGACCCTGTCGTTTGGCTCAGATCGCTGGACGTCCGACGGTGCCGCCAGCCCTTGGGATCGTGACGTGGATGATGCGATGGCTCTGCTCGACGTCACCTTCGATGTCGAGCCTCAGGCGGACTCGACTCGGGTCGGCGTACTGGGTTTCAGTCGCGGGGGTGGTGTGGGGTTGCTGATGAGCGTCCGGGACGACCGCATCGATCGTGTAGTCGACTTCTTCGGTCCGACCGATTTCTTCGATGAATACGTACAAGATGTCGTAGAGGAAGTGCTCGACGGATCTCTTCGGGAACTACCGGGGATCGAAGTCCTCAACTCGGACTTCATTGAGCCGCTCCGAAATGGTCAGACGGACATTCCGTCGGTTCGTCTCGAGTTCGTACGTCGCTCGACCTCCCTGTTCGCGGATCGGCTGCCCGCTGTTCAGATCCATCACGGCACGGCCGACGAGGTTGTCGCGGTGAGTCAGGCGGAGTCGTTGATCGCTGCTCTCGAGGCAGACGGTCGGACAGATCCGGGTTTTCAACCATTCCTGTACGAAGGCGGCACCCACAATCCGCTGGCGCTCATCGGGGCGCTGGAGCGGACGAGAGACTTCTTACTTTTTTTACTGCAATGAGCACCTTCAGCCACACATACGTCGACGTCGTCCTCGATGGGGAGGACCAGACCTTCGACCTTGAGGATGTCGCGTCGCTCAGTATCGGCCGCCATCCACAGTGCACAGTTGTGCTCGCTCTCGATCCTATGGCGTCCCGTCGGCATGCGCTCGTGCAGCGGCAGGACGCCGGAGATTACTATCTGTCTGATCTCGGCAGTCGCAACGGGACGACCTACAACGGCAAGCCCGTGACGTCTCCGGTGCGACTGAAGGACGGGGATTCGTTCACGATCGGTGAGCACCGGTTCGTATTTCACCGTACCGCGGATGTCGTCTCTGGAGACGACGACTTCGATGCCCCGACGGATGTGATGGTCGTCGAGCGCATGATCACGATCCTCTTGCTGGATATTCGTAACTATACGGTTCTAGCCCGTGAAATCGGCGAGGCGTGGGTCCGTAACGGGGCACCGAGCAACTAGTCGATGCGCGCCTGGACCCTGAACCGGACCGGAGCTCCGGACGTGCTTTCTTTGATGGGTGTGCCCGACCCTGAGCCCGGCCCTGACGACGTTCTGATTCGCGTCGAAACCATCGGCATCAACTACGCTGAGGTGCTGTCCAGAAAAGGACTCTACGGCTGGGCACCCGAGCGACCCTACATCCCCGGGATGGAGGTCGCTGGCCGGATCGAGGCGATGGGTGAGGCGGTCCAGGGACGCCAGATCGGTGAGCGTGTTCTCTGCGGGATGCAGTACGGTGGGTACGCGGAACGGGTCTGTGTGACAGCCAATCGTGCGCTGCCGGTCCCGGACGACTTCTCGATGGACGAGGCCGCAGCCTTCGGCGTGAACTTCATGACGGCGTGGGTCGCGTTGATGGAAATGGCACGCCTTCGGTCGAGCGACCGGGTAGCCATCACAGCGGCCGGCGGCGGAGTCGGGACCGCAGCGGTGCAGATCGCGGCAGCGTTCGGATGCGATGTGGTCGCCCTGGCTGGGGCCGATGAGAAGCTGGCGCTGGCGCGTTCACTCGGAGCCGCCCACACGGTGAACTACCGAGCTTCCGACTTCGAGCAGATGTTCGACCGAGTAACGGCCGATCGCCAACTCGACGTCGTACTCGAAGTCGTCGGAGGTGATGTGTTCCGCGCCTGCAACGGACGGCTCGCGAACTTCGGGCGGCTGATCGTCGTCGGGTATGCCCAGCTCGACTATTCGAAATGGAATCCACTGTCGTGGTGGACGGCGTGGCGCGACGCGCCGAAGCTGAAGGTGATGGACGCTGCGGTCACATCGACAGGCCTTCTGGCGACCCACATCGGCTATCTGCTTCCGGACGAAGAGCGATTACTCGCGGTGTGGTCTGCGCTCACGGAGTTCGTGGAAGCGCATGGCCTGCGGCCCATTGTCGGCTCGACGTGGGACTTCGATGAGCTGCCGGAGGCGCACCGGTTCATGGAGTCGCGTGCGAGTACCGGGAAGCTGGTCGTTCGCGTGTGACCGGCTAGAACCAGCCCTCTTCATCCAGCAACCCCCAGAGGCGCTCAGCAACGGCACCCCCCGCGTTCACGATCGTGTCGAGATCGAGGGCGAACTGTCCGTCCGAGACGAGGGGACGTCCGTCCACGAACACCCAGGATACGAAACGGCCGTTGGCGTACAGGAGGTTGTTCAACGGTTCGGGAGCCGGCGCGCCAGAACCGCTGAGCGGGCCACTCAGGTGCACCGCGACGAGATCCGCGATGGCGCCGGGCTCGATCACCCCGAGGTCCGGGCGGCCGAGTGCTCGGGCCGGTATCTCGGTGCAGCCCTGAATAGCGTCTTCGACGGTCGGGGCTCGTACGGGGCGTCCCGCACCGACCTCCTGCAGCAGGGCGGCGCGAGCCTGACCCTGGAGCACCGCCAGCTTCACATTCTCCACCATGTCATTGCTGTGCGTATCGATCCCGACGTTGACGGCGAGTCCGGCCGCGAGCGCCTCGGGGTACGGTTGGGTGCCGCCGCCGGCGCCTCCGGCCGAGGGGCAGGTCGAGTAGACGGCCCCCCGTTCAATCAGAATGTCCGGATCGGTTTCCCAGTCCGGCGCCGTGAAATGTGCCCCGAAGAAGGGACCGTCCATCAGACCGGCATCGGCGAGCCATTGTGTGGGTGTGACGCCGTGCCTGCGGCGGACGGTGTCGGTTTCTCGTTGGCCCTGTGACAGGTGTGTGTGGATTCCCGTGCCGAGCTGGGCCGCTGCCTGCGCGAACGCCTCGAGCGTCGCCGGGGTCTGGGTGTCAGCGGCGTGCGGTGTCATCATGCCGAGTACGAGGCCGTCCCCTTCGCGGCTGAGGGACTCCGCGACGGACAGATTGGCCTCGATCTCCGCGAGGGTGGCGGCTTCGGACGCGAGGAGGTCTTCATCGGAACCGAACCAGATCGGAAAGAGGCGCCCGATGCCGGGCACCATGCCTCCCACCCAGCCTCTCGCGCCGAGACGACGAGCGACACGTGCGTAACTCATTGCCTGGCGCACGCTCATGCTCATTTCGACCTGGCTGGTGCAGCCGCTGAGCAGTAGCTCGGTCAAATTGTACGCGGTGAGTGCGTCGAGATCGTCGTTGGAGAGCTCCTCCTCGACGAGTGTGAGCGGCCGGGCGTACGACCGGCCGGATTCGATAATTCCGCGGGTCGGGGAGCCAGCAGCGACGTGTGTGTGGCCGCTGATGAGTCCCGGGAGCAGAAGATGTCCGGTCATGTCGATCCGATCGCCGCCAGCTATGCGTCCGGGTCCGACGTCCACGATCCGGTTGCCGGCGATTCGGACCGAGACGTCATGCTCGATCCGTTGACCGTCCGCTTCGGATCGAAACACGGAGGCCCCCTCCAGTACGACATCGACTACTCGGTCATCCGAGCTCGTAGCGGCTCGGCGGGCCTGATGCTTTCGCGCCACTGCGCGATGAGCGATCAGACCCGCACCCATGCCACCGAACCCGAAGCGGCGCAGCGCTTCCCGACGGTCCATCATCACCCGGCCTCCAGGCCCCGCTAGCTCGTCTGGGCCACCCCGACCTGCGCCAGCACGATGAGCATCACACGTTGCACGCCGACCGCTCCGTTCTCGTTGCGAAACCATTCGTCGAGGGAGTGGGCACCGAAGCCCTGGCCGCCGCCACCGATCGTGACCGCAGGTACGTCCATGGAGATCGGGATGTTCGAGTCGGTCGAGGACCGACTGAAGCTGGGCTCCATACCGAGCACGCGGGTGACGGCCGCGGCCTGCTGTACGTACGGATGGTCCTCCGCGACTACACCGGAGGGCCGATCGCCAATCATGTCCACCTCGACGGTGAGTGCTTCGCCACGGGTTCGGCGCACGTTCTCTTCGGCGAGAGCTCTCTGGACTGCGCCCTGGAGGATGGCGTCCACAGCATCGAGGGTCGCATCACCCTCGGAGCGCATATCGATCTCCATCCAGGATTCGAAGGGAACGGAGTTCACGGACGTTCCGCCGCCCATACGACCCACGTTGTAGCTGGTCCGGAAGGGAGCAGTCGCGGTGTACGGTGCGGCACCGTCCTGGAAGTATCCGATGGCCTGGCCCATGGCATGGGCCGGATTTGCCAATCCGAACGCACCCCAGGAGTGCCCGCCGGGACCCTTGAACGTCACGCGATACCGGTGCGAGCCGAGACCCATGTGTGTAATGCCGTCCGAGCTGGTCCCATCGACCGAAATGAAGTGATCGATCCGCGGACCTCCGTCACGGAAGAGGTGCTTCACACCGCGCAGATCACCAAGCCCTTCCTCCCCCACATTCCCTATGAACAGGATGTCCGCTTCGGTGCGGACGTTGGCATCGTTCATCGCACGGAGCACTGCGAGCACCGTCGCCAGTCCACGCGTATCGTCAGCAATGCCGGGGGCGAAGAGCGTGTCACCGCTCATCCGGATCGTGACGTCGGTCTCCGGGGGGAAGACGGTGTCCAGATGGCCGGCGATTGCCAGGACCTGTCCGGTGCCCGAGCCACGACGGAGTCCGATCACGTTGCCCACCTCATCGGTCCATGCGCTGTCGACCCCAAGGTCGATCATCATCTGCAGGAATGCCGCACCTCGCTCGTCCTCCATGAACGGAGGGGCTGGGATCTGCGTGAGCGTCATGAGGTCGTCCATCGTCTGGTCGTCCGTCTCGACAATGTGGTCGAGCGCGGTGCGGACCGCCGGATGGTTCATGAGTTGTTCGATCTGCCGGTCGTACTCGGCTGTCGTCTGCGCGGCGAGTGGGACACTGAGCATGCCCCCGACCAGGGCGAGCGTGGAGACCTGAGTGAAGAGGCGCTTCATCATGTTCGATCGCGTTTTAGAGATGAGGATGTGAAGGAGTGAATCTAGATGCTTACCCGTGATCGCGGGGAGGACGGATGGTCGAAGGCTGTGTGGAGTACCACTTTTCGGTGGCTTGTACGGTGTCGTCCGTCGGCCTACCCTCCATCTCCGCGTGAAATCGCTCAATCAGGAGTCCCCGAAGTGAAGAGAATCGGTGTCGTCATTTTCGCTGCCGCCCTGGTCGCGCAGCCCATTCAGGCGCAAGACGTGAAGGACCAGCTCGCAGCCTTTATCGACGAGAATGCTGACCAGTACGCCGCGACCGCCCAGCACATCTGGGACCTGGCGGAGGTCGGATATATGGAGACCGAGTCCTCCGAGACGCTTCAGGGTGTCCTCCGAGATGCCGGCTTCGAGATCGCGTCCGGGGTCGCCGGCATGCCGACTGCGTTCGTTGCGACGTACGGTGGTGGTGGCCCGATCATCGGCATCATGGGTGAGTATGATGCGCTTCCGGGGATCAACCAGAGCCGCTCGTCGGAGCGTGATCCGATCGCCGGAAAGATTGCCGGTCACGCCTGCGGTCATCACCTCTTCGGCACCGGCTCGGTAGCCGCTGCGCTCGCCGTCCGGGACTGGCTCGATGAGAGCGGTACGCCTGGCACCATCCGTGTCTATGGGACGCCGGCTGAGGAAGGTGGTGCGGGGAAGGTCTACATGGTGCGCGACGGACTCATGGATGACGTCGATGTCATGCTGCATTGGCATGCCAGCTCTACGAACAGCGCCAGCGCGTCGTCATCTCTCGCGAACAAGTCCGGCAAGTTCCGGTTCCTGGGTCAGTCTTCTCACGCAGCTGGCGCACCGTGGCGGGGTCGCTCGGCACTCGACGCGCTCGAATCGTTTCACTACATGGTCAACATGATGCGCGAGCACGTGACCCCCGCCGCGCGCATCCACTATGTGGTGACGGCCGGTGGGTCAGCTCCGAACGTCGTGCCGGACTTCGCCGAGTCCTACATCTACGTGCGCCATCCGGATCCGGAAGAGTCGCGCCGCATGTTCGACTGGGTCACCCGGATCGCGGAAGCGGCTGCCATGGGGACCGAGACCGAGATGGAATACGAGGTCATCCACGGCATTTACAACGTGCTGCCGAACGAGGCGCTGGCACGCGCGATGTTCGAGAATCTCAACATCGTGGGTGGCGTGGAGTACAGCGCGGAAGAGCGTACGTTCGCGGAGGCGATCCACAGCACCTTCCCGCCCGACGCGCCGGGGATCGAGCGGGCCGGCATGATCGAACCGTTCGAGGTCATCGAGGTCGGTCAGGGTGGGTCAACGGACGTTGGTGACGTGTCGTGGACTGTTCCGACTGCGGGACTCAATACCGCGACATGGGTGCCCGGCACGTCGGCGCACTCCTGGCAGGCGGTTGCGGCGGGCGGGACGACCATTGGCAACAAGGGCATGATCAACGCGGCCAAGACGCTCGCGTACACACTCTACGACCTCTTTACCACGCCGGAACTGATCGACGCCGCGTACGAGGAGTTCGACCGTCGACGCGGCCCGAACTACATCTACGAGCCGCTGCTCGGAGACCGAGATCCGCCGCTCGACTACCGTGCCAGCGTAGTGGGTGGAGGGAACAACTGAAGAGTCTCAGGCGGTCGTAACGCGAAGGACTTCGAGGGGCGTCGTGATCCCCTGCCGGATCTTGTCGATCCCGTCGCTGCGCAGCGTGCGTGTGCCGTTGGCGGTGGCGATCTCTCGAAGTTCTTCGCGCGAGACTCTATCGAGGAATCCGTTCCGCATATCCTGGTTCATCCAGAGCATCTCGAAGAGCCCGATTCGGCCTGAGTACCCGGTATTCCGGCAACGGTCGCAGCCTGCGCCGACCATCGCCCGGGTGGGCGTATCTTCGATATTCCCGAAGGCGGCGATCGTGTGAGCGTCCAGCTCGGTCTCCTCGGCACAATGTGCGCACACGCGACGCACCAGCCGCTGTGCGATCGATGCTTCGAGGGTGTGGACCACCATGTAATCCTCAACGCCCATCTCGACGAGCCGGTGCAGCGATGAGGTCGCGTCGGTCGTGTGCAGTGTGGAGAGCACGAGATGTCCCGTCAGTGACGCGTGCATGGCAATCTCGGCGGTCTCCTGGTCCCGGATCTCACCGATCAGGAGTACATCGGGGTCCTGTCGAACAAGCGATCTAAGTGAACTTGCGAAGGTCATCCCGGCCCGGGGGTTCACGGAGACCTGACACACACCCTCAAGCGTGTACTCGACCGGATCTTCGACGGTGAAGATCTTCTCTCGCCCGGTAGAGAGCTCACGGATCACGGCGTGAAGTGTCGTGGATTTTCCGGAACCACCGGGACCGGTCGTGAGGATCATCCCGTTGGGGCGACGTGCGATCCTCATGAGGCTTTCGATGTCTTGGCGGGGCAGGCCGAGATCGGTCAGCGTGAGCAGCCCGCCTTCGGTATCGAGGATGCGTAGCGCGATGCTTTCGCCGTGGAGCGTCGGCACGGTCGACATGCGGATATCCACATCGCGACCTGCGAACGGAACGCGGATCCGTGCGTCGCGTGGGGTGGGGTGCTCACTGGGGTTGAGCCCGCCCATCACCCGCACCCGTGCGAGAACCGCAGCACGAATTCTACTCGGTGGGGCCTCCGCATCCTGAAGCATGCCATCGATGCGATACCTTACGCGCAGGCCTTCTGGATAGTCCTCGAGGTGGATGTCCGACGCGCTCGCCACGAATGCCTCGCTCAGGATCTTCTCCACGGCCCGCACGGCGGGCACGCGGGAACTGCTGGCCCCAAAGTCGTCAACGAGCGCATCGGAAGACATGCCGATGGTGAGTTCCTTCCAGATCCATTCGACCTCGGGTGTCTCGTCAAATCGCTCGACGACGGACTCCAGGTGCGGAATCGCGAGATCCGGTTGTGAGAGTGGGCCGTCGGCGAGCTCCCAGATCTGCCGTGCAAAGGCGGAAGCCCGACGGCCGTCGAGCGTGGGGTCGTTCAGAGCCTCTACGAAGAGATCCATCGCCGACTCATACTGACCCCGATCACGCATCAGCCGTGCGGCCTCGACGAGTGGTCCCGCGTGTCCCTGGCGCTCACGGCTCTTCGCGCGGAACGATTCCACCGCATCACTGAATCGGCCCTCGCCGATCAGGCCGTGTTCGGTGGAGTAGTCCGGTCCGTCGGCTGGCCTGCCGTCTCCAGCCAACAGTCGGATCGTGTCGTCGATCCAACTACCCCAGAAGATCCGGCGCATCCAGCCAAAGATTCCGACCATCGAGGCGCCGACGGCGGCTCCGGCAGCGATATCACCACCGGCTAGCGTCGCGACCATGGTCGCCACCACCCCGCCGCCGAACATGTCTATGGAGATCTCCGCGAGGAGCGCGCGGTTCCCGAGGTCCGCGCCACCCTGGATCCTGAGGAAGGTCTCGATGTGAGCGGCGAGGTACATCACGGCGACGCCTGCCAACGTGGCGACGGGTACGAAGACGATGGCCGGGACTCCGGGACCGGTTGCTCCCATAAGTCCGCCGATGAGACCCATGAGCGCACCGATTGGCGCCAGGAACATGAGCCGCGAGTCGCGGCGGCGAACTTCGAACGGTGATTCCGTCCAAAGCGGCGTGAACAGCGAGGGGAAGCGAAGGTGCAGTGGCTTCGTCAGTAGTCCCCACAGCCCGTTCCCGGGCTTGGAAATCTCGGTTGTCATCTAGGCCGCGCCATCACCGCTGCGGGGATGTGATACCGAAGCCTGTCATCCAGAGCAGGCGCAGACAGTGTGCGGTGGTGAAGTCGACCTCGCAACGCAGGCGACCGGCAGTGTGGAGCGCGAATCAGGTACTTGGGGTACCAACGCGCTACACGACTCTCATCAGGAATCAAATCAAGTGAGAATTCTGCTGGTCGGAGCGACCGGAACGATCGGGAAGGCTATCGCCAGCGCCCTTGAATCCCTCGGCGATGAGGTTGTTCGGGTGGGACACGTGTCGGGTGAGCGGCGCGCGGATCTGGCTAATGCCGAATCCGTGAGGAATTTGTTCGACGCTACCGGTGCTCTCGATGCCGTTGTCTGCGCTGCCGGCGTCGCACAGTTCGGTTCCGTTCAGGAGTTGAACGACGAGGCCTACAACTCGAGCATCACCAACAAGCTCATGGGGCAGGTGAACCTGGTACGTTTCGGTCGAGCCGCAGTTCGGAAGGGTGGCTCGTTCACGCTGACCACGGGGACGCTGAGTGTCCGGCCGACCCCTGGTACCGCGGCTGTGGCGATGGCGGGTGGTGGTGTCGAGTCGTTTGTGCGAGCAGCAGCACTCGACCTTGAAGATCTCTACAGGGTGAACGTCGTGAGCCCGGGCTGGGTGGCAGAATCGAGGCAGGCGATGGGGTTAGCACCCATGCCTGGCATCTGGGCCGCAGACCTGGCGCGGTACTATGTCGAGTTAGTGCACGGTGACGTGACGGGCCAGATCGTCGAGGCCGAGGAGGCGGCTGGCCCCATTACGTGACGCGAGGCAGCGGCGCCCGACGAAGGATCGCTAGGGGCGCCAGGGGTATGGGGGCCTTCGCAGATGCCAGTCGGTCTCCGCCTGAAAAGACATCCCGAAGTCGAGAACGGTCTGGTCATCGAAAGGACCTGCGACGATCTGGAGGCAGAGTGGCATCCCGTCAGGGTCGAAGCCACAAGGGATGTTGAGACCTGGGTGTCCCACGAGGTTCGCGATGTAGTTCAACCGCGGCGTGTTTGCGTCGGCGTCCTCGGGTGGCTCCCACTCATTGCGCGCGGGGATGGGCCAGCCGTCACTCACTTCCCGCAGCCCGGCTCCGTTCGGCCACGTCGGCGCGATCACCGCATCATATCGTGAAACGATCGCATCGGCTTCTCTCGTCAATTGGCTTCGGATACGCTGCGCAGTCAGATAGTCGGACGCTGACATCATTCGTCCCGCCATCCATCCTGCAGCTCGGTCTTCGTTAAAGGAGAACATTCCCGCTGCGCTACCATCCGTGAATAACGGCTCGAAAATCGTTCCACTTTCGACGGTTACGATCGTGGTGAAGAGAGCGCCGGTCGGGTACAGGGGAAGCTCGATGTCTTCGACGATGACACCCATGCGCTCCCACGTATCGAGCGCCTCTTGGAAGACCTGTCGATTGTGATCGGACTGGGTCAACAAGAACTCGCGGCGGTGAACCCCGAGTCGCTTCCCCCGCATGGATCCCGGATCCACGCGGAAGCTGAATGGACGGTCCGTCGACGAGTTGTCCCTCTCGTCGAAGGCACTGATCTGCTCCAGCACGTGCCCACAGTCCTCCGCTGATCGTCCCACGGGCCCAATCTTGTCCAGGCTCCACGACAGGGGCATGCACCCGAAGCGGCTGACACGGCTGAAGGTCGGGCGGAGCCCCGAGGCTCCGACCGCTGAACCCGGGAAGACGATCGACCCTCCGGTTTCCGTACCGATTCCAAACCCGATGAGACCCGCAACCGCCGCAGAAACCGTACCGCTCGAAGAACCGAAGCTGGTACGATCCAGCTTCCACGGGTTGAGCGCTGAGCTGGTATTCCCGCCTGCGAACTCGCCGAGAGACATCTTTGCCATGAGGACGGCGCCAGCGTCCGCAAGCCGGTCGATCACCGCCGCGTTTCGGGTGGGCACCCGGTCGCGGAAGATCCCTGAGCCCCAGGTCGTTCGTATGCCGTCCGTATCGAGCAGATCCTTGACGCCATAGGGGAGGCCATGAAGAATGCTGCGCCGACGTCCGGATCGGAGTTCGGCGTCGGCGCGTTCTGCGGATTCGAGGGCGTGGTCGCGTGCGATCGTCACCATCGTGGAAAGCATGCCGTCGTGATCGGACCGGGGCTCGCTCGGAAGTTCGAACGGCGGAGGGTCCAGCTCTGCAGCTCGGTCCAGGAAGTGCCGTGTCAACGCGACCGACGTGATCTCGCCGGATGCGAGCAGTTCAGCTTGCTCGCGGACGGTCATGAAGTGGATCGGCGTCTGCTGCATCAGCCCCTCCAGAAGACGGTGAGTGGTTGTTCATCGGGGCTCAACGGAAATGCACGCAACGCATTCGAGATGCGTGCACTGTTCTCGACTGCGCGTCGGAGACGGTCGAACTCTTCCGGGCTTTCGTAGATGCCTCGCGCTCCCTGTGCGTCGAGAAGGGTGCGCACCGTCGCATCCGATATCTGACCCGTCTCGGACAGCTGGGTACAGGCTTGTTGCCAGGTCATGGCCATCGCGGCAGCCCCGGCGCCAGCGATCTTTGTGAACTGCCTGCGATCGATCGTCATCTTGCACCCCTTTGAAGTCTGCACCCGCTCGTCTAGTATGCCGCCGCCGGTACACATCGACGATGCGTGGTATAGAAATGATGGACAAGGGAAGCCTGCTCATACGTGGCGGTACGGTCATTACCGCTACGGGCCGGTTCGAGGCCGACGTGCTCATACGCGATGGGCGCATCGAGGCGGTGGGGCCTGGCAGTGGTGACGATGTCGGTGAGGTCGATCGCATCATCGACGCGACCGGACATTGGGTCATGCCTGGTGGAATCGACTCCCATACGCACCTGGCGCACCCCATCGGTCGTCTCGGCGTCACGACGGCGGATGACTTTTATACAGGTACCGTAGCCGGGGCCTTCGGGGGCGTCACAACCATCGTCGACTTCGGATTACAGGAGCAGGGTGGAACGCTCGACGCGGCGCGAGAGCATCGGCTCGGTGTGATCGATCCGGACGCGGTCATCGACTTCGGTTTCCATCTGATCGTCACAGATGTGAACGAGAGCGTGCTCGCCGAGATGGGAGCGCTGATTCGGTCCGGCTTTCCGTCGTTCAAGGTCTATATGACCTATGGGGACAAGAAGATCGGGGATGACGACCTGATCCTGCTTCTCGAGATGGCCGGCGAGCACGGCGGCCTGATCTATGCTCACTGTGAGAACGACTGCGCCGTGACGCATCTCATCGAGCGTCACCTGTCAGAGGGAAAGACGGGCCCAGCGTACCATGCGACGAGTCGGCCTCCGGCGGTTGAGGCAGAAGCCACCAACCGAGCGATCATGCTTGCCGAGCTGGCCGGAGCACCCATCTGTATCGCGCATGTGACGTCATCGGGAGCGGCTCAGCATGTTGCCGATGCGCGCGCTCGGGGTGTGGCCGTCGTGGCGGAGACGTGCCCGCAGTACCTCGTTCTCGATTCCTCTGTCTACGATCCAGGGGCAGGGTGCGAGGTCGCGAAATTTGTCTGTAGCCCGCCCATGCGTGAGCACAGCCACGTCGCGGCTCTCTGGGAGGCTCTGGCGGACGGTTCGATTCAGCAGGTGTCGTCAGACCACGCTCCCTTCCGCTTCGAAGGCCAGAAGACCGGGGGATGCGACAATTTCACGCAGATACCGAATGGGCTGCCGGGTATCGAAACGCGTCTCCCGATCGTGTTCACCGAAGGTGTCGTCAGTGGTCGGCTCACTGCGGAACGCTTTGTCGAGCTCACGGCCACTGCTCCCGCGCGGATCTTCGGGCTGACCTCGAAGGGACGGATCGAGCCGGGTGCGGATGCGGATGTCATCGTCGTCGACCCTGCCCGTAAGGTGGAGATCACCGCGTCTGTCCTCCACTCGGATGTCGACTATAGTCCGTATGAGGGGATGATCCTGAACGGGTTCCCCACATGGACCATCTCCAGAGGTGAGGTCATCGTTGATGATGGGGAGCTCACGGCCAAGCGAGGGCGCGGTCAACTTGTCGATCGGACGCCGATCGACCCGGTCACGCTTCTCTGATCCTCAGGATCGGAGACCGGGCCGACCAGCACCTGTACCGATAATCTACGAGGGAGCTACGGAATCAGGTCGTCGCGCACCTCGTCGATGATCCCGAAGAAACAGCACCACTCGCCCTCCAGCACCGACGGCCGCGAGCGTAGCCCGAAGACCACGCCCTCTTCCGGCGCCACGACCTCGGCCGTCACGGTCCCGTAGAGGTCGTACACCTTCCCCAGCGGAGCTCCTGCGGGCATCGACGTCTCGAAGGCCATGTCCTTGTCACCTACCCACATCCCGGACGAGGGAGCGAGCAGGGCCTCCTGATGACCCATGCGCCACTTCGGTGCGTAGGTCGCATCACCGGGGGCCATACCGTAGTGCCGCATCACGTTCAGGTAGCCAGCGGCAAGATCGTCGGCGATGGCGTGGAAGTCGCTCGTCAGCGTCCTGCAATTTCCGCCTAGCTCGACGGTAACGCCGGCTTTGCCAAGCTCTGCCATCTTGGAGGCGGGGTTCGCGCCGCCGACGCCAGAACGGAAGACCAGATCCCATGGCTCCCCCATTGCTGCGGCAAGTTCCAGGCTCTGCGGGTTGTCTGCGGCGAAGATCATGTGTGCGAGGTAGCTATGTTCGCCGCCGGAATGCACGGCGATCTGCAGATCGCACGTGTCCTTCATGCCCAGCCAGTGTGCCCATGCGGCACGCTCCGTCGGGTAACCGTCCGCGGCACCCGGATACATCCGGTTCATATCGTAGGTGAAGGAGTCCAGGGGGTCCCCACGTTTTCCGGCCTCGAAGGCTGGAACGTTCATGGCAGGCACGCCGATCACGGTTCCGCAGACCTCGGACGGATCGAGCTGATCGAAAAGCCGGAAAATCGAGAATGCTCCTTCCGGTTCGTCTCCGTGTGTCGCGCCGTTGATCCAGAGACGAGGGCCGTCCTTTGCACCGTGGCAGACAAGTAGCGGGATCTCTTTGGGACGGCCGTCGGCTTCTGCGCCGACAGGCAGGGCTGCCCGACCGATCGTGCCGGCCTCAATGCGTCCGTTTCCGATTTCGAAAGCGTTTCTCATGGATGTTTCAGTCGTGGTTTGCCGAGACGCGTGTCTCGGTCAGGAGGAAGGGTACGCCGATGTCGCCGGCGAGCGTGCGCAACGTATGAAAGAGTTCGCGGTGCAGAGGGATGCCGTCGCGGAGCCGCTCAGAAGCCCGACGCTGCTCCGCCTCTCCTGGCAGCTGCAGGGGATGCTTCGAGTCAACGGGCTTAGCGCCCAGAACCTGCTGGATGAGTCGCTCGAGTCGCTCGTCGAAGGTTGGGCGGTCCATAAACGCCTCGATATCGATCGCGATCAGGGAATGCGCGACGTCGAAGTCCAGGTCGTCTTGGAAGACGTCCAAACCGAAGCGTGAGCCGGTCAGCACGCCGGTGATTACGTCGGTGATCAGGCTCAGCCCATAACCTTTATAGTCCCCGATCGGAAGCAACGGCCCCTGATCCGCTTCGCCTGGATCCGTTGTGCGACGGCCGTCGGGGGTGAGCGCCCAGGTGTCCGGTATTGGCCGGCCCTCCCGGGCGAGCCAACGCATCATGCCTTTACCCGATTGTGTGAGCGCCATGTCGAGGACAAGAGGTCGATGGTTCGTCCGGGGGACGGCCAGTCCCCACGGATTTGTCCCAAGGACGGGTTGCGCTGCCCCCCACGGAGCCATCTCTGCTCCGGCATTGGTCATCGCGATACCGATGAGGCCCGCGTCGGCCGCCTGCTTCGCGTGGTAGCCCGAGGTTCCGAAATGGTTGCTGTGCTGAACGGCCACCATCGCTATTCCTGTGGCACGGGCCTTCTCGATCGCGCGAGACATGGCCCGGTGCGCCGATACGTAACCCAGCCCCTTCGCAGCATCGAGGAGCGCTGTGGACGTTCGATCGCTAACCCACTGCATCGGCGCGTTGCCAACCAGACCTCCGTTGCGCAGGCGGCGCGCGTATCGGGGGAGCTTTTCGAGTCCCTGACCCTGACCGGGGTGCCACCACAGGGCCGCCGTGACGATGCCATCGGCATTGATGCGGGCCTCTTCCGCGTTCGTGCCGAGGCCCGTGAAGAAGACCTCGAGGAACGAACGGGTGGAATCCGCGGTGACCCGGACGGTTTCAACGTCTGACGTGAGTTCGTACACCGTAGCGTTTCGTGGTTGAGGATTCGCGCGAATCGTCCCCGTTCTCAGGGGCCGTCGCGACGGAAGCAGGCCAGGGGATTAGAACTCGGAGGAGGAAGGCGGCCAAGGTACGGTCGAGTCACGGGGCTGTCATCGGGATCTCAGTAGTATTGCCCATGAACCACTAGTCCTTGTACTATTGTTCAACCAAAAGCTGTACAGCAGCTATACAAAAGAGTCCCATGATCAACTCTACACTTCTTCTTGCCGCTCTCGTCCAGCTCTCACCGGGCCAGAACGATCTCGATGCTCAGAGCAACGTCACGTCCGCGGCTCGTTTGCGCGCCGCCACCACGGCTGTCGAATACAGCGGCGTGGCGCACCAGCTCTCGGTGCCGGCCCCCGTTGTGGCTGCGCCTGACATCTCGATTGATGGGCGCCTCGACGATCTGGCGTGGGAGTCCGCGGCCATCCTGACAGGCTTCTCGCAGTATCAGCCCGTTGAGGGGACCGCGGCATCTGAAGAGACGATGGTTCGAATGATCGTCACCGATGACGCGTTGTATTTCGCGATCCGCGCTCAGGACCAGAATGGTGGTCCGCGTGCCACGCTGACTCAGCGGGATGGCTACGGTCGCTCGGATGATTATGTACGCGTGATTCTGGACACGTTCAACGATCAGCGTCGGGCCTACGTCTTCATGGTCAACCCGTACGGCATCCAGGGTGACGGACTCTGGGTCGAGGGCGGCGGTGGTCGCTTCGGCGACCCGATCGACTGGAGTCCAGACTTCCTCTGGGAGTCCTACGGTCGTGTCGACGACTCAGGCTACTCCGCAGAGATCAAAATCCCGCTGAAGACGCTGCGCTTTCCTAAGGCTGACGTGCAGGACTGGGGTTTGCAGATCCAGCGCACGATTCGGCGTACCGGGTACGAGTCGTCCTGGGCTCCGATCACTCAGGAGCGCGCGAACAAGCTGGAGCAGGCAGGCTCCCTGACCGGGCTTCGCGGTCTTGATGCTGGATTGTTCATGGAGATCAATCCGACCCTCGTCGGATCACGAACCGGACAGTCTGCATCGGACGGTAGCGGCCTCGCCAGCGACGGTGGTCAGGGAGAGGTCGGCATGAACCTCACCTACGGTCTGACCTCCAATCTGACGCTGGACGGCACCGTCAATCCCGATTTCAGTCAGGTGGAGGCGGACGCAGGGCAGATCGCGGTAAATGAACGCTTCGCGCTTTTTCTGCCGGAGCAGCGTCCCTTCTTCCTCGAAGGGACTGACGTGTTCAACATGCCGAAACGCCTGGTCTATACCCGCTCGATCGTGAATCCGGTCGGCGCTGCCAAAATCTCAGGTAAGATCGGGGGCCTCCAGGTCGCCTATCTCGGTGCGGTGGATGAGGTCAACTCCGGGGCTTCAAACCCTGTCGTGAATCTCATGCGGGTGCGCGGGGACGTCGGCAGCTCCTCCAGCATCGGTGCTGTCTACACGGACCGGACGGAGTCGGGAGTCGATTTCAATCGCGTAGTGGGCGCGGATGCTCGTTTCGTGCTGGGCGGTCGGTACACCCTCGAAATGCTGGCAGCCGGGAGCGCGGACGGCGCGACCGGGGCGGAGACGAATTGGGGCTCCATGTTCTCCATGAGTGCGCGGCGGTCGAGCCGTACGCTGTCGATGAACGCGTCCTTCGAAGATTCTTCCGACGAATTCCGAGCCGGTAGCGGGTTCATACGCCGTGTGGGGGTCTCGCAACTGAACGGTCGGTCCAGCTATAGCTTCCGGGGGAAACGGGGCGCGCTGGTGGAGAGCTGGGGCCCTTCGATCGATGCAGACATCACCTGGCTGCGTGAAGACTTCTGGGCCGGTGGTGCCCCCCAGGAGACGCAGTTCGGTGCTGGATTGAACGCTTCGTTCCGAGGTAACATCGGTGGATTCCTCAACTACCGGCGCCGCGGCTTCAATTTCAACTCGGCGCTGTACGACGGTTTCTTCTCCGGATCGTCCGAGAATACGGTCGTTCCGGTGAGCGAGGGCTCGGATTTGTATTCCGGGCTCCACAGTATCAGCCTCCGCAGCTGGATCAGCTCCTTCGAGACCGTGCGGATCTCCCTGGGTGGTGGCTGGGATCAGACGCCGATCTTCTCGAGCGGGCTCCCGCTCGACGTGGGTGAGCGGTGGAGCGGGGACGTAGGCTTCACCTTCTATCCGACCGGCTCGATCCAGGCCGAGATCGGCGCACGGCATGTGACGATCCTTCGCGGTCTCGACGGTTCGACGTATTCCGAGGCAACGATCCCGAGGCTTCAGGCTCGCTATCAGGTCAGCCGCGCGTTGTACGTGCGCGGCATTGGCGAGTACTCGAGCCAGAAGCGCGGTGATTTGCTCGACCCAGTGTCAGGTGAGCAGGTCTACACATGCTCTGACCAGGGGTGCTCAGCTCGCCTCGGCTCGGACCGTCACGACTTCCGTGTGGAGGGGCTGATCGGGTACGAACCCTCACCCGGTACGGTTGTGTTCTTCGGGTACACGCGGCAGTTCCGAGACACGTCGGCATTCAGCTTCGATGAGGTTCAGGCCGTTCGTGACGGCCTTTTCCTCAAGCTCAGCTATCGCTTCCGCATGTAGCGGTCAGTCGAGGACCTGGAAGTTCATCATCATGCCGGCGTCTTCGTGTTCCAGATTGTGGCAGTGCATGAGGAAGACACCAGGGAAGCGATCGAAGCGCACGGCGATCTCGACCGTTTCCTGGGGAAGGACCATCACCGTGTCCTTCAACCCCTGCTCCCACGGCATGACCTGACCTCGACTCCCTGTACGGGACAGAACCCGGAACTGGCCTGCGTGAACGTGCACCGGGTGCGCGAGCCCCGTTTCGTTCACGATGCGCCATACCTCCGTGGTCCCGAGGCGGATCTGGTGATCGATTCGTCCCATCTCGAAGCTGCGCCCGTTGATGGCGTGCCTCATCATCCCGCTATCGAAGCGGAACGTCCGGCGCCGGGTGTCCGAGCCCAGGGGCAGTGCGGCGATCGTGGAAAGCCGTGACGGAAGAGGTCGGGCCTCCTCGCCAGGCTCGTCGGTCACCACAAAGTGGACCATGTCCATGTCCGCGCCCTGCGGTAGCCCACTCATGCCCTCACCACCCATGCGTCCACGCCCCATGCCTCCGCGCCCGCGGCCCGGTGGGCTACCTCCGCCGGGGCCCATCTCCATCCTCATCCTATCGGGACTCATCATTCCATTGATTTCAAAGGGGAACGAGCGGAGCGTAACGCGCTCCCCTGGCTCGAGTGATGAGAAGTCCACGAGCAGGTCGAGGCGCTCTGCCGTTCCGATCATGATCCGTCGGTGCTGGGTGTCAGACTCCAGCAGTCCACCGTCCGAGCCAATCAGCGTCATGGGTTGACCGTTGCTCAGTCCGATGTCGAGGAGACGGGCGTTACATGCGTTGAGGAGTCTGAGCCGATGCGCCCCACGCGTGACATGGACGTTCGGCTCAGCCTCACCGTTGGCGAAGATGGTGTCGCCGAGGTGGCCGACCATCATGTCGGGGCCCATGCCGGGTCGGTATGCGAACGGAGAACCGGAGGTCGTCCGGCGATCCTGAAGGACAAGCGGGATCTCGGCCCTCACGGAAGGTAGAGGAAGCGCCTCCTCCTCTTCGTCTCGAACGATCAGGAGTCCGGCCAGCCCAGCGTACGTCTGGGCTCCAGTTCGCTCATGCGTGTGTGGGTGGTACCAGTACAGTCCGGAGCGATCGACGACCTCGAAGTCGTACCGGTATGTCTCTCCCGGTCCAATCGCGAGTCGCGGATGTCCATCGGCCTCCTCTGGTACATCGAGTCCGTGCCAGTGGAGGATCGTGGGCTCCGCCAACTCATTCCTCAGTTCGATCTCGGCCCGGCTCCCCCGATCGAAGCGCAGCGCTGGCCCAGGGAGGGAGCCATTGAGAGCCCACGCCTCGTGCGACGTGCCGTTGAACACCCTGGTGAGCGGCGCAGCGGTAAGCTGGAGCGCCTGCGGGGCAGACGTTGGTCGCGTCCCGGGGTGCGCAGATGAGGGACGTGGTCGAGCAGCGTGCAATGAACCGGCCTGGACGCCGAGAGCGCCCAGGCCGGTCACATGCACTGCTGCTCGAAGAAACGTTCGGCGATCGAGCGAGTGATCGCTCGGCTTCTCGCCTTCGCAGGAACCCGCCATCGGCGTGATCCTAGCGGTTGCAGTTCCTGTAGTTGCACACCGGCGTCAGGTTGGCCCCGGTCAGCCCCTGCGGCTCGGGTTCACCGACTGCCGGTAGCGTGAGTGTACCGATACCATCGATCGACGCGGACACGACCTCACCGGGCTGCAGGTACCCACGATCTGCACCCGCCATGGTGCCGCCCGACGTGCCGTTGTTGATCACGTCGCCGGGGTACAGCGTAATGATCGAAGAGCCGTACTCGATCACCTCCCAGAGTGAGTGGATCATGTCTCCGGCAGTTGCTTCCTGAACCTGGTTTCCGCCGATGGAGAGGGTCTGACGCAGAATCTCCATCGGGTTGCCGTAGAATTCTTTCGGGACGATCCACGGACCCTGGGGCGCGAAGGTGTCGTGCCCCTTCCCGACGAACCAGTCGGACGTCATTGGGTTTCCGCCCGGAGGCCGTCCACCGCGATCGGACACGTCGATCGTGACCATGTATCCGAAGACGTGTGCCTCTGCGTCGTTCGCTGAGATGTAC
>Ga0222718_10001173_pt1 | contig 26025 bp, 24 predicted proteins | sample C33_27DmetaG_FD_165045 | JGI IMG/M metagenome (GOLD analysis project Ga0222718, IMG submission 165045) | Estuarine water microbial communities from San Francisco Bay, California, United States - C33_27D | ecosystem: Environmental > Aquatic > Marine > Unclassified | place: USA: California...
AGTAGCAGTAGCACAAGGCATAAATGGTAGATTAGCAAAACAATATATTGCAGATCTAGGAAAAGTTTTACCCGGTCAAATTGCAAATATAAAGGCTAATAAAGCATATAATACAGAATTACAAGTTACAAATGACGTTCTTAGGAATAAATTAAAATTGGATGCTAAACAATCATTTTCTATTAGAAAATTTGCAAATGCACAAGGTAAATCAGTTGCACAAATAATAAAAGCAGCAAATGAAGTAAACAATAAGTTAATAGAAGAAGAGGGATATGCAGGCGGATTATATGATATACTAGCAGAAATAGGTAATTTAAATAACAATATAGCTATACAATACGGGCAAGGAATTCCAGAACAGTTAGAAAGATCTGTAATTGCTGCAAAGAAATTTGGGTTAACATTGGATGATTTATATAAATCTGGTGAAAAAATGTTAGATATAGAACAAATGACTACTAAAGCAGTTGAATTCCAAATATTTACTGGTAAAAAATTAGAAGGACAAAAATATAAAAATATTGCAGCTTCATATAACCAAGCTACTATTGAAGGAGATAATTTAAAACAACAAGATATACTACTAGATCTTGTTAGAAGTCAAGGAAAGATCTTAACTGGAGCAAACTTCAAGGCTAAACAAGCGTTAGCAGATAGCGTTGGCTTAACAGTGGAGCAACTCCAGGAAATATATACAAGAGATATAGAATATGCAAAAATCAGTACTGATGCACTTGCTAGAATAGAAGATGAAAGCGATGAGGCTTTCGAGAAAAGAAAAAAACAATACAAGGAAGAACGTAAACGTAAAATAGATGAAGATTTGGAGAAACAAAAACAAGAACTTGCGGATGTACAAGCTATTGGAAAAGAACGTTCTACTCAAACTACTCTTGAAAAATATGAGGATCAACGAGAAATAGTTAAAGACAAAAAAGTAATGGATTTTGCCTCGCGCGAGAAAGATTTAACTCCAGAAGAGTTACTAGAAGGCGGCAAGAAGGTAATTGATTTAATAAGCAAAGGCCTTGAAACAGTATCTATTGCAACAAAAATTGCAAACCTGTATGGAACATTTACATTTACAACAGATGCACTTAAAGGGCTTGCAACTTCACTGATTAAAGTTGGAGGAGCATACGATGACGAGGATACATCAGGTGGTAGCAACACTACTGTCGAGAACCAACGCGACGCATTTATCCGAGTAAATGATGCCATAATGTTTGATCCAAATGATAAAATTAATATAATGGCATCAACAAGTCAAGGTTCATTAGATAAAGCAACTGCTAATATGGGAGGAGGCTCATCAAATAACACTTCTAATATAGGTCAACAAGTAGCAAATGCAATAGCTGGTATGTCATTTGTTGTTAACAATAGTTTTAATGGAGAAGATATAATAACGCAAATGGAAATAATCCAAGAAAATCAAATGAACGCTTAAGGAAATATATGCCAATAATATATACAAATACAAACCCATATCAACCTAACGGATATACCCCAATTCAATATGGAACAGGAAATGGTGTTGTTGGAAATACTTTCATGACAAATTTTCCTTATCAAGATAATGGATATGCTCCAGTTCAAGTAGGTATTGGTACACTGCCGACACCATATACTGTTGATACAACTCAAGTAGGTACTAGTACACTTCCGACACCATATACTGTTGATACAACACAATATGGCAAACTACCCGGCCCAGGAAATTCATTTTATAATACATACCAGTATAGTGACAACATTGATACAACTCAAACAGGGTTTAGGATAGGACCTAGAAACGAATATTATAATACATCCCAGTATAGTGACAACATTTCACCGAATCAAGGATCTGAAGAATATGCAGATTGGAGAACTCAATTTCCATTATTAGAAAAAATATATAGAGAACCAAAAGTACTAAGAACATATACTAAATTTCCAAATGCAGGAACATTTTATAATTTGAATTCGAAAGAAGGCGTTGCTGAATCAGACAATGATGTTAATCTACTTGCAGCCGGCTTAACATCTGCAGGATTAGGAGTTGTTGGTAATTTAATCTCTGGGGGTTCTAAAAAAAATGATTATAAATTATTGCCAAAAGATAAAATAGAAAAAATACAAAACCTACCGTTTCAATATCAAGATTATCGTCAACAAATTGGCCAATTTGGAATTGATACTAGAAAAGATGGAGCTTCTGCAGCTATCAGAAAATCTGCTACCGCAGTAGCATATGCCGCTGCATCACTTGCACCAGGTGGCGCATATAGTGTTTTCAATTTGGAATCTAGATATGGTTTTGGTAGTTATACTGGATATAATACTCCGGCGAAACAAGATTTTACGTTACGAAGTAGAGTTGCAACTATTTGGAAAAATGGTGCCGGTACAACGGACGACGGCACCCCGGTACCAGGCGGATGGAAACAAACAATTAATCCTATAGAATTAGCTACACAATTTAGAGGAGATAAAGTCAATGTTATTGATTTTAAACAAGTAAAAGATACTTCAGAAATTTACAAATGGTTGCCGCCAAGTGAATTCGAGGCAATCAACGACTTTATAGGAACTATACCATCAGAATTAGGAATAGGAACAACAAGTGATCTTATTAAATTTTATTTTACTGGTCCAAAACTCATGGCAAATGGAGCTGGTGGAAAAACAGATGACGTTTTAGTATTTAGAGCTATAATAAGCTCAATGAACGATAACTTTTCTGCAGCATGGAATCCAGTAAAATATATTGGACGAGCAGATCCAAATTATACCTATCAAGGATATGGTCGTCAATTTGACGTAAGCTTCACGGTATATGCTTCATCTAGAGATGAATTAAAACCAATGTATCGTAAATTAAATTATTTAGCTTCATATACAGCTCCTACATATTCTAACAATACGATAGTAATGCAAGCTCCATGGATGCGAATAACAGTTGGAGATTTATTAGTACATCAGCCAGTTGTATTAACTAGTTGTAATTATACCTTTGTAGATGCTGATACTACATGGGAAACAAATTTAGTAAAAGATCCAACTATGATGCAAGTTCCTTTCAAAGTAGATGTAAATTTACAATTCAATGTTATAACAGATTATTTACCACAAAAAGGTGGAAGAATGTATACATTGGCTAAAGAATTTGAAGACAACGGCAAACCTAAAACAGGAAATAATAATTGGTTAAGTGATGCAAAAGATTTAATTCCTAAAAAAGCTAATTCTGAGACTAAAGCAAGCCAACAAGAAGATGAAAAATCAGGAAATGCAGGGTCTACAGATTCATTTAACTCTTTCTTAAGAGATGGACTTGATTCAGCGGCAGCTGCAGACGCAGCTGGTAATATAAATATATCTAATTTAGGTTAGCACCAATATTAGAATAACATAAAGTATTAATATGCCAAGTAGATATCAAAATTCAAATATAATAAAAGACAATAAAGGTAAACGAAAATTATCAACTACAATATTACCAGTAGTGCCAATATCTGATTCAGATATTTTCATAATAACTAAAGGTATCGAGCGGCTTGACAAGTTAGCATTTAATTTTTATGATGATGCAACATTATGGTGGATTATAGCAGAAGCAAATCGATTGCCAAAAGGAACATTATTTATTAAATCTAATACAAGATTACGAATTCCACCTGCAGGAAATATACAAGAATTAATAAGTCAAGAAAATAAAGAACGATGAGCAATATATTTTACTCGCAAGTTAACAGTAAGTTACAAAAAGAATTAGAATTACGAGCAAGAGCTGGTAAAACAAGTCGTAGTACAGAAGAATTAAATTATATGTTAAGTAAAACTACAAATGTAGAATTAATAGCATATAAAGGAGACGAAGTAAAAGAAGATCAGATAAAATATACATTAGGTGGTAGTACAACAAGGCAAAATGATTTTTTACCAAGTGGTACCCAAGGATATCTAACTAAACAATCTACTAGACCTGGCCCGGTCATAACAGGATGCACAGTAAACATAGCAGATAACGCACAATTTCAAATAAATACATCAACTATAAATATATTAATACAAGATCCAGCTGATTTAGATTTAATAGAAGAAACATTTTTTAAACCTGGTCGTGTTGTTAAATTAGTAGCACAATATCATAGATCTGGAATATTAAGTGAAGACACGGAATTAGCAACAGATGAATTTGTAACGTCATATAGAATTCTAGAAAATGAATTTAAAGACTCTAATCCTGGTTTAATTGACGAATTTTTTCAAATGGATAGGGTAGTATTTACTGGATTAATTAATTCATTTAATTTAAAATATAATGAAGATGTAACAATATCAGTTACATTAAATATAACTGCGACTGCAGGGACATATCCATCAGCTGAAATGTTTATAACAAATACTAATATTCCAACTACTACAGATGAAACTGCGGTTTCAGAAGGAGCTGCTAAAAATTTTTATGAAATTCTAAATGAATATGTAAATAATAAAATAGATGATAAAGTAACTGAAAGTGAAATTATAATCGATAGTAGTACTGACAAATCAATTTTACATGGTCGAATGCAAGCCAAAGATGAATATAATAGATTAATAACAGTTGGCTTATTAATCGACCGATTAAATGAATATATTGGAAAGCAAATAACCAATAATACTACTACTAAAAATCCATTATTATTTTGCACTGACGAACTTTGTTTTAGTAATTATTATGAACATTTAGTATCAGCAAATCCAGCTAGGATATTACTGTGGCCAGGTACGAATAATTCGGTTAATACAAATTATTATACAGAAGACCCAAAAAATATAGAAACAGGAAAACGAGTATATACTGAGATTAAAGCTGAAACACCAGGATATTATTCCCAAGAAAAGAATTCATTACTAGGTCATCCGTCTAGAATTTATATCAGCATGCAAGTAATTAAAGAAATTGTAAATCGGTTAACAGATGCAGCTACAGAACAAAAGCCATTTACCGTAAAAAAATTCTTAAAAGAAGTTTCATTTGAAATTGGAAAACATACTGGTTTTGCAATATATTTAGCATTGATACAACATCCAGAACTACCAAATGCATTGTTATATTATGATACAAATTATTTAGGTAATTTAGATCAAGATGCAGCATTTACAATTCCAGTTTTTTCTAGAGAAGGTCAAGGAACTATTGTTAGAGATTTCAAATTAGACCTTGAATTGCCAGCAGCATATAAGACTACATTGTTAGGTTTTGGAGGACTTAAAGCTCCAACAAAAAACACTTCATATAATCCATGGCTATTTAGTGACACCGACGAAGCTCGTAAAAAATCAGCTGAGGAATATAAAACGTTTCATACTGATAATTTAAATGAATTAAATAACAGTAAATTACAGGTAGGTAAAAACTTAGATAATACTGAACGGCAAATCTCATTACAAAAAGCATTATTAGGATATATTGCATATCCAACATCTGATATCAAAGATACAACAAAATTTCAGAGGCCAATATGGCCATTGAATTTAGAATTTACAATCGATGGTATTAACGGATTTAAATATGGAGATGTTTTATTTTTTGAAGGCCTGCCGAAAAGATATAATAACCAATTTGTTTTTTGTATTAAAAAAATAAAACATACAATTTCAGACGCAGGCGAATGGACTACAACTATTTCATGTTGGTCCAGAACGAGAATACAAGAGGTATAGTAATGAGAAAAAAGGTATATTATTTAAAAGATGAAATAACAAATAATTTATATACATCTGGTAGCGAATGGATGTTAGAAGATAATACTGAATATATAGGACTATATCATTCTTATATTACTGGAGAAGTATATACTCAACCTAAATGGAATTTATTAACATCAAAAAAGTTAATAAAATTTAAAAATATTATACAAAATAATTCAGAATATACTACATTAAAACCAAATATTAAAACAAGGTATGAATTAATAAAAAATATTATTCCGGAGATAACAAGTAAAAATATTAAAGATGGATTTGTAACAAGATATATCATACAAAATGTTTCATCTAAAATAATATATGAAGTAAATGCTGATCAATTCGAATTATATACTACAAATGAAATTGATACTAATTTATATATGGGAGTTGTTATTAATTGGTTTATAACTGGCATAAGATTTAATTCAGAATTAAATACTAATAATACCAACGTAATAACAAAAACCGTTTCTCAAAAAAATTTAGAACAAATTATAACTGCTTCTAAAACTATTACCAATCTGCAAAATTATTTCACTAACTTAGAACAATTTTATTCTGACAATACATTTGTAGCTGTCCCTGATATTAATGGTTTAAAATAACTTGGATTTCTGTAAATTATTTATTATTATATTATTGTATGATAATAGATGATATAGATGAATTAACTATACTATTTGAGAATATAAAATCAGAAACTACATTACTAGTACCAGTATTAGCAGATCATTATGATCATCCATCTGTAAATAATATCTCATGTATATATGTATATGTAAATGGCATAACAGAGTGCATCGTTCCTATACATCATACTGAACAAATCCGCGGCTTTAAAGAACATCTACAACAATTTCTCGAGCTAGAATCTATATTTGTTCATGACAAAAAGTTATGGTTACAAATGGGCGGAAATAATACTGTTTATGATGTTAAGACATTGTGGTGGTATACATATGGAGAATCATATGATGAAAATCATTATTACACAACTGCTCATAATTTTTATTGGAGAAGACATACTGTTTTAAAAAATGTAAATGCTGTAATTCCTATGATGACTCATTTAACAATGTGTCAGAAAATACGTAAATATGCATGGCCAATGATTATTAATTCAAAATTGACTGAGTCATATAAACAATTTAATATGATATATCCAAAAATATTTGCTAACATTGAATCTAACGGAATGCAAGTTAATGATTCTTTTAAAATGAAAGAATTAATTACAGAGGGACGGGTTTATTCAAATTATCATTATCATACAACTACAGGTCGTCCCTCAAATGCATTCCGTGGATTTAATTTTGCAGCAATGAACAAACAAGATGGCACGAGAGATGCATTTTGCAGTAGATTCGAAAATGGAGCATTAGTTGAATTTGATTTTGATGCATATCATGTAAGATTAATTGCTAGACTAATTAGTTATGAATTACCTAAAGAATCTATACATACGTATTTCGGAAAATTTTATTTTGATACTGATACATTAACACAAGAACAATATGATCAAAGTAAACAAATAACATTTAGATTGTTATATGGTCATATAGAAAAAGAATTTTTAAAGATTCCATTTTTTAAACAAGTAAATGATTTTGTTTGTTCACTATGGAATAAATGGAAACAGACTGGGTATATACAAACACCAATATTAAAAAGGCAGTTAAGCAAAGATAGTTTGTCTGATATGAATCAAAATAAATTGTTTAATTATTATTTGCAGGCTCTAGAAACAGAATTTACTGCAAATCGATTAAATCAATTATCACACTTACTAAAAGAATATAAAACATGTATAACATTGTATACATATGATTCTGTATTATTTGATGTTCCAATTCAGGAAGCTAAACACATATTGCCAAAAATAAAATCAGTATTAGAAGGCAATGATTTTCCGGTTAAATGTAAAGTAGGCAATATTTATAGTAAAATGAGTGATATCAAGTTATGATAGATAAAATTATAAATGAATGGACATACCAATTGGATTCGGGATATCCAACGAAAGAATCAGATTATGAAGTACTTCGTTCTGTTTTAAAAGAAACTAATATGCTTTCTGAACAAGAAATTAATAATACTGTACAAAAAGCCCAAGGTATATTTGAATCTACAGAAAACTCAAAACGTATTTCAGATGATATAAGAGCATTACCAGATGCCGGACAAAATCCAATATATGTTGCTACGGATAGCCAAATTATTATTAATAATTTTAATAAACGATCTAAAGAATTTAAATTGGCAACTGCAGAATATCTAAGTGATAATAATATAAACAGTGATATATCAAACGGATTTCAAAATTTAACAATAGACGTTCCACAAGAAGATTCAAATAGTTATTTTAATAATGCCGATCAGTTTGTAGAATTTATAATGTCAGAATATGCAATGGAAGGCCAGCAATTTTTAGGATTGCCATTATTATTTGAAAAAATAAATAAATCTCCAAATAAAGACAAAATATTTTCATTAATTACCGATCTAGATAAAAAACCATTGAAGTCAGGCGATTATAAAATACAAGGCACAGACGCAGAATTATATCAGTTAATTTCAGACACAATAAAAGTACCAAACGGACATTATTCAGAATTATGGTTTGCAATAAAATTTAATGGAGAAGTTAAAGGAGGAGTTGCTGGAGATAGTATAGTATCCGATATTGACGTAGGAGCAGATGGAGTTTCTTTAAAAGATTATAATAAAATTTCAACCGTAGACTTTGGTAACTTAACAGCTGATACCGCTTTACTATTAAAAATAGCAGTTAATTCATTTGAAATGTTAACTGGTATGCAAATTAATAAATCAATGACTCGGGATTCAATTAATGCAGTTTTAGATAATCTAGATTCGGATGAATTGCGCAATGATATTAAGGGATTGATACAAATATCGAAAGACACAGAAATAAAAGTTATACGAAGATTTGTTGATAAATTACAAAGATTTATGCCAGATGGTAATCCTGAGAGAATTGTTGAAAACTTTTGTGAACAATTAAATGAAACAATTAAATCAAAATTATCAGACGGAAATGTCAAATGGTGGGGTATTATTAGTGGAGGAACATTGCATTTAAAAACTAGTAACGAAGTATATCAAGCTCTTAAATGTCAAAACAATAGAATTTCATCAGCTGTTAGTAATTTTAAAGGATTTCATTTATTTGTTAATGGTAATAGAATTAATGCAATTGTTAAAGATATAAGAGCAGCACAGGTATAAGGATAACAAGTGAGAACTCAACTATTGTGTACATTTGCACATAAAACGAATTTAGATATTGTTATAGAATATATTAAACAAAATTTTGAAGTTCCAGAAAAACGAATATTTGTATTTTCTAACTATGATAAAAAAACTGAATTGTATTGCACATTTAATGCAGAAAATAACGGACATAGAGGTAAAAATACAATTTCAATACATAGAAAAAAAGAAACAAATACATTGTACACAGTTAATGCATTAAATGAAGTTATTAAAGATTTAAATAATGGAATACTAGATAAATCAATGATAATTAATTGGGAAAATTTTGAAAATTCATTCCTATTAACAACCGAATATGGATATAAACGGGTTGAATTAGTATTTTTAAAAAGAATTAATTTTTAAGATATATTTATATATAGAAATTTAAAAGGAATATAATGAAAAAAAATATATTAGCAAAAAATATGAGAAGATTTGGAACTAAGAATCTTGTATCAGAAAATGAAGATTATAAAGATAATAAAAACTATCAACCAAGCATTGAAGCAGTAAATAGAAAAAGAGATGGAAATGGATATCCTATTATAACAGTTAAAATTGATGGAGGCAAACCATTTGATATTAAATTTGATAATCATGAAGAGGTTGAAGACCATGGATATACAAAAGCAATTTGGTTAATGGGAGTAGACGAAGGCGGTGGCGAATGGGGCATGGAAGGATCTATGGCTTTCCATGGAGAAATAGAAGATTATGATATTGACACATTAGAAAAAGAAGTTACTGGACCTAGATCGATGTTTCGATAAAATGAGGAAGACGACTTACCTCGGGTAGACATAGATAATATAAAAAATTAACAAATAACTTTGAATTACTGAATTAATTACTTATAATATAATTAATAAATAAACAATATAAACAAATAAACAATTAAAGGAAAAGATGAGTTTAGATTTAAACGCCATAAAGGCAAAACTTAACCAATTAAACAAAACAGACGATAGAAAAAATAATCTATGGAAGCCACAACCAGGTAAGCAAACCGTTAGAATTGTGCCATATTCACACCGAAAAGAAAACCCCTTTTTAGAAATGTATTTTCATTATGATTTAGGTAAGAAGACATACCTATCTCCAATAACATTTGGAAATCAAGATCCAGTAGTAGAATTCGCAGAAAAGCTAAAAAGTACTGGCGATAGAGATGAATGGATAATGGGAAGAAAAATTGAACCTAAAATGAGAACATATGTTCCTGTAGTTGTTCGAGGAAAAGAATCTGAAGGTGTTAAATTTTGGGGGTTTGGTAAAACCGTATATTCAGAATTACTTTCAATTATATCAGATCCAGATTATGGTGATATTACTGATTTAATGAATGGACGAGATATTACCGTTGAATTTATACCTGCTGAAGGCGCAGAAAGATTTCCGAAAACATCAATTAGAGTAAAGCCTAATACAAGTGCAGTTACAGATGATAAGGAAATAGCAACAAAGATTATGAATCAGCCAAAGATAACAGATATCTTTCCAGAGCCAACATATGAGGAATTAGAAAAAGCCTTAGAGCAATGGATGAATCCAGAAAATGCAGATTCTGATACACAATCATCTGCAGCACCATCTACCAATAGTGAAACAAAAGCTGATGCTACTACAACCGAACCAGAAAAGAAAACGGATGTATCGACAGCATTTAATGATCTATTTAATCAATAATTTATAGGAGTCGAATATGGCAAAGAAAAAGAGCGAACTGGAAGATTCGTTAGCTGCAACATTAGCTGAAAGTATCAACAAACAGTTTAAAGGTCAAAATTATAAATCTGCATTTTTTCTTGACGGAGATGATGATGCACCCACAAATGTAAACGAATGGATATCATCTGGTTGTTCAATGTTAGATTTAGCAATTTCTAATCGTCCAAATGGAGGATTTCCTGTTGGTAGAATTACCGAAATAACAGGACTTGAGGCATCTGGTAAATCATTATTAGCAGCTCATACCTTAGCAGAGACGCAAAAGAAAGGTGGATTGGCAGTATATATTGATACTGAATCAGCAAGTAGTGCAGAATTCTTAACAGCTATTGGCGTAGATTTGAAAACTATGCTATATGTTCCATTAGAAACTATTGAAGAAATATTTGAAACTATTGAAACTATTGTTGAAAATGTTAGAAAATCAGATAAAAATAGATTAGTAACTATCGTAGTTGATTCGGTTATGGGAGCATCTACTAAAATAGAAATGGCAATGGAATATGATAAAGATGGATATGCAACATCCAAATCTATTATATTAAGTAAAGCTATGAGAAAAGTTACCAATTGGATAGCTAGAGAAAGAATATGTTTAATATTCACAAATCAATTAAGAACTAAATTAGGCGTATCTTTTGGAGATCCATGGACAACAGCAGGCGGTAAAGCTTTGCCATTTCACTCATCAGTTAGACTTCGTTTGAAAAATACCGGAATGATTAAAGCTAGAGTAAATGGCGCGGATCAAGTAGTTGGAAATAAAACTAATGTACATGTTGTAAAAAATAGAATGGGTCCACCTAATAGAAAAATTGATTATGAAATATATTATGATAGCGGAATTGACAACTATGGTGGTTGGTTAAATATCATGAAAAATTTTAAATTAGTTTCTCAATCGGGAGCTTGGTATTCATTAGATGACGTTGATCCAGATACGGGAGAAGTTCTAAGTACAGTCAAATTTCAAAGTAAAGATTTTATAGAAAAAGTAATAGAAAATACAGAAATGAAAGACAGATTGTATAATCGAATTTGCGAAGCATATATTTTTAAATACCGTGCCGGCATCGATGGAGGTATTGATGATGTAGTAGTCGATGAAGAAGTTATAAACGAAGAAGGATAATGAATAAATATCAAGAATTATTTAAACAGTTACAAAAAGAAAAGGAAAACAGCCCATCAAAAGTCAATGATCATATCATGATAATTGATGGGTTGAATACCTTTATTAGAGCATTTTCTGCAACTCCATCTACTAATGAAGATGGTGAACATATAGGAGGTATAACCGGATTTTTATATAGTATCGGTAAATGTGTTAGAGATTTCAAACCTACCCGATGTATTATTGTATTTGATGGTATCGGCGGGTCTCGTAGAAGAAGAAAAATTAATAAAGACTATAAGGCTAATCGAGCAAATAAAACTAGGCTACGTAGGCACGATCATCACTTTGCATCAATGGACCAAGAGCAAGAAGCTATGAGATTTCAATTTAGTAGGCTAGTTTCATACTTAGATTGTTTACCAGTTAGCTTTTTATCAATGGATGGAATAGAAGCAGATGATACTATAGCATATATAGTATCAATGTTTGATGAAGATCTATTAAAGCCAAAAGAAGAACAGAGTAAATTTACTATTGTTTCGACTGATAGAGACTTTTATCAATTAATTGATGATAGAATACAAATTTGGTCTCCCATTAAAAAGAAAATGTATACCACTGAAACGGTATTAGAAGAATTTGGTGTACATCCAATTAATTACGTAATGTATAGAACATTTACGGGAGATAAATCAGATAATATTGAAGGAGTTAAAGGGATAGGTCCAAAGACATTATTAAAACATATTCCAGATTTAGCATTATCATTAGATTATACTCCTGAAGATCTTCGATCAGAGTGTACGACTAGATTAGACGAATCTAAAACATATCAGAAGATGCTAGATAATATTGATATAATCGAAGAAAATTGGGACTTAATGAATTTAAATATTTTAGATTTCCCAGCGCAAACAAAATCAGCTATACGTAATATTATAGAAACACCAATTCCGATGCTAAATAAACATGAATTCCGTAAAATTTTTATGGAAGATAAAATGTGGGCAGTAATGAAGAATCTACCGGAATGGCTAAATAATACATGGCTTTCTTTAAGTGCATTTGCACAACAAACACATAAAAGTAAATAATAATTGGATTACTGTTTTATTTTTAATATAATAGTTTTATGACAGATAAATTAAGTGAGTATGGGTACAGTTTTCAGGTTAAGGCTTTATCAGCTATGTTTACTGATAGATCGTTTTTACAGCAAATTGCTGATATTATACAGTCAGAATATTTCGAATCTGATGCTAATAGTTGGTTATTAGATATAATATTAACGCATTTTCGTGAATATAAAACACCTCCATCAAAAGATGTATTAAAGGTAAAAATAACCGAGATAGATAATGATATATTAAAAACTGCAATATTAGAACAATTAAAAGAAGTATTTCGTTATATAGAATCTGATGACCTAACATTTGTTAAAGATGAAATTTTAAGATTTTGTAAAAATCAAGAAATTAAACATGCTATTATGGATTCTGTTAATTTACTGAAACTAGGTAATTATGATGAAATAAAAAGTAAAATTGATACAGCAATGAAAGCTGGAGCTGATACTGATATTGGTCATGAATATAAAAAAGATGTAGTAGCAAGATACACTGAATCTGCTAGAGATACTATAAGCACGGGTTGGGATGTAATTGACGATTTAATGGATGGCGGATTAGCTCATGGCGAGTTAGGGGTAGTTATGGCTCCAGCTGGAATCGGTAAATCATGGATGCTTATTAATATTGGCGCAAATGCAATTAAGCAAGGTAAAACAGTTATACATTATACATTAGAATTAAATGATAATTATGTAGGCCAACGATATGATAGTGTAGTTACCGGTATTGCAGCGCAGAATCTAAAAAATTATACTGAAGATATTGCAGAAAAATTAGATACATTGCCTGGCGAATTAATTATAAAATATTATCCAACAAAATCTACAGGTGTAATGGGTATTAAAGCTCATATTGAAAAAACAATTATGCTAGGAAATACTCCAGATTTAATTATAATAGATTATGGAGATTTACTTAAAGTAAATACTAAAAAAGATAAACACGAAGCATTAGAAGAATTATATGAAGAGATGAGAGGAATGGCTGGTGAATATAATATCCCTGTTTGGACCGCATCTCAAGCAGGACGATCTGCTTTAGAGGATGATATTATTGAAGCAGATAAAATTGCATCTTCATATGGTAAAGTTATGGTTGCTGATTTCTTAATGTCATTGTCTAGAAAGGTAGAGGATAAATTATCTGGTACTGGGCGAGGACACGTTATTAAAAATAGATTTGGTCCAGATGGTATAACACTTCCAAGTAAAATAAATACAAATAATGGACAATTTCAATTTTATGAGCCACAAACTAGTCAAGGTAAACAAACAACTCAAACAATGAAAACTGGAGAAAATATGTTAAAGAAAAATTTAGCACAAAAATTCAAAGATCTGGGTGGAAGTTTGGGTTGATAATATATTTATTATAGATAATGGCCTAAAACAAAGTCTAGGCCATTTTTTGTCTAACAACATTAAAAAAAAGGAGTCATATACATGAACATTTCAAATAAAATTTTATCAGATATCACAGTGCATATGAAGTATGCCAAATATATACCAGAATTTAACAGAAGAGAAACATGGGAAGAGCTTGTTACTAGAAATAAAAATATGCACATCAAAAGATATCCTAAATTAAAAGATGAAATTGAAGATGTTTATAAAATGGTTTACGATAAAAAAATATTACCATCAATGCGATCATTACAATTTGGTGGAAAGCCAATTGAGATATCTCCAAATCGAGTATATAATTGTGCATATTTGCCATTAGATCATATTGACTCATTTAGTGAAATTATGTTTTTATTATTAGGCGGAACCGGAGTAGGATATAGTGTTCAAAAACATCATGTAGCAAAATTACCTCCAGTTAATAAACCATATGCTAAAAGAAAACGTAGATTTTTAATTGGAGATTCAATTGAAGGCTGGGCTGATGCAATAAAAGTATTAATGAAGTCATATTTAAATGGTAAAAGTTCAAGAATTGAATTTGATTATTCCGATGTTAGACCAAAAGGCGCACAGCTAGTAACATCAGGTGGAAAAGCTCCAGGTCCACAACCATTAAAAGAATGCATTCTAAAAGTAACAGGAATATTAGATTCTAGAGAGGATGGAGATAAATTATCAACGTTGGAAGTTCATGACATTGTTTGCCACATTGCCGATGCTGTATTAGCAGGAGGAATTAGGAGAGCTGCTTTAATTAGTTTATTTAGTGCAGACGATGATTATATGATTGGATGCAAAGCTGGTAATTGGTGGGAAACAGACCCGCAACGAGGAAGATCTAATAACTCGGCTGTTTTAATGAGACATAAAATTACTAAAGAATTTTTTATGAATTTATGGAAACGAGTTGAATTGTCAGGAGCAGGTGAGCCAGGTATATACTTTAATAATGACAAAGATTGGGGAACTAATCCATGTTGTGAAATTGCTCTAAGACCATATCAATTTTGTAATTTATGCGAAGTAAATGCATCTGATTTAGAATCACAAGAAGATTTTAATGCTCGGGTTAAAGGAGCTGCATTTATCGGCACTTTACAAGCAGGATATACAGACTTTCATTATCTAAGAGATATATGGAGAGAAACTACCGAAAAAGATGCATTAATTGGCGTTTCAATGACAGGAATTGGTAGCGGTACTGTATTAGGGTATGATACGAAAAAAGGAGCAGATGTCGTTAAGCGTGAAAATACAAGAGTTGCAAAATTAATAGGTATAAACAAAGCGGCTAGATGTACGACAGTAAAACCAGCTGGTACAACATCTCTAGCTTTAGGAACATCATCTGGAATTCATGCATGGCATAATGATTTTTATATTAGAAGAATACGAGTTGGTAAAAATGAATCGATATATACGTATTTAAAAGAAAATCATCCGGAGTTAATAGAAGATGAATATTTTAGACCACATGACACTGCAGTAATTAGTGTACCGCAAAAAGCACCAACAGGAGCTATTATGAGAACAGAGTCTCCATTTTCTTTATTAGAAAGAATAAAAAAGATAGCAACTGAATGGGTAGCACCAGGACATCGAAATGGAAGTAATACACATAATGTATCGGCAACAGTATCATTAAAAGAAAATGAATGGGAAGATGCTGGCGAATGGATGTGGAATAATAGAAAACATTATAATGGATTATCAGTATTAAATTATGATGGAGGAACATATACTCAAGCACCATTCGAAGATTGCACAGAAGAAAAATATAACTCTTTAATGAAAACATTAACAGACGTCGACGTATCAAAAATTATAGAATTAGACGATAATACAGATTTATCAGGCGAATTAGCTTGTGCTGGCGGAGCGTGTGAGATACAATAATGAGAGTAGATGATTGGATAACAAGGTTATATTATGGCTTGGATATTTAATAAAAATTTATTATAATATATTAAAAACATGGCTAAAGAAATAGTATTTGATATAGACGCTAGAGATAGATTAAAAAAAGGCGTTGATGCATTAGCAAATGCAGTAAAAGTAACATTGGGACCTAAAGGAAGAAATGTTGTAATCGATAAAAAATTTGGTGCACCTCATATAACCAAAGATGGAGTTTCAGTTGCAAAAGAAATTGAATTGAAAGACCCCGTTGAAAATATGGGTGCTCAAATGGTAAAAGAAGTTGCATCTAAAACAAATGATGTAGCAGGCGATGGCACAACCACTGCTACAGTATTGGCTCAGGCAATCGTTAGTGGAGGGTTAAAAAATGTAGCAGCTGGAGCCAATCCTATGGATTTAAAGCGAGGTATTGACAAAGCTGTCGAAGCTATAGTTACAGAACTTCAAACCTTATCCAAACAAGTAGGTAATAACAATGATTTAATCAAGCAAGTTGCCTCAATTTCAGCTAATAACGATGAAACAATTGGCGCTTTAATTGCCGAAGCAATGAAAGTTGTTGGAAACGATGGAGTTATTACAGTGGAAGAAGCAAAGCGAGCTGAAACTGAAGTTCGTACGGTTGAAGGAATGCAATTTGACAGGGGTTATTTATCTCCATATTTTGTTACAAATGCAGAAAAAATGGTTGCGGATTTAGAGAACCCTTACATTTTAATCCATGACAAAAAGATTTCAAATATTAATGAACTATTGCCAATTCTTGAGCCAGTTGCTCAAACGGGAAGAGCTTTATTAATTATTGCCGAAGATGTAGATAGCCAAGCACTAGCAACATTGGTAATTAACCGCTTAAAAGGTGGATTGAAAGTAGCTGCAGTAAAAGCTCCTGGATTTGGAGACAGGCGAAAGGAAATATTAGAAGATATTGCAGTATTAACAGGAGGCACTGTAATATCACAAGAAACTGGTCTTAAAATGGAAGATGCTACAATTGATCTTTTAGGTTCAGCTGAAAAAGTAGAAATAGACAAAGACAATACAACTATAATTAATGGCGCAGGCGAATCTGACAAAATTAAGGAAAGAACCAATCAAATTAAAGCTCAAATAGAAACGACTTCATCTGATTATGATAAAGAAAAACTTCAAGAGCGACTAGCTAAATTAGCAGGAGGTATTGCAGTTTTATATGTTGGAGCGGCTACTGAAATCGAAATGAAAGAAAAGAAAGACAGAGTTGATGATGCGCTAGCGGCAACGAGAGCTGCAGTTGAAGAAGGTATTATTCCCGGAGGAGGAGTTGCTTTTATTAGAGCGGGTGCTTCACTTGATGTTAAATCTGGGGCTAATGAAGATGAGAATACAGGTATCTCCATTGTAAAAAGAGCAATTGAAGAACCATTAAGACAAATAATTTCTAATGCTGGAGGCGAAGGCGCAGTAATTGTTCAAAAGGTAAGAGAAGGTAAGAAATCATTTGGATATAATGCTAGAACAGAAGTCTTTGAAGATTTATTTAAAGCGGGTGTTATTGACCCTACTAAAGTTTCTAGAATTGCCTTAGAAAATGCAGCATCAATTGCTTCAATGTTATTGACTACAGAATGTGTTATTGCAGACGACACCGAAACTCCAGACGCCCCATTAAATAATGATAATCAATATATTGGATAATATACAAAAATTTAATATAATATATAGACAATGAGTTTCAATTTTATAAAGGCAGAAAATGTTGATTTAAAAACATTCAAGCGATGTGTTAATAAAATAACATTACAGAATTCACTTGAATTACATATCATGAACGATTCTGTTATGAAAGAATATGATAAAAATATTAATGATTTTATATCATATTTAATTAAAGTTGGAGAATATCTACAAGAATATGAATATTGTTCTCAATTGGTAATAAAACAAAAAACATATAAAAAGTGGTTACAGACTAATTTAGATACAGTAAAAAGTATTTCTGAATTAGTAAAAAACTTAACAGATATAAAATATGACGAAGAAAACGATTGAATTAGTGAAAGAAGGATTTGCAAATGGAGTAGCTCCAGGCGGCCCATTATCACTCCAAGAAAAAAGTGATATGATTGAAGATGCAAGTATAGCATTTGGTAAATTTTTAGACGCACTTAGATGTGATTGGAGAAACGATCCAAATTCAAATGATACTCCGAAAAGAGTAGCAAAAGCATATGTAAATGATTTATGGGCAGGCCGGTATAATGATGGTCCTGATATTACAGCATTTCCAAGTGATGGATATGATGGTATGGTCTTCGAAGGAGGAATACCATTAACATCGATGTGTTCACATCACCATCAAACTATCATGGGAAAAGTTCATGTAGCATATATACCAGGAACTGACAGTAAAGTTATAGGATTATCAAAATTAAATCGTCTAGTAGAACACTTTGCAAGAAGAGGTGCAATACAAGAACAATTGACAGTAGCAATTCATAATTCAATTGACACTATCATTAATGATAATAATGGTGTTGCCGTGATGATAGAAGCTACTCATAACTGCGTTCAATGCAGAGGTGTAAAACATGGAGGCGCCTCAATGAAAACTTCGAAGTTAACCGGCGCATTCAAGGATGATACTTCAACTAGAGCTGAATTTTATGAATTTGTAAAAGGATATTAATGATTAATCTAGAGACAAATTTTCAATCGAGTAAAGTTTTTGATGGATTTAGTACAGTATTTCGTCAATGGAAGGCAGATGATACGCATTGCAAATTCTTACATGGATATGGTATATCATTTAAAGTATATTTCGAAGGTCGGCTAGATCATCGCAATTGGGTATGGGACTTTGGAGGAATGAAAAGAGCTAAAACTAAGATTGATGGTAAATCACCTAAAGAATGGATGGATTATATGTTTGATCATACAGTTATTATTGCAGAGAATGATCCGGAGTTACATAGATTTCAAAAATTAGATCATGATAATATTATTCAATTAAGAGTTATAGAAGCTACCGGAGCAGAAAAGTTTGCAGAATATATTTTTAATAAAATTAATGATTTTGTTTTAAAAGAAACAAATAGTAGAGTACGAGTTACTAAAGTTAAATTCATGGAACACAATAAAAATGCAGCATATTATGGAGAATAACAATGAAGAATATATATCATTATATGAATATCTAGGCCGTTCTACTAAAAACGATGGTGAAGGTCTTCGGGTAATGACTGAAGCGAAAGCGAATAATATTAAAATAACATACAAGGCCCTACCAGAAAGTCTACAGACTGAAACATATAAATCAGTTGCAGTATATCCAGTAAAGTTTTTAGATAGTATATATAAACAATCAGAATCTACTATTGTGCGGCGCAATGAGTTTCAGGAAATGAAAAATATGATATTGGATATAGAAATAAAATTAAATAAATTACTTGAATTAGATGTAAAAGATAAATTGGAAAACATAATCGAAACAGAAGAAGACGATTTGCCATTTTGAAAATATGAAAAGAATAGAAGATTATAATAAAACACTTCCTATACTAGAATTATATAGATGCGTTCAATCAGAAGGAAGTAGATTTGGAAGACCTACGATAGCAGTTAGAACAACAGGTTGCACCCACAGATGTTTCTTTGGAGAAGGTGGTTGGTGTGATTCTTGGTATACAAGTATACACCCAGAAAAAGGAACATTTTGTTTTAATGATATTATTAAAATATATAAAGATAATCCGCATATTAAAGAAATGATGTTAACGGGTGGTTCTCCTACAATGCACGGAGCATTAGTAAATGAACTAACACACTTTGCCCATGAAAATAATATATTTATCACAATTGAAACTGAAGGAAGTCATTTTTTGGCCACTGATTATCCTATCGCTCTTATTTCTCTCAGTCCTAAGTTTAACAATTCTATACCCATACTTGGTGCTGTTACGCCTCAAGGAAAAGTGGCAGACGAGAGAATGATTAAACAACATAATAAGTTTCGACTTAACCATGAAGCGATTAAACAAACACTCGATTACCATACAGACTATCACTATAAACCAGTCTGGGATGGCACCGCATATAACCTAGAAGAAATTGAAGAATTCCGAGTGTTGCACAACATTCCAAAAAACAAGACGTTTGTTATGCCAGCTGGCGATACAAGAGAAACATTAATTGAAATGTACCCTAAAGTATTTGAAATGTGTGCTGAAAAAGGATACAATATGACAGGGCGAGATCATATAATTGCCTTTGATGATATGAGGGGGGTGTAATATGGGAAAGACATTACCAGATAGTAAATTTCCACTAATATCACGACCCTCGTTAATACGTAAGTGGTTACGATTAAAAATCAAAAATAACAACTAAATATAACAATAAAAATAAAGGAATAGTTATGAAAATGAAACCAACCGGAGATCAAATTTTAGTACAAGAACGAGAGAAATCTGATACAACAGAATCAGGTATTATATTAGTAGATGCTGGATATGATGAAGAATTTGTATATGCAGATGTTATATCAGTAGGTCCAGGATTATTTACGCAAACTGGAAATCGTATTCCAATGTCTGTGAAAACAGGAGATTGCATCTTAATTAGTAAAAATAATTTAGGCAACCAAAAGAAAATTAAATTAGATGGTACTGACTATATTTTAGTTAGGGAAATGGAAGTAGCAATGGTTCAAAGCGAATAATGAAATATACAAAATTACATATATGGTATATAATTTTAGCATTCTTTGGATGTAAAAAAATTGATTCAAATGGATATCAAATTTTTACTATTAAGAAGGGCAAACATCGATCTGGTTATAGATATAAATCAAATTGCAATAATCATATAGAATTCAAAGTTATATTTGATGAAAGTGCTATTTATAAAACAACAGATCCTGCAAATCAGGCTGATGTAAATAAATTATATGGTGTAAGTGACTGTGGTAAAAATCATATGGATTATTCTATAAGATTTGGATGGAGATATTATCATGATAAATTACAGCTACTGTGGTTTAAACATGAAGCAGGAAAATTTTCATTTGATGTTATTACTAATATCGAAGTAAATAAATCTTATACATGTACATTAGATATTTTTTCAGATGAATACATTATTAGCGTCGATGGACTTACAACTATAGTTCCTAGATCATGTATTAATACTGCTAAACGATATTATCTATATCCATATTTCGGAGGAGATGAAACTGCTCCGCACAAAATAAAAATTAAAATAAAAAGTATATAATATGCCAGACAATACATCTAAAAATCCTCCAAAAGGAAATATTAAATTTAGTATTACATTATCAGATGAGCAAAAACAAGCTAAATCTGAAATATGGCGACACCCATATAACTTTATACTAGGAAAGGCTGGGTCTGGTAAAACTCTGCTAGCAGTACAAATAGCATTGGATATGTTTTTTAAACGGGAAGTTAATCAAATTATTATTACACGGCCGACTGTTTCTAATGAAGATAATGGTTATTTACCAGGCTCATTAAATGAAAAAATGGAACCATGGTTAGTTCCAATTCGATCTAATATGAGAAAGGTATATAACAAACCTCAAATATTAGAAAAAATGGAAAATGATAATAATATCGAATTGGTATCATTAGCTCATTTTAGAGGTAGAACGTTTGATAAATCTATAGTTATTGTAGATGAATTTCAAAATTTAACTAAACAACAATTGGGAATGGTATTAGGTAGATTAGGAAAAGGTTCAACTATGATACTTTGTGGAGATCCACAACAAATAGATTTAAAATTCGGAAATGATTCAGCTATACATGACGTACCTAAAGTAAAAGGCTCTAAATTTGTTTATGCTGTTACTCTACAAGATAATCATAGACATGAAGCTTTAAATGAATTATTAAATTTATTACAATCATATTCATAATATTGGATATTACCAAATTATTTCTTATTATATAATAAAAATATGATACGATATGGTTATGCATGTGTCAATCAGACACTAACAAATAGACCCAAGAAATTAGGCGGCAGAGTTACTACTTCTCGTACAGCAAGAAAAGCTTCTTGGTATCCTAATAATTTACAACTTATTAGTGACAAAGCATTAGAAAATGCTAAAGATTTACTTACATATCTCAAATGGAATGACGAGCATGGTATTACATTGTTTCGTATAGGTTCTGAATTATTTCCATGGCACGATCAATATGAATTACAGGATTTACCTGACTATGAAGAAATTGCACATCATTTATATATAGCCGGAGAATTTGCTAGACAACATGGTCATAGATTAACTACGCACCCCGGACCATTTCATGTATTAGGTTCTCCTAGGCAAGATGTAGTAGAAAAAAGTATTATCGGTTTAGAACGACATTCTGAAATGTTTGACCTTATGGGCTACAAGCCTTCATTTGAAAACAAGATCAATATTCATGTTGCTGGTGCTTATGGCGATCGTGAAGCTACTGCAAAGCGCTGGATCAAGTCGTGGCAACGACTATCTGACTCTTGCAAGTCTCGGTTAGTGTTAGAAAACGACGACAAGGCATCTATGTACAGCGTAAGGCATCTATACGAACTTATACACAAAGAAATTAACATTCCTATTACATTTGACTATTGGCATCATACCTTCTGTACAGGCGATTTAACAGAAGAAGAGGCATTCTTCATGGCAAGGTCTACATGGGAGAAACATGGCGTAACTCAATGTACTCATTATTCCGAATCTAGACGTGCAGAGCAAAAATTATTGATAGAAAATATGTTAAGTCACCATAATATACCAATTGAAGAATTACCATTATGGCCGACATTCGAAAAAGAATATAAAATATTTAGTAAGATCAAAGAGCCAGCTCATGCAGATTATATTGTCAATACTCCTAATACATATGATGTTGATGACTTAGATATAGTAGTAGAAGCAAAGGCAAAAGAATTAGCTATACTTCCGGTATTGGAAAAACAAAAAAAATTACTTATAATATAATATGATAGAATTATTAGGATGGGCTAGCACAGCATTAGTATTATCAGGATATATATGCAATGCTAATCGATTAGTTACATATGCAATGATATCTTGGATTATTGGTGATATTGGATGGGTTATATATGACCTATATATTGACAACATTAGTCATTTAGTATTAAGTTTTGTTATCATAAGTATCAATCTATACGGGATGTATAATATTAAAAAAACAGAAAAGGAATAAATGTATCAAAATATAGCGTATCACAAGAAAACAAATACAATGCATGTATGGGATGATGACTTAGGACATCAAACATTTAAATTTGCACCATATGGGTATTTACCAGATCAGTCAGGAAATTATATATCATTAAATGGTACTAAGTTAGCAAAAACTCCAGGCAATCATAAAGATAATCCAAAAGCATATGAATCTGACTTAAATGAAGAAGTTAGAACATTGATAGATTTATATTATGAATCTGATTTAGTTTCTAAAGGGCATGCTGATTTCTTTTTTGATATTGAAACCGCAAAAGACGAACAAGGATATTCAACCCCTGATGATGCTAGAACTGAAATAACTTCAATTGCATATTATGATAAAGTTGGAAAAGATCGCAGAGTATTAGTTTTAGACAAAGCAAATAGATTATCTGATGATATTATATATGGCGATAACTATACTGTTGAGGTATTTGACAATGAAGCTAATTTATTAATTAAATTTATTAACTATTTTTCAGAAATACAGCCTACTGTAATAACTGGTTGGAATACTGATGGATATGATATACCATATCTTATTAATAGAATTAAAAAGGTATTAGGTCCTAAGTCTGCAAATAAATTATCTCCAGCTGGTATCGTAGAATGGAATAAACATCGTGAAAGATACAAGATTTTTGGAGTATCTAGCTTAGATTACATTAAATTATATAAAAACTTCACATATACAGAACTTCCTAATTATAGATTGGATACAGTAGGTAAAACGGAATTAGGTAAAGGAAAAATAGAATATGATGGCGACCTAGATGATTTATTTGTTACTGATATACATAAATTTATAGAATATAATATGACAGATGTTGATATTGTATTTGAATTAGATGAAAAATTACAATTAATTAACTTAGCAAGAACTATATGTCATAAAGGACACGTTCCATATGAAGATGTTTATTATGCATCTAAATATTTAGACGGAGCCGCTATTGTAGATTTAAAACGTAATGGATTAGTAGCTCCAAATAAACAATTTAGATTTATTGAAGAAGAAACCCAGGATAAATTAGCTGGAGCATATGTAATGCCACCGATTCCAGGATTATATAAATGGATATATGATTTAGATTTAACATCACTTTATCCTAGTATAATTATGAGTCTTAATATTTCTCCAGAAACAAAGATAGGCGTTATTCCAAATTGGAATCAAGAATCTTTATTAAGTAAAGACCCTGTTAGTGTAACATGTAACGGACAGACTATTCCAGATATTAAACAATGGTTAACTGACAGTAAATTTACTGTAGCAAGTAACGGAGCAGTATATGATACTAGAAGCAAAGGATTTCTTCCTAAGATCTTGGAAAAATGGTTTGATGAACGGGTTACATTTAAAAATGAACGAGATAATCATGAAGTTGGTAGTGATAAATACAAATTTTATGATGCAATGCAATTAACACAAAAAGTACTATTAAATTCATTTTATGGAGTATTAGGATTAAAGACATTTAGATTTCACGATTTAGATAATGCAGGAGCTATTACAGCAACTGGTCAGAGTGTAATTAAATTTTCAGCAAAGGTAATTAATAACTATTATCAAAAGGAAGTCGGTAAAGATTACTTTATTAATGCAAATGGTAACAAAGCAGAATTTTCATTCTATACGGATACTGATTCTACATTTGTTTCTAGTTTACCACTTATAGAAAAACGATATCCTGGATTTGATGAATCGGATGAACAATTCATGATTGAAAAAACAAATGACATAGCATCTGAAATACAATCTCATGTAAATAATATGTATGATCAATATGCAGTTCATTTTCATAATACGTCAGATCATCGATGGCAAATTAAACAAGAATATGTTGCAAAATCTGGCTTATGGATAGCAAAAAAGAGATATGCACAATGGGTTATATTCAAAGAAGGCAAACCTACGGATAAAATGGATATAAAAGGATTAGACGTTGTTAGATCATCCTTCCCCACAGAATTTAAAACTATAATGAAAGCAACATTGTGGTATATTCTCAAAGAAAAGTCAAAAAAAGACACTACTGATTTAATTATGGATTTTAAAGATAAAATACAAGATTCTCCAATATTAGATGTTATGAAAAATACAGGAGTCAAAAATATCACAAAGTATACAAAAGGAAGAAAAGCATTATCCGGATATCAATCTGGTACTCCTATACATGTTAAATCTGCAATAAATTATAATGATATGCTTAAACATTTAGGAGTAAATAAAAATGCAAAGAATTTTGCAGATATACAAAATGGAGATAAAATTAAATGGGCATACCTAAAAACAAATCCATTAGGGTTTGATTCAATTGCACTTCGTGGATATGAAGACCCTAAACAAATAACAGAATTTGTTGAAACATATATTGATAGAAATAAGATATTTGATAGAGAGATTCGTGGTAAGTTAGATGATTTTTATGCGTCAATGAATTGGGATAAACTTCCAGAAAATAATAACAT